>Ga0310811_10000327_pt1 | contig 65178 bp, 58 predicted proteins | sample YCmetagenome_FD_207642 | JGI IMG/M metagenome (GOLD analysis project Ga0310811, IMG submission 207642) | Soil microbial communities from experimental microcosm in Duke University, North Carolina, United States - YC | ecosystem: Engineered > Artificial ecosystem > Soil microcosm > Unclassified ... | reverse complement strand
CCCCGTCAGACCACAAATGCCAGAGAAAATTCAGCCAGCGAGGCGATGCCAGATGGGCGACATCATGTCGGAATCCCGGGCGCCATCAAATCGGAATGGGTGGGCGTCTTCGTCGGAATCCGCAGCCGTGGTGCTGATGCCTGAAGCCATGCCGGCGCGGTCGCGCGGTACCGCGCCCACGATTGCCTTCTGCGTCTCGCCGTTGAGCAGGCCGCCGCCACTGCCCAGTACCGCCATGGCCAGCGCCACCAGCGTCCAGTCATTGCCGGAGGCGGCGAAAGAAAGGAGCAGGTCGCCGAGCCCGGTGATCGCCAGGCCCAGGCTGAGGATGTGAACGGAACTGACATACGGGTCGAGACGGCGGCCGACCTCCGGCAGGATCAGCATCGTGAGCGCAAAGGGCAGCATGGAAAACCCGGCTTCGAGTGGCGCGCGGCCGAGCGCGTTTTGTAGGTAAAGCGGCAGCAATTGCGCCATCACCTGTGCCGTGGCGGCATAGGCGAACATCGCCAGCACCGCGCCGATGAAGCGCCGCACCCGGAACAAGCTCAGGTCGAGCATTGGCCGTGCCTGCCGGTTTTCTACGACCAGGAACACCGCGAGCGCGGTGAATCCGCCGGCAAAACCGGTCAGCGCCGGCGCAGAAACCAGGCCCTGTGCCTGAGTTTCGATGATGCCCCAGGTGAGGCCAAACATGGTGGCGGCAAAACTGAGAATGCCCGGCGGGTCGAGCCGCCTTGCCGCCGCATCGCACGATTCCGGAATCAAGCGAAGCACTGCGATGGCGAGGGCCGCGCAGACCGGCAAATTGATGAAGAACGCCCAACGCCAACCCAGCGCGAAGGTGACGAGGCCACCTAGGATCGGCGCCAGCACCATGGTCAACCCCATCATCCCGCCCCAGATCGTCCAGGCGCGCGCGCGCGCTGATTCGTCGTGAAAAGTGTGGCCGATGATGGCGAGCGCGGGGGCCAGCAGGAAGGCGGCGCCAACGCCCTGTGCGGCGCGGGCCAGATAGAGCGCCGGGGCGCTGGAGGCGAGGCCGCAGAGCAGTGAGGCGAACGCGAAACCGGCAATGCCGCCAAGAAAGATGCGGCGGCGCCCATAACGGTCGGCAATCGCTCCGGCCGGCAGCAGCAAAGCGGCAAAGCACAGCACATAAGTGCTGATCACCCATTGGATGTCTGCAAAATCAGCATTCAGACGCCGGGCGAGGGTTGGCAGCACGATCGCCACGATGTTGGTGTCGAGCACCGTCATGGCGCAGCCACAGCTGGCGGCGAGCAGCACAAAGAGCGGATTTGTGAGTGGGCGCATGGTCTGTCTCCGGCACTTGAGGAGACAGAAAAGCTGGTCTTTCCGTTTATGTCATTGTTTGTTTTTTGCTGTATTATTAGGTTTAACAAAACGAGCGTTCGAGGGGTTGGGGTGGAGCTAAGGCACCTGCGCTATTTCGTGATGTTGGCTGAGACGCTGCATTTTGCCCGTGCCGCCGAGCGCCTGGACATTGCCGCGCCGACGCTCACCGTGCAGATCCAGGATCTGGAACGGAGCCTCGGCGCGCAGCTTTTCGCGCGCGGCAGGCGGCAGGTGGCCCTGACCGGGGCGGGCGAGGTGTTTCTGGTCGAGGCCCGCGCGGTGCTGGCACGGGCAGAGCAGGCGGAGAGGGCAGGCCGCCGCGCCGGGCGCGGCGAGGTAGGAAGAGTCGCGCTCGGCTACGTTGCCTCGGCGGTTTATGGCAGCGTGATGCAGGAGCAGCTCGGCCGCTTCCGCACCGCCTGGCCCAACGTGCAGGTGACCGCGCGGGAAGTGCCGATGAGCGAACTGCCGGGGTTGCTCACGCACGGGCAGCTCGATCTCGGCTTCGTGCGGCTGCCGCTGCGTGTGCCGCCGGGCCAGCGCGCGCATGTGTTGTTTGAAGACGTTTTCTGCATGGCCCTGCCCGGTGATCACCGGCTGGCGGCAGGGCACACCATCCGGCCAAGGGATCTGGCCGATGCCGATTTTATCACGCCGGAACAGGTGGCGGGCACGCATGAGGTCGCGCGGCGCGGCGGGTTCATGGCACGAATCGTGGCGAGCCCTGGCAGTCTGATCGCCGTGTTAATGCAAGTGTCGCTGGGCGCCGGCGTCGCGGTGGTGCCATCGGTGCTAACCGCCACGGTGCGGATCCCGAACGTGGTGTTCCGACCATTCGCCGGTGAGCCCATCACTTCCGAAGTGGCGATGATCTTTCGGTCGCGCGAAGCGGCGCCGGCGACGCAGAAACTGATCGCACAGTTTCGTGCCGTGTCGTCGCGACGGCTGACGCCGGATTGGGGCGATAGTTCGGCACCGTCCGCAGTTTCGCAACGCCGGTAAAGAGTCCCGGTGCGCCGCATTCAGTCCGTTGGATAAATCCCCATCGACTAGCCCCCCATATTTCTCAGAGGAAATCAACGCTTATGTGTGAAGATCGGGCGTGTCGTCACTTCGGGCTCGATCGTCCTGGATATTCTTAGGTATAACCTAAGAATAAATGCAAATAACGGCAATGACATAAATGCCAAGGCCGGCTTTTCTGCGCCCGACCATCACAACGGCGGAGATATTATGCGCTACCAAATTGCAACCATTATGATCGGCCTCGGTCTCACAAGCGTGGCTCACGCACAGACACGCTCCTATACCACGGAGCAGCCAACGCTCACTTATGCGGGAGCGCAAAGAATTTTGCAGGCAGCCGCAGCAGCGGCAACCGCGCGACATGCGCCGTCGAATATCGCGGTGGTCGACCGGGCCGGCGATCTGCTCGCCTTTGAGCACATGGACGGCGCGTTTTCTGCGGGCATCACGCTCTCGATGGGCAAGGCCCGCAGCGCCGCACGCTATCAGCACCCTACAGCCGCACTGGAGCAAGCCATCAATACCGGCCGGCCGGCTGCGATTACCGCGGGCACGGTCGACCTCCAAGGCGGTGTACCGATTGTCGTGAATGGCGTTGTGGTCGGCGCGATCGGCGTCAGCGGTTTCGACAAGACCAACGACGTCGACATCGCTGACGCGGCCGCCAAGCTGCCCTAAGCGACAAGACGAAAGAAAGGCTACTTTTTGTGAACAAAAAGTAGCAAAAAACTTTATTTACTCTGGGCCTGTGAGACTCGAGCGCCTCAGGCCCAGTGTAAACAAAAATTTTTTCGCCGCTTTTTAAAAAGCGGCCACTTTCTTTCGTTTCTTCCTTTTCTACTCACCCGTGATTCGCTCCGGATGGGTGAAAACCTCGAACCCGTCATCGCGGGCGACGGCGATTAAGGTCATTCCCGCCGCCTCTGCCTCGCGCACCGCCCGCGCGCTCGGCACCGAGACGGCCACGATGATCCCGGCCCCCAAGGCGCCGGTTTTCTGGATCAGTTCGATCGAGACGCGGCTGGTCAGCAGCACCACCCCCTCCGGCCCGTGGCGCCCTGCCCGCTTCACGGCGCCGATCATTTTGTCCAGCCCATTATGGCGGCCGACATCCTCGCGCACGATCAGCGCATCGTCATCGGGGGTGTAGAAGGCGGCGGCGTGCACCGCGTGGGTCTCCCGGTTGAGCACTTGCAGCTCCGGCAGGCGGCGGATCGCCGCGGCGATCTTGGTCGCCGGCACGGTGATGGTGGGACTCACTTGTTTTGGCGGCCGCAGCGCCTCGATCAGGCTGTCCATGCCGCACAGCCCACAGCCGACCGGCCCGGCAATGCGCCGGCGCCGCGCCTCCAGCGCTTCGCGCCGGTCGGGCCGTAACTCCATCCGGCATTCCAGGCCGAGCGGCAACACCGCCAGCTCGAAGCTGAGAATCTCTTCCGGGCTCTGGATGATACCTTCGGAGAGCGAGAAGCCGATGGCGAAATCCTGCAGGTCCTGCGGGCTCGCCATCATCACCGCGAAAGTGACGCGGTCATAGCTGAGCGCCACCGCCGATTCCTCAGGCAGCTTGCGGTCCATCGTCAGAAACCGGCCCCGCCAAGCCTTGACCGTGACATGGGTGATCGGGTCGGGAACTTTAGCCATCAATCTTTCCTTCTATCCCAAACAAAAGGGAGTGACAGCTCGCTTGTCGAAAGCGGGTATCTCTGGTGTCTTCTCCGGCTGTTTGATCATTGGTATCACGAGATTTTCGTACCTGCGCCCCCAAATGCGCACTTCATGGCGGCAGCGACTTGCGCATGTTTCGACGGGCTGAGCGGCACTAACGGCAAGCGATACGCTTCAGAAATCTTGTCCATCTGCGCGAGAGCCCATTTCACTGGAATTGGGTTTGACTCGACGAACATCGCCTCATGAAGTGGTGCAATCCGCTGGCAAAGCGCGCGGACAGTTGGCGCATCGCCACTTCTGGCAGCTGCACAGAGGCGGCTCATGAGGGCGGGAATGACATTGGCTGACACCGAAATGTTGCCGTGGGCGCCGTGAAACATCAACGCCGCGGCGGTTGGATCGTCACCGCTATAGACAACAAAATCAGTCGGGAGGCGGTTCATCAACATAATTCCGCGCCCAATGTCGCCGGTTGCGTCCTTTAAACCAACAACATTCGGAATTTCTGCAAGACGCATAACCGTCTCGTCATCGAGGCCAACGACAGTGCGGCTTGGCACATTGTAGAGGATAAGAGGCAAATTCACCGCTTCGGCAACCGCCGCGTAGTGGCGAAACATGCCCTCTTGAGTAGGCTTATTGTAATAGGGCACGACCGAGAGTGTCGCGAGAACGCCGGCGTTTTTTGCGTATTGAGTAAGTTCAATGGCTTCACTCGTAGAATTCGCGCCGGTTCCGGCGATAATCGGAATCCGGCCCCGTGCGTGTTCCACGGCGATCTGGAGCAGATCGCCATGTTCTTCCATAGACATGGTCGCGGCTTCGCCCGTTGAACCCAGAACGACAATTGCATCACTGCCCTCCGCAATGTGCCAGTCGATGAGTGCCCGCAACGCGTTCCAATCAAGGCTTCCGTCCTCATACATGGGAGTTACGAGCGCGGGAATGCTGCCGGCCGGCAGGATGCTGTTTGCTGTTTGGGGATCGATCAGGGCATTAACCATGGTGCCTCACACAGATAATAGATTCGGTTCGTGCGAAGTTGCATGTTGTCCTTGGCCCCATCGAGGATGTCGGATTCATTCTACGAATGGGATACATCGGGCGGTGTCCACTGATAACGGGCGAGTTGCTCGTTAAGCGGCGGCTGGCCAAGGTTATTGGCAAAATTACACAATGTGGCAAGGCTCACGCCGAGAACCACCTCAAGGGCAGCCTGATCGTCAAATCCGGCTTGTTTAAAACGCCTGAGCGTATCGTTAGAAACTGCACCGCGGCTGGCGATCACGGCTTCGGTGAACTGCGCGATCGCGTTGATCTTATCGTCGTTCACGGCGGCCCGCTTCCGCAAGGCGGCGATGATTGACGGATCCAAGTTGGCTTTCTTGGTGGCGATCGCCGTATGGCCGGCAACACAGAAGCCGCAACCATGGACGGCCGCAGCGGTAATCTGCACAGCCTCGCGTTCAGCGAGCGACAGCGAGCTTCGGCATTAATGCCAGACACTGTCAGATAGGTTTCGAGCGTCACCGGCGCATTGGCGAGGATCCGCAGAAGGTTAGGAAGGAAGCCATTGGCCTTCTCCGCAGCTATTAATGGATCCTTAGCCTCGGCGGGAGCATCGGCGATCGTTCGGAGTGGCAAACGTGACATCGATCTATCCTTGAGAACAATGGCCTTCTCATGAAGACCGGAATGCCCATACCACAACCGCCGAAAACGGTACATATACTTGTATATATCATGCATACAAAATGCGATTGTATGAATTGCAAATACCGTTGATTTTAGGGGGATCGAGATACCGCGTTGTGGCGGATATACCTGCCATGCGCCTCTCACCGGCGGGCAACGGGCTAAACCAGCTCATCGCCGCCCCAAGCCGCCGCTATTTCGAACGGTATCTTGATGCGGCCGAGCAATCCCGCCAGTGGCTGAGCCCCCGCTCTATCCGCCACAAGCCCGCACCCGGTCCCAAAATCACCCACAATTGCCATTCATACAATTATGAACCTAAAAAACATGCTATCTGCATATATATGGACAACCCAAGTCTGCCGTGATAGCAGATTTTGCGGCCTTCCATGACAAGACCGCTACTCTCAAGGATCGATCGATGTCACGTTTGCCACTCCGGCATCCTTCCAATTGTGATTTTTCGTCGGAGCCATGTGCAATTGCCTTGCAGGACAAAGCGATGAGCAGAATCATCGCCTTCCTCGCGGCGGAAGGCATCACCTTCGCCATAGGCGCCTATCGCACCGCGCCGCCGGGCTTCCGCCGCGGCCGAACGACGGTCGAAACCGCTGATCTCGCCGCCAGGCTGGGCTATGCCCGCCTCACCGACGGAGCCCTGTCATGACCGGCCGGACTCCGCTCGCGGCGGCGGACGCGGCAACAAGCTCCCTCTATCCCTGCTTTGCGCGCGCAGACGTCGGCTTTGCCCATGGCATGGGCGCGTGGCTCACGGCGATGGATGGAAAGGACTATCTCGACTTCGCGACCGGCATCGCAGTCACCGGACTCGGCCATAGCCATCCGCGCCTGGTCGATGCCCTTGTCCGCCAGACGAGGAAGCTCTGGCATGTCTCGAACGCGTTCCAGATCCCCGAGCAGGAACAATTGGCAAAACGGCTGTGCGCTGAGACGTTCGCCGATCGCGTGTTCTTTTGCAACTCGGGCGCCGAGGCCCTTGAGGCCGCCATTAAGACCGCGCGCCGTTACCAGTTCGTCAACGGGAACCCCCAGCGCAACCGGTTGCTGACCTTCGCCGGCGCCTTTCACGGGCGGACGCTCGCGACAATCGCGGCCGGCGGACAACCGAAATATCTGGAGGGGTTTGGGCCGCCCGTCGACGGGTTCGACCCAGTGCCGTTCGGCGATATCGAGGCGCTTGCGGCCGCCTGCAGCGCTAAGACAGCCGGGATCCTGGTTGAGCCAATCCAAGGAGAGAGTGGCGTGCACGCGCTTCCGCCCGAAAGCTTGGTCAAGATCCGGGCACTCTGTGATCGTCATGGACTCCTGCTCGTCCTCGACGAAGTCCAAACCGGCATCGGCCGGTCCGGGCATTTGTTCGCCTATCAGAAGGCTGGCATCGCGCCCGATATTCTGGCGAGCGCCAAGGGCCTGGGGAACGGCTTTCCGGTTGCGGCGTGTCTCGCCACCGAAGCCGCCGCCGCCGGCATGACCCCCGGGACGCACGGCAGCACGTTTGGCGGCAATCCGCTCGCGATGGCCGTGGCGAGCGAGGTCGTGGACATCGTCGCGGATGCCGGCTTTCTTGAGCAGGTCAGATCCAGCGGGGAGCAACTGCGCCACGGCCTTAAAAACCTCATGGCGGAATTCCCCGAGATTTTCGAGGAGGTCCGCGGCGAGGGATTGCTGATCGGCATCAAATGCAGGCCGCCCGTCCGCGATGTCGCAAAGGCCGCTCTCGAGCATGGGCTTCTGACGGTCGTCGCCGGAGACGGAGTCCTGCGCATTCTGCCGCCGCTGAATGTCGCAAGTCACGAGATCGAGCAGGGCTTGATACGACTGCGCAATGCGGCGGTCTCGCTTTTGGCCGCCGAACCGGCAGCGGTGCGCCTGAGTTCGGAGTGAGCAATGCCCAAGTTGCTGCAACAACCTGAAGCCGCTCCACCGCTCACGCACGGTGGCCTGTTCCAACCTAACCTCCGGTCGGACGTTCGCGCCGCAGGCGCCGTGGCGCGGGTCATCTTTAAGGCCGCCAGTGAGAACGCGGGTGCCGCATGAGCGCCGCCGCACTGACCTCCATGCCCTTCGACATCGCGCAAATCCGCAAGGATTTTCCGCTCCTCGAACAGAAGGTTTATGGCAACAACTTGGTCTTTCTCGATTCCGCCGCGTCGGCGCAAAAGCCGCGCGCGGTGATTGAGGCCATGGTGCATGTGATGGAAGCGCAATACGCCAACGTACATCGCGGCCTGCACTTCATGTCGGAGAAAACCTCCGACGCCTATGAGGCCGTCCGCGACAAGGTCGCTGCGTTGCTGAACGCGACGTCGCGGGAGGAGATCGTGTTCACCCGCAACGCCACCGAGGCGATCAATCTCGTCGCCTATAGCTACGGCCGCAGCGCCTTGCGACCGGGCGATGCCATTGTGGTCTCCGAGATGGAGCACCATGCCAATCTCGTGCCCTGGCAGATGCTGCGGGATGCGCATGGCGTGGAGCTGCGCGTGGCAAAAATCACCGACGCCGGCGAGTTGGATTTTGAGTCGCTTCAGGCGCAGTTCGCCGATGGCAGAGTGAAGCTGCTCGCCGTCACGCATATGTCGAACGTGCTGGGCAATTACACTCCGGTCGAGCGCCTGGCAGCTTTCGCGCATGAGCGAGGGGCAAAAATCCTGCTCGATGGCGCGCAGGCGGTGGTGCATCGCCGGGTCGACGTGCAGGCCATCGATGCCGATTTCTACGTTTTCTCCGGCCACAAGCTTTACGGCCCCACTGGCACGGGCGTGCTTTACGCCAAGGCCGAGTTGCTGGAGGCGATGCCGCCTTTCCTCGGCGGCGGCGACATGATCGCCAGCGTCTCCTTCGCCAAGTCCAGCTGGGCCAAGCCGCCGGCGCGGTTCGAGGCCGGCACGCCGGCGATCATCGAAACCATCGGCCTGGGTGCGGCGATCGACTATGTGCGGGCGATCGGGTTTGATGCCATCGCCGCGCACGAGCGCCGCCTCACCGATCACGCGTTGAACGTGCTCTCGAACATTGAAGGGTTAAAAATTCTCGGGCAGGCGGAGGATCGGGGCGGGGTGATCTCCTTCGTCATGAAGGATGCACACGCGCATGACATCGCAACCTTGCTGGACCGCCAGGGCATCGCCGTGCGCGCCGGGCATCATTGCGCCGAACCGCTGATCGGCCGGCTTGGCGTCACCAGCACCGCGCGCGCCTCTTTCGGCCTGTACACCTTGCCCGAGGAGATCGATGCGCTGGGCGTCGGTCTCAACCGAATCAAACAGGTTTTTGGCGGATGACCGATATCGCGGAACTCTATCAGAGCTTGATCATGGACCGCTCCCGCAAGCCGCGCTTCGCCGAACGGCTCGAGTGTTTTGACGCCGAGGCCAAGGGTGAAAACCCGATGTGCGGCGACCGCATCCATCTGTTTCTCAAGCGTGATGGCACTCAGGTGCGGCATGACTCGCACGGTTGCACGATCATGACCGCCAGTGCCGATCTGATGGCGGAAGCGGTGGCGCACAAAACCCCGACAGAATATTTTGTCCTGCGGGCAGCCTTCGAAGATATGGTCAATAGCGGAAAGCCCGACCCGATGCTGGGTAACTTGAACGCGCTGTCAGGGGTGTCGGAATACCGCTCACGCATCCGCTGCGCGATGCTGCCCTGGTCAGCTTTGGCCCAAGCCGTGAATCAGGATGAGCCAAAAAATGGATGACCAGAGACTGGTCCCGGCCACCACCTGGACGCCAGACCGCGAGACCAGCCCAACCATCTCCGAAGATGCCGTGATCAACGCGATCTGTACGGTGTACGATCCGGAAATCCCGGTGAATATTTTCGAGCTCGGCCTGATCTACGTGATCGAGATCGACGAAAACAATAACGTGACGGTGGAAATGACCCTCACGGCCCCGAACTGTCCTTCAGCGCAGGAACTGCCGGTGATGGTGCGCACCGCCGTCGGCGACATTCGCGGCGTCGGCGACGTCAGCGTGGATATCGTCTGGGATCCGCCATGGGATCAGAGCCGCATGACCGAAGACGCGCGCCTCGCGCTGAACATCTTTCAGGACCGTTGAGATGAGTACGACGTACGACCGCGTTTCGAATGCGCTAGCATTCCGTGGTCTATGAAAGTTAGTAACGATTCAATACCAATAAAAGAGCCGTGAACAGCCTCGCAATGAACCGCGACAAAAGCCTTTGTCGTTGATGCGGAGCTCCACGATGAAACACCCGAGAGCATCACTATCGCTCAGCCAGCGCAAGAACGATTTGACCAATTAGAAAATGGTATTTGCAAACAACAAGTTCCAGAACCAGGTCAGATAGTCCGAGAGTGCGTACGTCCTCTGTTTTCGGGGGCTGCGCGTCAGGGCCAGGGAACGCCGGAACGGGCGCGAAACAGCAAGCCAGCATTGCTCGGGCCAACCGTTGACCTTCCTATTATGGAATCTCTACCCGCAAACCCGGCAACGGCGCATCACTAACGCCTTATTTTATCTTCTAATTCCATCCAATCGGATGAAACGAATCAGCCATCGAGACGCCTGCGGAGTACCTGGATGACAAACCTCAAGCCATTTGCGAAGGAAGTAATCGACGGCCGTAGGAGGGAGCGGCTCCTCAGGCTGCTGGCGGTGGCGACCTTCATCATTTTCTTTCAGGCGTACATGGTGGCGCCGGTGATACCGTCGCTGACGAACGTCTTCCACACATCGGCCGAGGCGGCTGGGCTGATCATACCAGCCTATTTGATTCCCTATGGCATTTCCACCATCGCCTACGGCCTGCTTGCTGATCGGATCGGTATTCATCGCATCATGTTTGCCTCTCTGGGGGCCTTTGCGGTGCTAACGATGCTGACGGCGACCGCGCAGTCCATCGAACAGCTCGCGCTTTGGCGGATCGTCACCGGCATCGGCGCCAGTGGCGTGGTGCCGCTGGCATTGGCGCTGGTGGGGCGGTTGTACCCTTATGAGCAGCGTGGCCGGCCGCTGGGCTGGCTGTTTGGCGCGATGGCCGGCGGCATGGCCTTCGGATCGCCGCTTGGCGCGCTGATCGTCCCCTTCGTCGGCTGGCAAGGCCTCTTTCTCTTCGTTGGCATCGCCGCTGCGGTGGTGCTTCTGGTCCTGCTGCCCAGCAGGGCCGTTATCGCCGCCACGGCTCAGCCGGTGACAGGCTCGCTCCATGACCTTCTGCGCGGATACAAGAATCTGCTTGGCGCGCCACGTGGACGGAACACATACGGTTATGTGTTCATCAACTCGATGTTCCACTCCGGCGTCTTCACTTGGCTCGGTGTGTATTTCGAGCATCGATACCACATCGGCCCGGCCGCCGTTGGCTTGGCGCTCCTCGGCTATGGCGTGCCAGGCTTCCTGTTTGGCCCGCTGATCGGCCGGGCGGCCGACCGTTGGGGACGTGGGAGGTTGCTGCCCATCGGTCTCGCGCTCAGCACCATCGCTGCGGTTGCCTTGATGCTTGGCATTCCTCGGATCCTAATCCCGGTCGTGGCGCTGGTGCTCTCTCTCGGCTACGACATGACCCAGCCTCTTTTCGGCGGCATCGTCACCTCGCTCGGGGGAAAACGTGCCGGGCAGGCCATGGGCCTGAACGTTTTCACGCTCTTTATTGGTTTTGGCCTCGGAAGCCTCGTCTTCAGCGGGCTGATGCAGCTCGGTTTTGCAACGGCTTTCGGGCTGTTCGCGATCGTCGAACTCGTGCTCACCTGCTTGTCCTTCGGACTGTTTCGTTCGGAAGTTCCCTTGACAAGGGGTCATTCTGGCTTCCGGACCTAGGCGGCGAGGTGGCGCGGATCTATCGGCTGCTTTCTTTCTTACTTCAGCGCGGCGCAGAGCGCTGGTCGGCGATCAGGGCATGCTTGGTCTCGATCTGCTGCCGAACGCTCATCGACGAGGTCCGGCTGATCCCTGAAGAGGCGGCCAGGAGAAAAGCCGCAGTTGCCCCCGCAACTGTGAGCGGTTTGCGCCGGTCCGATGCCATTGCCCCAAGCAGCCAGGAAACCGGCCGGCATCGAGACATTTGCGCGTGGTCCGGGCGGGGTGCACCGGGAACGGAGGGGAGAGAGACCCTGAGCCTCTGTCGCGTGCGGCCCGCTTGGCAGTCGCGCGCGATTTGCGCGGAGGGCTTTATGCCGAAAAATCTGCTCAGGGCCTGCCTGGCAGTATCGTTGTTTCCATTCGCCGCCTGGGCGGACGATTCGTCGCAGGTGATCACAGTCACGGCGACGCGAATTCCCACCGAGGTCCAGAACGTGCCGGCGAACGTGACTATCCTCACCCAGCAGGATTTCATCCGGCGTGGCGACACCGCACTGGTGCAGGCGCTCAGTGCCGTGCCGGGCGTGCATGTGGTGCAGTCCGGCGGCCCCGGCAGCGTAGCCAGCGTGTTCATGCGCAGCACTAATTAGACGGTGCGTGCCTCGCAGCACGCCATCGCCGGCCATGTCGGGGCGCAGACCACCTTGTTCAATCGCCTCACGCTGACAGCGGCGGTGCGCGAGGAATTCGTCCGACAGACCGGCATTAAAGCTTTCAATATAGCCGATCTCGTAGGGGCTGTCCGGGTTGGCGGCTGGGACCAAGCGCCGTGATCCACGCCCGCACAGCCTAGGGACGAATTTGGACCATTGTCGGAGCGTATATGCCCCGGTGTGCCGCGAACGCACGGCGTGTGGGCGCAAGACATCAGGTGCGCCTCTGGCAAAGAAGACCTACCCAACAGCCGTTCAATTAACTAAAATGCAAATGCGAATATCACTGATCGGAACATTGCCAACATCTTTATAGGTTGAATCTATAGATCCGCTTGCGATCCATGCGAATTCTGAGGGTAAATGGTGTACGGCGAGCAGCACAACAGGTGGCCGGATCTTAGATCTTATTCGTCAAGATATTTTGCGCCCGGCGTAATCCTCTTCGCCGCAGCGCTGTTGGCCGCGGGAATCTTCGTCCTCGACGCTGTTACCAGCGTAAATGTGGTAGTTTCCGACCTCCACGTGGTCGTCGTGCTGATGGCCTCACGCGTTCTTCGGCCCCGCGATATTCTCCTGGTGGCGTCGGGCTGCATATTGTTGGCTGTCGTCAGCCACTTCATCGCTTGGGGTAATCCCTGGAGCCTGACTTCGCTCATCAATCTTCTCTTCGTTTGCTCGACGATCGGTCTTGCCGCATTCGTCATTTCCCGAAACGCATCGACCGCGCTGGCGCTGCGCCAGGCACAGCACCAACTTGCTCATTTCGCACGGGTCACGACCCTAGCCGAACTCACTGCTTCGCTCTCTCATGAATTAAGCCAGCCAGTTTCAGCAGTAATCATGAACGCCCAAGCCTGCTCGCGTTGGCTTTCGGCCGAACCACCAAACCTGGAAGAGGCGCGGAAGGCCACGGAATGCATCAGCAAGAATGGTAACCGAGCCGTCACACTGATCCATCAAGTTCGCAACATGATCAAGAAATCTCCGCGGCAAACCGTTTGGATCGATATAAACCACATGATCCAGGAGACGTTGGCGCTGGTGCACGCGGAAGTATTGAGGCATCGCGCGATCCTGGAAACCCAGCTGATGCCCAACCTTCCCGCCGTTCAGGGCGATCGTGTCCAGCTGCAACAAGTAATCCTTAATTTGGTGCTCAACGCGCTGGAGGCCACAGATGCGAACGGCGAGGCCCCAAGAAAAATTGTGGTCGCAACAGCATTGGAAGACGCGACGGCTCTTCGTGTCACGGTAAGTGATTCGGGAAAGGGGCTGGACCCGAAAGAGCTCGAGCAGATCTTTGACGCTTTCTATACGACCAAGCCGCTCGGAATGGGGATGGGGCTGGCGGTCAGCCGCTCCATCATACAGGCGCATAGCGGGCGGCTTTGGGCGACACCGAATGCGCCACGGGGTGCCGTCTTTAACTTCACGATGCCCATTACCAGACAGCCGCTCCCCGTTGCGGCATCTCAGCTCGCCCGACAGTAGGCGATCTTTTTTGGAATTGCAGATCACATTTAAGCCAGCAAGGGCCATGAAGCACTTCGGGAGGTTCGTTTACTCACGTCGGTTGTTTTAACAACTTTTAAGAGTCATAAGTTTTTCTTTAGCCTTTTTATCTTTTCTGCGATCTAGCCGCTCACTAAGACTTTTGTCCTCCGCCCAGGAGGCCCGCACCGTGCCCATCCCAGAGCTGTTCCAGTTGTCGACATTACGAAATATTTCGTTGCCCCTATGGCTTTCTGTGCCGATCAGCACTCACATCATCAGCCCGTTTCACCAGAAGACATCTGGCCGTTTCTCGCCGCCCTCGAAGGAGGCAATGCGTCCGGTCTGGATCCTATCAAGCCGTGCCCATTCGACAGACATTTCCAGCACATGTCTTACCTATTGTGACTGGCCCCCTGCCCTATGGCGGCAAAGAGGCGCGGCAACATTACGGATATAACGCATGGCGGCTCCAACACATCCTGCCCCCAACAGCGCCTGGGCGGGTCATCTCGCCTTCGTCATTCGTTGCGCGGTGGTGGCGGCGCTTTCCTACTTTGCGGCAAGTGACATTGGGCTAGGCTTTCCCGCTTGGGCGGCAATTTCCGGCTTGGTCGTCTCGCAGGACCGCGTGCATCAGACACATCACGCCATGCGAGAGCGATTCATCGGAACTGTGATCGGTGTCCTTGTCGCTGCTTTAAGTGGCACCTTGCTCGCGCGCGCCGGTCTTAGTGCCGCCATCCAGATGGCTGTTGCCGTCGGAATATGCGCGGCAATCGTCCGACGCTATCCGCGATACAGGGCGTGTATGTGGACATGCCCGGCTGTGTTTCTTACGACAGCTTCGTCGGTGTCGATTCTCAGAGTCGGTTTTGATCGTGGCGCCGAGGTTATCATAGGCGGCGTCATTGCAGGCGTGGTGCATCTTATCGCCGATAAGATACTGCTGAACGCCCGGCTGGGCCGCGACGATGGGACGGCATAAGGTTATGCTCATCGCAACAGGTCCAGGATGGATGCCCCGTCGGCAATTGAATTTCGGTCGTCAGGGAGTGCCCGTCTGAGATACCGTCTTTCGCGGTGGCTAGAGTCCCGTTCCTTCGCGACGACGCCCGAGCGGATTGGTGTTTGGGAAGGTTTGCGAGCCGCCACCAGTGTCTCTGTGATGGTTATCGTGGCGCTGTGGCTGCATTGGCCGCTCCTCGCTTGGGGGGCGTTTGGCGCCTTCTGGGTGTGCCTCGCCGATCCGGGCGGCTCCGATGCGGTGCGCCTGCGCGCTTTGGGCGGCTTTACCTTCGGTGGCACGCTGATCGCCTGGGCGGCTTCCACGGCAGCCGGGTTGGGACCGCTCACGGCTGGCATAGCGCTTCTGCCGCTGACATTCCTCGCCAGTCTCAGCCGCGCCTACGGGCCGGCGGCAGCGCAATCTGGCATGCTGGTGTGCGTCGTCGCGGTGGTCGCCGTGGCTTTTCCCAGGCCTCCTTTGGCGGCCTTGACCATAGCCGCCGTTTTTCTGCTGGGCAGCCTCTGGGCGCTCGTTCTGTGCCTGGTGGTCTGGCGCACCCATCCTCATGCGCCGGCGCGCCGCGCCATTGCCTCGGTATTCGCCCGGATGGCCGATATGACCGCGGATCTTCTCACCCGCGGCAGATACACGTCCACAGTGCAGGCCGATTGGCCGGCCTTGAATGCTGCGCACCGCCGGTCCGTCCGGGACGCGATCGAGCGCGCCCGTGACATCGTCCTCAGCCTGGAAACTGGGCAGACGCGGTATCATTACGAGTTGGCCCAGGTGGACCGGATCTTCGCAGGGTTGATCGCGATCGGTCATCATCTGGGGAAACGCGCCACGCCATTGGACGATGGTGCCGAGCGGCATCTTCTCCACCGCCTCCTGCTCTCGCTAGCCGAGGCCAGGTATCAAGCCGCCCGCCGCATTTCCGATAGCCGGCTTCTCCTTGGGCAAGCAGACATGCTCGCCACCATCTCGTCGCAGCTCGATACGGAGTTCGGCCGCCCGATCGCGGCCAGCGCGCAGGTTCTTCATGATTTGGCGCAGTCATGGATCATGAAACCCGGTCATGCCGCGTCTCCCACCTCGTTGCCCAGCAAACCTCCCCGCCAGATTCTCCGGCCCATTTCGGCGACGGTGCTGCGGCATGCGAGCAGGCTCGCGGTGGCCGTGGTCATCACCTATGCGATCGCCGTTTGGCTTGACCTCGCCTTCTCCTACTGGGCGACAATGGCGACGGTTGTCGTGCTCCAGCCATTCGCCGCGACGACATGGCCACGCAGCATCGAACGCGTGCTCGGCAGCGTCTTCGGCGGTCTCCTGGCCGCCGCCATTACCGTACTGCTGCCGACCAAACTTGGGCTGCTTGCCTCCATCTTCCCAATGACAGCCGCGACGATCGCCTTCCGTTTCGTGAGCTACACACTCTACGTCTTCTTCCTGACTCCCCTCTTCGTTCTGGTGTCCGAACTCCTGCAGCCGAGCAGTGGCATCGCCTCGGCCCGCGCGATCAACAACATTATCGGTACGCTCATCGGCGCTGGAGCCAGTTTCTTGCTTTGGCCGGACCACGACGCGCGAACGACGACCGACATCCTAGCAGAAGCGGTCATGGCCAATTTCGCCTATGCGGAGAGCGTCGTCGGAAGCCTGAAGAGCACGCAGGAGCAGGTGGATCAGCTTCGCCGCAAGGCGGGCATCGCCAGCAACATGGCAGAGGCGACACGTCATCGGATGGTCTTGGAAGGTCGGAGACGGGGAGCTCGTCTGGACGAGATGGGAACATTGCTTGAAGCGCTACGCATGCTCGCAGGCGCCGCGACCACCCAGTGGTTAAGACTGTGCCCTCCCGACGAAAGCAGGGCCGCTTATTTCCGTGAGATCTCTGAAGCCCTTGCCCACAGCCTTCGGCATCCATCACGTGCTCCGGAATGGCCTGCAGCGCCGAATGACATGGACGATCTCAATCTCGCGGCCAAGGCGGTGGTCGCCACGCTGGCAGCCTACGTTCTAGGGACGCCTCCGCCGGACGAACATTCGGCTGTCGACGCCGCCAACGAGCGTGATCCATGAAACATACTCTGCATGTGCGCCGGACGACAACGCACCACTTCATCCCATCCTGTGTACATCGTCCAAAGCCCAGGCTTTATCGGTTAGGATCCGCGCAACCGCCAGGCCCATCGCCATGGCGGCAAGAATGAAACCGGCCTGGATACCGGTGGTGAGCGCGGCCATCACGTGACCGCGGCTGAATAGCGTCATCGTATCGTAGGAGAGGAGGCCGGGAATCATCACGATGACGCCGGGCACGGTCAGCGCAATACGCGGCTTTTGGACGTGCGGGGCCCCCCAGGTCGCCGCCAACCCGACGACGAGAGCGCCAAGGCAGGTCGCAGACGCAAGCGGCAGGCCGACAGCGTGCAGGTGCAGACGCACCAGATTTCCGATTACGGCGAGAATGCCGACCGCGAGAGCCGCACGCCATGTGCTGTTGTAGAGGATCGCAAACCCGGCACCACTGACGAAGCTTGCAAAGCCATGAAGCAAGCTTACCGACGCCGGACCGCCAACGGTCGCCGTTGGTGGCACCAACCCGGCCACACCGGACACCAGGCCCAGTCCCGCAGAGCCCGCCATTAGGAGCATGACGCCATAGGCGATGCGGGAGAGACCCGAGGTTAGGTGGAGCCGGATGAGATCCAGCAGGGCCGTCACGAGCGGAAAGCCTGGTACCAAAAACAACACGGAAGAGATGAACCCGGCTGCGTCGTCGAGCTTTCCGGGATTCATCCACCATGGCGCCCTGGCGATCATCCAGTAGAGCGCCGAAGCGAAAGCGGCGCAAATGGCGGTCACGACCAGCTGATTGAGGCGGCAGCGCAGCAGCAAGATGCGCAGAGCCTGACCGACCGCCGCGCTCATGGCGGCTACGCCACAGGCGAGAAGACTGGCTCCATTCAGCGACGCGAAGCCCCCGCATGCGAAACCGACCGCAATCGCGGTCGCGGGTAAAGAATGCAGCGGCGGCATGCGCTCCACCGCATCGAGCCGGGCATCTATCGCGGCTGGGCTCATCCCGGGATCGACTTCGGCCAATAGCTGGTCGAGAACGGCCAACCGATGAGCATTAAGCCCGATGAGAGTATTCTCGCGGACAAGCGTCACCACGCAGTTGCCGAGACTTGCGGTGGCGACAATGCTGTTCAGCGTAACGTTCGTGTCAAGCGTCTCGATCTGGAGCTTGGCGGCCAGCACGTTCATGGCGTCCGTGACGCGAAAATTTGTTGTGCCACTCCGCAACAGAAGGAGCCCTAGCCGCATGACGACGCGAAGCGCCTGACCAAGTGCGGGATCATCTGAAACTATCTTAGGGTTCATGCAGCTGCCGCCTTGGATGACATGGCAAAACGAGATCTTCCAGATATTCTTCTGGAGTCTCGCGAGCCGATAAACCTCACAGTCCAGTCTCGCGCGGCAACGCCCGGGTGAACTCGAAGAGCGTCACCGGGGGGCTGGCGCTCGGAAGGCAAAAGCGCCGAATTTTATTCATACATGCTTTCATACAGCGCGATGATCTGCGCGGCATCCGGCACGCGGGGATTGTTGGCCGGGCTGCCGGAGGCAAGCGCCTGCTCGGCCATCAGCGCTTTCTTGGCATGCCAGTCAGCGGCGGCAATGCCAAATTGCTTCGGCGTGGGCACGCCGAGATCCTTGTTCAGCGCCTCCAACCCTTCCAGCAATCTGGCGCCGGCCACCTGGTCGCTCTCGTGCGCCGCCGCAAAACCGGCCAGGCGCGCCGCCTCGGCATAGCGCGGCAGGGCCGCGTCGAGGGAGAAGCGAGTCACCGTCGGCAGCAACATGGCGTTAGAGAGACCGTGCGGCACGTGGAAATGCGCCCCGATCGGCCGTGACATGCCGTGCACCAGGGCGACGGAGGCATTACAGAAGGCCATCCCCGCCTGGGTGGCGCCGAGCATCATTGCCTCCCGCGCCGCAGCGTTTTTTGGCTCATGAAAGGCGGTGCGCAGATTGGCACCAATCAGACGCATGGCGGAGATGGCCAGCGGATCGGAAAAGGCATTGGCCCGACGGGAGACATAGGCTTCCAGCGCATGAGTGAAACTGTCGACGCCGGTATCGGCGGTGATGCGCGGCGGCACGGAGAAGGTCAGTTCGTAATCAACGATCGCGGCGAGCGGCATGGCGCCCAGCCCGGCGATGAGCATTTTCTCGTCGCGCTCGGCATCGGTGACGATGGTGAAGCGCGTGGCTTCCGAGCCTGTGCCCGCGGTGGTGGGAATGGCAATCAGCGGCAGGGCCGCTTTGTCGGCCACGGCGGGGCTTTTGTAGTCGCGCATTTTGCCGCCGCCGGCGGCGAGGATGGTCATGGCCTTGGCGGTATCAATCGGCGACCCGCCGCCGAAGGCCAGCAGGCAGTCATGATGCGGGGCAATACGTTTGACACCCGTTTCAACGATGATGTCGGTCGGCTCCGGAATGGTCTCGGAGAATACGTCAAACGCAATCCCGGCGGCGAGCAATGGCTGCGTCAGCCGCTCAAGCAGACCCGACGAAACCATGAACGGGTCGCTGACGATCAGCGGACGGGACAGGCCGAGCCGGGCCAGCAGCGCTGCGACGCCCGCAACCGTGCCGCCCCCGATTTCGATCAGGCGTGGAGCGTGGAATGTCATCTGGTTCATCAGGCAGCTCCTTATTTGAGCGGTTATTCCATTAAATGCCGTGCTTTCACGGCCGCAACAGGTTCGAACCCCCCTACCGACAGGGCGATGCGGCAGTTCCCTTCCAGGCTTCCTACTACCAGATGAAAGCATTTTTCTTTTTCATCGCGACATCTCTGGCTCAGCGGGCTCAACCCATCTGTGCTGACGCAGGCATTTCAGTGATGGACCCCCATGGCGGAGATGCGCTCGCGGAACACCCAGATCTGATACGCATTGTATATGATCATCACCGGGAAGAAGGCGCCCATGGAAAAGGTGAACTCGAAGAGCGTCACCGGGGGGCTGGCGCCGGAATAAATCGTCCAGGTCCCGGGCACCATCCAGGGATAAATGGTCGCCATGAACGAGATGGACATAATTGCTAGCGCCACCGTGAACCAGATCAGCGCTTCAAGGTCTCGGTCGCGGTTGGCGGCTATGCGCATTTTCAGCGCCGCCACGATCATGGCAAGCAAGACGATGGCCCAGATCCAGAAATTCGGCCCCAGCCACTTATGCGCCGCCCACGGAAAAATCGTCGCGCTGAACACGATCGTGATGATAGCTACCGCCAGAGCCAAATAGAACACGACATTGCACCACTTCACAGCCTGCCAGCGGATCGGCTCTCTCTGCTGAAATCGAGCACGGACGAACAGCACGCCACCGAGCGTCACCGTGACCACCGACGCGATGCCAGTCCAGATGCTGAAGGGCGAGATGAAGCGCAACGCACCGCCAACGTAGGTCGGCACCGTGCTGGGCTCGTGCGTGAGCGGAAAGCCCTGCATCACCGCGCCCAGCGCCATGCCCCCAAAGAAGGCGACCGCCAGGCTCGAAAACCCGAAGGCCAGATCCGAAAAGCGCTGCCAGCGCGGCTCGGCCAGATGACGGAATTCCAGCGCCACGGCTCGGGTGATCATCCCCCAGAGCGCGAAGGCCATCGGCACCATCAAGTAACTGAAGGCCGAGCCGTAGACGAACGGAAAGATGGCGAACAGCACGCCGCCGGCCACAATCAGCCAAGTTTCGTTAGCGTCCCACGTTCCCGCCATCGCCGACATGATCGCACCGCGCTCGTCCGCGTTGCGCACAAACAACGAGAACACGCCGGCGCCAAGGTCGGCACCGTCCAGGACGACGTAGAGCACCACACTCAATGAGAACACCATCCACCATGCGAAGGTGATAATACTTTGTATCTGGGTTAAACCGTCCATAATGCATGTCCTGTCGTTGGGCTGGCTGCCGTGCAACCGACCCGTAAAGGTTTAGGTTTTTGTGCGTTTGACAAAGGCGAGCACGGCGTGCGGCTCGGGAGGGTCGAGTGCCGGCATCGGCCCGTCCACGGTGGGGCTTTCCATATCCGGGCCATGCCGGACCACTTTGGCGAAGAAATACCAGGTTCCGCCCCAGACCAGGATCTCAAAGCCAATATAGCCGACCAGCCAGAAAATCTCCTGGGCGACACTCATGCGGCTGGTGCCCTGCGCGGTGGTCATCATGCCATAGACGACCCAAGGCTGACGGCTGATCTCGCGCGTCCACCAGCCGGTCCAAACGGCGATATAGGGCAAGACGCCACAGACCACCGCGGCGCGCAGGAACCATTTGTTGTCGATGATGTTCTGCACCGCCATCTTCCCGCGCACGGCGAGAAAGAGGCCCCAGAAGGCGAGCAGCATGAACACCGTGCCAATGCCAGCCATGATCCGGAACGCATAGAAGGGAATGAGCACCGGTGGCCGGTCCTGCGGCGGAATGTCATCAAGACCCGTGACCTTGCCATTCCACGTATGCGTCTCCAATAGGCTCAGCACGTGGGGAATGGCGATTGCCAAGGCCATGTCGTCACCTTTTGCATTCGGCCAGCCCACAACTTCCCAGCTTGTGTCGACTGAGCCGTTCGGATTGTAGGTGTGGTAATGCCCTTCCAGCGCCGCCAGCGCCGAAGCCTGGTCATGCGCCACGGTGCCGCCAAGACCATCCCCCAGATAGACCTGAAGCGGCGCGATGACGACCAGCGTCAAAACCGACCATTTCAACGCGCGCTGAAACATCGGCACATGACGCTTCTTCAAAAGCTGCCACGCCGAGACAGCGGTAACAAAGCACAACGAAAGCTCGATCGCAGCCACTTCCATATGTGGAACAGCGAACGTCACGTCCGGGTTGATAAGTGCGGCGCCCCAGTTCACGACGTGGAAGAAGCCGTTCTTGAACACCACGCCGCGGGGCGTCTGCATCCAACTATTCGCCACCAGGATCCACCAAACCGAGAGCGTGGAGGCGACCGCGACATTGGCGGTCGCAAATAGATGCATCTTCTTGCCGAGCTTACCCCAACCAAACACCATCAGCCCAATGAAGCCGGCCTCATACATGAAGGCGCTGATCGTCTCGTAGGCGAGGACCTGCCCGAAAAAGGGCCCGGCAGCCTGCGAGAACGGCCCGTAGAGGATGCCGAATGCCATCTCCATCGTGATGCCGGTCGCCACACCCGCGCCAAAATTGATGATGAACAGTTTCTCGAAGAAGCGGGTCAGGCGGTACCATTGCTCATCGTCCGTGCGAACCCAGCGCCATTCGGCAATGAACAGCAGGATGGAAAGCCCTGCGGTCAAGGGCGGATAGATGATATGCATGGAGGTGATCCAGGCAAAATCCAGGCGCGACAGCAAAAGAGAAAGCGCACTATTCTGCATCAGCGGCACTCCAACATTCAGGCGCTGCCCGAAAACAACCTCAGAACTCGCAATGAACCTGACATGTGCAGGATCGGCCGTTCCCGTAGCGATTCACGCCCCTCCACCACTACGTTTTCGCTACCCCTCGCGCTTCAGCATCAGCTGCTTCACCTTGCCGATCGCCTGGCCGGGTTGAGGCCTTTCGGGCAGGTCTGGGTGCAGTTCATGATGGTGTGGCAGCGATACAGCTTGAACGGATCTTCCAGCGCATCCAAACGCTTGCCGGTCGCTTCGTCGCGGCTGTCGGCGATCCAGCGATAGGCCTGCAACAGCACCGCGGGGCCGAGATAGCGGTCGCCGTTCCACCAATAGCTCGGGCAGGAGGTGGAGCAGCAGAAGCATAGGATGCACTCCCACAACCCGTCGATCTCCGCACGCTCCTCACGGCTTTGCAGGCGCTCGCCATCCGGCGGCGGCGGGGTTTCGCTCTGCAGCCAAGGCTCCACCGAGCGCAGCTGCGCGTAAGGCAGGGTGAGGTCCGGCACCAGGTCCTTCACCACAGGCATGTGCGGCAGCGGGTTGATGGCCACCGCGCCCTTCACCTCTTCGATCGGCTTCAGGCAGGCCAGCGTGTTGGTGCCATCGATGTTCATCGCGCAGGAGCCGCAAATGCCCTCGCGGCACGAGCGGCGGAAGGTCAGCGAGGCGTCGATTTCGTTCTTGATCTTGATGATCGCGTCCAGCACCATCGGGCCGCACGTGTCGAGATCGATCCCGAACGTGTCCATCACCGGATTCTTCCCGTCATCGGGGTTCCAGCGATAGACCTTGAATTCCTTCACGCGCTTGGCCCCAACGGGGGCTTTGTGGGTCTTGCCGACGCCCACTTGGGAATTTTTCGGGATCGTAAATTCTGCCATCGGGAAAGTTCCTTAATACACGCGCTTCTTGGGCGGGAACACGGAGACCTCGTTGGTCAGCGTCTGCATTCTGACCGGGCAATAGCTAAGCGTGACCTCGCCGTTCTCGTTGCACCATGACACTGTGTGCTTCATCCATTCCTTGTCGTTCCGATCTGGAAAATCATCATGAGCCTGCGCGCCGCGACTCTCGTGGCGAGCTTCGGCGCTGACCATGGTGGCCATGGCATTGCCCATCAGGTTGTCGAGCTCCAGCGCCTCGACGAGATCGGAATTCCAGATCAGGCTGCGATCCGTAACGGCGATATCAGAGAGACCTTGCCACAGCGCTTTCATTTTCGTCACGCCCTCGGAGAGCGACTGGGAATTGCGGTACACCGATAAGCTCGTTGCCACGACCGCACCGCGGATCGAGAGTCACTCTGGACTAGGTATCATGGCTAGCCATGCTTCAATGGAGAACACAAGGATTAGCGAAACACCCCATGGCAGCACAGGGAGAAAGAGCTAAACAAATACAAACGGTCCTTAAAAATACTTAAAAAGACCAAGAACTATTATTTTGGAAGCGTTAGCGTTTCAGGTACTGACGCTGCTTCGGTCGCGCACATATCAAGCTGGACGCTGCTCAGGGGTATGTGTTCGACTCCCCGCCATTTCCGTTAGGGGCTTTGGATACATCGCCGGATGAGCAACGCTTTTAGGTCTCGAGCACATCGAGAAGCGCTTTTGCGGCCTTGAGGTCGGCCGTATCGAACCCCTCAGTGAACCGATTGTAGACCGGTTCCAGGAGCGCCGTCGCCTCAACGGAACGGCCCTGATTGCGCAGCAATCGGGCAAGACTCGTTGCGGCGCGTAGTTCCAGGGACAGCGCACCTTGCCGGCCCGCCTGGTCGAGTGCTTGCCGAAAGAGCCCCTCTGCCTCCGTCGCCATGTCCTGTGCGCCCTCCAACAAAAGGCGCTCGCCCTTGATGCGCAGCAAATCAGAAACCAGCCAACATTCCTCGGCTTCCTCGGACGGCCCGGTCACTTCTTTGAGTTCGACAAGCTCCTCCACGACCTGCCCACCTTCGCGCGAGGCTTCGGCCATCAGCAAGACGACCAGCTGTAAACCCAGATTTGAACTCCCAGCGAGGCCGGCACGCAGGAGCCCTGATCCGTTCACGGTATCGCCGCGCTTGAGGGCGAGCACGCCCTGATGGCAGGTGCCAAAGGCACCCCAGTGCGTCAGAGCATGTGTGGTCGAATGATTGAGCAGCATTTCCACGTAATGCTCCGCCACGGCCAGATCGCCCACGAGCAGGGCAATCGGACAAGCACCGAGGGCAAGGGCACCACATAAGGAGAATGCATGATCGGCCACCCTAGCATCCTCGATGCTCTTTTCCGCGGCACGCATCGCCTGCTCCGGAAATCCTTGCAACCACAGAACCCTGGCAAGGAAGATCCGCGTCGCCATCGGAAAGCGAACCATGTACGGCCGATGGGCAGTGGCGTAACTAGCAAGCACGCGCTCAAGATGGCGCCGTGCGCCGGGCTGGTCGCCCAAACAATGCAGCGCGATACCGAGCAATCGCTCTCCGACCAGGCGATCTTCCAGGCCGGCCCGGTTCGCAGCCAGAGCATGGAATCTCTGAGCCAATGCCAGAGAAGCGCGGTAGCGACCGCTGACAGTGTGAAAGTACCACAGGCCCCAAAGCGATCGCAACTGGTACTCGACGTCATCGAGGCCCTCAGCGATCTCGAGCGCGTTTGTCCACGCGGCACCGGTCTCGGACGTCGTCTCGCTTCTGCTATAAGCCAGGGACACGCCCCGGGCGGCTTGGAGCTTCATTTTCCGGCGCGCGTCGCTGTTCATTCCGGTGTCAATGAATCTAAGCGCCTGTTCAGCGCGGAAGCGACATTCGTCCAACGCCGACAATTGCATCCACAGCGGCACCGCGGCGGCGGTCAGGGCCACGCCGATGGACGCATCACCGCCCGGTGAAAAGGCCCAATCGAGTGCGACACGTACATCGTCGATCTGCCGCCCGTACACCGATAGCCATTCGGCGGTTGGCCGCATCTCCCACTCGGCTTCGGCCCGCTCGAACAGGTCCAGACAATGTTCACCGTGGCGGCGCGCGATCGCCGTCCCTTCGCCGCTCTCACAGAGCTTCTCGAAGGCGTACGTACGTGTCGTATCGAGCAGCCGATACCCCGCAACGGGGCCGCTGACCTCGGCGGCAACGAGCGATTTCGCCACAAGGCTGAAAAGCCCTTCGGCGACGTCCGGCGCGGCTATGTCGGGGCCTACCACAACGGCGCTGACCGCCGCGAGGCTGAACGCACCGGCAAAAACCGCCAGGCGACGCAGAATGACGCGCTCGGGCTCGGTCAGTAGACCATAGCTCCAGTCGAGGGCCGCGCGCAGGGTTTTATGCCGCGGCAGTGCCGTCCGCCGGCCGCCGGTCAGGAGCCGGAACCGATCATCGAGCCGGGCGGCGAGTTCCTCGACACCGAGTGTCGCGGCGCGCGCTGCGGCCAGCTCGATCGCCAGCGGAATGCCGTCAAGCCGCCGGCAGATCGCCGCGATCATGGCGGCATGGCGCTGGTCGGGCGCAAATTGTGGCTTAACCGCCCGCGCCCTGTCCAGAAATAGCCGCACGGCACTGTATCCGAGAGCATTGCCGTCTCCAGCATCCTCCGCCGGCACGGTCAACGGCGGCACCGGATAGAGCCGCTCGCCGTCCGCTTGAAGCGGCTCCCGGCTCGTGGCAATGACATGCACCCCTGGGCCGGCACGCAACAACGCCTCAGCCATGTTCGCCGCAGCGCCGATGACATGCTCGCAATTGTCGAGCACAAGCAGCAGTTCTCTCCCGCTCAGCGCCTCGGCCACGCGCTCGGGTGAGATCGCACCGCCACAGAGCGCGGGCCCGACCGAAGCGGCAACCGCACCGGGAACGAGGCCGGGATCGGCAAGCGGGGCAAGTTCGGAGAACCAGACCCCATCGGCGAATTGCGACATCAGCCGGCGCGCCACGACGTGCGCCAGCCGTGTTTTGCCGATCCCGCCGGCGCCGGTCAGGGTGACCAGGCGGTGCGTCGCGGCAAGATCCACGATGTCGTGCAGCACCTCCTCCCGGCCGATCAGCTCAGAAACCGGTTCCGGCAGGTTCGTCGTCCGCGCGACGCTGCTGCCCTCTGACTCCTGCACGGTCACGACGGCGTCCCGTTCAAGGTTTTCCGATAGGGCGCGGATCTCGCCGGTGAACTTGTAACCGCGGCCGGCTACCGTGCAAATCAGCTCGTGGTCCGCCCCCAGAGCGGCGCGTAAAGCCTTAATCTGGACCTGCAGGTTGGACTCATCGACGATCCGGTCGGGCCACACGCGTGCCATCAGCATGCTCTTGGGAACGATCGCGCCGCGCGCCTCAATCAGCACCAGCAGTATGTCAAAGGCGCGGCCCCCGAGTTTGATCGGCTGGCTGTCGGCCAATAGCAAGCGCCGGCGGGGCGACAGATGGAAACGACCGAACGCAATGGTTGGCAAAGAGTCGACATAAACATCCATCGCCACCACGATAGGGTGTCTTTTCAGGGCTTGTCATTGTCCTTTCGGAAATAGGTACCCCACTTTCGTATAATCAACCCGGCAGGCCCTCTGCACCGATGATCAGCTTTTCCGCGACAGCATGGAGCGGCGCATCCGGATGCGGCAGCTGCTGATCGGCGCCAAGCCGTCGGGCGATTTGTGCCGCCGCCCCGCCGCCGCCGGCGGCGCCGATCAGCAGCACAGTCTCCCCGGCTTTGAGGCCGGCAGCCTCATATGCACCAAACTGAATCATGCGTAGGTGAACACGCCAGCGAAGCCCTCATCCAAATGGTCCTGGTGGTGGCAATGGAACATTGTCTTGCCTGGATTGTCGGCGACGAAATCGACTTCAGCGGTGGTGAATCCCGGCATGCTGATGGTATCCTTCATCAACCCGGAAGTGATTGTATCCCCCACCTTCGTGATCTCGAAATTATGCCGATGCAGATGGACCGGATGCGTGGCCTGGCTATTGTTGATCAAAACCAGCCGGTAGCGCTTGCCCCGCTGTACCGTGAATAGCTCCTTGGTCTCGGGCCAAGACTTTCCATTGATCGTCCAGCGATTGAGATGGCCTCGACCGCCCAGGATCTTCGCGAACTTCAAATGGATCGTCTCATCGGGAATTGCGGACGGACCCGGTCGACCAAAGAGCTTGTAATCCCAGGCGACATGCGTCGGCTGGATCCAGCGCGCCTCGCCGTCGCAATTCTCATACTCAACGACGATGCCCATCCCCATGTTGCGGTCCATCGGGTCGGTGGCCCCCAACACCCAGACACCAGGGTTGTTCATTTCGACGATGACGTCGGCGCGTTCGGCAACATCAAGGGTCACTGTGTCGACCGGCGCTGGCGTGGGGATAGGGTTGCCATCCAGCGCGACGACCGTGAAGCGATGACCCGGGAGCGCGAGGGAAACGGGCATGGTCGGACTGGCGTTGAGCAGCCGGAACAGGATGCGCTCGTTTTGGCGCACGCGGATCGGTTCGCCATGTCCCAGCATTCGCTCTCCCAAAGTCGCGGCGTGATATCTTACGACCAAGCCGTTGTCGTCGGGCGTCGAGCTGGAGAAGTCCGGTACGCTGACCCAGGAGCCTTCCCAACGACGCGCCGCCAGCAACACCTCGCGATCGTAGCGGCCGGGGTCGTTCTCTGGCTCAACTATCAAAAAGCCGAACTCTCCCGTATAGGTACTGCGATGAAGATTTGCCATTGCCATGGCATGACTGTGATACCAGCGGGTGCCGGTTGGTTTGGGCGTAAATGCGTAGGTCAATGACTGGCCAGGAGGAATGATCGGCGAGCCCTCTTCCATCGCGCCGTCCTGAACAGACGGAATCATTAAACTGTGCCAGTGGACGAGATTGGGGTAACCGGAATCGTTGATCACCTTGATGGTAACGGGCTTTCCTTCCCTCAGGCGCAGTGTCGGACCCGGGACCGTGCCATTGTATCCGGTTGTTTTGATCACCTTGCCAGGAGCGATCTCAAGCGCCAGAGGGGCGATGCGGATCGTGTGATCAACCGGTGTCGGGTTCTCGGCCCGCGCTTGACCGGATGCCCCGGCGAGCGCCGCCACGCCCATGATGCCTGCGCCGTGTAGAACTCTGCGGCGGCTCAACGAAGCCTCAAACATGGTTTTCATGGAGCAGACAGTAAATGGCCTTGGGGCGTTGATCTTGGACTTTTCCCCACCATCGAAGTAAAAAGCAGCACTACATTGGATGTGAATCACCGTTCGGAGGTTGCCAAGAAACGGCTTTTGCCCCCGTTTCTGTTCAGGTACAGCTGTGACCGGACAGGCGGGCGGGCACGATGTCCTGCACCTGGCGTGAGAAATCCGCGATAATCTCGCTAGGCTCAGCCTTTATCTTGTCGGCGCTTGTCGGCATCGACCTGATTAAGACTCAGTTGCCCGGCGACTTGGAAGATATCGTCCGACTGCGTGGTCATCACGATGAAACATCCGAATGAACGGGCAACGTGAATTGGAAGATGGCGCCGCGCGGTACGTTTGCACTAGCCCACAGTTTCCCGCCGTGCGCTTCGATGATCGAGCGGCAAATCGAAAGCCCCAGCCCCAAACCATCCGCTTTGGTCGTATTGAAGGCATCAAAGAGACGCTCCAGAACAGCCGGGCCAGTCCCGGCCCTGAGTCCCGCACCGTGACGTGCACGGCACCTGCTTCTTCAATTCTCGTAGTGCTCAGGGCCAAGTCTCTGAACGCTTCGTTCTCGCCGCTCATCGCTTCGATGGCATTGATGATCAAGTTGAGAATCACCTGTTGCAGCTGGACTCGATCTCCTTGAATGAGCGGCAAGTCATCCGCGAGTTCCATCCGAACCGAGACGTCGTTCTTGAGCAATTCGCCATGGGTCAGGGCGACGACCTCGCGGAGAGCCTCGTTGAGGTCCAACTGGTCCTTGCGTGGGGCAGCCTTCTTGATGAGGGCTCGGATCCGGCCGATAATCTCACCCGCTCGAATGCCGTTTTTGACGATGCGAGCAAGGGTTTTCCGCACCTCTTCTAGATCAGGTGTTTCTGCGGAGAGCCAACGCAAAGCGGCTTGGGCATTGGTGATTGCTGCAGCAATCGGCTGGTTAACTTCATGAGCGATCGAGGTCGTGAGCTGTCCCAGCGCCGCGACGCGGTTCGCGTGCGTCAACTCCATCTGCACTTCGCGGTATCGCCGTTCGCTCTCGCGGGCCTGAATGGCAACACCCGCCAAATGCGTGATCTGTTCTATGAGTTGTTGATCACGCGGGCTTGGGCTCCGCGGCTCCTCATAATACATCGCGAAAGTCCCGATGACCTTGCCTTCGGATGAGATGATGGGGCTCGACCAGACGGCGCGCAGCGAAGGAAACAGCGGCAACACCGTCTCGCGAAAGCCGTTAAACAAAGGGCTGCTCATGACGTCGGAAACGATGACCTGTCTGGCGAAATAGGCTGCCGGGCCGCATGAGCCCCAGCAGGGCTGCACTGTGATGACAGCATCGACGGCCTCGACATAGGCCGGAGGAAGGCTTGGCTTGCCGACATGCCTCAGACGGCCACCGTCGACCAGGAGGATCGCAGTGAACGCATTCCGAGTATGCTCTTCCACCAGTTGGCAGATCGAATCGAGGATATCTGGCAGCGAATCACCTTTGGCCACCATCTCAAGAATACGTTTCTCTCCGGCCAGCAGGGCCTCCGCCTGCTTACGCTCCTCGATGTCCGTCAGGATTCCATACCATCTGAGAATATTCCCCTGGTCATCGAGAAGCGGGACCGCCCGTGCCAAAAACCAACGATATTCCCCATCGGTGGCGCCACGGAAACGCGCCTCCTCTTCAAACGGCTCGCCGGTGGCTAGGGATACATGCCACTTGCTCAGAAATGACTCAACGTCTTCTGGATCAATGGCAACCTGCCAGCCTGAACCTACGGTATCCTGCGCAGACAGGCCTGTATATTCGGCCCAACGCCTATTCACGAACGCGTTGGAGCCGTCAGGCGCCGCCGTCCAGGCCATCGCCGGAATGACTTCTATGATGTTATCGCCGGCCCGCTCCCCGGCGTTTGGTCGAGAGACGACACTCGGGCTACTCGGCCTTGGATCGTTTGAGGGCGGAAAAGAAGTTGCCAATGACGACCTCTCTAGTCCGGTGCAAAAGGTAACCGGCTGTGTGTCGTAGTGCGTGTCTTTTAGTGCGTGTCTTTTAGGGACGTAGCCAAGCTGGCTTACGCGCAAATTATAATACGCCGCCCCCCCTCCCGCGCGCAAGGACACAGAACCCGGGGATCAGAGGCGCCAGGCATCGGGATCTTCCCATAACCTCGCTATATGTCGGATTGTCTGTTTTCAGGTACCGTTGGAGCGGCATGGATCGCCCCCGATGGGCCCTATGCCTCATGCAGAACTCGCCACGGCGAACCGGCGGCCGGCGTGACGTCTCAGAAAATTCTGCGCCTCGCCTTAGGTGTCCAGCAGGAAATTTTTTCCGAAGGTCTGTGTGTACGCCTCCGAAGGGCGGCATACGGCAGGCCAAGGATTCATGACGCCATGTTTCCTGTGGGCAAGGTAAACTGAAAGACGGCGCCCCTTGGTTCATTTGCGGACGCCCACAGTCGTCCGCCGTGAGCCTCGATGATCGAACGGCAGATGGCCAAGCCCATGCCCATCCCGCCGGGCTTTGTCGTGTAGAAGGCCTCGAAAGCGCACTCCATACCCGTCGGGTCAAGCCCGGGGCCGAAATCACTTATGGTGACGAGAACGTCGTCTGAAGCCCCTCTCCCGGTGCTGATCTGCAGCTCGCGCTCCGTTTCCTCGAAACTGCTCATGGCCTCGATGGCATTGACGATCAGGTTGAGGACCACCTGTTGCAGCTGGATGCGATCGCCATCCACGCTCGGCAAACCCGTCGCGAGCCCGGTCCTGAGCGAGACACCATGGCGGATGACTTCGCTCCGGGTCAGAGAAATGACGTCTAGGACGGCTTCGTTGAGATCGAACCGATCCTTGGGCAGGGGTGCCTTCTTGATAAGGGCCCGGATCCGGCCGATGACATCGCCGGCCCGTCAACCGTTGTCGATGATCCGACCAGCGGCCTGCCGGACCTCTTCCAGATCGGGTGGTTGCGCCCCCAGCCAGCGCAAGATCGCATGTGCATTGGTCACTGCCGCGGCAATCGGCTGGCTGACCTCATGGGCGATCGAGGCCGTCAGCTGTCCCATCGTTGCGACGCGGTTGGCGTGCGCCAGTTCCGCATGCGCCGCCTGCAACGCTTCGGAGGCCTGCATATGCTCCGTGAGGTCACGAGTAATGACGAGTACAGCCTCCACGCGCTCCGACCCCCGCCTTATAGGCGAGTAAGTGACCACCATGTAGCGCCGCCCGCTCGGGTAGGTAATCCACTCCGTGTAGCCGGTTTCTTCTCCCTCGAAACACCGGTCCAAGTTCGGCTGAACCGGGTGTGCAAAAATTTCGGCCCCCAGCAGATCAGCGAGGTGCCTCCCGACGATTTTTTCAGCCGGCATTCCCAAATTCCGCTCGTAAGCGGGGTTGACACGTTGATACCGGTAATCCCTCCCGACCATGCAGATCCCATCGGGTGAAATCTCGAACAGTTGCGCGGTCAGGTTCTCTGCCCACTTGCGGTCGGTGATGTCCTCGCACACGATCAAGATGGCCGGGCCTTCCTTGATCATCATAGCTTTGGCCGTTTCCCTGACCCACAACACCGAGCCGTCCTTGCACTCCTTACGCAGCTCCCAGCTCATAGCCCGGCCGAGTTGCTCGATGCATGTCATCGTATTCCTTTGCGCAATGGTGCGATCCGCTTCATGAAATATCTTCAAAATGGAAGTGCCCGCCAGCTCGTTGGCGGTGTATCCGAGCTGCTCGGCGCCGAAGCGATTCACAGACAGGATGGTCCCGGCGGCATCTACCATGAAGTACATCGTCGGATTGTTCTCGAATATGGCCTTCCACTTCTCCTCACTTGCCTGCAGCGCCTCTTCCGCCCGTTTGTGCTCCGTAATGTCACGTGACACCGCAAGTGCTTTCTCGGGCTGGCCGTCCGCATTGCAGATAGGCGTGGTGATGACATCCCACCAGCGCGGCGCGCCCTTTGCGGATGGACAGAATGCCTGAAATTGTCCGATTCCTCCTGACCTTGCTGCAGCAACGGCTTCGCTTATCTTGGGGCGGTCGTCCGGCTGCCAGAAGTCGATCCAGCAGGTATTCAAGTAAGGCCGAAGATCATCTATTTCGAGCAACTGTTGACCGCCGCTGCTCATGAACAGCAGGTTTCCGTCCAAGTCCAGAACCTTGATACAGTCCCTGCTGCTCTCGATGATTCTCCGCTTGAGCTCTTCGCTCTCCCGCAGCACATCTTCCGTCCGGTCGCGCTCGATCATCCTGTGCCGGAAAATCTCGACTGCCGCTGCCATCGCGCCGATCTCGTCATTCCGGCCAGCCCCTGGAACTTCGATGCTGGTGTTACCTTTGGCGAGCGCTGTCACGGCGCTAGTGATGTCCCTGACTGGCACTGTGACGCCGCGCCTGAGTATTACGTCCATCAACATCACAATGACGATTGAGGCTATGCCGCCGAGGATTGTGACTCTGTATACACTCGCGTATGCCTGTCTCAGGGTGGCGAGCTTCTTTGTCCCGAGGATGGCCTCAGCCGCTTCGATTTCGCCCACTTTGGCAACGGTGCGGTCCATTGCGATGCTGCCAGACCCGAACAGGGCGCGTGCCTCCCCGCGCGTCTCGGGTTTTGCCATGAGCGCGATCTTCCGGTCTGAGATCCCCCGCCATTCCTGCGCCAGCGCATTCAGCTCGTCGAGCCGGCCCTCCTGGGCTGGATTGTCGGAGGTGAGTTCCTTGGCTTTCTGGAATGACAGCGCAAAGACATGTCCGCCGCTATAATAAGGCTTCAGAAATCTCTCATTGCCAGTGGCCAGATAATCGCGCTCGCCGGCTTGCTGGTCCCGCAGCGCCGCCCTCACCATGTCCAGCGCATCCCGCGCATTGTCGATCTGGAGATGCTGGTTCAGGGTTACGTCAAGGACGCCAACCCTATTGTAAACGATAGCGCCGCTTACAAATATGACGGCGACCACGGCGGCAAACGCAACCGTCAGCTTGCGCGCGACAGACCAATTCTTAAAGGCCCACAAACGAGGGGACTCGACCGGCGAGAAGTGCACAAGTTCTTGTTCTTGGCCCAGCGCGGGTTCGGTCGACACGTTACGAAAGACGATGAATGCGGTAAGGCCGATGGTCGCGCAAGTGAACAGAAGATTCAGGACCGCCGTCCAGCGCCAGATATTGCCGGGGGAAAGAAGGTGGCTGACGACGGCCAGCAGTACGCAGCCTGAGGTCACCCAAAAAAGACCTTGGCGCCGAAGAACGCGCGAGGCCATTAGCACGACAACGACGTAGAGGTCCGCAACCACCACATCTACGTCGGCGAGGCTACCGAGGACAAAGCTTCCAACGGCCACCGCCCCAGCCGCAAAAAGCACCACGCCGGGCGCGAAATATCCGGACGAATGAGGCCTAAGCTCTAGCCGCCTTACTTTCTGCCCGTGACTCATCTTTTCCCCAAAATTTCCCTGGCTTTTAGCGGCTGCCTCATCAGGGCTAATCAGGCAAAACCGCGATTGAATAGAGGAGGAATTCTTGGCTTGCCTTCACTTCTTCGTTACGATAGTCCCTCGTTTTCGAAACCATCGATAGCGCCGATGCTCCATAGCCATACCTGTCGTCCTCTGCCACCGCCTCCGTCTTTCGGCAGCCACGTGACACTGCGCCAATCGTTGATTCACGCAACGACCTCTCGTGCTCGTGACTTGCGTACAGAGCGATTAAGGGCATCTTTCTCATCAAAAATAGGAGCAGACCAAGTTTGACTCTAGCACCTAAGAGAACGGTGAGCGAGGCACAGCCCACCGTCGTCATTGTTGATGATGATCACGAGATCCGAGATGCGCTTAAGGGCCTACTGCGATCTGTGGCGCTTGATGTGCGGCTCTTTGCTTCAGTAACCGGGTTTTTGAAGTCCGGATACCCGGAGGGGCCTACTTGCCTAGTTCTGGACGTGAGGCTCCCCGGAACAAGCGGTTTGGACTTTCAGCGAGAACTCGCCGGTGCGAATATACGGGTCCCCATCATTTTCATAACGGGGCATGGCGACATTCCCATGTCAGTCAGGGCGATGAAGGATGGTGCTATCGAGTTTCTTACAAAGCCATTTCGTGATCAGGAGCTGCTCGATGCGATTCAACTCGGCCTTGGCCGGGACTGTGCCCGACGCGACGAGGAAAGCTTACTTGCTGGTCTGCGCGAACGATTTGCGACGTTGACCTCGCGCGAGCGCGAAATCATGGCGCATGTGGCTAAAGGGCGCCTCAACAAGCAGATTGCGGGTGACATCGGCATCAGCGAGATCACCGTGAAAGTCCACCGCGGCAGCGTGATGCGCAAAATGAAGGCGTCGTCGCTACCCGATCTAGCCCGCATGGCGGACAAGCTCAAGCTCTCGCCGGGGAGGTCGGAAACGTCATAAACCCGAGAGGCTTAAGCGGGATGGCTAAATCAGGTCTATCTCCTGACTGCACCGCGACCCAGATGCGAAGTACTGCTTCCGCGGGAATGGTCGTTGAGAGATTTCAGTCGCTTGTGCTTCTGTCGTCTGCAACAACGCAGCCGGCGGGCCGCGCGGGGTCGATGCCCGGCGAAAAGATCAAAGGGTACAGCGCTATATGGTCACGGATATGCTCTGGCATCTCGTTGCGATCGACGCCCACCCCTCCGACATTCAGGACCGTGATGGCGCACAACGGGTGATCAAATCAAGCCGGTCAGCCAGCACCTTCCCGCGGCATCCGTTGGCTGATGGTGCCGGACCGAAGCTGAAAAAGGGAAACTCACGAAGTTCGAAAATTGCCCGCGAGCGGCGACGCCCCCATCATAAGGCTTCCGTAAGTTCCGGCGGGTTTAATGTACCGATACGAACACGTGTTCCCTGAAAGTACCGTTCTTTGATGAATGTTAGGAACATCACCTGCGAAAAAAAACCTGCATAGCGGTCATCGACGACGATGGGCAGGTTCGGGAGGCTTTGTCGGGTTTCATAAGGTCTCTGGGCTATGGCGCAATAGCATTCCCATCTGCCGAGGATTTTCTGAATTCCGATCAATGCGCCAGCGTCGCCTGCCTGCTCGCGGATGTGCAAATGCCGGAAATGACGGGCCCAGAGCTGTATGATCGGCTAACCGCATCTGGCAGGGTCATTCCTACCATTTTGATCACGGCCCATCCGGACGAGACGGTACGGGTGCGTATGCTAGCAGCAGGCGTGAAATGCTACCTGACCAAACCCTTTAATGAGGATGATCTGCTCGCATGCATCGGCTCGGCTCTCGACGTTTGAGCATTGCCAAGCTCGACTTAGGACACATCAATCTCTTGCGTCGACGCGGTTTGGTGTAATTCTGGACATGGCGACGGGAGCTTCGCCATGCCTGATCTCTTCCTGCTGAGTGAGCGCCAGATGGCGCGGATACCGCGTGCCGCGTGGTAATGACCGGCAGATAACGAGCGAGCGGGATTATGCGAAGCCGGGTGACCGCGGGCCTGTCACGCAACCTGCCGCGGTACACGTGGCCATCTGGCGCTCACTTCCGTGGAACATCGACCGCGGAACATCGACGAGAAATCGTTTGATCCGATAGAGAGCAAATTGAAGCCCCTATCCACTTGCCTCGACGTCAGCGCGGGCAGGCAGTGCAGTTCGTTCTGCGTCCGCTTCTAAGTGAACCTTTATAGGCCTTAGACGCACGCATCATAGTGCGGTCCGAACCATACGCTTAGTTTGCAAGCAATAGCGGGTCACCGCACCGCGCAACCAACGACATTATTATCAGGGATTTAAAAGGACTGGGCACTATGAAAACAGATACGGATCAATTTGGCGAAATTGTTAATGTAAATCGGCTAGTATGAGGCAGGCGCCGTGATCATTGCCTGTCCCGATTGCGGGATGATCCAGCAGATTCCGCCGCTCCGGCGGGGAAGCTGGCTACGCTGCCCCCTCTGCCGGAAGGTGCTGGAGCGGACCGCTGGGCGCAGCCTGGATGCCGCGCTCGCGCTCAGTCTAACCACCTTCGTACTTTGGTCCCCCGCGAACTTCGGCACGTTGATGCGACTGCGGGTGCTCGGGATCGACCGCTCGAGTCGGCTGATTTCCGGGGCATTCGGGCTTTGGCACGAGGGTTGGCTACTCGTTGCCATGTTCGTGGTCTTGCAGGGCGTGATCCTGCCTTTCCTTCGATTCGGGCTGCTGTCGGCGGCCCTGGCTTCGATCCGGCTCGGCGTTCATCATCGCTGGACCGGCATCGCGTTCCGTTGGTCGGAACATCTCGATGCCTGGTCAATGGCCGACGTGTTCCTGTTTGGCGCCGCCATCGGGTACAGCCGGGTCGCCGCATTTATTCCCGTCACCATCGGGATCGGCGGCTGGTGCCTGATCGCCTCGGCGACGCTGACGATGATCACCCGCGCGAGCCTGGATCGCCAAGCCGTCTGGCGGATGATCGCAAGACCAGCGTCGCCCGTTTCAGGGCCCCGAATCGCCTGCACGGACTGCGATCTCGTCTTGCCCGAGCGTGACGTCGGGAAGCGTTGCCCGCGTTGCGCGGCGCGGCTGAGGCGACGCAAGCCCTATGCACTGATGCGCACGGCGGCGCTGATCGCCGCGGGATATCCACTCTATCTCGTCGCGAACTATTATCCGATGAGCCTGCAGGACCAATTGGGGAAAGTGAGTGAACAGACCATAGGCTACGGCGTCGTCATGCTGGTGAAGGCAGGCTTCTGGCCGCTCGCCGCCGTCATCTTTACCGCCAGCATTCTCATTCCGCTGGTGAAGCTGATCGGGATGAGCTGGCTGCTGTGGTCCGTGCATCACGGCTCGAACAGCAGGCTGGTTTTCAAGGCTAGGCTCTATCGCTTCATCGAGGCGATCGGGCGGTGGTCGAACATCGACATCTTTACGATCGTCATTTTCCTGCCGCTCATGCAGATCGGCGGTTTGGTCAGCGTGAGTGCCGGAATGGGCGCGCCCGCGTTCCTTTCCGTGATCGTTCTGACGATGCTGGCCGTGCGGGCGTTCGACCCGCGCCTGCTCTGGGATCATGCGAGTCCGCCGGCATGAACGAGCTTTCGGATGCGACTTCGAAACCGGAAGTAGGGCCGGAGCGGGTCGTTCCCGCCTCCGTCATGTCCGAGGAACAACGAAGCCGGGCGCCTGGGTGGATCTGGGCGGTGCCGGTGGCGGCTGTCGCGATCGTCGCCTGGCTGGCGCTGAAGCAGATGGTCACCGTAGGACCCGAGATCACCGTGATGTTTCCCCCCAGCGCCGGAATTACCGCGGGAACCGAAGTGCACTATCAAAGCACAACCGTCGGGCAGGTGGAGTCCGCGGCACTCGATAAGGACCTCCAACATGTGCGCGTTCGGATCCGCATGGAAGCGGCCGTGAGCGGCCATCTGGGGCCGGGAACGCAGTTCTGGGTCACCGAACCGACCTTGACGGATCTGTCGACGATCAAGTCCATCATCTCGGGTCCAACGATCGAGCTCTCCCCGCATTCCGGAGCGGCGCAGCGCGATTATGTGGCGCTGGCGGAACCGCCATTGATGGAGGGCCTCATGCCCGGCCGCAGTTTCCTGCTCCAAGCCGGCAACCTCGGGAATGTCGGGAGGGGATCGGCCGTCATGTTCCACGGCCTGAACGTGGGCAGCGTGCAGACGACCAAGCTGCTAGCCGACAGGACGCTCCAGGCGAGAGTCTTTGTTGAAGCGCCCTACGATCGGCTGGTGCAGCCTGACTCAAAATTTTGGAGTTCCGGCACCGTGCAGTTCGCGGTCGGCGCCAGCGGGCCGCATCTGCAAATGCCATCCATTGGATCGCTTCTGACAGGCGCCGTCGCGTTCGATTCGCCGAATTCCCCGGAGTCGGACGAAGCTGATGCGGAGCATGTGTTCACCTTGTATGGCTCCCCTGCCGCGGCCGAGTTTAGCCTGGACAAGAACGCGGTCGCCTACAGAACGGTGTTTGGCGCCGATGCCGGCGCCCTGGCGGATGGCGCGCCGGTGATGCTCGCGGGCAAGCAGGTGGGAAGCGTGCAGCAAACCACGCTACGCTACGATGCGAAAACGGGAACGTTAATTCAGCCCGTGACGTTGTGGATCGAACCCGCGCGGCTTGGCTTAGACGGTGCCGGCGGCCGTGCGGCGATGGACCGCGTGATGGCGCGTTTGGTGGCGCAGGGGCTGCGGGCACAGCCCGGTTCGGTGATCCCGTTGGTCGGGCCGACCGATGTGGAGCTGACATTCGTGGGCGACGCACCAGCGGCGAGCTTGGCGGGGATGCCGCCTGAATTGCCCGTCGCGCCCGGAAACGGGGGAATTGCCGGCATCGTGACGGCGCTGGATAGGATTTCCAACAAGCTTGATACGCTGCCTCTCGCTCAGATTGCCGACAACATCCATGTGGCCACCGCGCAGCTCGCCGCACTGAGCCAGTCCCCGGCCCTAATGCAAACCTTGCAAGGGCTGGACCGCTCGGTGGCGAATCTTGAGCGAACGAGCGCGTCGGTACGTGCCGACGTCCCAGAGCTTTTGGTGACCCTTCGCGAGACCGCCCGTCAGACGGAAAGCACTGTGGGAGAGGCCAAGCGGACGGTTGCGACCCTCTCGGGCGATGGGCCCGTCGGGCTGAACGCGGACAGTTTGAGCCAAACGCTTTACGAGCTGACCCGTGCCGCGCAGTCAATGCGTGAATTGGCCGACTATCTCGATCGCAATCCCTCGGCGCTTCTGCGGGGCCGCCAATGAACCGAGTTGGACACCTTGTGGGCCTGGCGTTAGCCGCCATGTTGGCGGCCTGCAGTAGCGCCCCGACCACCGTCTACAGCCTGCGCCCCGTGCCGCCCCAGGGGAACGCAACGGCTGGCCCACCCATGAAGCCACCGATCGAGCTTGGCCAGGTGATGATCCCTGGCGCGATCGACCGGGACGCCGTCGTGATCGCAGCCCCCGGCGGGGTTCTGGACGTCAGCAACACGGCGATTTGGGGCGCGCCTTTGTCAGAGATGATTCGACTCACGCTCTCCGCCGATTTGCAGGCCCGCCTGCCTTCGGGATCCGTGCTCGCATCGGGCGATCCGGCGCCGCCGGGCGGCTTGCGTATCCTACTCATGAATGTCCAGATGTTCTCGGCCCGCACGCAGGGCCAGGTAGACCTAGTCGCCGACTGGTCGCTCACGAACGGCAACGGGGTGACCATCGGCGCGCCGACCAATGCCAGGCTCCGTGTCGATACGGGATCGAACGATGTCTCGGCGATCGTTCCGGCCATGAGCCGCGCGCTCGGGCTCATGGCCGATCAAATAGCCGCAAAGCTGAAGTGACGTCTGAAGGGAAGCGGCCGATTTTGAAAAAAGCGGCGCAAAAACTTTTGCTCCCATGAAGCCTGTGGTGCAGAAACCAGGACGGCCGAAAACTAGAGAAGTTTTCCTCGAAGAGGTGTTCAAGAACTGCCCGCGCCAGTCCCGGACCCGAATCCTGCACCGCGACGCGTACGGCATCCGCTTCGCTTTTTTCGGTGCTAATCAGCAAGTCTCGGGGCCTTGCTCGGTTCCGCTCATCGTCTCGATGGCTCTTGATCACCAAATTAAGCATCACTTGTTGCAGTTACACACGGTCGCCTGCGACGGGCCGCAAGCCCTCGGCTAATTGCATCCGCACCAAGACACCGTTCTTGAACGCTTCGCCACGGGTCAAGGCCACGACCTCGCGGATGGCTTCGTTGAGGTCCAACCAATCCTTGCGTGGGGGGCCTTCTTGATGAAGGCGCGGATCTGGCGGATGATCTCGCCTGCTCGATGGCCATTTTTGAACGATCTGCAAGAGGGTTTTCTGCACTCCGTCCAAATCCGGCGGTTCCGCTGCGAGTCAGCGCAAAGCTGCCTGGGCGTTGGTTACTGTCGCAGCGATCGGCTGGTTCACTTCATGAGCAATCGAGGCGGTGAGCTGTCCCATGGTGGCGACGCGGTTCACGTGCGCCTCCGTCTGCACCTCGCATAGGACCTCAGCAGCGTACTTGCTCTCGGCAATATCCTGCCACACGATCAAGATGGCGGGTACATTATTGATCCTCTCGGTCATGCTCCGATCAGAACGTCGGCTACCGTCGACGCATGCCTAAGCGTGGGCGTCGAAACGCACCATTATGCCCGCGTGTGAGCTCTATAAGGGTTCATTTAGTCGGTAGGCGCATCTGAGTCTAATCCTTCTCGTGCCGATGGATAGACGAGGGCGCGCTTTGCGCCTTTTTACAATGTTTTGGATGCAAGCAAATGCACCTTCCTACGATACAAAATAGAACGAAAGTTACAATACATGGCCGATTAAATTTCGGAGCTTCCGATGAGCCAAGGTCGCCCAAGGCGGTTTCTAGGGAAAAAGCGGAAGCGATGTCTGAATTAACTCCTGGCGTATTAATTGTCGATGACGACCCCGAGGTACGGGAATCTCTTAAGGGTCTACTAAGGTCTATCGGCTTAGATGCTCGGCTATTCGCATCTGCTTCCGCTTTCCTCGAAGCCGACCGCCCGAATGGCCCAACCTGCCTCGTGCTCGATGTGAGATTGCCGGGGAAGAGCGGGCTTGACTTTCAACGTGAGCTTGCAGCTGCAAATATCAAAATCCCGATCATCTTTATAACCGCTCATGGCGACATACCAATGTCGGTACAGGCGATGAAGGGCGGTGCTATTGAATTCCTTACGAAGCCTTTCCACGATCACGATTTGATTCATGCAATCCACCTCGGACTTGCTCTCGATCGTGTCCGGCTTGAGCGTGAAATGAGCTTGGAGACGCTTAGGGCGCGCTTCCAGTCGCTCACCCCAAGGGAACGCGAGATAATGCTGTATGTCGTAGAGGGTCGTCGGAGCAAGCAGATTGCCGACGATTTTGGTATCGCAGAAGCCACAGTGCTGGTCCATCGATGCAACCTAATGCGGAAGATGAACGTTCGCTGTCTACCCGAGCTTGGTCAAGTGGCCACCAAACTCAACTTGGCCTCGGAAAAAGACGTCAGTAGCAGCCATTCTGCTGAATTCGAGAGCTGAACGATCCTCCTAAGTCAGAGCTTTACGCAGACGCAGGTACAGCCGGTCCAAGCTCGCCGGCTTCCTCCCTTCTTGTGATCGCGCAGCTATAACCTTCATCTTGTACCACCGCGACTCCTGAGCCTCCCTTGGAATCGGCTGACATTTAAGCCGCTTCCGCGCCCCTCCCTAAATGAACCTTCATAGGTCTCACACGCATGCATAATCGTGCGGTTCGAGCAACACGCGTAGTTTGCAGCGATGGTACAGCTACGTCGTGCTGGATCGAAGCGGTCATTATGCGTGGTCAAGAACAAAAAGGACCCTGATGATGAGAACAGTTGCAGTCCAATTTGTAGACATCCTGGCGGCTGCGGACGTCAGGCGCATCTACGGAATTGTCGGCGATATCCTCAACGGTCTCACCGATGCGTTGCGCCGGCAAGCCAAAATCCAGTGGGTGCATGTCCGCCACGAAGAGGTCGCGGCCTTCGCGGCGGGCGCTGAGGCGCATCTCACCGGTGCCCTTATGGTCTGTGCGGGAAGCTGCGGGCCCGGCAATCTTGATCTCATCAATGGCCTCTTTGATTGCCACCGCTCGCGCGTTCCGTGCTTGGAATTGCCGCGCACATTTCCATCGGTGGAAATCGATCTGGCGGGCGTGCCGAGGCCGGACGATGTCGATGCCTCCATCCGCGATCGTGCCTAACCGGATTTGACGCCATGATGGAACTGCATAAACGCCCTGCCCCCGACACAATATCTGCTGACGGCCCATCCTCGGCGCCGGCGACGCATGATATCGGGGCGGCGTCCCTTCCCCATATCGTTGTCGTCGGCGGTGGCGCCGCAGGGCTCGAGTTAGTAACCAAGCTCGGCAACCGTCACGGCAGGGGCAAGCGGGCATACGTCACGCTGGTGGAATGCGCCCGCAGCCATCTCTGGAAACCCTTGCTGCATGAAGTGGCCGCCGGCAGCCTCGACCCCAGCAACCATGAGGTGAACTACCTCGCCCAGGCACATTGGCATGGCTTCCGCTACCGCCTCGGCGAAATGGTCGGGCTCGATCGCGGTGCCAGAAAAATCCTGCTCGCCGCCGCGCTCGATGATGAAGGGCGCGAGATCACGCCGCCGCGCTCCATCGATTACGACATACTGGTCATCGCGATCGGTAGCGTGACCAATGATTTCGGCACAAAGGGGGCCGCGGAGCATGCGGTGCGGCTGGAGACGCCGGCCCAGGCGGCGCGCTTCAACCGACGGCTGGTCAATGCCTGCCTGCGGGCGCAGACGCAAGCCGACCCGATCCGTCCGGGCCAGTTGCATGTGGCGATCATCGGGGCGGGAGCGACCGGCACCGAACTCGCCGCGGAATTGTATCGGACCTTGCGCGAGGTGATCGCCCATGGGCTCGACCGCATCGATCCGGAACGCGACATCCGCATCGTGCTGATCGAGGCCGCGGACCGTCTGCTGCCGGCTTTGCCGGAGCGCATTTCCAACGCTACCCTCCGCCTGCTCGAAAGCACGGGCGTCGAAGTTAAAACCGGCGCCCGGGTGAAGGAAGTGATGAGCGAGGGCGTCCGGCTTGTGGACGAGACCTTCATTCCCGCCGAGCTGGTGGTGTGGGCGGCGGGCGTCAAAGCCCCTGACGTCTTAGCGGACCTGGACGGGCTGGAGGTCAACCGCCTCAACCAGCTGGTGGTCGAACCGACCTTGCAGACGACCCGCGACCCGAACATCTTCGCAATGGGCGATTGCGCCGCCTGCCCGCTGCCCGACGGTTCAGGGGTTGTGCCGCCGCGCGCGCAGGCCGCGCATCAGCAGGCCGATCATATGGCGGCGCAGATCGAGAGACGGCTCCGCGATCAGGCGTTTCTCCCTTACAAGTATACGGATTTCGGCTCGCTGGTCTCGCTTGGCCATCACAGCACCGTCGGCAACCTGATGGGGGCGATGTTCGGCCGGGGCATATTCATCGAAGGTCTGTTTGCCCGGATGATGTATCAGTCGATGCGCACGATGCATGAACGTGCGCTCAACGGTACGCGCTACGCCCTGCTCAGTTTCCTCTCACGCAGGCTGTCACGGCGCACCGTCCCTTCGGTGAAGCTACATTGAGGACAAAAGTGGCCCCCTCGGCACACGGTTAGGAAGCAAGCATGATCAACATCAGATCCGAAATGGGCCTCGGAAAAGTCGAAGTTCCCGTCGACAAGCTCTGGGGCGCGCAGACCCAGCGTTCGCTCGAACATTTCAGCGTCGGCCGGGATCTGATGCCGCGAGAGATGATCACGGCCTATGCGATCCTCAAGCGATGCGCGGCGGAAGTAAATCATTCCAGCGGTTGGCTTGACGATCAGGCTCATACGTTGATCATCAAGGCCTGTGATGAACCGCGGTGACGGCGCTGCGTGATGCGATCGCCGCCAAAGCGGAGAAATGGCAATTCAATGTAATTGCCCGCTGCATAGCAGGGGCGTGTTAGAAACGAATGCACGGACAACTTTCTTGCAAGGAATAGCACATGACAAGGTCGTTTCGTGACGATTGTCCTCCAGAATATAGCCTTGTGCGCCGGAGTTTTCTTGTGGGTGGCGCTTTGTTTGTGGGAGGGCTGGCGATAGATCCTGACGTTTTGGCAGCGTCTTCGAATTCGCCGAGTGTATTGCCAACGACCAAATTCATGGAAGTTTCGTCCCTCCTGATTAACCATCAGTTGAACAGTGACGTCGGCGCAAGGCTAGCCGTTGCGATGAGCCGCATCGACCCTGGCATCGAGCAGGACATCGATCAAATCCTCGATATCGCACGAAAGAACAACGCGAAAATTGTCGAGGATTTTTTTCCGGCTATCCCACATGGAAAATTGAAGGATACAGCTCTTGCGATCATCTCGGCCTGGTACATGGGGGTGCTCTCGAACACCCATGGATCCAAAGTTTACGCCTTTGAACTGGCGCTTATGTATCAACCGACAAGAGATGTAATGACGATTCCGAGTTACGCCATAAGCGGACCGAACGGATGGAACTCATCTGCGCCCCCGCTCGCTGATATGCCGAATTTCTAAAAGCAAAGCGATTGTTGTTTCGAAGAGCGTTAGTGTTTCTTCTATCGTTTGATGCCGACGCCGCAAACGCGGCAGAGCGATTAACCGTTACGCAGTTCAAGGTGGGATCAATGGCAAGTAGTTATAGCGCGGACGTGGTGATTGTGGGGACCGGCGCCGTCGGCTGCACGGTTGCTGAGCAAGCACTCGACGCCGGGTTGTCAGTGCTGATGCTCGAAGCGGGGCCCTGGGTTGAACGCTGGCAGATCGTTGAGAATTTCCGGAACCTTCCACCTGCTCTAAAAGGTGGCGGTCATTTCGACGCGCCCTACCCACCGAAGCCGTGGGCACCGCATCTCGAGACATACACGGAAGCCGTGGCCGCCGAGTATCTTCAGCTCGAGGGACCTGACGCGCTGGCCTACCGCCAGGGTTACGTGCGTTACGCGGGCGGTGCAACGTGGCACTGGGCGGGAATCTGCTGGCGTCTGACGCCTGACGACATGCGCCTGAAATCACTGTACGGCGTCGGCCGGGACTGGGCGTTCGACTATCACACATTAGAGCCATTCTACACGCGAGCCGAATATTCCATGGGTGTCTGCGGGCCCTCCGATCCGGCGCTGCAGTGGCCGCCGATCCGCTCAAAACCTTATCCCATGGGCCGTCTTCCGCTCGGGCCGGGCGAACAGCGCCTCACTGACGCCGCCGCGAAGATTGGCCTGCTCAATATTCCAACAGCCCAGGCTCGCAATAGCGGCGTTTCCTACCATGACCGGCCGCCATGCTGCGGCAATAACAATTGCTTCCCGGTTTGCCCGATTGGCGCGAAATACGATGCCGCGACCGTGTTGCCGCGCATCGTAGCCAAAGGCGGCGTCATTTTGCCAAATGCGGTGGTGTATCGGGTTGAAACGGGAGAAAAAAATATTGTCCAGGCGGTCCATTTCTTCGACCCGGAAAAAACCTCACATCGGGTCACCGGAAGGGCTTTTGTCATTGCGTGCAACGGCATCGAGACCCCGAAACTTCTGCTCCTGTCACGGGATGATCGAAATAAAAACGGCGTCGCTAACAGCTCCGATCAAGTTGGGCGCAACATGATGGACCAGGCGAAGATCGTCACCATATCGACCTTCGCTGAGCCGCTATGGACGGGGGTCGGCCCCGTGCAAGGCAGCAGCATCATGCAGACGTCGCAAGGGAAGTTCCGTAGCGAGTATGCGGGCGTGCAGATCCGCATGGAGAATGCCGCGCGAAGCGGCATCGGCGGGATGGCGGCATTGCAAAAAGGCTTGGTCGGCAAGGCGCTGGACGCTGAGATACGCCGCTTGTCCGCCTGTACCGGGCAGATCACGCTTGAGCATGAAACACTGCCATCGCCAATTAATCGCCTCACCCTCTCGGACAAGAAGGACTGGCTCGGGCTGAATAAGCCAAACATCTATTATGATGTCGGTGACTATGTGCGGCGTAGCGTCCAGAAATTCTCAGTGCCGACCGTCAAGCGTTTGCTTTCCGAGTTGGGTGCGACTGACAGTCAGATCGCGACCCAATTCACGCACAGCGATCATATTATGGGCGGGTGCATCATGGGGGCGGATCCATCGAACTCGGTCGTCGACCCGGATTGCCGCGCGCACGACCATGAGAATCTGTTTCTCCCCGGCGGGGGCGCCATGACGACGGGTGGCAGTGGCAACAGCACGCTGACGATGGTCGCCCTTGCGATGAAAGCAAGTGACGCATTGGTTGCACAACTGAAGGCGGGCTAAACATGGTGCCGATCCTACATGGCCTCGCCGCTGGCGTACTTTTCATTGCCTCGTCCGCGGTCTGCCTTGCTGACACAACCAGCCATTCGGATGCCGCGTCAATCCAACGCGGCGCCTATCTCGCCAAGGCCGCCGATTGCACGGCCTGTCACACCGCGCCTGGCGGATTGCCCTTTGCCGGCGGCCTTCCCATCAAGTCGCCGGTCGGCACCATCTATTCGACGAATATCACGCCCTCGCTCAGCGCCGGGATCGGCGGCTACTCGGAGGCTGAATTCGACCGCGCCATCCGCCAAGGCATCCGAAGAGACGGCGCGAACCTCTATCCCGCGATGCCCTATACCTCCTATCAGTTGTTATCGGACGCCGATGTTCACGATCTATACAACTACTTTCATTACGGCGTCGCGCCGGTCAACGTCGCATCGCACCCGACCTCGCTACCATTCCCGATGAATATCCGGATGTCGATGAAGGTCTGGAACCTCCTGTTCTTCTCAGGCCATCGTTTTACTCCTGACCCCCACCAATCGGCCGAATGGAATCGCGGCGCGTATCTCGTCAATGGCGCCGCACATTGCGATACGTGCCACACCCCACGAGGATTTCTGATGCAAGAGCTGTCCGGGCAGACCATGGCCGGCAGCCAGGTGGGTTCCTGGTACGCGCCCAACGTCACATCGGACCCGGTCAGCGGCATCGGCAGCTGGTCACAACAGGACATCGCCCACTATCTCAAGACCGGCATCCTTTTAGGTAACGCCCGTGCCGCCGGAAATATGGGTGAGGCGGTCGAACATAGTTTCCAATACCTCACGCAGGCGGATCTCGAGGCCATTGCGACCTACGTCCACACAATCCCCGCCGTGCACGATCCGGCCGCCACGCAATCGCGCTTCAGCTATGGCGCGCCCAGTATCGAACTCGCCACATTGCGCGGCGAGAACCCCATTCGGTCCTTCACCGGCCCGTCTCCGACCGGAGCGGAACTCTTCTCGGCAAATTGCGCCTCCTGCCACGAAGCGTTCGGCCAAGGCAGCAAGGACGGTTATTATCCCAGCCTGTTTCATAATTCAGTGACGGCGGAGGCAAATCCGAGCAATCTGATCGCGACGATTTTGTTTGGCGTGAATCGGACGACCGCGGCAGGCCAGGCCTACATGCCCGGCTTCGGTGGAAAGGCGACGGACCCAAACCAGCTTGATAATCACGAGATCGCGTCGCTCGCAAATTATGTGTTCGCACAATATGGCCGCGCCGGCATCGTCGTATCTGAGGATGACGTTGTCATGGTAAGGCAAGGTGGTCCTTCGTCTCCCTTGGTGCTGCTCGCCCGTATCGGAATGGGGGTGGGTGCTGTCGTGGTCATCCTGCTTATTTTGTTCTTCTCCTTCAGGCCAGTCCGGAGAAGCCAAGCATGATGGGCGTGGCAGCTCTCGCTGGGTCCCTGGTGAAGCTCAGGCCGCGTGGCGACGGCCACGGCAACCACATGGATGATGGCGTGAAACTTCTCCCATTTCGCCATCCTAGCTCCGCTCAGGATCTGGGACAGCCACTCATAGGCAGGAAACTCGCAAGACTGTAGCATCGCCATTTGTGCCCCTATCCTACTCGACCCGCCTGATGCCTGGAGATGTCTTGATCGACTCCCACTCGCCAGCGGTCGCATGGCAGTTCCGCGCCGAACAGAACGAGCAGCAACATCATGCCGAGGGCGATCCGCACCGCCGTACGCGCGTCCAACCCTTTGTGAGCCGGCTCGAGCAGCATGGCTGGCGGCGCTGTCTCGACCACTCGGACGACGGCACGCACGCCGCACAACCCCTGACCCGCAGGCATCTGCTGCGGTCTCGCGGAAAAGTCGACCGTCGCGCCTCCGGACATGATTGCCGAGGCTCGCCAAGTACGGCACAATGGGGGGCGGGTCGTCGCCCGCCTGACCGCCTCGTCGACGCGGACGCGCGGAACACGCGCGGTTCGACGTAGCGCCGCAGCAGCGCTCTGAGCGGCTGGGGTGCAAGGGTCATGTTTTCATGGTCTCCAAATGCAAAGACCCCCAGCCCTTAGGGGGCGTATTGACGGGATGCTCATCGTCTAAGTCTTAAAGGGCAGCCTGATACGCGGATCCTTCGCGGCTGAACCGTCTGAGACGGGGCCGATTCTTTTGATCGCTGTGGTCGTCGCGGTATACTCTGGAAATTAATTCGCTCTGTACAAGTGAGAGGACTGCTATGCGCGTAGCTGATCCGTGGAGATGCCGTCTTGTGGGTTGCTCTTCAGCATACCCTGAGCAGTTGAGGTAAACGGATGCGGGTGCCCCCTTCTCAACCAAAAGATGGACGGCAGTCCGACGACAAGCGCCGGGAGGGGCTCCCTCCGCATGACTTGGCGTCGAGGGGTAACAGCATTCAAATCCTGTGGGAGGATGACGAGCGCGTGTTCTGTCGAGGACGGTGCCAGGGCGGCAGCACCGTACTAATTGTCCGGCCCGCCACCGAACATCCGTCACCCCCCAGCCTTGATCGCCTCGCTCACGAATTCGGACTGAAGGATGAACTGGATGGTGCATGGGCGGTGCGACCTCTGGAGCTTGAGGGCGAAGGCGCCCGGACCAGGCTCGTTCTCGAGGATCCGGGCGGCGAGCCGCTCGACCGGCTGCTCGGCGCGCCCATGGAAGTGGAAAATTTCCTACGTCTGGCGATCGGGATCGCCGCCGTCCTCGGCAACCTTCACCGGCGCGGCCTCGTCCACAAGGACATAAAACCTGCCCATATCCTAGTGAATGGCGCGGACGGACAGGTGCGGCTCACGGGCTTTGGCATCGCCTCTCGCCTGTCACGCGAACGGCAAATGCCCGAGCCGCCCGACACCGTCGCCGGCACCCTCGCCTATATGGCGCCCGAACAGACCGGGCGCATGAACCGCTCGATAGATTCCCGTAGCGACCTTTATGCGCTCGGCGTCACTTTCTATCAGATGCTCACGGGCGCGCTGCCGTTCACTGCGTCCGACCCCATGGAATGGGTCCATTGCCATATCGCGCGGCAGCCCCTGGCGCCCAGCATGCGGCTGGAAACTGTCCCGGCTCCGGTCTCTCACCTTGTCCTGAAGCTGCTCGCCAAGACGGCCGAGGAGCGTTACCAGACCGCGGCCGGTGTCGCGCGCGACCTGCAGCACTGCCTGACCGATTGGGAGCGTCGGGGGCGGATTGACGACTTCCCGCTGGGCCAACACGACATGCCCGACCGCCTGCGGATCCCCGAGAAGCTCTACGGGAGAACGCACGAAGTCGAGACCTTGCTCGCTGCCTTCGACCGCGTCGCCACGCGCGGGGTGCCGGAGCTGGTTATGGTCTCCGGCTATTCCGGCATCGGCAAGTCCTCCGTCGTCAATGAGGTGCACAAGGTGCTGGTACCGCCGCGGGGGCTTTTCGCGTCGGGAAAATTCGACCAGTACAAGCGCGACATTCCCTATTCGACCCTGGTGCAGGCGTTTCAAAGCCTGGTGCGACCGCTTCTCGGCAAGAGTGATACAGAGTTGGCGAGCTGGCGCGGCGCGCTTCTCGAGGCGCTGGAGCCGAATGCACGGCTCATGACCGACCTCATCCCCGAACTGAAGCTCATCATCGGAGAGCCGCCGCCGGTCCCGGAACTTGAGCCGCAGCAGGCCCAAGGCCGTTTCCAGCTCTTATTCCTCCGCTTCATCGGCGTCTTCGCCCGGCCGGAACATCCGCTCGCGCTCTTTCTCGACGATCTTCAATGGCTTGATGCCGCAACGCTCGACCTGCTTGAGGTTCTGTTGACCTCGGGTCTGCAACACCTGATGTTGATTGGCGCTTACCGGGACAACGAGGTCGACGCCACGCATCCGCTACGGCGCCAGCTGGATAATATCAGGAACACTGGCGCCAGGATTGAGGAAATCACGCTGGCGCCACTCGCCCGTGAGCACATAGCGACGTTGATTGCGGATACCCTTCACAGCGGGGCGGAACGCGCCGCGCCGCTGGCGCAGCTCGTGCACGCGAAAACCTCTGGCAATCCGTTCTTCGTAATTCAGTTTCTGCAGGCGCTCGCCGAAGAGGGCTTGCTGACCTTCGATTATGACGCGGCCTGCTGGTCCTGGGATCTCGATCGCATTCACGACGAGGGCCACACCGACAACGTCGTCGACCTCATGGTTGGCAAGCTGACCCGTCTGCCGATCGAAACGCAGCAGGCACTGTCGCTTCTCGCCTGCCTCGGCAACGTTGCCTCAATCCCGATGCTTTCGATCGTTTTCGTGGCCTCTGAGGAGGAGGTGCACACGGCGCTGTGGCCGGCGCTCCGCCAGGAACTGGTCGAGCGTCTGCACGGCTCCTACAAGTTCATTCACGACAGGGTGCAGGAGGCCGCCTATTCTCTGATACGCGAAGCATTGCGTGCTGAAGCCCACCTCCGGATTGGTCGCCTGCTCGTGGCGCAGACGCCCCCCGCACAGCAGGAGGAGGCAATCTTCGACATCGTCAATCAGATGAACCGCGGCGCGGCGCTGATTACCGAACGGGAGGAACGAGATCAACTCGCCGAGCTCAACCTGATCGCGGGCAAGCGCGCCAAGGGGGCCACCGCTTACGCCACGGCACTCACCTATCTCAGCGCCGGTGCGGAATGCTTGAGCAACGATCGCTGGGAGCGCCGGCATGAGCTGATCTTTGGGCTGGAGCTGAACCAGGCCGAATGTGAATTCCTCACCGGCGCCCCGGCATCTGCCGAAGAGCGGTTGAATAAGCTTTCGACCCGTGCCGCAACGACCATCGAGCGTGCCTCAGTGGCCTGCCTGCTGCTAGACCTCTACACGACGCGTGGTCAGAGCAGCCGTGGCCTTGCCGTCGGCCTCGACTATCTTCGCCATCTGGGGGGCGAATGGTCGCCGCATCCATCAGACGAGGACGTACGGCGCGAATACGAACGGTTCTGGTCGCAGCTCGGGAGCCGCACGATCGAGGATCTGATCGACCTGCCTTCGATGACAGATCCAGCATCCCTTGCAACGATGGACGTTCTGACCAAGATCGTGCCGCCTACCTTCTTAAGGGAAGAAAATCTCTATGCCCTTGCCATGTGCTGGGCGGTCAATCTCAGCCTTGAGCAGGGCAACAGCGATGGCTCATGCGCACACTACGTGTGGTTTGGCTGCATCGCCGGCGGGCGCTTCCGCAACTACAAGTCAGCACACCGCTTCGGGCGGCTTGGCTGCGAACTGGTCGAGCAACGCGGCCTTAAGCGCTTTCAGGCCCGGACCTATTTGGTCGCTGGGACGCACTTGACCCCATATACAAAGCATGTCCGGACGGCACGTAATCTGCTGCGTCATGGTTTCGAGATTGCGAACAAGAGCGGCGATCTCATGTTTATGGGGTGGTACTGCTGCTTTTACCTTCTCGAGAATCTTCTCGCAGCGGGCGACCCGCTCATCGAGGTGCAACGCGAAGCCGAGCGTGGTCTCGCGTTTGCGCAGAAGATGCAGTTGGGACACGTCGTCGACCTCATCCCATTGTACATCGGGCTCGCGCGAATGCTTCGCGGTTTGACGCCAAAGTTCGGATCTTTCAATGATGAAAGGTTCGATGAGGCGTGGATCGAATCGCGCCTCGCTAATAACCTGGACTTTGCGCTGGTCGAGTGCCTGTACCAAGTCAGAAAGTTGCAGGCGCGCTTCCATGCCGGCGACTATACCGCGGCCATCCGGGCCGCAGCCAGAGCCGAACGCGCGCATCCCGGCATCTTACGATTGATGTTCACAGCTGCAGAATATCACTTTTACGATGCTCTGGCCCGAGCCGCGTGGTGCGACTGCGCACCGGTTGAGGAGCGGCCGCAGCATATGGACGCTGTCGCCGCGCATCACAGGCAACTGCAGGCCTGGGCCGAAAATTGCCCGGAAAATTTCGAGAATCGCGTCGCTCTGGTCGGTGCCGAGATGGCCCGCCTGGAGGACCGCGATGGTGACGCGATCCGCCTTTACGAGCAGGCCATCCGCTCGGCCAAGGCAAACGGCTTTGTCCACAATGAGGCGATCGCCTATGAGCGCGCTTCTGGCTTCTACCGGGCGCGCGGGTGCGACCAGATCGCTGATCTCTATCTGCGCAATTCCCGCTATGCCTATGTCCGCTGGGGAGCCGACGGCAAGGTTCGGCAACTCGACGAGTTGTATCCGCAGCTTCGGCCGGAAGAGCCACCTCCCGAACCCTCGCGCCTGATCAGCACGCCGGTCGAACAGCTCGACCTCGCAACCGTGATCAAGGTGTCGCAGGCGCTCTCGGGCGAGATCGTCCCTGAAAGACTGATCTATACGCTTATGCGTACAGCGATTGAACAGGCCGGTGCGGAACGAGGCCTGCTGATACTTGCAGATGGCGGCGAGCAACGGATGGCAGCGGAAGCGACGACCAGTGGCGAGACTGTCGTCGTGCGCCTGCGCGACGACCCTATCATTGCGACGGCGGTGCCGGAATCGGTGCTTCACTATGTCTTACGCGTCCGGGAGAGCGTTATTCTCGACGATGCCGCCGCGCAGTCCCGGTTCGCCGCCGACCCCTACATCCAAGCGCGCCGGACGCGCTCCGTTCTCTGCCTGCCCTTGCTCAATCAGAGCAAGCTGGTCGGCGTGCTCTACCTCGAGAACAACCTGGCACCCCGGGTCTTCGCGCCGGGGCGGATCACGGTGCTGAAGCTGCTCGCCTCGCAGGCTGCGATCACATTAGAGAATTCCCGCTTGTACCGCGATCTTGCAGAACGTGAAGCCAAAATCAGACGCCTGGTTGATGCGAACATCATCGGAATCTTCATCTGGGATTTCGACGGCCGTATCCTTGAGGCCAACGACGCGTTTCTCCGCATCGTGGGTTACGACCGCGAAGACTTCATGGTGGACCGGCTCCGCTGGACAGATCTAACACCACCAGAATGGCTCGACCGCGATACCCAACAATGGGTGCCAGAGATCAGGACGACTGGGACCTTGCAACCGTACGAGAAGGAGTATTTCCGGAAGGACGGCAGCCGCGTGCCTGTGCTGATCGGCGCCGTAATATTCGAAGACGGCGGGCATGAGGGGGTCGCGTTTGTGCTCGATTTGACCGAGCGCAAGCGAGCGGAAGCGGAAGTCCGGGAGAGCGAGGGGCGCTACCGCGCTGTGCAGACGGAGCTGGCGCACGCGAATCGCGTCGCGACCATGGGGCAGCTCACGGCCTCGATCGCTCACGAGGTCAACCAGCCGATCGCCGCCACGGTCATCAACGCCCAGGCCGGTTTGCGCTGGCTTGCCATGCAGCCGCCGGATCTGGAAGAGGTGCGGCAAACCCTCGTGTGGATCGTCGAGAGCGGCACTCGGGCGGGCGATGTCATCGGCCGGATCCGTGCGCTCATTAAGAAGGCCCCGCCGCGCAAGCACCAGTTGGACCTCAACGAAGCCATCCGCGAGGTGGTTGAACTCACCCATCGCGAAGCCATGAAAAACGACGTCCTGGTGCAAATGAAACTGACGGAGGACTTGCCGATCATTGCAGGAGATCGGGTCGAACTGCAGCAAGTCATCCTCAACCTGATCATCAACGCCATTGAAGCGATGAGCGGTGTCATGGCGGGCCCTAGAGACTTGCTGATCAGCACCGGGACAGCCGAGCCGGACGGTGTGCGCGTCGCGGTGCAGGATACTGGTCCAGGGCTGCCTCCATCGAGCGTTGAGCGTCTTTTTGAGGCCTTCTTCACAACCAAGGCTAGCGGCATGGGGATGGGGCTTTCGATCTGCCGCTCAATCATAGAGGCGCATGGCGGAAGATTATGGGCAAGCGCGAACCTTCCCCACGGCGCCATCTTTCAATTCACTCTGCCGACCGTTCCAGACACTTCCGCATTTCGCAACCTCCTTCAATAGGTTCCGAAAATGCGAGCGATCGCCGCCGGATCCTTGGTCACGGTGAGCGCCAGCGCGAGCAACAGCCTTGCCTTCTGCGGATTCAGGTTGTCGGCGATCAGGAAACCATTCTTTCTGACACGCGTGCCCGCAAAGGTCCGTCCTGAACCAGCCCGAGTTGACTGCACGACGATTACGCCCTTTGCCGCGGCCTCACAGAGCACGCTCTCCTCGGCGAGGCCCGGGATTCCCGGGGCAAAGCCGGCCGACACGATGCCCTGCGCCCCCGCATCCAGGAAGGCACGCACGGCTGCGCCATCACTGCCCGTATAGGCATAGGCGATGTCCACGCGCGGCAACACGTCGAGGTCTCGGATGTCGAATTCAGTTTCCGGCGCGGTCCGGCGCAAGGGGCGACGATAGAACGCCACGGCATCGCCATCCGCATGACCAAGCGCGCCGAAATCAGGGGATTGAAATGTCTGGAGCCGGAAGGTCGAGGTCTTGGTCACCTCGCGCGCCGCATGGATCTCGTCATTCAACAGCACGAGCACGCCCATGCCGCGCGCGGCCGGTGATGCAGCAACGCGCACCGCATTGAACAGGTTCATGTCGGCATCGGTGGAAAGCCCGGTCGCCGGCCTTTGCGCCCCCACCAGGACCACGGGGACCGACACTGTGAGCGTGAGATTGAGGACCCATGCCGTCTCCTCCAGAGCCGACGTGCCATGACCGATGACGATGCCGGCGAGATCGTCGTGCTCGCGCACCAGCCGCTCGCAGAGCAGCACCAGCTCCCGCCAATCCGGAAAATAGATATGATGGCTTGGCACGTTGCGGAAAGGAACCGGCAAAACCTCGGCAACGAGGCTGAGTGCCGGCACGCGCCGCACGATCTCGTCCGCATGCATCAGGGTCTCGTTCGCGGCATAGTCGAGAATATCTAGGGGCCCCTTCCCGATCGAGGCGATCGTCCCGCCGGTGCCAATGAATGCCACCTTCGGCTTGGTCTTCGTCATCACTCATCCACTCCTTCGACAACCGTGCGGGCCGCCAGAACGACCGCACGAAATGAGCGAGCCGTATGGGGCGCAACTGGCCATCGGCTTCAAACGCCACCCGACCTTCCAAGTCAAATCCTTGCTTCACCAACCACACTGCTTGATATTTCCATCCAACCGGCGCCAAATCGTCCAGTAGAGACTGCGACCAAGTATCAAAAATCAACTAACAACGGAAACAAGCATGACGAACCCCTATCATCCCGATCGAGGCGACTATCCACGCGACATGATCGGTTACGAACGCTGTCCTCCGGATCCACACTGGCCCGCGGAAGCAGCCCTGGCCTTGCAGATCGTCGTCAATTACGAGGAAGGCGGCGAGAACTCCATCCTGCACGGTGATGCCGGCAGCGAGTCCTTTCTAACAGAACATTTCACGACCGGCGTCACGGGGCTCCGTCACCCGACGATAGAAAGTTTGTGGGAGTACGGCACCGCGTCTACGAAGCCGCGCGGCCTGACATTGACACACGCGCATTCCGCGAGGTCGGGTGGAGGCCGCGTGATGAGCTACGGGCCGCCGCTCCCCCGCAGCGATGCGGCGCTGATGCCCTCCATGTTGCCGACCGAAGTGCTGGCGAATCATGGCGCGAGATCCAGCAGGGAAGAACCGTTTGCCATCGCCAGTGAGGCGCTGGAAAAGGGCGAACTTGATCGCTAGATGGGGGGTGAAGCGCTATCGCCGCGCGATCCATGTTCTGCTGGGGGCCGACCTGCTGCAAAAAATTACATATCGGCGGGCGCCCCACCTGCTGATGAAACCGCTGGAACTGCTGGGCGAGACTTCCGCCGCCGCCTGATCGCGCCCCCTACCCTTCCGATCGGTTCATCACGGCAGCCCCGTCGCGCTTTGCACGACGGGATTTTTGTGGTGCGGTTCTCTCTCTCGTTTTCCGAACGCCGCCGTCCATGGCAATAAGAGCCGAACGGAACGCCATGTTGCGCTCATCCAAGTGCCCCTGGCGGTCGATGAACTGCCATCCGAGACGCTACTCCTTGTTGAGGAGAACTTGCGGCAGATCATCGCGGGACGGCATCTGACTGTGATGTCCGTCGCAGCGCGTCGCCGCGGAAATGATGGCGCACGACACGCTGCCCAAGCCGCCCAGGCGGGACCGCAAGGAAGCCGACCTCACACATCTGGAGACGGGCGCGGATATCCTGCTCGTCTGCTCTGTGCTACTCGATCCGCCTGATGCCTGGAGATGTCTTGATGGACTCCCACTCGCCAGCGGTCGCATGGTAGAAGCCATCGCCTTCCCGGAACATCTCTCGCCCGTTGCCAGCACGAACGCGGGCCGACCGGTCCTCGTGATCGAAAACAACTGTGAGCTGCTCCGGGCGAATGCCGTACCCTTGCAAAATTTGCCGACGGAAAAACTCCAGGTACGCCTCAGCGCTGTTGGGCTTGCCAATATAGGTGAGGGCCTGCGCTGTTGAGTCGACCTGGTCATCGTAGCGGCCCTTCGGGAACATCGCCAGTTCATGCTCATAGTCCGGCAGCCAAGAGGCGTCGTGAGGCAGGTAGACCCGTCCCGCCTCGATGGCGGCCGTCTGGGTCGTCATCCGCATGACCTTGTCGTGCAACGGTTTGACCGCCTCGATCCGAGCAAAGCCCTCATATTTCAGCTCCTGGATCAGTTGCACGCCGGCGGCGGTGTCTTCGATCAACACCGTCCCAGCCCTATGCTGCTCTGCCTGTTGGCGGAGCTTGCGCTTGAGTTCCGGGTATTCCAGCCGCTCGCGGCCGTTACCCCTTCAGGCGTCGAAGTCGACGTGGATCGGCTTAGTCAGGGTGCCGCCGACCAGTTGTGGCTTGCGCTCCGGTTAGCATCGGTCAAAGAGGCGGTGGCCGGCGGAACGAGCCTACCGTTCATCGCCGATGCCCTGATGGTCAACTACGATGACGGCCGGGCTGCCGTCGGTTTCGAAGTACTCTCCAAGGATGAAGCCCTCCGCTAAAGAGGTAGAAGTGACAACCATGTTGTAAACTGATGCCGTTAACTTCTGCACGCCCTACCGTTTATGCCCGCGTTATGCGAGCACCCTTCGATAAAATCGATGTCTCGATCATTGAGATTTAACTAAAAGCGCCGCTTGCGTCTTACAGAAACTCTCTCTGAAAGCCCGCAGGGGATAAATAAATTCCCAAAATTGATCGAGGCGTATAAAATTTTTTTATTGGCGCAGGCCGTTCGCATTAATGTTGGAATTTTTTTCTTCTGCGCCATTGCCATGCCATCAAGTTACCTATATCAGGCTATTGTATGCTTTGGCATGGCGACTTGCCCGCCCTTTGGTTGGATGCGCGCTCAGAGATGGACAGAAAAATGAACTTTGACACGCGGTTTAGGGCGCTCATTGCCGAAGTGAGGTGGACCACCGCACCCAGCCCCCTTCCATACAACAGCCGATATTCGTGACCTGGTCGGCCGAACAACGTGCGGCCTGAAGCCCCCTACACCTCAAGGAGATCGCCGATGCCGGAAAGCGTCATCACCGCCAATCGCCTGACCGACGGCGTCGTCGTCTGGTTGGGCGGGAATACCCAATGGACTGACCGGCTTGTCGACGCCGCCATATTCGAGGGCGAAACGGTGCAAGCCGCGCTGGATGAGGTCCGCCAAATGGACCAGCAAATCGCGGTCGAGATCCGCGAGATTCCCGTCGCACGCCTCGGCGAACTCCCCGTCCCGGAGGCGCGCCGCGAGCGGCTGAGAAGCACGGGGCCGAGCGTCCGCGCCGACTTGGCCGGGACCGCGCCCAGCGCTCGCTGGGCGCAACCGCCCTTCCCGCCGCCGCCTTCGGCCAGTTCGCGCTCGCCCTATGCGGGCATCTACCGCTACGACGAATATGATCGGCAGTTTTTGCGCGACCGGGCCGAGCAATTTCGCCAGCAGGTGCAGCGGCGTCTGGCGGGAGAGCTGAGCGAGGACGAGTTCAAGCCGCTTCGGCTGATGAATGGCCTCTATCTCCAGCTTCACGGCTACATGCTGCGCTGCGCCCTACCGTATGGTGTGCTCAGCGCCTCGCAGATGCGCCAGCTCGCCTATGTCGCGCGCTATTACGATCGCGGCTACGGACATTTCACGACCCGTCATAACATCCAGTTCAATTGGCCGCGCTTGGCTGACACACCAGACATCCTGGCCGTTCTCGCCGAGGCAGACCTGCACGCCATCCAGACGAGCGGCAATTGCGTACGCAATGTCACGACTGATCACTTCGCGGGTGCTGCGGCCGAAGAGGTGGTGGATCCGCGTCTCTACGCCGAGATCCTTCGGCAATGGTCGACGGACCACCCAGAGTTCACTTACCTGCCACGCAAGTTCAAGATCGCGATCACCGGCAGCCCGCAGGACCGCGCGGCGGTTCGGGTTCACGATATCGGCATTCTCGCCAAACGCGATGCCCGGGGAGCACCAGGGTTTCAAATCTATGCCGGCGGCGGCCTAGGTCGCACCCCCGTAGTGGGCACGAAAGTCCGCGATTGGCTGCCCGTCCGTGACCTGCTGCGCTATGTCGAGGCGATCCTGCGCGTCTATAACGCCCTCGGCCGGCGCGACAATATCTACAAGGCACGGATCAAAATCCTCGTCCGCGAGATGAAGCCGGAAAAATTCATCGAGATGATCGAGCAGGAGTTCACCTCGATGCCCGCCGATCACGGCGTGCTGGAGGACGAGGTGATCGAAGCCGTCGCCGCCCGCTTCATTCCCCCGCCCTTCGCCTTGCGGCCGTCTGAATCCGGGCGGCTGAAAGAGGCCATGGCGACCGACCGTGCCTTCAGGGCGTGGGTCAAGACCAATACCCATGCCCATCGGGAGCCCGGCTATATCTCGGCCGTCATCTCGCTAAAACCCATCGGCGGCATTCCCGGCGACGCGAGCGCCGAAGAGATGGAAGCGATTGCGGATCTGGCCGATCGCTTCTCCTTTGGCGAAATCCGCGTTTCGCATGAGCAAAACCTGGTCCTCCCCCATGTCGACAAGGATCATCTCTATACGCTTTGGCAGGGGCTGGTGAAGGCACGTCTGGCCAGCGGCAATATTGGCCTCGTGACCGACATCATCTCCTGCCCCGGCATGGACTACTGCAGCCTGGCCACGGCGCGGGCGATCCCGGTCGCCCAAAAAATCGCCGAACGTTTCGCCGATCCTGAACGCCAGGCCGCGATCGGCCCGCTCGACCTCAACATCTCGGGCTGCATTAACGCCTGCGGCCATCATCATGTGGGGCATATCGGGCTGCTCGGCGTCGATAAGAATGGAGAAGAGGTCTACCAGATCACGCTCGGCGGCGCGTCCGACGAGGAGGCGTCGATCGGGAGTATCATCGGGCCTGCCGTGTCGTCGGACAAGGTGGCGGACGCGATCGAAGCCATCGTCGAAGCCTATATCGTTCACCGCGACGCGGACGAGTTGTTCATCGACACCTATCGCAGGCTTGGCGCAGATCCGTTCAAGGAGGCCGTCTATGGCGCTCATCAACAGCCGGTGTGAGGTGATCTCGGACGAATGGATCTATCCGGACGTCGAAGGCAATATTGTGGTTCGCGCCGGGGCCATCGTGCCGCTCGATCTGCTGGTGGGGCTCGGTATCAGCTTCGCCGTCGAGCGTCCCATCGGAGCTTTGGTGTCATCCGGCACGACCGCGGACCTGATCGCGCCTCTGCTCGAGTGGCTTGAGCTGGTCGTCGTCGAATTCCCGAAATTCCGCGACGGCCGGGGCTTCACGGTCGCGCGGGCGTTGCGGGAGAAGCATGGATACGAGGGCGACATCCGCGCCATCGGGCACATTCTTCCGGATCAGTTCGCGGCGCTCGTGCAATGCGGCTTCTCGTCGATTGTGCCCCCACCGGAGCATCCTCCCGAGCAATGGACAGCAGCCCGATCGCCTGCGAAGCCGATCGATGCCGGGCGAGGCCAACTGCTCCACCGCCTTGTTGGACGCGGAGCGCCGCCTGACATTAATCGCTGAGGCATTTTCCGTCCCTCTCCTGACGCCGGTCCCAAGGCGCAATTACGATGGCGTTCAGGCGCAAATGAAAGCTTCAGATAGTATGACACGCGTATTCCTGATCGGTGCCGGCCCGGGCGACCCGGAATTGCTCACGCTGAGGGCGGCGCGCCTGCTCGGCGCGGCCGAGGTGGTGCTGCATGACAGCCTGGTCGATCCCCGCATCCTGGCCACGGCGCCGCAGGCACGGCTGATCGATGTCGGCAAGCGCTGCGGCCGCCATTCCGCGCCGCAACAGGAAATCTGCCGCCTGCTGGTGGAACAGGCGCTGGCCGGGCGTGTGGTCGTGCGGCTGAAGGGCGGCGATCCGATGGTTTTCGGCCGCGCCACCGAGGAGATGGAGGCGCTGCGGGCGCACGGCATTGGTTTCGACGTGGTTCCGGGCATCACGGCGGCCATGGCCGCCGCCGCGCTGCGCCTCTCGCTGACCCGCCGCGGTGTCTCGCGGTCGCTGCATTTCCTGGCCGGGCACGGCGCCGAGGACGGGCTGCCGGCGCATGACTGGGTGGCGCTCACGCGGTTGGGCGGCACGCTGGTCGTGTATATGGGGGGCAAGACCCTGCCTGGACTCGCCGCACATTTCATCGAGGCGGGCATGGCGGCGGATATGCCGGCAGTCGCGGTCGAGGATGCCAGCCTGGAGACCCAGGCGGTGACGCGCGGCACGATCGCCAGCCTGCCGAGCCAGTTGGCTGCTGCGGCGCCGCGTGGGCCGCTGCTGGTGCTGATCGGCCCGGCCGTGGCGGAGGAAACCGGCCTCGCCGAAGCGCTGACCGCGGCCGACCGTCGCTGGGCAACAGCCGGTGCCGACGATGACTGGAACGTAAATTTCACCCTGTCCGGCTAACCGGCGGCAGAAACTGCCAAGGCGTTGGCAAGTTCAGCGCGGGCAGATGCGAAATCGGGATGTCCGCGCTGGCGCGAAAACTGGCCCAGAGATTCGTACAATTTCAAGTCCCAGTCACCGACGATGCGTCCCGGCGGCCCCTGCAACGCCACCACACGCCGTGCCAGGACGAGTGCTTCGTCCATATCATGCGTGATCAGCACCATCGTTGCGCGATAATTTTCGGCCACGTGAAGGATATGCTCCTGCATCCTCTCTCGCGTTAGCGGATCAAGGGCGCTGAGCGGCTCGTCGAGGAGCAAAATCTTCGGCTCGGGCGCTAAAGCGCGCGCCAGCGCCACACGCTGCGCCATTCCTCCCGACAGCTGCTTCGGCAGCAATGCCCCCACATCACGCAACCCAACCAGATCCAGCGCCAGGTCGATGGCCCGATTACGCGCCGTCCTGTCCAAATGCCGAAGACCGAAGGCCACGTTGCCGCGGACCGACAGCCACGGCATCAAACGCGGCTCCTGGAAAACGAAGCCGACATGCTCCGGTCGGATCGGCGCGCCGCCAAGCAAAACGGTGCCTCGGTTCGGTGACTCAAGTCCCGCGAGACACCGCAGGAGCGTGCTTTTACCGCTGCCGCTACGGCCGATGATGGCGGTGATCCCATCCGTCTCCAGCGTCAGGGAGAGCGGCCCGAGGACCGGTATGGCGTTGAACGCCTTCACCAGCCCTTGTACCTGCAGCGCCGGGTTCATACGGGCTCATCCCGGCGGACGGTGTCCTGCCAAGAAGTGACCGCGCCGGCAAAACGCGCCAAAATCCAATCCATGATCTTGCCACACACCGCAAATACGAGGATCGCCCCGACAACCTGGTCAGGCCGACCGATCTGCTCGCCGTTGGTCAAGACGAAGCCCAGACCGTTACTGGCCCCCATCATTTCAGCGGATGCGACAAACATCCATCCCAGCCCCAGCCCTCCGCGCAGTCCTGTCAGATAAGCGGGGGAACAGGCGGGCAATTGCACACGCCACATCAACGGGAGCCGGCCATATCCATGAACACGGCCGACTTCGATCAGCTTGCGATCGACCCCGGCGATGCCGTTCATCAGGTTCAAATAGACCGGAAAAAACACGCCCACAGCGATGAGCAGAATTTTCGAGGTATCGTAGATGCCGAACCAAATAATGAATAATGGCACCCAGGCAAGCGAGGGCACATTGCGCAGAGCCTGCAGCAGCGGATCAAAAAATTGCCTTGCCCGCAGCGAGGCGCCGGTTAGCGTTCCCATCACCGTAGCGGCCAGGGCACCAAACAGGAAACCAAGCGCGAGACGCTGTCCTGTGGCACCGAGATCCGCCGCAAGCGATCCATCCTGCGCCATGCTGAGCAGAGTCCGCGCCACCTGCAACGGACTTGGTAGCAGATCGGCCTCGACCCAGCCGCGTGCGGCCACGAACTGCCACAGCAGTACGCAAAGCACCGGCAAAAACAAGCCGATGCCGCCGCGCCAAGCGACCAGCTTCGGCGCCAACGCCACAGCCTTACCTGGCGCGGCGAGGAACGGACTGAACGCCCCCAGGTACTCCTCAGACATTCTCAACCCTCGTGACAAACTGGTTATTTACCATGGCGGCGACGGTCGCATCGATGTTAACGCTTGCCGGAATAACCCCCAATTTCTGAAACACCCTGCCGCTCGCGGCGATGCGCGCCTGCCCGTCCGGCGTCAGCTCCGGCGTATCGAAATGCTGGCGCGACATTTGCAGCTTTGCCACATTTGCCGAAAGCCCAGCCGCCTGCGCGAGAATGGGCGCGAGCACTTGTGGGTCTTTCTGCGCCGTGCGGCGTGCCCGCTCGTAGGCTTGCAGCAATTTTGTGATAATGCCCGGATGCTCGTGCAAGAAGTCCTCGCGGGCCACCAATACGTTGGGGGTAATGATGGAGAGGTTTCGGTAGAAGAGCCGATCCTTGTTCTGCAGCTGCGCCTCCGCCATGAACGGGTCAAGGCCGGCCCAGGCGTCCACATCGCCCCGGTCCAGAGCCATCCGCCCGAGTTCATGTTGCAACGGCACCAGGGTGATGTCGGACAGGCGTAGGTTCGCGTTTTCTAGGGCCCGCAGCAGGAACGCGTAGGGTTCGGTCCCCGGCGTCGCCGCGACACGGCGCCCCTTCAGATCCGACACGCTGTGCACCGATGATCCCGCCTGCGTCACCAGCGCGGTGGTTTCAGCGATGTCATTAACATACACGGTTTGCACGGGCTCACCGTTGGCGCGGGCCAACAGTGTGGCAGAGCCCGCGGCGGAACCGAGTACGATGCTGCGGCCACGCAGAAACTCCAGCGCCTTATTGCTGCCCTGGCTCAGCACCCAGCTGACGCTGATGTTAGGACCAAGCGCCTGCTCCACCCAACCATTCTGCTTCAGAAGCAGGCTCAGCGGGCTGTAATAGGCATAGTCGATGGTGATCTGTGAGACTGGCTTGGCGCGCGCGCGGCCGATCGAAAACAGCGCGGCAGAGCCGGCCAAGGCGGTCGTGGCCAGGAAGCCACGGCGCGGCAGTAAAGTTTGGTTTGACATGCTTTGTCCTTCGTTAATACGCGAGGTGGTTAGGGAGAGTGGTCGCTTTTTGAAAAAGCGGCGCAAAAACTTTTGTTTGCCTGGGCCTGTGACCTTGAAGCCAGCGCGGCCCAAACGAACAGGCCTTCGCTCTAGCTGCCGACCATCCAATAAGCGGGAGGTGCGGTGCCGTTGACAGCGAAATCGCCGACGATGCGCTGCTTGTAGATCAGCGGGTTGTGCGAGGAGATCGTACGCGCGTTGCGCCAGTGCCGGTCGAGCGCTGCGGCGCGGCTGGTAGCGGAAGCGCCGAGCGCGTCGAACAGCAAGGTCGTCGCCTCCAGGGCAAGCTTGATCACGACGGGCTGCGCTTGCGCCACGGTGATCTCCGCGTTGATCGCGGCCATGGTCCGGTCGGCCTCGACGTCTCGTGACTGGTAGACCTGCTGCAACGCTTCGGCCGCCTGCAGCGTGATGGCGCCGGCCGCATAGGCGAGGCTGCGCACCTGGCCGACGGTCTGCAGGATCTGCGGATCGTTCCGCCAGGTGGCGGCCGCGCCATGCGTGTAGGTCCGATCGCGCCCGGCCACCTGCGCCGCCAATTCCCGCGTCGCCGCGCGGCTGATTCCGGACAGGGTCGCCAGATGCACGAGCTGGAAGAAAGCGGTGCGATAAGGCGAGCGGCTGTCGAGCGCCAACAGGTCTTCCTGGTCCACCGGCGTGCCTTCAAAGACGGTCGTGCCGCTGCCGGTCAGCCTTTGACCAAACCCATCCCAATCATCCACCCTGCTAACACCGGGTGCCCTGGCGGAAACGAATCCGCTGATGACCTCGCTTTCGCGCACCGCGCCAAAATTAATCCAGTCCGCGAACAACGTGCCGGTGCTGTAATATTTTGTGCCCTCGAGCAGCAGCCCATCGCTTTGTTCCGTCAGCGTCGTGGCGAAACTGCCCATCTTGTTGCCAGCGCCTTCGCTGTAGGCGCTGCCGAGCAAATCGCCGCGGGCGAAGCGTGGCAGCCAGCGGGCACGAAATGGGCCGGGGCCATTCAGCACATCCTCGACGGCACCGAAATGCGCACGGAGAGCCTGGGGAATGTTCGACTCCGCTGCCGCGAGCTCGATCAGCAGGCCAAAGAATTCGGGCAGCGTCGCGCCGGAACCACCCTCGTCACGCGGAATGCGCACCGCGCCGAAGCCGGCCTCCTTGAGCCAGCCGATCTCTTCATACGGTAACCTGCGCTCCACCTCCCGCGCGACCGCCCCCTCCGCGATCTTCTCGAAAATCGGCCGGAACTTTCGTTCGAGGTCGTCGTATGCCGCAGTTTGCGGCGCGGCCCAGCCCAATTCTGCTCTGCTCATGGAACCCCGCGAAAAAAGGAAGGCTTCTTTTTGTGAACAAAAAGAAGCAAAAAACTTTTTATGCTGGGCATGGACGTTGTCGCCGGCACCGCCCATGGCCCACAAGCGGCAGCTTTCTCTAAAAGGGCCGATCGCCGGTAATCGTCACACGAAAGCCTGACCGGATCTGCGGATGGTAATCCCATAGCGCCATGTGCTGCACCGCGCGGTTATCCCAGAAGGCGACCGAATCGCGCTGCCAGCGGAAGCGCA
>Ga0310811_10000326_pt1 | contig 65203 bp, 54 predicted proteins | sample YCmetagenome_FD_207642 | JGI IMG/M metagenome (GOLD analysis project Ga0310811, IMG submission 207642) | Soil microbial communities from experimental microcosm in Duke University, North Carolina, United States - YC | ecosystem: Engineered > Artificial ecosystem > Soil microcosm > Unclassified ... | reverse complement strand
GCCTGGAATATGGCGCGAAGCATATTAGCGGTATGGTCCTCCACAATAATCCCTCTATGGCAGGAGCCGGAAACATGAGCAAACCTACCTTCGATGCCGCGACCACCGAAAAGCTGGAAGCCGCGGCATTCCGTGCGCTGGTCGCGCATCTGCGCGAGCGCACCGACGTGCAGAATATCGACCTGATGAATCTCGCGGGGTTTTGCCGCAATTGCCTGTCGCGCTGGTATCGCGAGGCGGCGGAGGGCATGGGGCTAACGCTCGCCGATGCCGAGGCGCGCGAGATCGTCTACGGCATGCCCTACAAAGAGTGGCAGGCGAAATACCAGATGCCGGCCAGCGGCGAGGCGGCGCAGACGTTCAAATCGACGCCGGGGCATTGACGCTGAGGGCAAGGCCGCTCTATCCCCGCGCTTCCTCGAGCAACGGAGAGCCCCATGGCGCTTGACGCGACCACCGATGACAAGCCCACGAACATCGCGGGAGAGCGGCTGCGCAGCATCGTCGAGCGCATCGAACGGCTCGAAGAGGAGCGCAAGGCGCTCGCCTCCGATATCAAGGACATCTATTCCGAGGCGAAATCGGCCGGGTTCGATGTGAAAGTCCTGCGCCAGCTGATCCGCATCCGCAAGCAGGAGCCGGCGGAGATCGAGGAGCAGGAGACGCTGCTCGACGTGTATCGCCGCGCGATCGGGATGTAAGTTAGAAAGCAGCCGCTTTTTGAAAAAAGCGGCGCCAAAAACTTTTGTTTATGCTGGGCCATGGGCGGTGTCAGCGACAACGCCCATGGCCCAGAGTCATAAAGTTTTTTTGCAACGTTTTGTTCACAAAAAATAGCGCTTACTTTGATCTTTTCGCTTAAGCCGGCGGCTGATCCAGTTCGGGGTAATGCCGGAAAATGCCCGACTCGTTGAAGGCGACCCGGCGCTCCGATTTCAGATAGGCGGCGATGCGCGGCCGCCGGCGCACCGAATCGTGGAGCTTGGCGAGCGCCGGATACTCGGCCGCATAGCCACGCATGGCGCGGGGAAAGGCGTAGCGCAGCCCTTCGATCAGTTGGAACAGGGACAGGTCCACGTAAGTGAGGGCCGGCCCGAAAACATGTGCCGGCCCGTGCGGGTTCTGCTGCAGCGCCTCTTCGAAATAGCCGAGATATTTGGGCACGCGGTTGGCCAGGAACGCGGCGGCGCGGGCCTTGGCCGGCTCCTTCTGGTCCTCATAATAAAGGTCGCCGGAGATCGGGTGATGCGTGTCATGCACCTCGGCGACGATGTCGGTGATGGTGAGCTGCAGCCCGTGCAGACCATGCCGCCCGGCCTCGTCCGTCGGCGCGAGGCCGAGCCTGGGGCCGACATACATCAGGATGTTGGCGACGTGCGGGATGAGGAGATCGCCAGTTTTCAGGAACGGCGGGGCGAAGGGGGCGGGTGCTGCCGTCGGCCGCTGCATGAGCTTCATCATCGCCGCGGTGCCGTTCGGGTGGCGGGCCATGTCGGCATAGGCGACGCCCGCCTCCTCGAAAGCCAGGCGGACGAATTCACCGCGCCCAGGCAATCCGCTCCAGTAATAGAGTTCGTACTCCATGGTGGCCTCCTGAAGAAAAGGACACTGGGCCAACGGCGCTGAAACCGGCAGTGCCCAAACTAACAAAGTTTTTTTGCTTCTTTTTGTTCACAAAAAGAAGCGCTTTCTTGCCTTCTTCCTTCCTAAACCTGCCTGAAGCGCGCCTTGGCCTCAACCGGATCGGCCAGGGCACAGGCGCTGGCGAGGCGCAGGATCAACAGGCTGAACAAAGCGATGATCACCGGGCCGGAAATGGCGCCGAGTGTGTGCGTGCCGTGCAGCGGCCCGAGAAAGGTGATCAGCCAGAGGCCGAAAAAATACGGGGCGAGCCAGGCGGCGCCACGCCAGCGCAGATGTTCCAGCGTGCCGTGCCGGGAGATCTGCCAGCCGGCATAGAGCAGGAACGCGACCAGCAGCCCGCCGAACAGATGATTCGTCACCGAAGCGCCGGCCCAGAACACCACCAGATTGGCGACGATGAAGGCGAGCATGGCGACGAGGTCGCCATGGCGCAGCCGGAACGGGCGCGGGAAATGCGGCTCCGGCAAAGTGCGGCGGAAGACATAGAACACCACCGGGCCGATGCCGTAAGCGAGCACGCCGATCGAAGAGAGATAGGTGACGAGGCTGCGCCAGGACGGCAGCGGGGCGAGGAACAGCAGCCCCACCAGGAAGGCGAGGACGAGGCCGGGCACCGGCACGCCGGCGGTGGACAGGCCGGCGAGGCGGCGCGAGGTGAGGCCCGCATCGGCGGTGGCATAGACCACGCGGGCGGCGGTGGTGATGTAGATGATGCCGGTGCCGCCCGGCGAAATCGCCGCGTCGGCATAGAGCGTGGCGGCGAGCCAGGTGAGGCCGAGCCCGCCGGCCAGCCCCGCGAACGGGCCGGAAATGCCCGGAAAGCTGAGCGCCGCCCAGCCGCCGGCGAGGCTGCCGGCGGGTAGGGCGCCGATGAACGCGATCTGCAGGCCGCAATAAAGCAGGATGCAGAGCAGCACCGAGCCGAGAATGGCAAAGGGCAGGTTGCGGCTGGGGTTGGCGGATTCGCCGGCCAGCTCGATCGCCTGGCGGAAGCCGAGAAAGGTGAAAATGATGCCCGAGCCCGACACCGCCGCGAACGTGCCGCCGATGCCGGCCGGCGCGAAACCGTACTCGAAGAAATTCCGCGCCCGGAAATGGACGGCCATCAGCACGATGGCGGTGAGCGCCGGCACGGCGAGCTTCCACCAGGTGATGGCGTTGTTCACGCGGAGCACGAGCCGGATGGCGAGCAGGTTGATGACGTTGAACGCCGCCATCAGCACCGCGGCGACAACCACCCCCTTCAGGGTGAGCGTGCCGGCGCTGGGGTTGACCAAGCCGGGCGCGAAATTATTGGCGTAGGAGACGATGGCCACGGCCTCGACCGGCGCCACCGCGACATAGGCGAGAAAATTGATCCAGCCCATCACCTGCGCGGCGAGCGGGCCGAAGCAGAGCTTGGGGAACAGCACCACCGCGCCGGGGCGCGGGAACATGGTGGACAGCTCGGCGAACACGAGCGCCAGCAGAATGACGGCGATGCCGCCGATCACCCAGGAGATCAGCGCGGCAGGGCCGGCGATTTTCGCCGCGTTCAGCGCGCCGAACAGCCAGCCGGAGCCGATCATGCCGCCAAGGCTCGCGAACAGCAGGCCCATGCGGTTGGCGTCGCGCCTCAACCCCTTCGCCGACATCACTTTCACCTCCGCGTCGCGCGGATGTGAGGGCAAGATAGAGAAAAAGCAAGGCAGGCCAGAGGGACGACAATTTGACGGGCGCGGATTTGGGCTTACATCATGGCCCGCAAACAAAATCGGGGTCTTTATGCGCAAGAGCGAAATCGTCCGGCATCCGGAAGGGCTTTCTGGTGCCGCCCCGGAATTGCCGGTCTGGGATCTGAGCGACCTGTATGCCGGCGCGGCCGATCCGCGCATCGAAGCGGATCTGGTCCGGGCGGAGGACGACGCTAAAAAATTTGCGCAGGACCATAGCGGGCGGCTCGTCGGGCTGAGCGGCGCGGCGCTGGCGCAGGCAATGCGGGATTATGAGCGGATCGAGGAAAGTCTCGGCCGGGTGATGTCTTATGCGCAGCTGCTGTTCAGCGCGGATTCGACGAACCCTGAGCATGGCAAGTTCTATCAGACGATGTCCGAACGGGTGACGGTGATCAGCACCCATTTGCTGTTCTTCACGCTGGAGCTGAACCGGATTGATGAGGCGGCGCTTAACGAGAAGCTGCGCGATCCGGCGCTGGCCCGTTATGCGCCGTGGTTCCGCGATCTGCGCGTGTTCCTGCCGCACCAGTTGTCCGACGAGCTGGAAAAGCTGCTGCATGAGAAAGAGGTTACCGGCCACGCGGCCTGGAGCCGGCTGTTCGATGAGACCACCGCCGGGCTGCGCGTGACGGTGCAGGGGCAGGAGCTGACGCTGTCGGCGGCGCTGAACAAATTGTCCGATGCCGACCGCGGCACGCGCCAGGCCGCCGGCCAGGCGGTGGGCGCGGCGATGGCGCAGCATGAGAAACTGTTCTCGCTGATCACCAACACGCTCGCCAAGGACAAGGAGATCATCGATGGCTGGCGGGAATATCCCCAGCCGACCTCGGCGCGGAACCTCTCGAACATGGTCGAGGATGAGGTGGTGGAGGCGCTAACGCAGGCGGTGGTGTCTTCCTACGGCAAGCTGTCGCACCGTTATTACGCCATGAAGGCGAAATGGCTGGGGCTGGAGAAGCTCGAATACTGGGACCGCAACGCGCCGCTGCCGGAGGATGACGACAAGGCGATCTCCTGGCCGCAGGCCGAGGCGCAGGTGCTGGGCGCCTATGCCGCGTTCGACCCCAGGCTGGCCGCCACGATCCGGCCGTTCTTCGACAAGCACTGGATCGACGCGGCGCTGCGGCCGGGCAAGGCCGGCGGCGCCTTCGCGCACCCGACCGTGCCGTCCGCGCATCCTTATGTGCTGATGAACTATCATGGGCGCACGCGCGACGTGATGACCCTGGCGCATGAGCTGGGCCATGGCGCGCACCAGGTGCTCGCGGCGGAACAAGGCTATCTGATGTCCGGCACGCCGCTGACGCTCGCCGAGACCGCCAGCGTATTCGGCGAAATGCTGACATTTCGCGCGCTGCTGGACGCGGAGACCGACCCGCGCCGGCGCCGGATCATGCTGGCGCAGAAGGTCGAAGACATGCTGAACACGGTGGTGCGGCAGATCGCCTTCTACCAGTTCGAACGCAAAGTGCATGCGGAGCGCCGCCAGGGCGAGCTGCTGCCGGACCGCATCGGCGAAATCTGGCTGGAGGTGCAAACCCAGAGCCTGGGGCCGGCTTTCACCTTCGCGGAGGAATACCGGCTGTTCTGGGCCTATGTGCCGCACTTCATCCACTCGCCGTTCTATGTCTATGCCTATGCTTTCGGCGACTGCCTGGTGAATGCGCTGTACGCGGTGTACCAGGAGGCGAAGGACAAGGCGGCGTTCGCGGAGCAATATCTGACGATGCTGAAGGCGGGGGGCACGTTGCGGCATAAGGAATTGCTGGCGCCGTTCGGGCTGGACGCCTCGGACCCGCAATTCTGGCAGAAGGGGCTGGATGTGATTTCCGGCTTCATCGACGAGCTGGCTGCCTGATGGCCGAACGGGAGAGCAGCACCTTGTTCGGCGAGGTGCGCCGGCTGGCCCGCACGTCGGGCGCGGTCGGCGGCATCGCGGCGCGCATCACCGGCGAACGCGTGTTCGGCATCAAGACCGACAAGGCCCGGCATGCGGAGGATCTGAAGGCGGTCCTCGGCAGCATGAAGGGGCCGATGATGAAGGTGGCGCAGTTCCTCTCCACCGTGCCGGACGCGTTGCCCGAGGAGTACGCCGCGCAACTCGCCGAGTTGCAATCCAACGCGCCGCCGATGGGCTGGGCCTTCGTGCGCCGCCGCATGCAAAGCGAGCTGGGGCCGGATTGGGAGACGAAATTCAAATCCTTCACCCGCGAAGCGGTGGCCGCGGCGAGCCTCGGCCAGGTGCATCGCGCCATCCTGCCGGATGGGCGCGAGGTGGCGTGCAAGCTGCAATATCCGGACATGCCGAGCGTCATCGAGGCGGATCTGCGTCAGGTGAAGCTGGCCATGGCCGTGTACAAGCGCATGGACAACGCCATCATCCAGGATGACATTTACGTGGAGCTGTCGGCGCGGCTGCGCGAGGAGCTGGATTACCGGCGCGAAGCGGCGCAGATGCGGCTCTACCGGATCATGCTCGACCATGTGCCGGACGTGAATGTACCGGAGCCGGTAGCCGAATATACCACCGGCCGGCTGATCACGATGAGCTGGCTGAACGGCGTGGGGTTCAAGACCTGGCTGGCGCAAAACCCCAGCCAGGAGCAGCGCAACGCCCTGGCGACGGCTTTGTTCCGGGCTTGGTACATTCCATTCTATCGTTATGGCGTGATCCACGGCGACCCGCATCTGGGCAATTACCAGGTCAGCGAAAGCGGCGGGCTGAATCTGCTGGATTATGGGTCGATCCGCGTGTTCCAGCCGCATTTCGTCGGCGGCGTGCTCGAGCTTTATGCCGCCGTGCGCGACAACGACCTCGATCGTGCCCGCCACGCCTACGATATCTGGGGGTTCAAGGGCATCACCGCCGAGCAGATCGAGGTGCTGAACCATTGGGCGCATTTCTTGTATGAGCCGCTGATCCAGGACCGGGTGCGGCCGATCCAAGAGGACGGCGACACGCATTTCGGCCGGGAGGTGGCGCAAAAGGTTCATAGCGGCCTGCAGCGTACCGGCGGGGTGCGGCCGCCGCGTGAATTCGTGCTGATGGACCGCTCCGCGATCGGGCTCGGCAGCGTGTTTTTGCGCCTCAAGGCGGAGCTGAACTGGAGCCGGCTGTTCCACGAGACCGTGGCGGATTTCAATGCCGAAGCCCTGGGCCAACGTCAGGCGGCGGCGCTGCTCGCGGCCGGGGTGCCGGCCGCGCAATAGCAAGTAAGCGAAGGCTACTTTTTGTGAACAAAAAGTAGCAAAAAAACTTTGTTGTGCTGGGCCATGGGCGTTGTCGGCGACACAGCCCATGGCCCGGCATAACAAAAGTTTTTGCGCCGCTTTTTTCAAAAAGCGGCTGCTTTCTTACTTCCCTCGGACTGGCGGGATCGCGGCGCGTTGGGTAAGAGCCCGGTATGGCGATTTTCAAACGTGGGTTCGGCGAGGGGGTCTTTGCCCGCGCCTACCGGAAATTTTTGCACTCGTTCTACGCGAACGATCTGTGGATCGATTTGCGCCTGCATGCCAAGCGTGAGGCAGTCGAGTATATCGTCGCGCATATGGGCGAGGCGATGGTGCTGCAGGACCGGTTGGACCTGCTGAAATTCGCTCTCTCGCGCGCGCCGGAAACCGGGTTGGTGCTGGAATTCGGCGTTGAGAAAGGCGCCTCGCTGCGCCATCTCGCCGGCCTGACCAAGCGTGACGTGCATGGGTTCGACAGTTTCGAGGGGCTCCCCGGCGATTGGGGCGGCACCAAGGAAGCGGCGGGGGCGTTCACGCTCAAAGGCAAGCTGCCGAAAGTGCCGGCGAACGCCAAGCTGCATGTCGGCTGGTTCGACCAGACGCTGCCGCGCTTTCTCGAGACCGCGACAGATCGTTGCGCGCTGATCCATGTCGACTGTGATATTTATGTCTCAACCACGGTGATTTTTGAACAATTGCGTTCGCGCATCGCGCCGGGCACTGTCATTGTGTTCGACGAATATTTTAATTACCCCGGCTGGCGGGCGCACGAATACAAGGCTTTCCAGGAATTCATCGCCGGCTCCGGCCTATCATACCGTTACCTTGGCTACTCGGCGGAGAAGGGGCATGTGGCGGTCGTGATCGTATAAAACTATCGTCGGGGTTGCCGGCGCGTTATTGCAAGGGGGGCTGTGCTGCGTGTGCGGCAGGGTTCCATGTTCGCGGGGGGCTTTCCTTCGCGTGCTTGAATAATTAGGTGGGGTCCCTCATGGTGACCCCAAATTGGTTCAGATCTAAGGGATGTTTAGATGCGTCTTGCGGTTTTAAGAGAACGCCGGGCGGGTGAAGCTCGCGTGGCGGCGACGCCGGATACAGTAAAAAAGTTGATCGGGTTGGGTCTGACTGTCGCGGTTGAGGCCGGCGCCGGTCTCCAGGCAGCAATTTCCGATGAGGATTTCAAGGCGGCGGGGGCGGAGATCGCCGCCGATGTGCCGGCGGCGCTGCAAGGGGCCGCCATCCTGTTCGCCGTGCAGGCGCCGGAGCCGGAAATCCGCGCGCAAATGGCGCGGGGCACGCTCCTGGTGTGCACGATGAACACGTTTGCCGACCCCGAGCTGGTGCCGGCTTTGGCCGCCGCCGGGATTGACGGCGTGGCGATGGAAATGCTGCCGCGCATCACCCGCGCGCAAAGCATGGACGTGCTGTCCAGCCAGGCGAACCTGGCCGGCTACCGCGCGGTGATCGAGTCTGCGAACGCATTCGCGCGCGGCTTCCCGATGATGATGACCGCCGCCGGCACCGTGCCGCCGGCCCGCGTGTTCGTGATCGGCGCCGGCGTGGCCGGGCTGCAGGCGATCGCCACAGCGCGCCGCCTCGGCGGCATCGTCTCCGGTACCGATGTGCGCCCGGCGGCGAAGGAAGAGATCAAGTCGCTCGGCGCCACCTATGTCGGCGTCGATGACGACGAGAGCGCCAAGCAGACCGGCGCTTACGCCACCCAGATGTCCGACGAATTCCGCAAGAAGCAAGCGGAACTGATGGCGGTGACGGTGGCCAAGAACGACATCGTCATCTGCACCGCCCTGGTGCAGGGCCGTAAGGCGCCGGTGATCGTGACGTCGGAAATGGTCGCCGCGATGAAGCCGGGCAGCATCATTATCGACTTGGCCGCCGACGCCGGCGGCAACTGCGCCGACACCGTGCCGGGCGAAGTGATCACCACGGCCAACGGCGTGACCATCATCGGTCATCGCAACTGGCCGGCGCGCATCGCGGTGGCGTCCAGCGCGCTGTATGCCCGCAACCTGCTGACCTTCCTGACCACCTTCTGGGACAAGGAAGCGAAGGCGCCGAAGCTCGTCGAGAGCGACGACATCGTCAAAGGTGTGCTTCTGACCAAGGGCGGCCAGGTGGTTCACCCCGCCTTCCTGCCCAAGTCTGCTTGAAGGAGTTCCAGACATGACCCCAGCCGATTTGGCGGCGCAAGCCGCCGCTCTTGCGCATCAGGCCGCGATCCTGGCGCAGAACGCCGCCGGCGTGGCGGCCGTGGTGGCGCAGAACGTCCATCCGGCCGCACCCTTCGTTTATCTCTTCAGCATTTTCGTGCTGGCGATCTTCGTCGGCTACTACGTGGTGTGGAGCGTCACCCCGGCGCTGCACTCGCCGCTGATGGCCGTGACCAACGCGATCTCCTCGGTGATCATCGTCGGCGCCATGCTGGCGACCGGGCTGCATGGCAGCACGGTGGCGCATGTGTTCGGCTTCATTGCCGTGGTGCTGGTCAGCGTCAACATTTTCGGCGGCTTCGTGGTGACCAACCGCATGCTGTCGATGTTCCGTAAGAAGTAAGGCAAGCCGTCAATGGATCAGTCTTTCACGTCGTTCGCCTATCTGGTCGCGGCGGTTCTGTTTATCCTCGCGCTGCGGGGTCTGTCTCATCCGACCACCTCGCGCCGCGGCAATCAGATGGGCATCATCGGCATGCTCATCGCCATCCTGGCGACCTTCGCGCATGGCGGCATGACGATCGGCGGCAGCCTGCTCATCTTGCTCGGCATCGCCATCGGCGGCGCCATCGGCACGGGCGTGGCGCTGCGGATCAAGATGACGGCGCTGCCGCAGTTGGTGGCGGCGTTCCACTCGCTGGTCGGTCTTGCCGCGGTGTGCGTTGCCGCCTCGGCGCTGAACGCGCCGCAGAGCTTCGGCATCGGCACGCTGCACCACGTGCATATCGAGAGCCTGATCGAGATGTCGATCGGCCTTGCGATCGGTGCCATCACCTTCACCGGCTCGCTGATCGCCTTCGCCAAGCTGCAGGCGCTGATGAGCGGCACGCCGATCATGTTCCCCGGCCAGCACAAGCTGAACATGGGTCTTGGCATCCTGATCGTGGTGCTGATCATCCTGTTCGTGATCTCCGGCGGCAGCTTCGTTCTGTTCGGCCTGATCGCGCTGATCGCGCTGGCACTCGGCCTGTTGCTGATCATCCCGATCGGCGGCGCCGACATGCCGGTGGTCGTCTCGATGCTGAACTCCTATTCGGGCTGGGCGGCTTCGGGCATCGGCTTCACCATCGGCAACCTGGCGCTGATCGTGACCGGCGCGCTGGTCGGCTCCTCCGGTGCAATTCTGTCCTACATCATGTGCAAGGGCATGAACCGCAGCATCATCAACGTGATCGCGGGCGGCTTCGGCACCACCGGCGAGGCGGCGGCCGCGGGCCCGGCGGGCGACAAGGCGGTGAAGATCGGCTCCGCCGACGATGCGGCCTTCATCATGAAGAACGCCTCGAAGGTGATCGTGGTGCCGGGCTACGGCATGGCGGTGGCCCAGGCGCAGCACGCGCTGCGCGAAATGGCCGATATCCTCAAAAAGGAGAATATCGACGTCAAATACGCCATTCATCCGGTGGCGGGACGCATGCCCGGGCACATGAACGTGCTGCTGGCGGAAGCCAACGTGCCGTATGACGAGGTGTTCGAGCTCGAGCAGATCAATAACGAGTTCGCCACCGCCGACGTGGTGTACGTGATCGGCGCGAACGACGTGACCAACCCGGCCGCGAAGACCAACCCGGCCTCGCCGATCTTCGGCATGCCGATCCTCGAGGTCGACAAGGCGAAGACGGTGCTGTTCGTCAAGCGCTCCATGGCCTCGGGCTATGCCGGTGTGGATAACGAGCTGTTCTTCCGCGACAACACCATGATGCTGTTCGGCGATGCGAAGAAGATGACCGAAGAGATCGTGCAGGCGCTGTCCCATTAAGGGACGGCGCTCGCCACACAACAAAAAAACCGGCGGCCTTCGGCCGTCGGTTTTTTTTGTAGGAAGGCAAGTAAGAGCTACTTTTTGTGAACAAAAAGTAGCAAAAAAACTTTGTTCTTTTGGGCCGTGCTGGTTTCAACGCCAGCGGCCCAGAGTGACAAAAGTTTTTGCGCCGCTTTCTTAGTGAACGACCAGCTTGCTCAGAGGGTCGCGCTGGGTGTTGGCAGACGCGGCCTTGCGCTTGAACAAGCCGGCAACGAAAGCGAAAATGGCGCGAGCGATCTGCTGTTCACCTTCAACGGCGAGCATGCGGGCTTCGCCAGCACGAGCAAAAGTCGATTCTTCGAATTTCATCTGACAAACTCCTTCATCTATCGGGAAAGACCCGAGTGAAAGACGTTCCCTGTCCTAAGCCTTGATTGGCGATATAACGTGCCGAGGTGCCGGTGCAATCGGATTCTGCAACCTGCATGACTGGGTTTCCAGATCGGAACGATTGCATTTCATGTTTATTTTTCGGTCTGCATTATCCTGCGTAAATTTGCGGGATTCAGAGACGTGGCGGCGCAACCAGATGGTTGATCGGGCCATGTCCGGCGCCGAAGCCGGGGGCGGTGCGGATGGCTTCGTGCAGATACGCGCTGGCCCGGCGCACGGCGTCGGACATCGTCATGCCCTGGGCGAGGCCGGTGGCGATGGCCGAGGCCAGGGTGCAGCCGGTGCCGTGGGTGTTGCGCGTGGCCAGGCGCGGCTGGGTGATCCGCTCCACGCCGTCCGACGTGACCAGATAGTCGGTGAGCCTCTCGCCCTCGCCGTGGCCGCCTTTGATCAGGGCCGCGCGTGCGCCGCGCGCCAGCAGTGCCTGGCCGGCGGCGATGCGCTCGGCCTCGGTGCCGACCGGCAGGGCGGTGAGTTTCTGCGCTTCCGGCAGGTTCGGGGTGACGATGGTCGCGCGCGGGAGCAGCAGGGTGGAGAGCGCCTCGATCGCTTCGTCGGGCAGCAGCACCGCGCCGGAGGTGGCGACCATCACCGGGTCCAGCACCAGCGGGATGTGATCCGGCAGCGTGCCCGCCACGGCGCGGATGATGTCCGCGTTCGTCAGCATGCCGAGCTTGATGGCGTCGGCGCCGATGTCGGCCAGCACGGTCTCGATCGACAGGCGCACGAAATCCGCCGGCACCGCATGCACGCCCTTCACACCCAGAGTGTTCTGGGCGGTCAGCGCGGTGATCGTGGTGCAGGCATAGGCGCCAAGCGCGGAAATGGTCTTCACGTCCGCCTCGATGCCGGCGCCGCCCCCGGAATCGGAGCCGGCGATGGTCAGGACGCGAAACATCATTCCGCCGCTTCGACGGTGGCGGCCTGCGCGATGGTGGCGCAGAGCTCCTCGACGATGGCCTGGATCAGCGCGCGGTCCTCGCCCTCGGCCATCACGCGGATCAGCGGCTCGGTGCCGGAGGCGCGGATCAGCACGCGGCCTTTGCTCCCGAGCCGGTCGGAGGCGGCGGCGATGGCGGCCTGGATATGGGCCAGGCGCAGCGGCGAGGCGCCGGCATAGCGCACGTTGCGCAACAATTGCGGCAGCGGCGCGAACACGCGGCAGGCCTCCGAGGCGCGCTTGCCCGAGCGCACCAGAACCGCCAGCACCTGCAGCGCGGCGACCAGCCCGTCGCCGGTGGTGGAGAAGTCGGAGAGGATCACGTGGCCCGACTGCTCGCCGCCGAGATTCTTCTGTTCCGCCCGCATGGTTTCGGCGACGTAGCGGTCGCCGACCTGGGTGCGGCGCAAGCCGAGGCCGAGATCAGCCAGGAACCGCTCGAGGCCGAGATTGGACATCACGGTGGCGACGATGCCGCCGCCGGTCAGGCGGCCGCTGGCATGCATGTCGCGCGCGATCAGGCCGAGAATCTGGTCGCCGTCGATGATCTCGCCGCGCTCGTCGGCGAGGATCACGCGGTCGGCATCGCCATCGAGCGCGATGCCGATATCCGCGCCGTGCTCGAGCACCGCGGCGCAGAGATGCTGCGGCACGGTGGAGCCAACCTCCTTGTTGATGTTGAAGCCGTTGGGCTCGACCCCGAGAGGAATCACCGTAGCCCCGAGTTCCCACAAAGCGGCGGGGGCCACCTTGTAGGCGGCGCCGTGGGCGCAATCGAGCACGATGCGCAGGCCATCGAGCCGCAGGCCGCGCTCGAGCGAGGATTTCGCGGCCTCGATATAGCGCCCGGCGGCGTCCACCAGACGCGCGGCGCGTCCCAGCCGCTCCGGCGCCGCCAAGCGGGAGGAGAGGTCGCTCGCCATCAAAGCTTCGATTTCGGCCTCGGTCTCGTCGGAGAGTTTCGCGCCATCCGGGCCGAACAGCTTGATGCCGTTATCCTCATACGGGTTGTGCGAGGCGGAGATGACGACCCCGAGATCGGCGCGCAGCGAGCGGGTCAGCATGGCGATGGCCGGCGTCGGCAGCGGGCCCGCCAGGGTGACATTCATGCCGGCGCCGATGAAGCCGGCGGTCAGGGCCGGCTCCAGCATGTAGCCGGAGAGCCGCGTGTCCTTGCCGATGATGACGCTGTGGCGGTGGTCGCCGCGGGTGAACAGCAGGCCGGCGGCCTGGCCGAGTCTCAGGGCGATTTCCGCGGTCATGGGCGCAATATTGGCGGTGCCGCGGATACCGTCCGTGCCAAACAGACGGCGTTTAGGGATCTGGGTCATCATCTATCGCTACCAGCCTTTCCCAGACGCGCAAAGCCTGGACCGTCGCCGCCACGTCATGCACACGTAGCAGATTTGCGCCTTGCGAAAGGGCGTAAAGCCCGGCCGCGAGCGAGCCGGGGAAGCGCTTCGCGGCCTCCGCCTCGCCGCCGAGCTCGCCGATGAATCGCTTCCGCGACACGCCGATCAGCACGGGATGGCCGAGGGCCACGAAACGGCTCGTGGCTTGCAGCAGCCGGATATTTTGGTGGGCGCGCTTGGCGAAACCAAAGCCGGGGTCGAGCGCGATGTTGTCCGCGCTTATGCCGGCTTCGAGGGCGGCGTGGCGCGTGGCGGTGAGTTCCGCCAGCACGTCTTCGACTAAATTTAAGTAATGTGCCTGTGCGTCCATGGTCTGTGGCGTACCGCGCATATGCATCAGCACCACCGGGCAACCGGCCTGCGCCACCAGAGCGGCGGCGCGCGGGTCATGCTTCAGGCCGGAGACGTCGTTGATGATGAGCGCGCCGGCGGCGAGCGCGGCTGCCATGGTCGCGGCGTGGCGCGTGTCCGCGGAGATGACGGCGCCCTCCCGCGCCAGCGCTTCGATGACCGGGCGCACGCGGGCGATCTCCTCGTCCGGCGTGACCAAGCCAGCGTTCGGGCGCGTGCTCTCGCCGCCGATATCGATGATATCGGCGCCCGCCGCGAGCATTGCCCTTCCAGCCTCAATGGCTGCGTCAGCCGCCGCATGCTTGCCGCCATCGGAGAAGGAATCAGGGGTGACGTTGAGAATGCCCATGACCAGAGGGCGGTCGAGGGCGAGGCCGGCCCAGGACTTGGGAGCGTGTGTCATGCGCCTCGCTAGCATGAAGTGTTTTGTCTGCCAAAATTGTGAGGAAGATCCTCGCAGATCGGCAAACGGCGCGCTTGTGCGGTCGTGTTGCTGGAGTATATCATGCGCTATGAGGTTGTTGCCGCGACCGCTCGATTGGCTGAACTGGACGGCCCGCGCCGCGGGCATGAATGCGGCGCGCGGCATCGCTTACGGCCGGCTCAGCCGTCAGCTTCTGGACATTTACACGCCCGAGGGGGCGCTGGGGCATTGCCCGGTGATTTTGTTCCTCTACGGCGGATTGTGGCAGGCCGGCACGCGAGACGAGGCCGCTTTCGTCGCGACGGCGCTGGCGCGGCGCGGCTTTGTCGTGGCGGTGCCGGATTACCGCCTCTGGCCCGAGGTGCGCTATCCGCATTTCATCGAGGACTGCAAGGCGGCGGCGCAATGGGTGGCGGCCCGGATCAACCTTTATGGCGGGGATCCACAGTCGTTCTTTCTGATGGGCCATGAAGCGGGCGCTTACAATGCCGCCATGGTGGCGCTCTCACCCGATATGCCGGCCTTGAGCGGGGTAATCGGCCTGGCCGGCGCCTATGATTTTTTGCCGCTGCGGGACCCGACACTGGAAAAGATTTTTGCCGGGCCGAGTGATCCGCTCGAGACCCAGCCGATCACTCATGCCCATGAAGACGCGCCGCCGATGCTGCTGTTGACCGGGGCGGTGGACCGCGTGGTGCTGCCGCGCAATACGGCGAGCTTCGCGGCTAAGCTGCGCGGACTCGGCGCGGCGGTGGAGACGCGGGTCTACCCAAGGCTCGGCCATGCCGGCATTCTGGCGGCGCTGGCGCCCTGTTTGCGCTGGTACGCGCCGGTGCTGCGCGACATTCTGGCGTTCATCGAAGAATGCCGCGCCGGAGGGTTTGCCCGCAGCGGTTTCGATGACGAGATTCCCGTGGTACGCCGGCTCCCGTAACGAAAGGGAGCGTAGCATGGCGAAACTTTATCTCGGAACAAGGCGCTATTCGTCCTGGTCGCTGCGCGGGTGGCTGCTGGTGCGGCTGGCGGGTCTGGCCGCCGAGGAGATCTTCGTGCCGCTCGAAGGCGGCAACTCCAAGGGCGTGAAGGCAGTGTCGCCGAGCGGGATGGTGCCCTATCTCGAACATGACGGCGCGCGCATCTGGGAAAGCCTGGCGATTGCCGAATATTGCGCGGAATTCGCCCCGGCGCTCTGGCCCGAAGACCGCATCGCGCGGGCGCACGCACGCGCCATCGCCGCCGAGATGCATGCCGGGTTCCGCGCATTGCGCATCGCCATGCCGATGAATCTCGGACGCGATTACACGGGCCTCGGCCAGACGCCGGAGAGCCTGGCCGATATCGCCCGCATCGAGGCGCTGTGGGCGGAAACGCGGCAGACATTCGGTGCCGGCGGGCCCTATTTGTTCGGCGCGACCTTCAACGCGGCGGACGCCATGTACGCACCGGTGGTGGCGCGGCTGCTCACATACCGGCCGCCCTTTGGCCCGATGATCGAGGCCTATTGCGCGGCGGTGCGCCGGCACCCTCTGGTCAATGAATGGTATGAAGGCGCGGCGGCCGAGCCCAAGGAATGGTTGCTCGAGAAGTATGAGACGCTGGATCGGTTGGCCCAGAGTTAAAGAAGGGAAGCGCTACTTTTTGTGAACAAAAAGTAGCAAAAAAACTTTGTTTACTTTGGGCCGTGCTGGTTTCATCGCCGCCGGCCCAGCGTAACAAAAGTTTTTGCGCCGCTTTTTTCAAAAAGCGGCCACTTAATTTCTTGCGAAACAAGAATGATAAGCCTACCCCATTATTATTACAATTAGTTAATAACGGGGTGGTTGCATGGAGCCGGCGGCGCGGGACACCGTGCGTTTCGACGAGGAGACTTATCTCCGGCTGAACCCGGATGTGCGGTTGGCGGTCGCTGCCGGGATTTTCCGTTCGGGCCTTGAGCATTTTCAGCGGTATGGCGGCCCCGAGGGGCGGTTGCTGGCCCGCCCGGAACGTCTGGCGCCGGACCGCGTGGTGTTCACCGCCCCTCCGGGGGTTCGCCGCGGCACGCTGAAGCCGCCCGCCTGCGCCATCGACATGGTGAAGTTTTCGCCCGCGGGCGGGGTGTTCCTGCACGGCTGGGTCGATGACGAACTCGACCGGCTGGAAAGCGTCGATTTGTATCTTCCGAACTGGCTGGCCGCGTTCGACGGCGCCAGCCTGGCGCGGCTGCGGCGGCCGGATGTCGAAGAAGCCATGGGCTGCCGGCACGCTTATGGATTTTTCGGCTTCCTGTTCGCTGCGCGCGGCCTGACCGGCGGCGCGTGCAGCGTGGTGTTGCGGATGAAATCCGGCGCGGAGGCCCATGTTCTGCTGGCGGCGGAACCGGTCGGCGATGAGGCGCTGCGCGAACTGGCGCTCGGTTGTATCGCCGGCGCGCAATTTCCGGGGAATCCGTATTTCGATTCGGTGGCGGCGATCGCGCCGATGATCGGCGGGCAATTGGTGAAGTTCAACAATCTGCTGAGCCGGCGGGCGGTGTCCGCGCCCTATGTCGAGCGGTTCGGCGCGCGCGGGCGATACCGCGCGTCGCTCATCGTGTGCCTGTATGGGCGGCCGGAATATGTGTTTCTGCAGGCGGCGATGTTTTCCGCACAGGCCGGCATCGGCGATTATGAGTTCATCTATGTGGTGAACAGTTTCTGGATCGCCGAAATGGTTCTGAAGGAGGCGCGGCGCGCGGCGCGGATTTACGGGCTCGACATCACCGTCATGGTGCCCGCCGGAAATGCCGGGTTCGGCGCCGCGAACAATGCCGGCGCCGAACATGCCGCTTCCGACCGGCTGCTGATCGTCAACCCCGACGTGTTTCCGCGCACGGACGGATGGGTGGCCGCGCATGACGCGGTGGTGGCGCAACGCCCGGAAGGGGAAGCGCGGATGTTCGGCGCGCCGCTTTACTATGACGATGGCTCGTTGATGCATGCGGGCATGTATTTCGAGCTCGACCGGATGCCGGAGCTGGCGGGCGGCGCGGTGGGTGGGGCCGGGTTGCTGCGCGTGGAGCATTACGGCAAGGGCGCGCCACCGGAAACGGCGGCGTTGCTGCGGCGCCGGCGCGTGCCGGCGGTGACCGGGGCGTTCATGTCCACCAGCCGGCCCTGGTTCGAGAGCCTGGGCGGGTTCGCCCAGGATTACATTTTCGGCCATTACGAAGACGCGGATCTCTGCCTGCGCAGCCTGGCGGCCGGCTGCCCGGTCTGGCTGCACGATCTGCGGCTCTGGCATCTCGAAGGCAAAGGCGGGGTGCGCGCGCCGCAGCATGAAGGGGCGGCGGTGGTGAATCGCTGGCTGTTCACCGAAAGCTGGAAAGAGACGGTGCAAAACGGCCTGCTGGGCCCGGTGCCGGGGCGGGAAGAGTTCCGCCCATGAAAGTTCTGCTGGTGAGCCTGTATCATCCGGAGCTGGTGCGCGGCGGCGCGCAGACCGTGGCTTACGAGCTGTTCCGGGGCCTGCGGGAGCTGCCGGAGATCGAGCCGGTGCTGCTCGCCTCCGCCGACCAGACCACACCGGCTCTGTTCAAGAGCGGCGCGCGGATCACCGGCTTCGATGGGCGGGAGAACGAATTTCTGTTTCTCGCCCAGGAGTACGATCATGGCTGGGAAAAAAGCGGCAGCGCGCTGTTGGCGGAGGCGTTCGAGGATTTCCTGCGCCTGATCGCGCCGGATGTGGTGCATTTCCACCATTTCATGACGTTCGGCATCGATTTCCTGACCCTGGCGCGGCGGGTTCTGCCGGCGGCGCGGATCGTGTTCACGGCGCACGAGTTCCTCACCATCTGCGCCGCCGACGGACATATGTTGCGCCGGCATGAGAAGGCGCTGTGCGGCAAGGCCTCGCCGGTGCGTTGCCACCAATGCCTGCCGGAGCGGCCGCCGGAGCAGTTTTTCCTGCGCGAAATGTGGATGAAGCGGCATTTGCAGGCGGTGGACGCCGTTACGGTGCCGAGCCGCTTCATGATCCGGCTGCTGGCGGACTGGGGGCTCGCCGGGCCGAAGCTCACTCATGTCACCAACGCGCTGGCCATGCCGCCCGCAAAACCCGCGCCGGCCAGGGCGCGGCGCAACCGGTTCGGCTTTTTCGGGCAATTGGTGGACGTGAAGGGGCTGCAGATTCTGCTCCGCGCGGTCAGTCTGCTGCGGGCGGAGGGGTTCCTGGACTTCCGCCTGGAAATCAATGGCGGAAACCTCAACTTCGCCTCGGAGGAATGTCGCGGCGAGATCGAGGCGTTCCTGGCGGAAGAACAAAAGCGGCCGGCGGCCAAGCGATTGGTGCAATTCAATGGCGGCTACCACCAGGACCAACTGCCGGCGCTGATGGCGCGGATCGATTGGTGCGTGGTGCCCTCGCTCTGGTGGGAGGCGTTCTGCCTCGTGCTGTCCGAGGCCTGGCATTGCGGGCGGCCGGCGATCGCCACCGACGCCGGCGGGCTGGCCGAGCGCGTGACCGATGGCAAAGACGGCCTGCTGTTTCCGCGCGGCGACGAACGGGCGCTGGCCGAAACGATGAAACGCGCCTGCACCGAAGCAGGGCTGTGGGACAGCCTGGCGGCGGGAATCAAGGAACCGGCACGGCGCGAGGAGATGGCGCAGGGGTATTTGCGGGTTTATCGCGGAGGGAAGGCTGACGCGAAGCGAAGGAAGGAAAGTGCTACTTTTTGTGAACAAAAAGTAGCAAAAAAACTTTGATTACTTTGGGCCGTGCTGGTTTCAACGCCGCCAGCCCAGCATAACAAAAGTTTTTGGTGCCGCTTTTTTCAAAAAGCGGCTGCTTACTTATTTTTACGGCGCGGGCACGGACCGGTGGCGGAACAGCACGCCGCGTTCTGCTGCCAGCACCACGGCGAGGCCGAGCAGGCTGCATAGGATGAAGCCGGCGGTGAGCGGCTTGATGGTGCCATCGAAGCTCTGGCCGATCAGGAAACCGACCAGGGCGGCGCCGAGCATCGTGACCGAGCCCAGCACCGAGGCGGCGGTGCCGGCGATGTGGCCGAGCGGTTCCATGGCGATGGCGTTGCAGTTGCCGGCGAACAGGCCGAAGCAAAACATCATGGCGCCTTGAAGCAAGGAGAAGCGCACCAGCGTGTCGTGCCCGGTGAGGCCGAGCGCCGCCTGGGCCAGGGAGATGGCGATGAAGCCGAGCAGGGCGGCGTGGGAGAGCGGGCGCATCCCCAGCCGTTCCACCAGCCTGGCATTGGTGAGCGCGGCGATGGCCATGGACAAGGCGCAGCCGGCGAAAATCAGCGGAAACAGTTTTGGCACCATGAACACCCCGGCGAAAACCTGCTGCGCCGAGTTGATGAAGCCGTTCCAGCTGCCGATCAGGGCGGTCATGGCCAGGGTGTAGCCGAGTGCCATGCGGTTGGTGAGGGTGATGCGGAAGGCAGCGGTGATGTCGGCAATCGTGACGGCGCGCTGGTCGCTGCGGTCCTGCGTTTCAGGCAGGCGCAGCGCGACCCAGAGCCAGATCAGCGTGGCGTAGACCCCGAGGCCGAGAAAGATCACCGGCCAATGCGCCACCACCAGGACTGCCTGGCCGATCGAGGGGGCGACGATCGGGGCGCCGAGGAACACCATGAAGGTGAGGGAACTGACCTGCGCCATGCGCCGCCCGGCATAGCAGTCGCGGATGATGGCGATGGAGATGACGCGGGTGCCGGCGGCGCCGATGCCTTGCAGGAAGCGCGCGGCGAGCAGCCAGGTGAAATCCGGCGCGGCGGCGGTGAGCAGGCTGCACAGCACATACAGGCCGAGCGCCACCAGCAGCACCGGCTTGCGGCCAAAACGGTCGGCGGCGATGCCATAGACAAGCTGCGCCACGGCGAAGCCGAGCATGAAGGCCGTGATCACCCATTGCCGCTGGTTCGCGACGGCGAGATGCATGGCCGCGCCGATCTGCCCGAGGGCCGGGACCATCATGTCGATGGCCAACGCCACAATCGCTTGCATCATGGCGATGCAGGCGACGAATTCGCGAAAGCTCATCCCGGGATGCGGAACTCTGGCCGCGCCAGAAGAGACGGACACAGAAAGGGGGGCTGAGCCCCCCGGATGATCGAGCGCCAAGGGTGAAAACTTTGCAAAGTGAGGGCGGAAAGGCGTTAGAATATGGCGACGGAAAAGGAAGTCAAAGCAAGTAGCCGCTTTTTGAAAAAAGCGGCGCAAAAACTTTTACTGCTGGGTCACGGGCGTTGTCGCCGACACAGCCCATGGCCCAGCGTAATCAAAGTTTTTTTGCTACTTTTTGTTCACAAAAAGTAGTGCTTCCTTCCTTGCCTTACTTCGCGAGGCTCGGCCGGCGGCGGAGCAAAATCAAGCCAAGGCAAGCGGAAACCGCGAACATCGCGCCGCCGAGCAGCAGCATATGCGCGTGGCTGGGGGCGCTGCCCTGGCCGAACAGAGCGAAAATCACGGTTTGCGGCAGGAAGCCGATGGTGGAGGCGAGCAGGAACGGAAAGGTTCGCACCGAGGAGAGGCCGGCGGCGAGATTCAGCAGGATGTTGCTGCCCACCGGCAGCAGCCGCAGCGTGAGTGTGGCGACGAAGGGTTGGGCGCAGAGTGCCCCGTCGATTTTCGTCAGCGCTTTGCCGAAGCGGCGGCGCACGAAATCCTGGCCGATGGCGCGGGCCCAGATGAAATCCAGGCTGCAGGCCAGCACCTGGCTGACCAGGGAGATGGCCGTGCCGTACCAGGGGCCGAAGGCGTAGCCCGCGACGAAAGCGGGGATCTGCCGCGGCAGGCCGATGGCGGTGAGGAAGGTGGCGAGCAGCAGAAACATCGCCGGGCCGCGCAGGCCGCCTTCCGCGAGCATGTCGGCAAGCGTGCTCTGCGCCGAGCCGGCGCCGAGCAGCGGCAGGGCGGCGGCCACCGCGATCATGCCGCCGGCCATCAAGGCCGGTTTCAGCGCCCGGGTGGCGCCCAGGGCGACGGGCTTTCTGAGGTTCATGTCATAGACCCATAGATTGGGGGCTCATGGATTTGGGGCTCACGGGTTGGAGTCGATTTGCGGTTGTTTCCAGCGGCGCTGCAGCCAAGCGACGCCGAACAGGTCGACGATGCCGACTTTCAGCCGGTCCCAGGTGCCGTAATGCGAGGCACCATGCGCGCGCGCATGGTGGCGCACCGGCACTGAGACGACATGGCCGCCGGCGCGGATGAACAGAGCCGGCAGGAAGCGGTGGATATGATCGAAATGCGGCAGTTCCAGGAACGCTGTGCGGCGGAAGAGTTTGAGGCCGCAGCCGGTATCCGGCGTGCCGTCCTTGAGCAGTGTTGCGCGCACCTTGTTGGCGATGCGTGAGCCCCAGCGCTTCGCCTCGGAATCCTTGCGGGTGGTGCGGTGGCCGGCGATCAGCACCGGGGTCGGCCCGGCGGCCTCGGCCTTGCGGGCGGCTTCCAGCATCGCCGGAATGTCGGCCGGGTCGTTCTGGCCGTCGCCGTCCAGCGTGGCGATGTACAGGCCGCGGGCGGATTTCACGCCGGTGATGATCGCGGCGCTCTGGCCGCAGCTCTGCTTGTGGCGCACCCGGACCAGGGTGGGGAGTTCGGCGGCGATGTCCGCCAGCACTTTCGGGCTGGCATCGGAGCTGCCGTCATCGACATAGACGATCTCGTGGTCGATGCCGGCCAGTGAGCTGGTGATCGCGTTGATCAACGGGGCGATGTTAGGTGCCTCGTTATGAACCGGAACGACCACCGAAAGCAGCGGCATATCGGCGGAGATTTCAGGTCTGCTCTGGAATTTTGGTTCGATGTTCATGCCGCTCATTCAGCCGTTCCATTAAGGCGTATCTGTGGCGCAAATCCGTCGAGGAAGAGGTCGCGGCCGCCAAACCCACCGGGTTTCAGTAAAAAACTGTAACAATCTGTGTGGAGCCAGCGCAGGCCGGCGGCGGGCGCGCCGGTGTTGAGCATGGTGACGCCGAGTCGTGCCAGGATCGCGCCGGCGGTATCATTGCCGTTAAGCACGAAGCGGTGCCATCCGGCCTCGGCCAACTCTGCGGCAACCGCCGCGAGGAGGGCATTGGCGCCGCCGTTACTGGCGAGGGCGAGCTTGTCCGGCGGCGCGGAGGTGGAGATGACGATGGTTGGCGCCGTCTGCGCGGCGGCCCAGGCGCGGGCGGCGGGCAGCGCGTCAGAAGCGGCCGGGTCGAGCTGCAGGAGCGGCAATTTCGGCGCCGCGGCCCCGAGCTGGAAGAGCGTCTGGCGGTCCAGCGCGCCGGACAGAATGACGGTCCGGGCATCCGCCGCGGGGGGCCGTGTGCTGTCCGCCTCCTGGCTTTCCGGCAGCAGCCATGCGGGGCCGCCGATGAGCGGCTGGGCGCCGATGGCGTCGCGGATCGCGCTTTGGGGCGCGGCGTCGACGGCATCGACCAGCGCCAGCGCGACCCCCTGTTCGCGGGCCGCGGTGAGGCGGGCGCGGATCGCGGCGGGGCCGGCGGCGACGATGTCGTGGGCGATCAGCGCGACGCGGCCGGCCAGCCGTTCCGACAGGGCATGGACCAGGTTCGCCACCAGGCGCCCGTACTGGAAGAGATGCCCTTGGAAGACCGTGCGGCCATAGGCGGGATGGGCAAAGCAGGCAGCCATGAAGCCGCCCTGGGCGGTGATGGCCATGTCCAGGATCGGCGCCAGAGCGTCGAGATCCGGCTGCGCGGCCTGGTTGCCGAAGGCGAGGAAACCGATGGCGGCATGCTGCAGAACGGCCCGGGCGGACTCCGGAGACAAGACGGCACCAGCCGGCGCGATGATTTCGGCGGCCGCGAGTCCGGCGGACCCTTCATGCAGGCCCAACCGGCTGCCCGGACCGCTTCGGCTGCAGACGGAAACGCCGTCGGCGAGGGTGAGGCCTAAGGCAGCGCGGGTCAATGACGCCATTTCATCATCGTTCTGTCACCAATACGACACCGAAAATGGCGCGTGGTCGGCACGCGCCGGGGATTTCGCCATATGTTGCGACGCAAAACGGCGTGGGCTGAGGCATAAACGGTTGAAATTGGCATGACAAGGACAAGGCGGAGCCGCTTGGCGCTTGGCTTGCCAGGGGCCGGTCGTTATAAGCCGGCTCAAAACGGGCCATCGGTCGTGATCGGCCTGCAAGCAATGAAGGATACGGACGAAATGCTCATTTCGTTGCCCCCGGACTACCGGCCCTCGGACGACGAGGAGTTCATGAATCCCATGCAGACTGAATATTTTCGCCAGAAATTGCTGCGATGGCGAGCCGAACTCGTGCGGGAAGCCAACGGCACACTCGCTTCGCTGGGCGAGGGCGGCATTCTGGAGGCCGACATCACCGATCGGGCCAGCGTCGAGACCGACCGGGCGCTGGAGCTGCGCACCCGGGACCGCGCCCGCAAGCTGATCGGCAAGATCGACCAGGCGCTGCTGCGGATCGAGAACAATAGCTACGGCTATTGCGAGGAGACGGGCGAGCCAATCGGGCTGAAGCGGCTCGAGGCGCGGCCGATCGCCACGCTCTCGATCGAGGCGCAGGAACGCCACGAGCGCATGGAGCGCGTGCATCGGGACGATTGAGCAGGAAAGGAAGAAAGGAAGCACTACTTTTTGTGAACAAAAAGTAGCAAAAAAACTTTGTTATGCTGGGCCCGTGCCATTTGAGCGCCTCAGGCCCAGCGTCGCAAAAGTTTTTGCGCCTGTTTGGACATAAAAAAGGCCAAGCGGTTCGCGCCTGGCCTTTTTGCATAACCGGATTTCAAGCCATGCGGGCCTGAACCGCCTGGCGCTGTTCGGCGACTTGCGCCTTCATGGATTTCTGCAGCTTCTCGAACCCGCGCACTTCGATCTGGCGCACGCGCTCGCGCGAGATGTTGTATTGCTGCGAAAGTTCTTCCAGCGTCGTCGGGTTGTCCTTCAGGCGGCGCTCGATCAGGATGTGACGTTCGCGATCCGACAAGGTCTTTAACGCCGTGGCGAGCAGGGCCTTGCGGCCGGTGAGCTCTTCGCGGTCGGCCATTTCCGATTCCTGGCTGTCGCTGTCGTCGACCAGCCAGTCCTGCCATTCCCCTTCGCCATCCATCTTGATGGGGGCGTTCAGGCTGTTATCGGGAGAGGACAGGCGGCGGTTCATGTTCACGACGTCCTGTTCCGGCACGTCGAGCAGATGCGCGATCCGGGCGACCTGGTCGGGCTTCAGATCGCCGTCGTCGATCGCCTGCATTTGTCCTTTCAGCCGGCGCAGGTTGAAGAACAGCTTCTTTTGCGCGGCGGTGGTGCCCATTTTCACCAGCGACCAGGAATGCAGGATATATTCCTGGATGGCGGCGCGGATCCACCACATTGCATAAGTCGACAGACGGAAGCCACGGTCGGGGTCGAAGCGTTTCACCGCCTGCATCATGCCGACATTGCCTTCGGAGATCAGTTCGCCGATCGGCAGTCCGTAGCCGCGATAGCCCATGGCGATTTTCGCCACCAGCCGCAAATGTGAATTGACCAGTGCATGCGCCGCGTCCTGGTCCCCGTTGTCACGCCAGGCGCGCGCCAGGCGTTCTTCCTCCTCGTGCGCCAGCATCGGATATTTGCGGATTTCCTGCATATACCGGGTGAGGCTGGCATCAGGGGCCGGGGATGAAACATTGGAGGCCATGAGGTGGAAACTCCCAAAAAAGATCGAATTTCGCAACGATCGGAAAGAGCCGCGAGCGCGACGAAACGCGATGCAAACCAAGGTTGTCGTCCAGACCCGACTTCTGTAGCACCCCGAGCCGGGTACGCCGCTTAAAAGGCCGTAATAAGCCGGTTAGAGATGCGGGTTGGAGCGACACGTTGGCGACACTCTATGGGCGGCCGCCGCGCAGGGTCAATGAAATTAGGACAATACCAGTCCTGTTTCACACGCATGTGTCGAGGGCGGCTTCCAGTTCCCGGAAATCCGCCGGCGGCGGAGCCGAGAAGCTGAGCTTCACGCCGGTGATGGGGTGAAAAAAGCCAAGCATTTCAGCGTGTAAGGCCTGTCGGGGGAAATCCAGCGCCAACCCGAGTGCCTGCGGGGGGAGGGTTTTGGCCACGGAAGGACGGCGGCGCAGATAGACCGAATCCCCCAGGAGCGGATGGCCGATATATGCCATGTGGACGCGGATCTGGTGCGTGCGGCCGGTGCCCAGGCGCAGCGCGACGAGGGATGCCGCGGTGCCGTAGTTACGAACTATTCGATAATTGGTTAGCGCCGGCTTGCCATTGCGGGTGACCACGGCCATGCGCTTGCGGTCGCGCGGGTCGCGGCCGATATCGCCCTCGATGGCGCCGCGGGCAGGGTTGGGCACGCCCCAGCAGATCGCCTTATATTCGCGGTCGAGGTCGCGGCTGGCGAATGCGGCGGAGAGGCGCGTGTGGGCGAGTTCGGTCTTGGCCACCACCATCACGCCGGACGTGTCCTTGTCCAGCCGGTGCACGATGCCGGGCCGGCGTTCGCCGCCGATGCCGGTGAGGCTGTCGCCGCAATGGGCGATGAGGGCGTTGACCAGGGTGCCGTCAGGGTTGCCGGGGGCGGGGTGCACCACCAGCCCGGCCGGCTTGTCCAGCACCAGCAGGGCATCGTCTTCATAGAGAATGGCCAGCGGGATCTCTTCGCCCTGCGGCGTCGCCGGGTCGGGCGGCGGCAGGCGCAGCCGGTAGGCGGCGCCGGGCTGCACCGTGGCGGACACGTCGGTGGTGACAGCGCCGTCGCGGCTGAGCCTTCCTTCCAGGATCAGAGACTTGACGCGGGAGCGGGAGATGGTGCCGATGCGCTCGGCCAGGAATTTGTCGAGCCGGACGCCGCCATCATCGGAGGTGGCGGTCAGGTCTATGAGGAGCGGGGATGCAGGATCAGCCACAGGGCGATTTACGGGGGTTGAAGGCGTTGGTCGGGATACTGGGCGTGCTGATCGTTATTGGCACGGCGGTGGTCATCGGCACGGTCATTCACCGCCTTTATGCCAGGAACGATGCGCCGTCGATGGCCGCCCCGCTGGCGGCGCCCGCAGCCCCGGCGCAGCCGGCCAGCCCGGTGGCGGCGGTTCTGGCGCCGGGCGAGCATATTGCCGGGATCGCCGGGGCCGGCGGGCGAATCGCGGTGTGGGTCAGCGGGCCGCAAGGCGACCGGCTGCTGCTGGTCGACCCCGCCAGCGGGCAGAGCCGCGAGGTGTTGAGCGGGCCGCACTGAGCCTGCGGGGCGGCCCCCGGCGCCAGGAGCGGAAGAAATACGCAGAAATACGCACCTTGGTGGGTTGAATTAATTTGGCCCCTGGCTTAATGGCCTCCTGCCTCGTCCCGTTCGTCTAGAGGCCCAGGACACTGCCCTTTCACGGCGGCGACAGGGGTTCGAATCCCCTACGGGACGCCATTTTCCACAATTCCCCCAGATCGATGGCTGCGAAGGCGGAAAGGCCGGATTTGTCGGTGCCCCCCCGACCGCGGCTGTTTCATAACATGGGGCACCACGCGCTTCGCGCCGTGCTGTGCGTTAAGATCCCTGATTGCTGGTGGCGATGCCGATATTGGTGATGCCGGCCTTGCGGGTCAGGTCCATCACATTCATCAACTGTTGCAGCGTGGTGCCCTTATCGCCGGCGACGATCACGTCCGTGTCGTTGCCGGCCTTTACGCCCTGGAGGTAGGTCTCCAGCGCATCCGGGCTCATCACCTGATCCTTCACATGCAGATTGCCCTGGGCGTCGATGACGATCACGACCTGGGTATGCGGCAAAGGCTGGGCGGTGGAGGCGCCGGGCAGCGACAAGGTCACGCCTGAATCGGGGATCATCCGCAGCACGATCATCACGAAGAACACCAGAAGGAACATCATGATGTCGATCATCGGCACGATTTCCAGGCGGGGCTTCTCCCGCGCCAGCGAGTCGCGGCGTCTGCGCACGGCTTAAACTCCCCAGCCGACGCGCGACACCAGCAACCCGCCGGTGAGAATGATCAGTCTGCCGAATTGTTCCAAGATGCGTACTCCTAGCGGGAATATGAACGTAGTTGCGGCGCGGCTTCGATCAGGGCCGCGGTGTAACGGTGCTGCGGGGCCTCGATCAGTCGGGCCGTCTCATTCATCTCGACGATACGCCCCGCATTGAGCACCGCGATCCGGTCCGCCATGTAGCTCACCACGGCGAAATCATGACTGATGAGAATATAGGACAACGCATCGCTCTGTCCGAGATCCTTGAGCAAATTCAGCAGCATCGCCTGGGTCGAGACGTCGAGCGCCGAGGTCGGCTCGTCGAGCACGATTACCTCCGGCTCGGCCGCCAAAGCGCGGGCGATGGCGATGCGCTGCGCCTGGCCGCCTGAGACGGAGCTGGGCAGGCGCAAAGCCAGTTCCGGGTTCAGCCCAACCCGGCCGAGCAGTGCCGCCACCCGGCGGCGCGTTTCCGCCTGGCTGATCCGCCCCTGCAGGCGCAGCGGCTCGGCCACGATGTCGCCGATGCGCAGGCGCGGATTCATCGATTCCCGCGGGTCCTGGAACACCACCTGAAGGCGCCGGCGCTGCGCCCGCCGTTTGGGCCCGCGCAACCCTGCCAGATCATGCCCGTCCAACAGCACGTGGCCCCCGTAGGGGATCATCTGCAGCACGGCACGGCCCAAAGTCGATTTGCCGGACCCGCTTTCCCCCACCACGCCCAGGCATTCGCCCTTGCCCAGTGAGAACGCCACATCCTGCAGCGTGGGCGGCTGTTTGCCGCCGGTGCCGAGCCAGCCGCCTGCCCCGGCGTAGCGCACCGAGAGGTCTTGAACCTCGAGCTGCGGGGCATAGTTGCGCCCGGCCGGCTTGGCGAGCGGCGCCGCGTGGAGGACGCTTCCGGCCGGCAACGGGAACAAACAAGCGGCCGCGGTGCCGCCATTGGCGACAAAAGCCGGATAGGCGGCATCGCAGGCCGGCTGATGGTAGGCGCAGCGCGGCGCGAAGCGACAGCCCGCCGGCCGCGCTTCCGGCTCCGGCAACTGGCCGGGAATGTTCTGCAGCCGCGTCTGGCCGAGGCGCGCCACCGAGTTCAGGAGCGCCGCACTGTAAGGGTGGCGCGGATGTGCGAAAAATTGCCGGGCGCTACCGAACTCCACGCTGCGCCCGGCGTACAGCACGTGGATCGCGTCGGCATGTTCCTCCACCACGGAAAGATCATGGGTGACGAACAGCACGCCCATCGCGTGTTCACGCCGCAGCTTGGCGATCAATTGCATGATCTGCCGGGCGATCAGCGGGTCGAGGCCGGTGGTCGGCTCGTCGGCGATCAGCAGTTTCGGCGCGCAGGCCAGCGCCATGGCGATCATCACGCGCTGGCGCATGCCGCCGGAGAACTGATGCGGATAATCGTCCAGCCGCTGCGCCGGTTGGGGGATGCCGACTTCGCCCATCAGGTCCAGTGCGCGCGCCCGCGCGGCGCGGATGCTGCCGCCCTGGTGCACGCGCCAGGCTTCCTGGATTTGCGCCGCCACCGTGCGTGACGGGTTGAGTGCGGCCAGCGGGTTCTGGAACACCATGCCGACATCGCGGCCGCGCACGCCGCGCATCGCCCGGTCATCCAACGCGGTCAGCTCGGTGCCGGCCAGCTGGATGCTGCCCTGCACCCGCGCGCCTCGTGGCAGCAGGCGCATCACCGATAACGCGGCGATGGTCTTGCCGGACCCGCTCTCGCCGACCAGCGCCAGCATTTCGCCGGCGCCGATGGTGAGGTTCAGCTCATCGAGAATCGCCACGTTGCCGGCGCGGCCGCGCGGCAGCGAGACCGACAAATTTTCGAGTTTCAGCACGTCGCTCATCGTCCGTTACCCCAACGCTGCAGCAATCCCTGGCCGGTGAGCGAGGCCGCCAGCAGCGCGCCGAACACCAGCAGGCCGGGCGGCAGGATCAGCCACCACGGGTCGAGGGCAATGATATCGAGGGCGGATTCCAACAGGCTGCCCCAGCTCACCTGCGGCGGCTGCACGCCGAGGCCGAGAAAGCTCAAGGCGGACAAGGCGAAGATCGAATCGCCGATCATGAAGGTGCCGTTCACCACCAGCACCGGCGCCATCACCCGCACCAGGTGCATGCGGGCGATATAGAAGCGCCCGCCGCCGAGCTGTTCGGCGGCGAGCACGAAATCGCGCCCGCGCTGCGCGCGCGTCTCGTTGCGCACCAGGCGTGCGAGGCCGGGCCAGGAGATCAGGCCGAGCAGCAAAATCAGGCTGGTATTGTTCAGCGTCACCAGCGACGCGAAGAAGATCAGAATGACCAGGCTGGGCAGTGCCAGAATGGCATCCAGCAGCCGCATCATCACCCGGTCCGCCCAAGCGGGGCCAAGCCCGGCCGTAAGCCCGTAGGCGATACCCACGACGAAGGCCACGGCCGCCGCCGGCAGCGCCACCACCAGCGTGGCGAAGCCGCCGGAGAGTAACAAGGCGAGCTCGTCCCGGCCGAGTTCGTCGGTGCCGAGCGGAAACGCCCAGCTCGGCGCCTGCAGCGCATGATCCGGATGGATCGCGAACGGATCGGGCGGATATAAAAATGGCGCGACGAAGCCGATGAAGAGGATCAGCCCGGCGATCGCCAGGCCGGCGACCAGCGTGGAACGCTGCGTCACCCACGCGACCCATCGTCCCAGCGGCGCCGCCGGCAGGCCCTGCGCGGGAATGATTTGTTCACTCATAGCTTGCCCTCGGGTCCAACAGGCCGTTCACCAGGTCGGCGAGCAGATTGCCGAGCACGGTGAGCAGGCCGATGATCAGCACGATGGCGATCAAGACCGGATAATCCTGCGACAGCGCCGAACGCCACATCAGCCAGCCAAGGCCGGGATAGTTGAAAACGGATTCGACGATCACGCCGCCGGTGAAGATGTAGGGGAAGGACAGGCCGATCATCGTCACCAGCGGGCGCAACGCGTTGCGCAGCACATGGCCGAACAGGATGGAAGGGAAGCGCACACCTTTCGCCATCGCCGTGCGCACATAGTCCTTGCCCAATTCCTCGCGCACCGCTTCACCGAAATAGCGCGACAGCGAAGCGACGGTGAGCAAGGTGATGGTGGTGACCGGCAGGGCCAGATGCGCGATGTAGGAGCCGATGGACGGGTGTACCGCGCGCAGATCGGTGATGCCGCTGGCCGGAAACAAAGGGAGCTGTACGGCGAACCAGAGCACGAGCATGGCCGCGACGAAGAACGGCGGCAACGCGTAAAACCCAAGCTGCAACGCGCCGATGAGTTTCGCCGGCCAGCGCCCGTAATACACACCCTGCAACAGGCCAAGGCCGATCGATAGAGCGGTGCTGATGACGATGGCGGAGATGTAGAACACCAGCGTGTTCCGCTCATATTGCCAGAGCAGCTGCCCGACCGGGCGGTTCAGCAAATAGGAATAGCCGAGTTGGCCATGCAGAAGATGCCACCACCAGATGGCGTATTGCTTCCAGAGCGGCGCATCGAGGCCGAGTCTGGCATTGAGTTGCGCGACGGAAGATGCGGTCGCCTTCATGCCGAGAATGGAATAGGCCGGGCCGCCGGGCGTGAGATGCGCCATGACGAAGACCAAAGTCACCAGGATGACGATGGACAGCGACGAGGAGGCCAGGCGGGTCGTGATCATGCGGATCATGATTTTGTGCCTTCCGCAGTGCAGGTGAGTCGGTCGGGATAATAATTGCCGGCGGCATCGACGAAGGCACGCACGCCATGAATGTTGGCGCGGGAGAGAACGAGGGCCTGCTCACGCTCCAGGAAAATCACCGGCTGTTGCGCGCTGGCGTAATTCTCATAGGCATAGAGCCCGGACAGGCCCGGGGTTTCGGTGCTTTCTTTGATCAGCCGGTCCATCTCCGGGTCGGAATAGCCGCCCTGATTCATGGCCGAACCGGTACCAAACAGATCTTCACCGGACGGATAGCCGCCGGTGCTCTCGCCGAGCGCGGCGGCCTGCCAGTCCGCCGTCGGGTTGTTGAGCAAGGCCAGCATCTGGTTGAACTCGATTTCCCGCACCTTCATCTGGATGCCGATTTTCGCCAGGCCCGCCTGCGTCACTTCGGCGATCTGCTGGTTCAACGCATCGCCGGTCAGCAACAAATAGGTGAAGGAGAGTTTTTCGCCGTCCTTCTGCATGATGCCGTCCGGGCCTGGGCTGTAGCCGGCTTCCCGCAACAGCGCGCGGGCCCGGGCCGGGTCATAGCCCACGGGATAACGCCCGGCCTTCATCTCCGGCGACAGGAAAGTGGGCGGCATCGGCACGATGGGGCCGTAAATCTCCACGCCCAGCCCGTGGTCGATCAGCCGGACCATCGTGGCCTGGTCGATCGCATCCGCCATCGCCTGGCGCACCCGCGCGTCGCGGAAGAACGGCACCTTTTTGTTGCGGAAATTCAGTACGATCTCGTTGTAACTGTTCCCGGGCGGCAAAATGGTCAGTTTCAACCCGGGCAGATGCTGCACCGCGCCCCAGAGCGAAAGCGGCGCGTTGGCCATGTCGAGATCGCCCGCTTCGACGCCCTGCAGCGCCGCGCCGGCGCTATCGAGAAATTTGAAGATCAGGCGGTCGAAATGCAATTTTTGCCCGTCATAGGCCGGGTTCGGCACCAGCACGAGATCGAGCCCGATATCGAGGCGCACGGCCTGCATCGGTCCGTCGACAATTTTGAAGAATGAAGGCGAACTCTGCGCCTGGAAAATCTGGTCGGTCGTGTATTTGCCCCAGGAATGCTCCGGCAGAGGCTGGAGCTGGCTGAGTCCATTATAAATGAACCAGGTCGGGTTGACCTGATGCGTCAACACCACCCGGAACTGCGCCGGGCTGATGATCTCCAGCGACTTCACGATGTCCGGCATGCCGCCCGCGCCGTACCCCGCATAAGTGGTGCCGAATGCCTTGATCAGCCTGAATGTATAAGCGACATCCGCGGTGGTAACCGGCGCGCCGTCCGACCAGCGCCAGGGGCGCAGCGTGACATCATAGGTGGTGCCGTTATCCGGCGTGGTGATGGCGTTGGCGATGCTGCGCGACCAGTCGATCTGCGCGGTGGAGGCGTTCAGCCAGATCAGCGGTTGGTACAGCAGGCTCGCCGCCTGCTGGTTGTACAACGACGTGACCAGCAGCGGATTCATCGACGTGATGTCGTCGCTGCTGGCAACGCCGACGCCGGTCGGGATCACGATCGTCCCGCAATTATCCGGCGCCGGCATATCGGCGTGGGCCGCCGGCGCGCCGGCCAAGGCGGCCGCCAGGACGACAAATTTCAGCGTGCGGTGCAATAGAGCTTCTCCGGCGCCCAGGCGCCGAGCGGGTTCATGAAGTCCTGCACGCCATGCAGCCCATCGCGCACCAGCACCGAATAGCGATCGTTCGGCAGAAAAATCACCGGCTGCTGAGCGCTGGCATAATCCTGATACGCGTTCAAACCATCGAGGCCCGGCACATCGGTGCTCTGCGCGATCAAGCGGTCCATCTCGGGACTGGAATAGCCGTTATTGTTGTAGAAGCCGCCGACCTTGAACAGCGCCTCGCCGGAGGGATAGGCCGACAAATCCTCGGCGATGAGGATCGCCTCCCAGGCCTGCGGCTGGCTCACCATCTGCGTCAGAATCTCGTTGAATTCCTCCTGATGCACTTTCATGTCGATGCCGACGGCGTGGAGATTTTGCTGGATGGTTTCCGCCATCTCGATGCGCAGCGGCTGGCCCGCAGGAATCAGCAACGTGAAAGCCAGACGCTGTCCGTTCTTTGTCAAAATCCCGTCTGCACCTGGCTTGAAGCCGGCTTCGGCCAGCAAGGCGCGCGCCTTCGCCGGATCGTAACCGACCGGATAGTTTCCGGCTTTCGCCGAGGGTGACAGGAATGTCGGCGGGTAGGGCGGCACCGGGCCGCGCGTGATCACACCCTGACCATGCATTGCCAGGTCGATCATCTGCTGCTCATCGATGGCATCGGCGATGGCATCGCGCACCCGCACATCGGCAAAAAACTTCGTGGCGGGATTGCCCATGTTGGGAATCAGCTCATGCCAGGAATAGCTCGGCGGCAAGGTGACGACATTGTCGCCCGGCAGGGTTTTGGCTTTGTCATACAGGTCGAACGGCACGTTGCTCATGTCGAGATCGTGCGATTGCACGGCCTGCAGCTCCTGCCCTTCGGAATTCTCGAATTTCATAATGAAACGGTCGAAATGCATCTTGTCTCCGCCATAAAGCGGATTCGGCACGAATTCGGCATCGACGCCGACGACCAGTTTTTTGACGATGAGCGGACCGTCGACGGTTTGAAAGAATGACGGGCTGCTCTGTTCCTGCCAGATCTCGGCCGTGTCGTATTTGCCCCAGGCATGTTCCGGTAATGGCTGCAGTTGCGAGAGGCCGTTGAGGATGAACCATTGCGGATTCACCACATGCTTCAGAACCATTGTGAAATGCCCGGAATCCTGCGCGGCAAGCGACTGCACGATATCGGGCATGCCGCCCGCACCATAGCCGGCATAACTCGTGCCGAAAGCTTTGATCAGCCGAAAGGTGTAGAGCACATCTGCACTCGTCACGGGCACGTCATCCGACCATTTCCACGGGCGCATCGTCACGTCATATGTCCGTCCGTTATCACGCGTGGTGACGGCGCTGGCGATGCTGCGGCCCCAGTCGATCTGATGATACCGGTTGATCCACAGCAAAGGCTCGAACATCAGCTCCGCTGCTTCCTGATTATAGAGCGAGGAGATCAGCAGAGGATTGAGCGACGTGACGTCCGCCCCGGGGCCAATGCCGAGACCGGGCGGAATGACGATCGTGCCACAGTTCTGCGGTCCCTGCGCAGAGGACGGCAAAGGCGCGGTGGTTGATGCCAAAAGAATCAAGAGGGCCAAAAAGCCAGATTTCATAGACGCGATTGATCCGAAACGAGGCGCGGCCAAAAGAGCCGGCGCACATTAAATTTCTATCCGCAACAATAAGCAATAGAAAGATGTTCGGCCGGCTGAATTTTTTCTCTCGATCGGGACCAGGAAAGCGTGCGCTTGATGCGGCATGTCGTGGTTCCCATCAGGAACGTCATTGACGGTTGTCGCTGGTCGCCTATGCGGTGGATCGCGGAAAGCTGGCGATAGCGGGCGGAGCCGGGGGAGCGGCGATCATGTCAGTCGCCGGCCAGCGCCTCGAGCGTGGCGCGGTCGCTCACCATGCCGGAGGTGGCGCGGATGCGCTGGGTGATCTCGCGCTTATAATGCAAGAATTCCGGCGCGAGCTTGAGATCCTGGGTGCGCGGCGGGAGGGAAATATCCCACACGCTGTCGATATGGCCCGGATTGGGCGCCAGAACCACCACGCGGTCGGCGAGATACACCGCCTCCTCCACGTCATGGGTGACGAACAGGATGGCGCTGCGCTCGATTTCCTTCACATGCAGGATCAAATCGTGCATCACCTCGCGGGTCTGGGTGTCGAGCGCGCCGAAAGGTTCGTCCATCAGCAGAAAATCCGGTTGCGCCATCAGCGCGCGGGCGATGGCCACGCGCTGGCGCATCCCGCCGGAGAGCTGGTCCGGCCTGGCGTCGCGCACGCGGGACAGGCCCATGAGGTCGATGAGCAGATTGGCCCGGCGGACCGCCGCGCCGATCGCCGCTTGGCTCTGGTCCTTGGCGAAGCTTTTGAGGGTGCGGCAGAAGCGCACATTCTCCACCACGCTGAGCCAGGGATAGAGGCTGTAATCCTGGAACACCATGGCGCGGTCGCGGCCCGGTGCCGCGATGGGGGTGCCGTCGATCTCCAACGCGCCGGAGCTGCGGGTCTCCAGCCCGCCGATGATGCGCAGCAGCGTGGATTTGCCGCAGCCCGAGGCGCCGACGAGGGCGACGAATTCGCCGGTCTGCAAAGTGAGATTGATGTCGCGCAGGGCCTCGAAAGAGTCGAAGCGTTTGGCAAGATGGCTGACCAGAAGCGTGCTCATTTTGTTGCCCTCATTTCTTCGCCCAGGGAAAAAGCCTGCGGTGGAGGAAGCGCAGAGACTGGTCCGTGACCAGGCCGATCAGCCCGATGGTGATGATGCCGACGAAGATGCGGTCGGTCTGCAGGAAGCGCTGGGCCTGCAGGATGGCGTAGCCCAGGCCGGAATCGGCCGCCACCAGCTCGGCGACCACGAGATAGGTCCAGGCGAAGCCCAGAGTCAGGCGCAGCGTGTCGAACATGCCCGGCATGGCGGAGCGCAGCAGCACCTTGTGCACGATCTCGCCATTGGTCGCCCCCAGCGTGCGCGCCGCCTCGATCTGCGACATCGGCACGCGCGAGACATCCTCGGAGATCATCAGCACCATCTGGAAGAACGTGCCCAGCCAGATCAGCGCGATCTTCGAGGACTCGCCGATGCCCGCCCATAACAGGACCAGCGGCACGAAGGCCACGGCCGGCAGATAGCGGGAGAATTCCATCAGTGGCTCGAAGAAGGCGCGCACCGGCCGGTAGGCGCCGATATACAGGCCGAGCGGCACCGCCATAACCGCCGAGAGAGCGAACCCGGCCATGACGCGATAGATGGAAATGCCGGTATCGGCGAGCAGATTATCCTGCGTGGCCCATTGATAGGCTTGCTCCGCCACCGCCACGGGGCCGGGCAGGAACAGCGGGTCGACGGCGCCGCTCGCCGCGACCGCCCACCACGCGCCGAGCAGCAGCGCGAAGCTGGTGACGGCGATGAGCCGGTAGAGCCGCTTGGAGAGCGTGCCGCGGACCGTCCAGATCGGCGGGTTAAGCGCCTGTTGCGGCGCGCTTACTCCCGCCAGCGTGGAAAGCGATCGCGCGCCCGGAAGAAGCTCAGATCGTGATTCGGCCATAATTCCGCTCCTGCCTCTTGTGCCAGTCGTTTCAGCCGCCGGATGGAGGCGAGCGCGTCCGTCTCGTCATCGCGGTAGCAAAGGCCTGGGGCGATTTCGTCTTCCAGGTTTTCGGTCAGATCCGCGGCGTCGCCGCAGAGCAGAATGGGCGCGCCCCTGGGCAGCTCGATCAGCATCGACATATGCCCGGCGGTGTGGCCCGGCGTTTCGATGGCGCGCACGCCCGGCACGAGGTCATATTCGCAACAGGCGCAGCGCCAGGATTTCGCGGGCGCCAGATCGTCGGCGAAATAGCCATGATCGGCCGGTTCGCGCGCCGCCGCCAGCTCGCGCTCATGCACATGCAGCTCGGCATGGCAGAAATCATGCAGGCCCCCGGCATGGTCGAAATGCAGATGGCCGAGGAACACCACATCCACATCCGTGGCCGCGAGCCCCAGCGCGGCCAGGCGGGCGGGGAGCCGGTCTTCCGCGCGCATCACCGGCGGGCTGCAGTTAAGAGTGCTGTAATGGCGTTCGCGCAGCGCCGGGTCGTCGAGTTTCCGGTAGTCGCAGCCGACATCATAGAGGATGCGGCCATTCGCGGTCTCGACGAGATAGGCCAGAATCGGCGCTTCGATCGTCACGCCATGGCCGCGGTTGCGGGTGGAGACCGTCTTCTCGTAGCTGTAGGTGCCGGTGAGGAGCGGCCAGAATTTACGCACCTGTGTCATTAGACTGCCGTCAGGAAAGAGACGCCGACGGCGCCGACGAAGCCGGCCGCGCGGTCGCCTTCGGCGGTGACGGCGCCGTAATCGGGGTCCGTGACGCGGCGCAGCCGGTTGCGGTGATAGCTGCCGATGAGTTCGCGCGCGGTCAGGATTTGGGTGTGGTCATCGCCATAGAGTTTCCCATGAAGTCCCGGAAGATCATGCCAGGGCACGGCCGGCCGCGCATGGTGGGCGTTGTGATAGGCGAAATTGAGGGTCAGCAGGTTGAGCAGCGGGTTCGAGATAGAGAGCACGTTGGAGTAGGTGTTGGCGTGCTCATAGGCGCGGTCGCGCACCAGCGCGGCGGGGGTCGGCGCGAGGTCGTGCGCGGCATACACATCGTAGGTGTGCTGGAACGCATCCATGAAGCGCAGCACTTGCAGAAAGATGAGATAGGCGGCGGCGTAGAACAGCAGCGCCTTGGCCGCCACGCCGGCGAGCAGCGCGAAGAACGCCAGCCGTGACGCCAGCATGAGCAACGCCCGCTTTTGGCGCGCGGGTTCCTTGCGGGTGAACTGCGACATGATGACGAAGCCATGCATGATCAGCTCGACCGCGGGGATGTAGGCCCATTCCAGGGCCAGCACGAGGCGCGTCACCCAGCCCGGCTGCCGGCGCAGAAACGCCCGGTAGTCGAAGGTCACGACGTCCAGCCGGTCGGCATGATGCCGCAGATGCTTCTCCTTGAGGCCCGCATAGGAGGCGAAGCACGCGCCGGTGATCCACGCCGCGATTTCCCCGGCCCGATCATTCGCCTGTGGTTTGGCGAAGATCGAGCCATGCGCGAATTCGTGGATGAAATAGGCGGCGATGACGAGCGTATGCGCCACCAGCAGCATGCCGAGCAGGTTAGCGGCGAGGCTGGGGACCGTGATGAGCCACAGCCCCGCCCCATAGCAAGCGGCGGCGTAGAGCAGCGCGGCAAAATTCGGCGCCGCGCCGTCTTTATAGCGAAACAGAGAAGTTTTGCTCATTTCGCGTGCGCCAGGGCGTCAACGAAGCTGGCATCGTAGGTCACGGCGATCGGCGGCACAGTCTGGATCTGCCCCTCGGCCTTCAGCAGCTTGCCGATGACCGGGCCGGTGACCCAGAAGGAGGGCAGTTGGTCGGATTTGGCGAGCACGGCGGGCATGGCGTCCAGGCCCGGATTCTCCACGCCGGCGAGCTGCGCCTGGACATCGCCGACGCCCTCGCCCAACGCCTGGCCGATGATGGCCTGCGCGTCGGCGGGGTTGGACTTCATGTATGCTTCGCCCTCGACGAACGCCTCGATGAAATCGGTGACCCCGGCCGGATCGGTCTTGAGGAATTTCGGCGACATCACAAGCACGTCGGTGATCAGCCCCGGCGCCTGCCGGGAGGAAAACAGCACGTGGAACTTCTTGCCGTTATCGGCCTGCACGATGCTGGTCACGCTCGGATCGTAGGTCACGCCGGCTTTGGTGGAGCCGCCCACCATGACGCCCGGCACGCCGTCGGCCGGGACGTTGACGGAGGTGACGTCGCTCTTGGTCAGCCCGGCCTGCTTGAGGGCATAGCCGAGCAGAAAGTCGGACGGGGAGAGCGGGGCATAGGCCACCTTCAATCCCTTGAGCTGGGCGACCGAGGTGATGTTGTCCGTGGACACGATGGCATCGGCGCCGGCGGAGTAGTCGATGGGCATCACCACTTTGAGGTTCCAGCCCTTGGCGTCGCTGCCGATCACCTGGTCGTAGGTGAGGGTTGCGGCGGTGACCTGCCCGCCATAGACGGCGCCGGGCATGGCGGCGTTGTCATTGAAATTGACGAGGCTCACATGCAGCCCGTGCTGGGTGAAGAAACCCTTGGCGGCGGCGACATAGATCGGCCCATAGCCGATCCAGGACACGGCGCCGAGCGTGATGTTGGTGGCGGCGCTGGCGGCATGGCTGCCGCCGGCCAGCAGGGCCAGCGCGGCAGCGGCGCCGGCCAGAGTGCGGCGGCGCGGGAAAGCGGCGCAAGAGAGGCGGGAGCGAGCGGTCGGCATGGTTTCTTCCTTATGACGGTTACCGGTAGAAAAGCGCTGTAAAAGATTATTTTATAATCAACATGTAAGTAATTAAGGCATTTTTGTAGTCGACACCTAACGGCCCTCGAGAATCTGCTTATTTTTAGATCATACAAAAGCAGTAGCCAGCGCATATTCTCAAGAACATGGTTTGCTTTGCTCAATAACTTTCTGATATTTGCAAGTAATGCCGCGTCAGCCGCCCTTCACCGGGAATATTTCCGACGTCGACATTCGGCTGCTGCGGCTGTTCGCCACGGTGGTGGAGTGCGGCGGCTTTGCCGCGGCCGAGGCGCAATTGCAGACCGGGCTTTCCACCATCAGCAAGCATGTGAAGGAACTGGAAATCCGGCTGGGCGTGACATTGTGCCGGCGCGGCCGCGCCGGCTTTGCCCTCACCGCGCAGGGGCGCGAGGTGAGCCAGGCCGCCCAGCAGCTTTTCGGGGCGCTGGAAAGTTTCCGTTACCGCATGAACGACATCCACGCCGAGATCGTCGGCGAGTTGAATCTCGGGATCATCGACACGCTGGTCACCGACCCGCAATTCCGCCTGACCCAGGCGCTGGCCGCGGCCAAGCGCCGGGCGCCGCGCGTGCAGGTGAATATTTTCGTCGACCCGCCGAACCATTTGGAGAAGGCGCTGCTGGACGAGAGCCTGCACGCCGCCATCATTTCCGTGCGCCAGCGCCTGCCGGGGCTGGATTACCGGCCGCTCTACAGTGAAATGAATAATCTCTACTGCGCCGAGACGCATCCGCTCTATCCACGCTGTCCGGACGAGGCGAGTGAGGCGGAACTGGCGTCGTGCGAACTGGTGGGGCGCGCCTATGCCGCGCAGGAGGAAGCGCGGCGGCTGTTCGGCCAACTGCCCCGCACGGCCAGCGCCAACGATGTCGAGGGCGTGGCGCTGCTGGTGCTGACCGGCCGCTATATCGGCTATTTGCCCGACCATTACGTGGCCGCCACCAAATTCCCCCTGAAGCTGCGGCGCGTGCTGCCGGCGCGTTTTGGTTATGGGGTGGAGATGGAGCTGGCCACGCGCGCCCGCTTCCATCACCCGCCCTCGGTCGTGAATTTCCTATCCGACCTGGTGCGTGAATACGGCGCCGATGGGCCACGCGTGAGCCCCTGAGGCGCGCCTGACCGATCGGCGCATATCAAATCGCATGACGGCCGCTTATGGGCCACCCCCACCATAGAGCCGTCATGCGATCAGACGGCTAGAATCAGGACACGCCACAGGACACAAAAAGTCCAGCTCAAGACAATCAACTCAAGGTTTTTGGGTTTTTTGTTGAATTTATTTGTAACGATAGTAAAACGATTATAAAATTGTCGATTTTTGGCGGTGGTTTAACGGCGCTGATGATCGGGTGATCTGATCTAAAGGTTAAAATCTAAATCAGTGAAAATGCGCGGCGTGGAACCGAGCGATGCTGACCTCCGCAATGTTACGAGGGCTGGGGACGGCCGTTGGAGCTGTCACCGGTGCCGGCTTAACGGTCTGGAGCATTTCCATGTTTTTTGCGGCCATGGTGAGAGCCGTTTCCATCATCTTCAGGTGTGGGTGCCCGGACGGTTCTGGGATTAGCTATAAAAACGGTGTGATACAGAAAGGCCCGGCCGTCGCGGCAGCAATTTGCGCGCTGGGGCTGAGTTGCGGCCCGGCCTTCGGGCAGACGGTGGATACCGGGACGATCGACACCGTCACCCTCGCTTATTCGACGCTGGATTACGGGAGCACCGGGACCTTCCTCACCGGCATTCGCGACGGCACGCTGACCGGCCAGTACATCATTCCCGGCAGCGGTGCGAATGGCGGGCTGATCTATTCGACCGCGAACAATCAATGGACCGCCGTGCCCGAGCCGACAGCGAACGGCGTCAATTTCCCCGGCGCCATCGACAACACGCCCTATGGGCCGAGCTTCGGTTCCTATGGCGGCATCCTGCGTCTCGTCGGCACGTATCAAACCACGGAAACGGCGCCGTACGGGCCCGGCTATCTTGACGATTCCATGGCCCCGCCCGGCCGGAACATCACCACCTTGCAATATCCCAGCATGTCGGGCGACACGACGCTCTTTACCATCGCCCACAGCACCTTCGGCGACCAGATCGTCGGCAATTACGATACGCGGCTCGCGACCGGAAACGCCTTCATCTACGACATTTCAACAGGGACCTACACGACCAACAACAAGCCGGGCGCCGTCAGCACCACGGCCTACGGCATTTGGGGGAATTTGATCGCCGGCGGTTACACGGAGGCCGGACCGGGCGGCGGGCCGGGGCCGTCGCATGGCTATATCTACAACGAGACGACCGGCATCTGGACGAGCTATGATTATCCCGGTGCGGCGACAACGCATTTTGAAGGCATCACCGGCGGCGGGCAGGCCGGGACCTATAATCTCGTCACCGACTGGACCGATGCGAGCGGCGGCGCGCATGCCGCGGTGCTGCATATCGCCGCCGACGGCAGCGCGACCTGGTACAATATCGCCGTGCCCGGCGCTGTGGTGACCTCGGCGAACTCGGCCTACGAGAATGAAATCATCGGCGTCTACACCAATGCCAGCGGCCTGGTGCAGGGCTTCACGACCGTGGTGCCGGGCATCTACACCCCGCTCGAGAACAGCGGCACGATCGTGACCAGCGCGCCGGGCGCGGCGGGCCTCACTGCGGTGCCCGGCGAAGACGTGCTCAATACCGGGCTCATCACCACCAGCGGGGCGCGCAGCCCGGGCATCGTGGCGGACACATTCGGCGTCGTCACCAACCAGGGCGAGGTGAGCGTGAGCGGGGCGGGGAGCGCGGCGGTGGCGATGAACGGGGCGGAGGGCACGCTGCTCAACGCCGGCCTGCTGCGCGCCGCGCCCGGAGGCGACGCGATCGCGACGGGCCCGACCGCATCGGGCAGCCTCGTCGTCAATACCGGGACCATCGACGGACCGGTGGCGTTCCTCGCCGGCGCGCAGGGGCGTTTCGAGAATAGCGGCTGGCTTGGCATCAGCGCGCCCGGCGTCGGGGTGACGCACGCGATCCAGGGGGCTTTCGCGCAGACGGATGCCGGCACGCTGCTGCTCCGGGTGGGCGCGGACGGCAGCCACGATGCGCTTGCGATCACCGGTTCGGGCCAGCTCGCGGGGACGTTGACGCTGGCGCCACAGCCCGGCCTCTACGCGGCGCAAACTTCGTATGCTGGCCTCGTGACGGCGAGCGATGCGCTGTGGGGGAGTTTCGGGGCGGTCGATTCCACCTCGCCCTTCTTTCGCGCCGGCCTCACCATGGGCTCCGACAATGTGGCGGGCGCGCTCACGCGGATTCCGTTCAACGGGTTCCCGGGCCTCACGCGCAACCAGGCGGCGGTGGGCGGCGCGCTGGAGGCGGCTTATCAGGCGATGCCGGATCCGGGAACGGGGGGCACGAGCGCGGGCGGGGCCTTGTTCGGCGGCCTGTTGGCGACCCAGGCCGACGAGGCGGCGATTCCGGCCGGTTATGACGCGCTGAGCGGGGCCGGCCTCACCGGCGCGCAACAAATGAGCCTCACGACCAACGCGGATTTCATCGAGGCGATCCGGCGCGAAGGCGCGTTTTGGCTGTCCAATGCGGACCCGGGCGGCAAGGGCGGGCCCAACTCCTGGAATGGCCCGGGCACATGGCGCAGCTGGGCCGAAGCGACGGGCGGTGCCGGCACGCTGAATGGCGACCCGGCGACGGGCACCCAGAACCTCTCGATGAACGACTGGGGCTTTGCCGCCGGGCTTGCTTACGAACCCACGGCAGACACGCTCATCGGCGCGGCGGTGGGCGGTTCATCTTCGAGCTATTCGGTCGCCACGCTGGGAACTAGCGGCACCGCGCCTGGTGTCCAGGCCGGGCTCTATGCGTTGGGCCGGTGGGGCGGGCTGTATGCCCTGGGCGCGCTCGCCTATGGCCATTACCACGTCGTTTCCTCGCGCGACGTCTCGGGCCTCGGGTTTGGCGCTGTCGCCAACAGCAATTTCAACGAGACGGCGCTGACCGGGCGTGTGGAAGGCGGGTATGTGTTCCAGACCCGCAACGTCAATGTGACGCCGTTCGTGGCCTATGAGGGCGGTGTGTTGTGGCAGCCCGCATTTTCAGAAAATCTGGCAAGCGGCGACCTGCCGGTGGGGCTCGCGGTCGACGGGCAGACGACGGCCTCCCAGCAGAGCTTTCTCGGGGTGCAGCTCGACCACATTGCGCCGCTCAACGAACATTGGAGTTTCGAATATGCCTCCCGCGCCTCCTGGGTGCATGAGTTCGACACCCGGCGCGGCCTGACCGCGGGCTTCGCGGCGAGCCCGGGGGCGAGTTTTTTCGTCGTCGGCGCGCCCGCAGCGAGCAATGCCGCGCTGCTGACGAATGGGGTCTATTTCGTGCGCGGATCTATGACATTGTTCACGGCGTTTGTCGCCGACATTTCCGGGAATGGGCACGCGCTGGGCGGCAATGTGGGGCTGCAATTGAAATGGTAGCCGGGCGCGATGATGGATGCCGGGTGAAATCGCCGCAGGCTTCATTGCCATAGCCCGCGCCGGCGATTTTTGGCGCTGTCTTGGAGCAGCCTACTTTCTGCCATTGTTCCGATCCCACTACGCCGAAAATGCAATGATCGGAAAAATGCCGATCTCTCAAGGCGCTGTCTGATTGCGATGGAAATATCTCGGACAGCCCCTTATTTTTAAAGAACCCAGTTTCATCGAAGGAGATCGCCGCGCGCCATGGCCACGCCGCGCCCTTTGCCCCGCAGCGGGATGCCGGCGAAATCCCCCGGTGCCGAAGCCGCGCTTGCGCCCTACCGCGCCAAGCGTCGTTTCGGCCAGACCGCCGAGCCCAGCGGCGCCATTGTGCTGCCCGCCGGTGCCCGCTACCTCATCCAGAAGCACGATGCGCGGCGCTTGCATTATGATTTTCGCCTGGAGCTGGACGGCGTGCTGCTGAGCTGGGCCGTCACGCGCGGTCCGAGCTACGACCCCCATGACAAGCGCCTCGCCGTTCGCACCGAGGATCATCCGCTGGACTATGGAAATTTCGAGGGCACGATCCCGCAAGGCCAGTATGGCGGCGGCACGGTGATGTTGTGGGACACCGGAAGCTGGGAACCGCTCGGCGATCCGCATGAGGGGCTGGCCAAGGGCAAGCTCGCCTTCCGGCTGCACGGCAAGCGCCTGCATGGGCGGTGGGCGCTGGTGCGCATGCGCCCCCGGGACCGCGAGAAGACCGAGAACTGGCTGCTGATCAAGGAACGGGACGAATTTGCCGGCACCGAACCGGACCTGCTCGACCGCGAAACCAGCTCCGTGCAGTCCGGCCGCTCGATGCCGCAGATCGCCGCCGGCGCCATGCCGGCACCGACGGCACCCCGCGCCAAGGGCGACCCGCCCGCCTTTGCGCCGCCCGCCCTCGCAACGCTGGTCGAGGCCCCGCCCGCGGGGAAGGATTGGCTTTTCGAGATCAAATATGACGGCTACCGCGCGCTCATCGCCGCCGATGGCGAGGCCGTCCGCATCTATACCCGCTCCGGCCTGGACTGGACGGACCGTTACCCCGCCATCGCCGCCGCTGTCGCGGCGCTCGGCCTGCCAGCCACGCTGCTGGATGGCGAGATCACCGTGATCGGCCGTAACGGCGTGACGAGTTTCGGCGCCCTCGTCGCCGCGCTGGAAGGCAGGAGCCCGGCGCCGCTCTCCTGTTTTCTGTTCGATATCCTGGTCCACAAGGCCAAGGATGTGCGCCAACAGCCTTTCACGCGCCGCCGCGCTTTGCTGCAACGCCTGCTGGGCGCCCCGAAGCCCGAGGCGCCGCTGCAGCTCAGCGAGAGTTTTTCCGGCGACGGCAACAAGCTGCTCGCCGCCGCCTGCGCGCATGGGCTGGAAGGGCTGATCGCCAAGCGCGCCGACGCCCCCTACCGCCCCAGCCGGCATCTGGATTGGCTGAAGATCAAATGCCGGCAGGGCCAGGCATTCGTGATCATCGGCTTCGCCCCGTCCACAAAACCGTCCCGCCCGTTCTCCTCCTTGCTGATGGGCGTGCGGGAGGCAGGTGGCCTGCGCTATGCCGGCCGCGTCGGCACCGGATTTTCACAGGACACGCTGGGGCAGCTCGCCGCCTGGCGGGATGCAAACCGCCGCGACGATCCGGCGTGCCCCGTGCCCGCGTTGTTGCGCCGGGGCGTGGTCTGGGTGAAGCCGGAGCTTGTTGCCGAGATCGCCTTTGCGGACTGGACGCAAGACGGGCTGATCCGCCAGGGCCGCTTCATCGGCCTGCGCGGTGACAAGCCCGCAACGGAGGCTCGCGAAATGCCCAAGTCCGACGCCGTGCCGCACATCACCCATCCGGACAGAGCGATTTATCCCGAGGCCGGACTGACCAAGGCGGATCTTGCCGCCTATGTCCAGCGCGCCGCCCCGTTGATGTGGCCCTATCTGAAAGACCGGTTTGTGTCCCTGGTGCGCTGCCCGGACGGCGTCGGTCCATCCTGTTTTTTCCAGCGTCGCCTCGCCGCCGGTTTCGGCAAGGCGTGGGGTGAGCAGGAAGTTTCCGGCGCCGGCGGCAAGACCGGGCGCTATATCTATCCGCAGTCGCAGGAGGCGCTCATCGATGCGGTGCAGATGGGCACGCTGGAATTCCATCTCTGGGGGGCCCGGCGGGACAAGCCGGACATCCCGGACCGGCTGGTCTTCGACCTCGATCCCGACCCCGATCTGCCCTTCGCCGAGATCAGATCCGCCGCCATGCGCCTGCGGGAGGTGCTGGCAGCTTTGGGCCTGGAGAGCTTGCCTTTGCTCAGCGGCGGCAAGGGCATCCATGTGGTCGTGAAGCTGCGGCGCCAGCATGATTTTGCCACGATCAAGGATTTCTGCGGCAACATCGCGCAGCGCCTGGCGGCGGATGAGCCGGCGCGCTTCGTCGCCACCATGAGCAAGGCCAAACGCCATGGCCGCATCTTCATCGATTATTTTCGCAACGAGGCGGGGGCCACAGCGATCGCTCCCTATTCCCCGCGCGCGCGGGGGGCGGCGAGCGTCGCCTGGCCGTGCCGTTGGAGCGCGTTGGCGCAGTATGAGGCCGCCGATGCCATGACCATCCCGCGCGCGCAGGAAGCGTTGCAGACGCACACCGATCCCTGGGCCGGTACCGAGCCGCAGAGTCTTTCCGCCGCCGCCCTGCGCGCCGCCGCGGCGCGCTGAGCGGCTGACGATTCAGCTTGTTTAAGGCTGGGCGCCGAGTTGCGCGGCAAGCTTCGCCGCGTCAACCGGCGCGTGCACCTTCATGTCATTGTCGAAATACAGGAACACATCGCGGGCCATCTTTTTGCCGCGCGGCGCGTCGGCCACGAATTCCGCGTCCGGCGGCTCATCGCCTTTCGTCCAGGCCCGCACGCGCCGCGCCCAGGTTGCGAGGGCCTTGTCGTCGTAGCCGCTCGCATAGAGCTCCTTCGGGCCATGCAGTCGGCAATAGATGAAATCTCCGGTGGCATTCATCAGCCGCGGCCATTTCATCGTATCGGCGCAGACCAGCGCCACGCGGGCCTGTTGCAGCAATTCTATAAACGCGGCGGTGCGAAAACTTTCATGGCGTATTTCCAGCGCGTGCCGCAATGCGCGCCGCTGCGTCATTTCGGACAAATCCGGGTGGCGCAAGCGTGAATCATGATGTTTCGCCAGCGTGGCGGCGGCCATCGTATCGTGCGGCAGCATCTGCAAGAATGCCTGGAACAGGCCGGCGTCGAATTTCAGGGTGGGGGGAAACTGCCAGAGAATTGGCCCCAGCTTGGGCCCGAGCCGGAGAACGCCGGAGGCGAGGAAATTTGCCAGCGGCGCTTCCACATCCCGCAAGCGCTTGATGTGGGTGATGAACCGGGGGGCCTTGACGGCGAACATGAAGTCCTCAGGAACCGTCTCACGCCATGTCTCGAAACTCTCCGGCCGTTGCGTGCCATAGAACGTACCGTTGATTTCGATCGTGCGGAATTTTTGCGCGGCAAAGGCCAGCTCGTCGTGCTGCGGCAGCCCTGGGGGGAAGAAGACCCCGCGCCAAGGGGCATAACGCCAACCGGAAATGCCGATGCGGATTTCACCTTGCTGGGTCATGGAAAGATCTTCATGACGGCATATGATCGGTTTTCCCGTTTTGTCCTGGGATAGAAACGACACCATATACGCACCGGGAGTTTTTGAGCCAGTATTTTATGGCGTGAAGGGTAAGGGATCTCACCATGCGGGCACTCGGCTGATGGCGGAGGCGGATCAGGGGCCGGTGCGCTGGCCGCCCCCTCTGGTGCCGGACGACCGCGTGCCCATGCCGGGTTGGGGCCTGGCGCTGGCGCGGGGCTTGGCGATGCGTTGCCCTGCTTGCGGCCATGCCGGAGTTTTTCGTGGTTTTATCGATATAAAACCGGTCTGCCCGCATTGCGCGGCGCCGCTTGGCCGCGTGCGGCTGGAGTTGCTGCCTTCCTACCTCACCATCTTGTTGGGGCTTGGCGTGATGGGTGCAGTCATGATCGTCAGCGCCTTGTTATGGCGCCCCGGCCTCGTGCGTTTTATCGCCGTGTTCGTGCCCGCCTGCATCCTTTTCGAACTCGCGCTGGTGCGGCCGGTTCGCGCCCTGACGCTTGCCGTGATGCTCAAGATGAACGTGCTGCGCCCGGAGGGCACGACATCCGACGCAGGCTGATCCTGACGGCCATTCCCGCCGACTAACTTTTTTCACATCACCGTTTCATGCTGGAAGCGTGGTATTCGTTGCCCGCCATGGCCAAGTCCCGCTTTGCGTCATAACGCGAGAGGGAGAATGAAATGAAATCACGCATGATCGCATTCGCTGCCGCTTTCGGACTGTCACTATTTTGCTCCAGCATGGCCTTGGCGCAGTATAATGGCGGCGCGGCGGGCACGTCTTCCAACGGTTCGGCCGGGACAAGCACCGGCGCCACGGGCAACTTGAATAACGGCACCGGAGCGACAGGCGGCAGCACTGCGGGAAACGGTGCCTATGGGTCCGGCCGTAATCAAATGGGCTCTGCGATGGGCAACGGTTCCACCGGCGGCAACGGGATGAGCAATGGCGCGGTCGGGTCCGGCAGCACGGGTAATCCCACGAGTGGCGGGCCTGCTGGCACCGGGTCATCCGGTGGTGGCGGCGGTTCAAAGTAAAAAGAAAGCGCTTCTTTTTGTGAACAAAAAGAAGCAAAAAAACTTTTGTTAACTTTGGGCCGTGCCGGTTTCACCGCCGCCGGCCCAATTAACAAAAAGTTTTTGCGCCGCGGCAGGCGCATCAGGCCAGATATTGGCCGCCATTGATGGTGAGGGTTGAGCCGGTGATATAGGCGGCCTCATCCGAGACAAGAAAGGCGATCGCGTGCGCGATCTCCGACGCCTGGGCCAGACGGCCGACGGGAATTCTGGCAATGATCGCTTTCAATATATCCGGTGGCACATGCGCGACCATAGGCGTGTCGGTATAGCCGGGGGCAATGGCGTTCACCGTGATCCCGCGTCCGGCACTCTCCAGAGCCAGGGATTTCGTGAGGCCGATCATGCCGGCTTTCGCGGCGGCGTAGTTGACCTGGCCGAGTTGGCCGGCCTGGCCGTTGATGGAACTGACATTGACGATGCGGCCGAAACGCCGCTCGCGCATGCCCGCGATGACCATGCGGCACATGTTGAAGCAGCCGGTCAGGTTCGTCTCGATCACGCGGTGCCATTGCTCGGGCGCCATTTTGTGAAGCATGCAATCCGTGGTGATGCCGGCATTGTTGACCAGCACGTCAACCGGCCCGAAGGCGAGTTCGATCTCGCTGACACCGGCTTCGCACGCCGGATAATTCGCCACGTCCCATTTGCGGACGGCGATGCCGGTGCGGGACGCGAACGCCTCGGCAACATGGTCGTTATGACCGTAAGTCACCACGGGAACGTAGCCGGCCTGCTTCAATCGTTCCGCTGTGGCGGCGCCAATCCCCTCCGTGCCGCCGGTCACGATCGCAATTCTGGGCATGCCACCTTCTCCTTGCAACGAAGCGGCAATGAATGCACGGCGTTTCAACCTGCTCAAGCCTACCTAGTCACCGGATTCGATGCATTTCCATGAGATAAATCAAATGCCCGCCGATAGGGGAAGAGCGGCGGCATGCCGGCGACGGCAGGAACTGGCGCAAGGCGCCGATGGTTTTCGTCATGGAAGAGGGGGGGCGCCCGGAGCCTTGGACTTAATCTTCCCCATCGAGCGCGGCGCGAATTTTGGCCAGCAATTCGGCCTCATTGAACGGCTTGGTCAGGTACCCCATGACACCGGCATGCAAGGCCCGCGTCTTTTCTTTCTCGTCGGCGAAGGCCGTGATCAACACCATCGGCACCGGCGCGCCCATGGCGCGCAACCGGTGGTGCAGCTCCAGCCCCGACATGCCGGGCATGCGCATGTCGGTGATCAAGAAGTCCGTTTTCGAAAGATCGCCCGAGCGCAGGAAATCTTCGGCAGACGCAAACGTTTCAACGGAGAATCCCATCGCGCGGATGAGATCCTTTAACGCTTCGCGAACGGACGCATCGTCATCGACGATCGAGATCATGGACTCATTCGGCAATTGCGATCTCCTGTCTCCCGCGCGAAGTTAGCGCCATTCGCGGGTGCAAACCATTGCGCGTTGGAAGGAGTTCCTCTCGCCCGTGGCAACCGATCCCATGCTTTTTCGATATTCGAGCGCGCCGTTCGGCGGTTATATCTACAGCTTTAGTTTAGCTCATTTTCGACTTTGGCTTAGAAACGCCGAGCGCGTCAGCCATGCGTACCAGGTCCACCAGGGACCGCGCCCGCATCTTATGCATGATCTGGCTGCGATGGACCTTGACCGTGGCTTCGCTCAGCGCCAACTGGGCGGCGATCTGCTTGTTGAGCTGCCCGGTGATGACGAGTTCGAGGACTTCGCGTTCGCGCCCGGTCAGTGATTCGAAACGCTCCTGCAATTCGGTCACGGCCTTGGCGTTCTGGCGCCGGGCGCGGTCGCGCTCGATTCCACTCTGAATCGCATCCAGCAGCTCCTGCTCGTGCAACGGCTTCGTCAGAAATTCGATGGCGCCGGATTTAATCGCCCGTACCGACATCGGAATGTCCCCGTGACCGCTGATAAAGATGATCGGGAGATGGATCCCGGTTGCCGCGAGCATCCTTTGGAATTCCAGGCCGCTCTGCCCGGGCATCCTCACGTCGAGCACCAGGCACCCCGCGGCGTCAGGCAGCTTGCTTTGCAGGAATTCCTGCGTCGATCCGAAGGTTCGCACCGCCAACCCGACGGAGCGCAGCAGATCCTCGACCGCGGTGCGCACGGAGGCGTCGTCATCAATGACAAAGACGAAGGACTGGGCTTCGGTCATGCGACCCCCTGACCGGCGGCCGGCAGCCGAAACTGGAAAATCGCACCCTGGGGCATGTTGGGTTGGGCCCAGAGTTCGCCGCCATGGGCCTCGATGATCGTCTTGCTGATGGAGAGTCCCATCCCCATGCCCTCCGATTTCGTGGTGTAGAATGGACTGAAAATATGCTTGGCAACAGTGGGGTCGACCCCGGTGCCCGTGTCCCTCACGCTCACCAGCACGCTGTCCGGCGGGCAGCATTCCGAACTGATCGTGAGGGCGCGGGGTTTTTCCGTGACCGTATCCATGGCATCGATTCCATTCGTGATGAGATTCAGCAACACCTGTTGCAGCTGTACGCGGTCGCCCAGCACCGGCTGGATGTCGGCGGCGAGCTCGGTGTTCAGTATGACGCCCTGCCGGTGGATGTCGTTTCTGACGAACAGCAGCGCGTCCCTGATCGCGTCATTCATGTCGAACGCGGACAGTCGGGGTTCGGATTTCGACGTCAGTGCCCGCAGGCTGCGCATCACCTCACCCGCGCGGTGGGCATCCTGCACGATCCGCGCCGCAGCCTGCCGGGCCGCCATGAGATCCGGCGGCGTCCTGGCGAGCCAGCGCAGACAGGCATTGCCGCTGGTGGCGATGGCGGCCAGCGGCTGGTTGATCTCATGCGCGATCGAGGCCGCCAGTTCGCCCAGGGTCATCACCCGCGCCGCATGCGTGAGGGTCGCTTGCGCCGCATGCAGCTCCTCCTCGGCATGCTTGGCCGCGGTGACGTCCATCACGGAGCCGATGAATTCCAGCTCCTCCGCCGGATCCCTCACGGCGCGGCCGACCACGTGAACATATTTCACCGCGCCATCTTGCATCAGCAGGCGATGCTCGAAATCGAAATCGCTCCCTGTTTGCGACGCATGCTCGATGACGCGCTGCACAAGGGGGAAATCTTCCGGATGAACCCGTTGCAGCACCATCTCGATATTGGCGGATGACACCTGTTCGTAGCCGAAAATATTGGAACTTTCCGCCGACCAGAAAATGTCGTCGCGGGAGACGTTCCAGCCAAAGCTGCCGGTGCGGCTCAGGCGCTGCGCCTCGGCCAGGTAGGCCTCGCTGCGCCGCAGCGCGGTCTCGGCGCGCTTGCGCTCCGTGATGTCGACCGACACCGCGGCCCGCAACGGCAGGTTCTCCACGCGTGACGCCCGAAAGGCGCTGACCTCGACCCAGATGATGTTTCCATCCTTGCGCCGATAGCGCTTTTCGATGCGCGGCGTGGCCAGCGTCCCGGCGGTTTGCGCCGCGATGAACGCCTCGGTGGCGGGGCGGTCATCCTCAAGCGTGATGTCGGCCGGCGAAAGCTCAAGGAGTTCCGCCGCGGAATAGCCGGTCATCGTGCAAAAGGCCGGGTTGACTTCGGCAAAGCGCCCGTCTGTCCCCAACGAGGTGACGCCGACCGGAACATTGACGAACAGGCTGTGCCACCGCGCCTCGCTCACCCGCATCGCCGCTTCGGCGGCCTGCCGCTCGTGATTTTCCCGGAGCAGGTCTGCATAGAGGTGGGCATTCTCCAGAGAAATCGCGGCCTGCGAGGCCAGGAGCTGCAGAATCGCGGCCCGCGCCGGCGTGAAGACATGCGAAACCAGATTGTTCTCGAGATAGAGCAGTCCGACCAGCTTGGTCTGTTTCAACAAGGGCAAACAAAGAACCGACCGGACCCGTTTCTGGCGGACATACGCATCGGCGGAAAAAGAAGTTTGCGCCGTCGCGTCATCCAGAATCAAGTTTTGGCCGGTTCGGGTCACCGTGCACAGGACGGAGTCAGGCATGTCGGCCGGCGTGACGATGTCATGCCGGAGCGTGACGGTGACGGTCTTGCGATCGATCCGTGCCTCGGCGCCGACCCTTGGCCGGTCGCCTGGCAGCAGGACCAGCAAACCGCGCTCGGCACCGGCATGCTCGAGCGCGAGCGTCATCAGGGTCTCGATGAGCCGGTCCAGGACGATTTCGCCAGAAAGGGCTTGCGATGCTTTCATCATGGCCCTGGCGTCCAATTGCTCCACACCGGCGCCGAGCATGGTGCCGGAAGGCGGCGGCGGCTCGTCGCGGAGCCACGGGTGCGCCCGTTCGAGCCGGCTGACGATTCCCGCCGCGCCCCAGCGCAGATAGCAGAAATGCGCATTCCGCCAGCATGTTTGTGCGATCGTCTCGCCCCCTCGCGCCGCATAGAAGCGCGCCGCCGCCTCATGGGCGAGGCCTTCATTCTGCACGAAACCATGCCGGCGGGCGGACTGGATCGCCTGTTCGTACAGCCCCATGGCGTCGGCATCGCGGCCTTCGAGGCGCGCGCGTTCGGCCGAGATCAAGGCATGCATGCCGCCGAAAGTCGGCTCGTAGCTGTCGGCCCATTCACGCAGCTGGTCCTGGTGGGCCCTGAGCGCATGGCGCCACTCGGCCTGCTGCGCCGGCGGCGCGGTATCGTAAAGAGCGGCCATCGTCAGCGCGCCATAGGTGAAATAATCGAGCAGCTCGATATGGGCGGCGGCACTCCACAGCAGCGCCTTCGCCTTTTCGGCAGACGTGAGTGCGGCTTCATAGTCTCCTGACAGGAACCGCGCCTTCAGTTTCAGAATCCAGTAAAAGCAGACCATCATGGCGGTCCGGTCCGCGGTGAACTGGGCTTCGAATGCCGCCTCATCGAATGGCGCGTCGCCGAAGCTGGCGGGGCTCGACGTCCGGCCCTGCATGACGGCGATGAAGCGTTGATGGCTGACGATCATGTCGGCGATGTCGCGAAACCCGGCCTTGGCAATGAAGGCCAGGCTTTCCTCCGACGCCTGCCATACGATGTCGAGCGGATCATTCCGGTACATCAGCAGCTTGTCGTACCGTTCCATGCTGTAGCAGGCGGAGGTCAGATCCCCGGTCTCCGCGGCCGTGCGAATGGCCGCGCGATTGAAGTCGATCGCGGTCGCGATCGGTTGCGTCCAGAGCGCCGCGATGCCCATGGAATGCTCAACCTTTGCCTGGTCGGCGATGAAGCCGTGCTTCTCCACCAGGCCGACGGCGAGCCTCACGAACCGATATCCCTCATTGTAACGGTGAAAGGCCGGGCCAAGGATGCAGCCGAAATATGCAATCCCGTGCGCCGACGCGCCGCAGGCGCCATGCTGCCGGGTGATATTCACCATGCGGCACACCAGCCAGAAAAACAGCTGCGAATCGGTAAAGTACGCGGGGCCCAGCAGCGTTGAGAGAACCTGCATCGCGGCCTGCAATGCCGGATCGGTCATCAGCGGCAGATCGATCAGACTTTCGAGCGGGTGCCCCTCGAGCGATTCCCAGACCATTTCATGCTCGGACTGGACCTGCTCCCACGGCGGATGCGCGGAGATGTCGATGCCGAACAGGTGCAGGCAGGCGAGCGCACTGGCCACAGCCTGTTGATTTTCCGACCGCACGGTATGCAGCAGGATTTGCAGCTGGCACACGGCGGCGAGGTCGAGTTTCGACACGCCGCGTTGCCGCAGCGCGGCGAGCAAACGCTCGGTTGCCGCGAGATCGCCGGTGAGAAACGCGCATTCCGCGCGCTCGAGCCACAAATTGAAGGTCAGGGCGCGTTCGTGCCCCCAATCGCTGTCTTTCAGCAGCGCCATCCCGGCGGCAAAATACGCGCCGGCCGACGCGTAGGCCGCGGCGGCCTTGGCCTTGCGGCCGGCGCGTAAGTTGATCTCCGCCACTCGGACTTTCTCATGCCGGTCGGTTAACAAGGCGGCGCCGCGATTGAACTGGTTGGCGATCTCGAACAAATGTTCCGCGCGGTCATCTCCTGTCATGCCCGCAAAGAGCCGCCGCCCCATGCGCAAATGCACATCGGCGCGCTCGGACTCGGGCAGCAGCGCGTAGGCCGCCTGCTGGATGCGGTCGTGCGGAAAGCGGTACCCGTCCTCGAGCCGGACGACGAGGCCGGCCTGCATGGCATCCGCAAGGGTTTCGTGCAGCAATGCGTCGCTCGTGCCGTGCGCCAGGGCCAGGGTGGCCAGCTCGGCCTCGTTGCCCAGGCACGCCAGGGCCTGCAGGCTCTCCCGGGTGCTGGCCGGGAGGCGCTTCAACTTGACCGCCATCAGCGCCACCACGTTGTCGGTGTACCCCCGGGCGCGGAGACGATCGATATCCCACTGCCAGGCTTGCACCGCCGGGTCGAAGTGAAGCGCGCCCTCTTCGACCAGCATGGTCAGGAACTGGATGACGAAAAACGGATTGCCGCCGGTCTTGGCCTGCACCAGCTGCGCCAGGGGCGCGGCGCGGTCCGGCTCACAATGGAGGGACGCGGCGACAAGCCGGCTGACATCGTCGAACCCGAGAGGGGCCAGAACGATGTCCTGGACCCGCACGCCGGCGCCGCGGATGGCGGCCAGCATGCGCATCAGCGGGTGCGCGGCGCCGACCTCGTTGTCCCGATAGGCGCCGACCAACAGAAAATGCCGCGTCTCCACCCGGGTGAACAAATAGGCCAGGAGATCCAGCGTCGCCGCGTCCAGCCATTGCAAATCGTCGAGGAACAGCACCAGCGGATGCGCCGCCTGTGCGAACACGGTGAGGAATCGCCAGAACACCAGATGGAAACGGCGTTGCGCGTCTCGCGGCGGCAGGTCCGGCACGGGCGGCTGGGGGCCGATGATGAAGGCGAGTTCCGGCACGAGGTTGACGATCAACTGGCCGTTCGGCCCCGTGGCCGCGCGCAGCGCGGTCCGCCAGCTTCCGACCTCTGCGTCGCTCTTGCCGAGAATGTCGTGCACGAGGCCGTGCAGAGCCTGCCCGATGGTCGCGTAGGGAATGTCGTGCTTGTACCGTTCGAACTTGCCGGAGGCGAACAGGCCGTGCGGCGGCACCAAGGCTTTATGAAGTTCCTGCACCACCGAGGACTTTCCGATGCCCGAATAGCCGGACACCAGGACCAGCTCCGGCATACCTTGCGCCAGCACGCGTTCGAATGCCGCCAGGAGGCGCGCCGTTTCGCGTTCGCGCCCAAAGAGCGTTTCCGGGATCAGCAGGCGGTCCGGCACGTCGTGCGCGCCGAGCGGGAACGGGTCGATCCGCCCGAGCGTTTCCCATGAAGCGAGGCCGCGGCGCAGATCCGCCTCGACCCCGGCGGCGGTCTGGTAGCGCTGTTCCGCGGTCTTGCCGAGGAGTTTCATCACGATGTCCGCCAGCGTCTTGGGAACATGGGCCGCTTGTTCGTCGGGCCGGACCGGCTGCCGGGCGATGTGGCAATGCACCCATTCGATCGGCTCGGCGGCCGTGAAGGGCAGGATCCCCGTTAACAGCTCATAAAAAATAACGCCCAGCGCATAAAGGTCGCTGCGCGCGTCGACCGAGCGGTTCATCCGCCCGGTCTGTTCCGGCGCCATATAGGCGAGCGTTCCGGCGATGCGTTCCGGCGGCCCCGGGGCCTGCCGCTCATGCGGCAGGCGCGTCGCGATGCCAAACCCGGTCAGCCGCACGCCGCCGCCGGCCCGGTCGACCAGGATGTTAGCGGGTTTCAGATCCTTGTGGATCAGGCCGCGCGCGTGCGCCTGCCCGACCGAAGCCGTGAGCGGAATGGCGAGGCGCAGAAACGCATCGATGGACAAGGGCACGCCGGTACTGCGATCGAGCGTCCAGCCGCCGGGATCTTCGAGCAGCAGCGCCACGCGGCCGCCTTCATGCCACAACGCCAATGGGCGCGCCGCCCATGCCGCGTCGAGTTCGTCACGCAGCTTATATTCATGTTCCAGCCTTTGCAGAATCGAAGCCGGCGGATGGTCATGAAGCGGCGCTACAACTAGAACGGGCAAAGAGCCGTCAAGCGAACATCGCGCAAGACGCATGAGGCCATCGTTCCAGAGTTGCTCGATGACATGCAAGGCTGGCCCCGTCGAAGAGTTGGTAAACTTAGTTACCATAAACGGATATTAGACCGGGAAGGCGCAGACCGCCACGACTGGTTTATGCCAACAATAAGAAGTATTTAACATTTTACCTTAACATGTCGGCAGAATGGAGCGCCGGCTTTCCTGGATCGTTGTGGGAACGTTTTTTCTGGACGGGACAGCATGGCTTGATTAGCCTTCGCCTACGGGGGAGGCTTCAATGATCCAAGTGGTCTTAAGATCCGCCATTGTTGCTGTTTGGCATCGTCAGCCATGCGGCGCGTTTTCCAGATGCGCCCTGCCGATTGCGGTGACGGTTCTGGCTTGTACCGCCTGTTCACATCCGCAAGCGGCGCGGCCACTCATGAGCGATGTTTCGTGCGTCCGATCCGTCGAAGCCGCCGGCGGGAATTTTCCTCAGGCTGCGGCTCATTGCCAGAAGAATCCCTTCAATACGTCGTTCCCGACCCTGCTGGATTTGAGTGGGGCCCCGGATCTGCAAAAGCAGGCTTTTGACGACGGCTATTATAACCGGGACCTGCCGGCCTCCAGCGCCGCTGAAGCAGCCCGGTTGCAGACGCTGCAATCGCGCCTCACAGAGGCGATGGCGGTGCGGCAGAAGAGCCAAGGCAAAACGGTCAAACCGCTTTCGGGAACCGCTTGCATGACCGCTTTGCTGGCGGTGCCGCACGAAGCGTTCGCGCTGGGGCCGAGCTGGGATGGCGGCGGACAGAGCCCGGCGAACCCTTATCTGACGCCGCAGGAAAATGATTGCGTGGCCCGGCAGAGGGAAGCGGCGTCGGGCGGCGCCATGGCGGCCGCGCCGCCGGCCGCAACGGCCGTGCAGAAAGTGGAGCAGTCGCCTCTTTCGCCGCCGGTCGTCAAGGCCGGCCCGTTAGTCAAGGAAAGCGCGAACGCCGCGCACAAATCGAAAGCGGCGCATGGCGCCGGCGCCCCGGTGGGGACCATGAACAAGGTGCTGATCCTCTAGGAATTCCGTGGCGTCTGAGCGGCGCGCAAGCTCCAAGGTGCAAGCGCGGCTGTGACGTGGCCATTTATGCCATCCAGGAAGCAAACGGCGGCGGCTTCGGTCTGTTGCCATGTGCACGGGGCAGGGGATTGCGCCCGCCTCCGGCACCGGGCATCTGCTTGTCAAATTGACCCGCTTTGCGATGGCTGGATGACGATGGGAACATTTGCTGCCTATGCTCTTCTTTTGCTTGCCGCCGGCCTAGAAGCCGGTGGCGATGCGCTTGTCAGGCTCGGCCTGCATAGTCCTCACGGCTTTGGCCGGATCGGCTTGTTCCTGGCCGGCGCGGTGATCCTGTTCGTCTATGGCCTGTCAGTGAACGCACCGAACTGGGACTTTGGACGTCTGTTGGGTGTGTATGTGACGTTATTTTTCGTCGTCGCCCAGATCCTCAATTTCGCGCTGTTCGGCGTCAGGCCCGGCCTGCCGATTCTGGTCGGCGGGGCGTTGATCGTCTCAGGCGGGGTGGTGATGACGGTTTGGGGCCGGTCTTAGCTGACGCATTGGCAGGACGGCTTGACAGCGACCAATCCCTGATGCTCGATGGCTCTTACCGAGGGGGGCTCCGTGAGGGAGCTGAGATGTTGCCGGGGCCGAGCCCCACCGCGACGGACCCTTTGAACCTGATCCGGCTAACACCGGCGGAGGGACGGGGATGATTTCAAGGTGCCGACGGGCCCTCCCTCCTTCCGTTTCATCGAAGGGGAGTGCATTTGATGGCTCAAACGGAACCGACCAAAGTCACCACCGGCGCCATTGCCGGCTCGCGCCGGATCTATTCCGCGCCGCCTTGCCGGCCCGATATCGCCGTGCCGTTCCGCGAGGTGGCGCTGCACCCTACCGCCAATGAGCCGCCCGCCCGGCTCTATGACACGTCCGGCCCCTATACGGACCCGCAACACCATGTCGATCTGAACGAAGGCGCGCCAAAAACACGCGCGGGCTGGATTGCCGGGCGCGGGTTCCACGCCGTGCCGGGCCGTTCGGTGCGGCCGGAAGATAACGGCTTTGCCTCTCTCGAACAGCTCGTGCCGCCTTGCCCGGCGCGGCATGCGGTCCTGGCCGGGCGGGCCGGGGCGCCGGTCACGCAGTTTGAATTTGCCCGCGCCGGGATCATCACTGAGGAGATGATCTACGTGGCGCATCGTGAAAATCTCGGTCGCGCCCAGGCTGTTGAGGGCGCTGCCGCGCGCCTGGCCGACGGCGAAAGTTTTGGCGCCGCCCTGCCGGATTTCGTCACGCCGGAATTCGTGCGCGCGGAAATCGCCGCCGGGCGGGCGATCATTCCCGCCAACATCAACCATCCTGAGGTCGAGCCGATGATCATCGGCCGCAACTTCCTGGTGAAGATCAACGCCAATATCGGCAATTCCGCCGTCACCTCCTCGGTCGCGGACGAGGTCGAGAAGATGGTCTGGGCCATACGCTGGGGCGCGGATACCGTGATGGACCTTTCCACCGGCCGCAACATCCACAATATCCGCGATTGGATCCTGCGGAATGCGCCCGTGCCCATCGGCACCGTGCCGATCTATCAGGCGCTGGAAAAAGTCGGCGGCGATGCCGGCAAGCTCGACTGGGAGGTGTTCAAGGACACGCTGATCGAGCAGGCCGAGCAGGGAGTGGATTATTTCACCATCCATGCCGGCGTGCGCCTGGCGCATATTCCGCTCACCGCCCGGCGCGTCACCGGCATCGTCTCACGCGGCGGCTCGATCATGGCGCAATGGTGCCTGTCGCACCACCGCGAAAGCTTTCTGTACGAGCATTTCGGCGAGATTTGCGACATCATGCGCAAATACGACGTCTCCTTCTCGCTCGGCGACGGCTTGCGCCCCGGCTCCAATGCCGACGCCAACGATGCCGCCCAGTTCGCCGAACTGGAAACGCTCGGCGAGCTGACACGCGTGGCGTGGGACAAAGGCTGCCAGGTGATGATCGAGGGGCCCGGCCATGTGCCGATGCACAAGATCAAGGCCAATATGGACAAGCAGCTCGCCGTCTGCGGCGAAGCGCCGTTCTACACTCTGGGGCCGCTGACCACGGATATCGCGCCGGGCTATGATCACATCACCTCGGCCATCGGCGCCGCCATGATCGGCTGGTTCGGCACCGCCATGCTTTGCTATGTCACGCCGAAGGAGCATCTGGGCTTGCCCAACCGCACGGACGTGAAGACCGGCGTGATCACGTACAAGCTGGCGGCGCATGCGGCGGATCTGGCCAAGGGCCATCCGGCGGCGCGGCTGCGAGACGACGCCATCTCCCGCGCGCGTTTTGAGTTCCGCTGGGAGGATCAGTTCAATCTCGGCCTCGATCCGGACACGGCGCGAGCGTTTCATGACGAGACCTTGCCCAAGGAGGCGCACAAGACCGCGCATTTCTGCTCCATGTGCGGGCCGAAATTCTGCTCGATGAAGATCAGCCACGATATCCGCGAAGAGGCCGCGCGAACCGCCGGAATGGAGGAAATGAGCACGAAGTTCACCGAGCGGGGGGGAAAGGTCTACGTGGCGTTAAGCGAGACACAGGCCATCGATCGGATTGACTAGGGAACGATCTTCCAGTCGCCGCCGGGCACTTTGCAGACATCCAGTGTGAAGCGGCGATAGGAATCAGACCTGTGGTAGTACGTGGAAGAGTTCACTTTCCTGCACGGCATTCCTTTTGACGTGAAAATCTTCAGGATCGTGAATTTTCCATGATTGCCGGAAGCCGAATTCCGCCACGTATCGTAAGCGCCGATGGTTGGCGGATTTTCGTTGAGCAGATGCTCGACCGCTTTGTTGGCTAATTCGTAGTCCTCCTTGCCAAGGGTTGGGCCGTTATATCGCCCGTAAGGGTTGATCATTTGGGCCTTCGCGGCTTCGGAACTTGCGATCGTCAACCATCCGGCCGCCGTCAGAAGGAGCGCCAGTTTCAGTCCCCCCACGATCATTTTCCTCGCGTTCGGTTTTGCCAGGCTTGCCCGGAGCTTCATGTTGACCCCCTCGTTTTGTTTCATTTTCAAACTTGCGCTGTATTATGTCCACAAGAAAACGTCTGCCGAATATTCCGGCTTTTGCCGTCCGGAACCTGATCGCTTGAACGGTTGAAGAGGCTGTCCGATCCGGCGTGAGGTCGGTTGCGGCAGACAGGAGCGTGCGATGCATCTTCGGTCCGGTCTGTTGCCGGCATTCCTTCTGGCCGGCCTCTTCCCGGCCCTGAGCGCCGGCAGCGTCACCTCCTACCACAACGGTCCGGCGCGGGACGGAGCGTTCATCGCGCCGGGCCTGTCCTGGGGCGCGGCGTCCACCCTGCATGTCGACGCCAATTTTCAGGGCGCGGTGAAGGGCGCCGTGTACGCGCAGCCGCTTTATTGGCGCCCGCCCGGCGCGGCCCATGGAATGCTGATCGTCGCGACCGAGGCCGACGAGGTGGACGCGCTGGATGCCGATACCGGCCGCACGGTCTGGCGCACGCAGCTGGGCCGGCCGGTGCCCCTGGCGCAGCTCCCTTGCGGCGATATCGACCCGCTCGGCATCACCGGCACGCCGGTCATCGATGCGGCGCGGGGCGTGGTCTATCTGGATGCCATGGTCGAGCAGGACGGGGCGCCGCAGCATCTCGTCTTCGGGCTGGGTCTGTCCGATGGCAAAATCATGCCCGGCTGGCCGGTGAACGTGCAACAGGCCCTGCGCGGGAATTTCGACCCGGCGTTGCAGAACCAGCGCGGGGCGTTGATGTTGCTGGGGCAGCGCCTGTTCATCCCTTATGGCGGCCAGTTCGGCGATTGCGGCGATTATCATGGCATTGTGCTCGGCCTGGCGACCGATCCACCACATTTCCTCGCCGCCTGGGCCACGCGCGGCAGCAAAGGCGGCATCTGGGCGCCGGGCGGCATCAGCGCAGCCGACGGGGCGTTGTTTTTCACCACCGGCAATACCGATGCCGGCGCGGATTGGGCGGACGGCGAGGGGGTGTTCCGTCTCGCCCCCGATCTCGCGCGCAACCCCGATCCGCGTGCGTTCTTCGCGCCCGGCAACTGGAAGGCGCTGGATGACGAGGATCTGGACATTAGCGGGGTGGCACCGCTGCCGTTCGATCTGCCCGGCGGGGCCCGACGCCTGCTGGCCCTGGGCAAGGACGGCGACGCCTATCTGCTCGACCGGGACAATCTTGGCGGTTTCAACGGCCAGATCGCCTCGCTCCATGTCGCCAATTCCGTGATCATCACAGGCCCTGCCGCGTTTCCCGGCGCGGCAGCCACCGAGATTTTGGTGTTCCAGGCGCGCAACGCGCTCTGCCCGGATGGCGCGTTCTCGGGCGGCCTGGCGGCGCTCGCCCTCTCCGCCCATGCGATCAGGCCCTTATGGTGCGCCGCATTGCGCGGGCGGGGCGCGCCGATCGTCACCACGACCGATGGGCATGCGGACCCGATCATCTGGGTCGATGGGGCGGAGGGGGATGAGCGCCTGCATGCGTTCCGCGGCGATACCGGCGCGCCGCTGTTCACCAGCGCCGCCATTCCTGGCGTGCGACGTTTCGCCACGCCGATCGCGGCGAACCGGCATCTCTATATCGCCGGGGAGGGCCGCATCGTCGCCTTTAGGTGGAAGTCATGAACAAGAAAAGTGGCCGCTTTTTGAAAAAAGCGGCGCAAAAACTTTTGGTTGCGCTGGGCCTGAGGCGTTGGAACGGCACGGGCCCAAAGTAAACAAAGTTTTTTTGCTTCTTTTTGTTCACAAAAAGAAGCCCTTCTCTTTTCTTGCCTGTTCAGCAACCATCGCTCTAGAACAATATCAGACCATCGCCTTGCCTGTGACCTGACGGCCCATCAGCGTGCAACTGCAGGAGCAGCGAATGATCACATCCCTCCAGAGTGGCAATTTCTTTCACGACCGGGTGCGGGAGGCGTCGTCCAGGCTGTTCTGGTTCGGTCTCATCATGGCGCTGCTCGGGATTGCCGCCATCGCCTTCCCGATCTTCAGCACCTTGGCGGCCACCCTTCTTGTCGGTTGGGTGCTGCTCATCGCCGGCGTGGCGACGTTCATCAGCGCTTTCTCGATCCATGGGACCGGGCCGTTTTTCGCGGCCAGCCTGTTCGGCCTGCTGTCCACCGTTGCCGGCGTGTTTTTGCTGTTCAACCCGCTGGCCGGCGCCGTGGCCCTCACTTTGGTCCTGGGCGTCATGTTCATATTTCAAGGTGCTGCGGAACTCATGTTCGCCATGGAAATGCGTCCGGCGGCCGGCTGGGGAGGCATGCTGCTCTCAGGCCTTGCCAGCATCGCCTTGGCGATCATCATCGCGTGCGGCTGGCCCGGCATTTCGCTCATCGCGTTGGGCCTGCTCCTCGGCATCAATTTCCTTACCACGGGCCTCGGATATATTTTCGTCTCCCGCGCTGTGAAAAGGTAGGAAGCGGCGCCGCCGCGCTAATCCTGGGCTTTATTTGTTGGGATTCATTTAACCTCCAACATAGATAAATAATTCACAAATATGGTTATTTCGACAATTATTATCGAGTAGTCTTTTGGATAGAAAAAGATACATCGTCGCTTATGCGATTTGTAAAAAAATATTTTCCCGGTTTGCTGCTCTGCGTAGCCATCACCCTCGCCGCCACTGTGTTGCAGGCGGTCGAGGTCAGGGTAATCGGCCAAGCCTATCTTGAAGCGCTGGTGCTCGCCATTCTGCTGGGCCTCGTCGTACGTACGCTCTGGGCGCCGGGGACGGCGTACAGGCCCGGCATCACGCTGGCGGCAAAATTCCTGCTCGAGGTCGCGGTGATGCTGCTGGGGGTTGCGGTCAGCGCTCGCACGGTGATGGCGCTGAGCCCCAAACTGCTGCTCGGCATCGTTGCCGTCGTCGCGCTGTCGATCACCGCCAGCTACATGATCTGCCGGTTCTTGCGTCTGTCTCCGCGTCTGGCGCTGCTGGTGGCCTGCGGCAATTCCATCTGCGGCAATTCTGCAATTGTCGCCGTGGCGCCGGTGATCGGTGCGGCCGCGGATGATATTGCCGCCTCGATCGCTTTTACTGCAGTGCTCGGCGTCATCGTCGTGTTGCTGCTGCCGCTGTTGGTGCCGATATTGCTGCTGTCCCTCACGCAATATGGCGTGCTGGCGGGGCTAACCGTCTATGCGGTGCCGCAGGTGCTGGCCGCAACTCTGCCGATCGGCGCGCTTGCCAACCAGGTCGGTACGGTGGTGAAGCTGGTACGCGTGCTGATGCTGGGTCCGGTGGTGTTCACCCTGGCGATGCTGGCACCGAAGCTGCGTGAAGAGATGGACGATGCGGCGCATCTTACCGCCGGTGATCGGCCGAAGCCCGGCATGCCAAAAATCCATCATCTGGTGCCCTGGTTCATCGTTGGCTTCCTGCTGCTGGCCGGCGCCCGCTCGGCCGGGCTGATTCCGGTGATGCTGCTGCACCCGGTCAACCATGTCGCTGCTGTGTTGACAACGATTTCGATGGCGGCGCTTGGGCTTGGCGTCGATGTTCGCACCGTGGCGCGCGCGGGGGTGCGCGTGTCCTCCGCCGTGACCGCCTCGTTGCTGGTGCTGGGTGGCATCAGTCTGCTTTTGATCCGGCTGTTGCATGTCTCTTGAGGGTTTGACAGCCGAACGGTCTTCTTAATCCGCGTCGTTCATGGTCCTGAACGATTCGATCAGCCCATGATGCTGACTTACGGAGATAACAGCGGCCACAAACCTCTCAGCCGTGGCCCGATCCCCTGACCTTAGATCGAATCGCGTAGCGATCCGCTCTAAAATCTGAATCCGCCTCTAGATATAAGCTAGAGGGCGATTCAGACTTTAAGTCGAACCATGAAATGGTTCGACTTAAAGTCATCGCGCTCTAGCTCTTTTCCTCGAACGCCCGTGCGCCGGTTTCGACCACGAATTGTTCGGTGCTGCCATCGAGCGCGCGGTCGCCCCGGCTGCGGGCAGCGTGCACATAAATGCTTTCGGGCTTCGCATCGGGGACCGGCGAAGGCAGCGGCACTTCGTAGCGCACTTGCATTGCGTGGTCGGCGAGCAGTTTGGCCGGGTCGTAAACATTGTTGAAACGGAACAGGCTTTTCAGAAAATTCGTCTGCCCGCGAATCAGCTGGTTTCCTACGATGCCGGCCGTGTCCCACAGCGTGCGCCAGCCCAGATGCTTCATATACAGCACGCGCTGGGTCTCGATGAGCTCCCGATAGAAAGCCTCCAGCGGCAGTTTTGTTGGTAAAACGCAATGTTGGATGTCGAGCAGACGATAATCGCGCGAGGTGAGCTGGCGCTGCTCGGTCATCCAGGTCTCGGTGCCGGGATAGGGCGTGTTGACGCTGATATTGACGATTTCCGGCACATCCATGCACCATTGGCGGACGGTGGCGAAGCGCGTTTCATCCCAGTCGGGATCGGCGATCAGGTTGATCGCGACGTTGATGCCGAGCGAGCGGGCGAATTCCAAGGCCTCGAAATTACGCCCCAGCGGCACGCGCTTGCGGTAGCGCTGCAGCCCCTCCTCGTCGATCGCTTCGAGCCCCAGAAACATGTAGCGCAGGCCGAGCGTCTTCCAGAACTGGAAGACCTCTTTGTTGCGTAGCAAAACGTCGCCGCGTGTTTCCAGGTAATAGTTTTTGCGGATGCCGCGGCGGGCGATGGCCTCACCGATCGCCATGCCATGCTCGGCGCGGATGAAGGCGACGTCGTCGACGATGAAGGCGTTGGGCTCACGGATCGCGGCGAGGTCTTCCACCACGTTGGCGGGGTCGATCAGCCGATAGCTGCGGCCGTAGAAGGTCCAGGCGCTGCAGAATGTGCAATCCCAGGGGCAGCCGCGCGAAAATTCGATCGAGGCGCAGGGATCGAGCGGGCCGATGAAATAACGGCGCCGATGGCGCAGCAGATGCCGCGCCGGGCGGAGCGCGTTGAGGTCTTCCACGAACACCGGCTTCGGCCCGGCGCCTTGTGGCGTGACGGCGCCGGGCAAGGTTTGCAGGGGCCGGCCTGCCGCGATGGCGTCGAGCAGCAGCGGCATCACCGCTTCGCCTTCGCCGCGCAGCACGCAATCGATGGCGCCCTCGCTATGGCCGAGGATCGCCTCCGCCACGAAGGAGGCGCTGTGGCCGCCGACCACCACGGGAAGGCCGGGCCAGCGCCGTTTGGTCTCTTTCGCAAGAT
>Ga0310811_10000325_pt1 | contig 65242 bp, 46 predicted proteins | sample YCmetagenome_FD_207642 | JGI IMG/M metagenome (GOLD analysis project Ga0310811, IMG submission 207642) | Soil microbial communities from experimental microcosm in Duke University, North Carolina, United States - YC | ecosystem: Engineered > Artificial ecosystem > Soil microcosm > Unclassified ... | reverse complement strand
GCCGAGCCCAACGCCGAGCCCAACGCCGAGCCCAACGCCGAGCCCAACGCCGAGCCCAACGCCGAGCCCAACGCCGAGCCCAACGCCGAGCCCAACGCCAAGCCCGACGCCGAGCCCGACGCCAAGCCCGACGCCAAGCCCAACACCAAGCCCAACACCAAGCCCAACACCAAGCCCAACACCAAGCCCAACACCAAGCCCAACACCAAGCCCAACGCCGAGCCCAACGCCGAGCCCGACTCCAGGCAAACCCGATCGGACGAAGCCGAAACTGCAGGTTTACGGACCGCTGACCCGGTCAACGAACCAAGGCTCGGTGCTAATCGGTGGGCGCGTATCCGATGTCGGCAGCGTCACCGTTGAAGTTTTAAGTTCCGGAGACGTCAGCTCCAGACTCACCACCCGCGAATATTGGTCCGCAAGGGTTGCTCTCAAGCTGGGAAGAAACGTTTTGCGGGTCAGGGCGATCGATGTCGCAGGGAACGTAGCCACGCAGAAGCTCATCGTTATCCGCAGTCGGTAAATGGCCTCCGCGGATGGTTGATTAAGTTTCCCCTTGGGAGGGGCGGCAACTTCTCTGAGGGCGGTCCTATGCCCCTGGAGTCAGGAACCGCCCCGGCAACCCGTCGAGCACTTCACGTCGTCGCGCAGATCCGCCCCGGTTTTTTCAACCGCCGGTTCGGGATATTCGAAGACCTTGCCCTCGTAGTTGCGGATCACGACTTTCTCCTCGTCGTGATAGAGCACGTAGCTCGGGTTGATCGGCACTTTGCCGCCGCCGCCGGGCGCGTCGATCACGTACTGCGGGATCGCGTAGCCGGAGGTGTGGCCGCGCAGGCCTTCGATGATCTCGATGCCCTTCGCCACGGAGGTGCGCAGGTGCGACGTGCCGCGGATCGGATCGCACTGGTAGAGATAGTAGGGACGCACGCGCGATTGCAGCAGCTTCTGCACGAGCGTCTTCATCACGTCGACGGAGTCGTTCACGCCCGCCAGCAGCACGCTCTGGTTGCCGAGCGGCACACCGTGATCGGCGAGGCGCCAGAGCGCCTCCTTCACCTCGGTCGTGAGCTCGCGGGGATGATTCACGTGCACGCTCATCCACAGGGGATGATACTTCTGCAGCATCTTGCAAAACTCCGGCGTGATCCGCTGCGGCAGGAAAATGGGCACTCGCGAGCCGATGCGCAGGAACTCGAGGTGCGGAATCGCCCGCAGGCGCGCGAGGATCTGCTCCAGCTTGCCGTCGGAAAGCAGCAGCGCGTCTCCTCCGGAGAGCAGCACGTCGCGGATCTCCGTGTGAGTTTCCAGATAGTGGAACGCCTCTTCGAAATCGGTATGCAGTTCCTGCTCGCCGACGCCGCTCACCACGCGGGCGCGGGTGCAGTAGCGGCAATAGCTCGCGCAGCGGTCGGTCACGAGGAAGAGCACGCGGTCGGGATAGCGATGCACGAGGCCGGGCACGGGCATGTGGCTGTCCTCGCCGCACGGGTCGGTCATTTCCCAGGGCGCGGTGCTGCCCTCCTCGATGCGCGGGATCACCTGCCGGCGGATCGGGCAGTTTGGATCCTCGGGATCGATGAGGTTGAAGTAGTGCGGCGTGACCGCGAAGGCCAGCTTGTTGCCCGAGAGGATGACGCCTGCGCGTTCCTCAGGGGTGAGCCGTATCTTTCCCTCGAGCGATTCGAGGGTGGTCACGCGATTGCGCAACTGCCACTTCCAGTCATTCCACTGCTCCGGCGGGATCTCGGGCCAGTGGCCCGGCGCATGAGAGCGGAATGCCTTCTCATGCAGGTTTTCGACTGAGTCCATGGGTTTTGGTGAAAACCACGGTAGGCCCGCTTGCCCGCTTGTCAACGCCGCGCGGAGCCGGGTGCGTCATAGGACGCCGCAATCAGGGGCGTCGCCGATGCCCGGGGCCGGGCGTCGTGCCGGGTCTCGGAACGCGTGCTTTTCGCGGTGGCCGCCTGCGGCCGGGGCGGGAAAAGCCATTGCGCGTACCATGCCGCCATTTCCACGAAGACATGCTGCGGAGTGCCCAGGACGTTGCCGTGGCGCGCGGCGTCGACCTCGATCCAGCGTTTGCGGGAGTCGGCCACGGCCTCGTACAAACGCCGCCCCTCACGGATGGGAATGAGGTCGTCCGCCGTTCCGTGGAGCACCAGTGTCGGCAGGGCGAGCCGGCGGGCCTTCTCCACGGGCCGCACCTCCGAGAGCCAGAATCCCCCGCGGGCACGCACCGCGAGATCCAGGCCGGGATTCACCAGGGTCGACAATCCCCGGCAATAGCCATCCATCGCTCCGTCCACGACGGGAGCGAGCGCGTCGAAGCTGCTGACGACGACCAGGGCCTTCCATCGGCCGGGCTCCTGTGCCGCGGCCTGGACGGCGTAGGCGCCGCCCATCGACAGTCCCCACAGGGCGGCGGGCTGACCCGGAAAATGAAATTTCGCCGAGGCGGAATCCAGCACCTCCCCAGGTAGAGAGCCTTCCGCCTCCCCGGTACCGAATCCCGTCGCCGGGGCCGGGTTCTCCCCATGCCCGGGCAGATCCGGGATCACGCAGCGCAGTCCCGCCGCGCAGAATCGCTCGGCCGAGGACAGGAGAGCCTCCTTCCGCATGCCCCAGCCGTGGAGCAGGATGACGGTTCCGGCCACCTCGCCGAAAGGCCGCGTTTTCGCCGCGCCGAGTTGCAGGCGGAGAATCCGGCCGCGCTCTCCGGGGCCCGAGGCGGGATCCGGGGTGCAAAGCAGGTAAGGCGTGCCACGGGCGGATGTCCCGTGCGCGATCCGCATCCCGGAGAAAGACCACGACGGCAATTCTTTTCGAGGCGGCATGAGCAGCCGCCCCGCGCCGAACCAGCATGCCGTGGTGTACAGGGCGGCGAAAAACAGCGCGACCAGCGCGGAATATCTCCAGCGTTTCATGGCGGGGAGCGTGTCCCCGCCGTGTGAACCGTGGATGAAGTTTGTCTGAAGAAACGGTGAAATCCGATCGGGAGGAAACCCCGATTCGCGACCTTCCTACGGCTTGACCTTCACGTGATAAAAGCGATGCGGCAGCGCGGCGGCGCCGGAGTCGGTGACGGTCACGGGGCTGCCCGTGCCGGGGACATTGTCCTGGAGCAGGGACCACGCCGAGCCGAGGGCGTCGGATTTCTCCACGGTATAGGTCTTCCCGCTCACGGATGGAAAACTGAGCTGGATGTCATTCCCGACCGGTCCGAGCGAAGAGATCGCAAGCACGCTCGCGCCACTCGTGGGATCGGTGCCGGCGAGATATTCCTGCTGGTTGCTCATGCCGTCGGAGTCACCATCGGCATTGAGCGCGGAGGCCGCCGTGATCGTCAGGCCATTGCCAAAGTATTGATAGCGCCAGGACCCGGGGATGCCGTCGCCGATGCCGGCCGGGGTCGAGGCGGTCGCGACCGCGAAGGCGGATGTCCCGCCCGTGTTCGTGCCCTGCACGCGGTAGTCGTAGCCGGTCGACGGGGCCAGGCTGCCGTCGAGATAGCTGGAGGCGCTGCCGGCGAGGGAGCTGGTCACCGTCGTCCACGTGCCCGCATTCTGGGGCGACCGCTGCACGGTGAAGGTCGATGCCGGGGCCGGGCCATTCGTCCATGACAGGAGGATCTGGGACTCGGAGACCGCCGTGGCGGAAAGGTCGGCGGGTGCGTCGGGCGCCTGCACCTGCGGGATCGCGCTCACTTCGCCCGAGTTCGCGCTGGCCAGGGTGCCGTTCACCGACGTGATCACGTAGTAATACGTGGTGCCGTTGGTCAGCGAGCTGTCGGTGAAGGACGTCCCGGTGGACGTCGCGATCTGGGTGTAGGCTCCGCCGCTGGCCGTGGCCCGCTTGATCCGGTAGCTGGTTGCGCCCGGGTTTGCGGACCATTGCAGTTGCACCGTCCCTCCACCCGGGATCGCCACGACGTTTTCCGGAGGCTTCGGCACGGCCACCGGCACGAACGTGAAGGTCTCGTAAGAGCCGGCGCTGGTGCGGTTCGCGACCAGCGGCTGGCTGCCCGCCGCCTCGGCGGAGACGAAAAACGAGTTCACGCTGGCTTTGATGCTGATGTTGCCGGTCGTCGCGGAGAACGTGAATTTCTCATTCGTTCCGATGGTGGTTTTCGTGGCCGTGAGCTGGTTGCTGCCGGGGCTCAGCACGGTCACGTAGTTGCCGCTGGCCAGCGAGCGGATGGCGGTCAGCCCGCCGCCGACATCCACGAGGTCGAACGTCTCGGTCGTGTCGATGATGTCCTTGTTCGCGATCAACACCGCGGACCCCACCGCGCTCACATAGCGGGAGTTGATCGAGGCGTTGATCCCGCCCGTGAGCGCCGAATACCGCGGCGCGGCGGAGACTTGGGCGGAGTTGGCGCTTTCGTTTCCGGAGGCGGCGGCCGACACGACGTAGTAATAGGTCGTGCCATTGGTCAGGCCTGTGTCGACGTAGTTGTCCGTCGTCGGCGAGGCGATCGTCGTGTAAGGCCCGCCGCTTTGCGTGGCGCGTTTGAGGTTGTAGCTGGTGGCGATCGACGAGCCGCTCCACGCGAGCGAGATCTGTCCATTTCCGGGGGATGCGCTCAGCTCCGTCGGCACCGGCGTTCCCGAGGAGATCACGGGAATGGTGACGGAGACCTGGCTGGAGTCGGCGCTGGTGCCCGTGCCGGTGAGTGCGGAGACGACGAAATAGTATTTCTGCCCCGGCGTCAGGCCGGCCGGCGCGTAGCGCACGGCATTGAGGTTCGTCGCAACGGTCGTGTAGGGGCCGCCGCTCGAGGTGGCGCTCTTCACGTTATAGCCGACCGCCCCGGGCGAGGCGTTCCAGCGGAGGACGACTTTGGCGTCGTTCGCCCGCAGGGTTGCGGTCAGCGCCTGCGGAGCCTGGGGCGGTTGGAGGCCGAGCCCGGTGACGTTGTCGAAGACCGTGGTGTTGATCTTCGTGTTGTCATGCGAAGTCAGGGCCAGTCCGGCATAGATCGTTCCCGGCATGGAGATGGTCTGCGGCGAGCCCATCTGCGTCCAGCTTGTGCCGTTCGAGGAGTAGAAGGACGTGAAGACATTCCCGGCGCGGACCAGGCGCACCCAGCGCACGGCCCCCGCACCTCCCGATGAGGTCTGGCTCGCTCCGGCCGTGGCGCGGAATTGGTTCCCGACATTCGTCTGGTTGCCATAGACCAGCGTGAATGCATAGGGGCTCGCGGGGTCGAGAGTCGCCCGGAGCATCACGCCGCCCTTGGCGAAGACGTTCGTGTTGTCGAGCGAGACCACATGGGCGCTGATCGTGCAGTCGCCCGTCAGGGGCACATAGGCGAAGCGGAAGGAGTCGGTCGTGCCGGAGATGTCCGCCCCAGAGGCTTTCATCGTGATCGTGCCGCTCGGGTCGAAGACTTCGCTGCCGGGCAGGCTCGGGGCGCCGATGTCCTGGCTCTTCATGGGAACGGGCAGGAAATTCGGCTGGGCGCCGACCTCGGGCGATACCGGGGTGTCTCCCCCCGCATTGGTGGCCGACACGACGTAGTAATAGGTCGGTCCACCGACCACCGCGTGGTCGACGTAGGTCTGGGTCGTGATGCCGCTCGCGATCGTCTGGTAGGGACCGCCCGAGGTCGTCGATCTTCTCACCGTATAGGAAAGCGCGCCGCCGCTGTAGCTGTCCCAGGCGAGGCTCACCTGGGCGTTTCCGGGAGTCGCCGTCAGGCTATGGACATACGGAATGGAGGTCGCGGCGATCGCCGTGGCGTCCGGTCCTTCGCCGACTTCGTTGATCGCGGAGACTTTGTAATAGTAGGTCACGCCGTCCGTAAGATCGGTGTCGACGTAGCGGGTCACGCCGAGCAGGTTCCCGGCGATCGTGGTGAACGGCCCGCTGCTGGAGGTGCTGCGCTTCACGTTGAAGTGCACCGCGGTCATCGCGTTCCATTCGATCAGGTTCTGCCCGACCTGCGCGGAGACCCGCATCGAGGGAGCGCTCGTGATCTGGAAATACGCGCGCAGCGAGACATAGAGCTGCGAAAGTTTCGCGGTCACCGAGCTGGTGTTACCGATCGCGGCCGCCACCGTGTCTCCTCCCCAGTGATGGAAAGTCTGGCCGGCGGGCACGCTCGCGGTGACCGTGATGTTGTTCACGGGGATGGTGTACGACTCGACCCCGCCGCCGGCGGCATTCACGTTCAGCTTGTAGACGGGGTCGTTGCGGAAGGAACCCGCCGGCAGGCCATTGATCACTGTTCCGCCGCTGTTCGTGATCTTGTTGTAGAGGTTGCAGATCGGATTGTTCGCCCAGGCATAGCGGACATACATCGGCGCGGAGACACTGGGGCTCGTCACCGAGACGGTGTTCGGTCCGGTGATCGTCGCGGTCGCCGTGACGAAAGAATGGTTCGACCCCGCGATGGCGAAGCCTTTCAGGGTGCCGCCCGGTACCTCCTGCACCGCGCTCAGCGGAGTCTGGGGATTCTTCGTGCCGACCATCAATCCCGCGCCGACGTTGCTGAAGGTGCACTGGATCGTATTGCCCGAGACCGTTTGACTCGTGCAGATCGGACCCTGGCTCACGACGCTCTGCCCGTAGATGAGATCGGCCATCGCCCACGAGGCGCGTTGCCCGACGTCCTGCTTGTCCAGCGGGTGAAGGTTGCCTTCGCCGATGTCGATCGTCGTGACGAGGCGGGTGCGGGTGGCATCCGACGTGACGTAGTTGAGCTGGGCCTCACGGATTTCCGCCCAGCCGCCGGTTTCCACGGGCTGGGTTTGCGCTGCGTCGTTGTTCGGCAGTTGGATGATCACGAAGGGCAGGTCCGGCTGGCCGAAGAGCGTGCGCCAGCCGTTCACGAGCCCCGGCAGGAGGCGGCTGTACTGCTGGCCGCGGCCCGAGTTGAACTCTCCCTGGTACCACACCGTCGCTTTCACGCGGAAGGGCGCGAGCGGATAGATCAGGCCGTTGTAGTGCCCGGAAATCGTGTCCGCATTCGCGGGCGCCGTGGCCTGGTCGTAGATCGTCTGCGTGAAATCCGCGATGCTCGAGGAAACGCTGAAGTCCACCCACGACTGGATCTGCGTGCCGCCCCACGAGGATACAAGGATGCCGATCGGCACGTTCTGCTGCTTGTAGATCTCGCGCGCCATGAAGTACGCCGTCGCGCTGAAATTCCCCGTCGTCGATGATCCCGGGACCAGCCACGTGCCGCCCGAGATATTGTCCTGCGGAGTCAGGGCGGAAACTTTCGGCACCGTGAAACTGCGGATGTTCGGATAGTTGGCGGAATCCGCCACTTCCGCCGAGGCGTTGTAGACCGAGTTCACGCTCAACTCCATGTTCGACTGTCCGGAGCAGAGGTACACGTCGCCGAAAAGAATGTTCGTGAACGTCGCCGTTTGCGGCCCGGTGATCTGCATCGTGTAGGGACCGCCCGCGGCGAACGGGCCGACCTGGACCTGCCAGCGGCCGTTCGAGTCGGCGGTGCCCGATTTCGTCTGCCCGTTGATCGTCACCGTCACATTGGCCCCGGGCGTCGTCCAGCCCCACACCGGATCCGAGGCGTCTCGCTGCAGCACCATGTTGTTCGAGAATAGCTGGTGCACGAAGGGTTTCGCCTGGGCGAAAGCACCCGAGGTCGCGAAGAGCGAAATGGCGAATAGTCTCAAGCCGAATTGTCGAGACCGCGAAAACAGACGAGGAAGGTTCATGGAAATCGCTAGGGGCGGAATAAATCTTGGGGGAAACAGATGATCGATCGATTTTTCGGGGGGGCAAGACGGGAAAGAGGTACCCCCTAATTTACAGAGAAGAGCGATGAAAAATCCCCGATTTAGGGGATATCTCTGCCTCCATTGAATTAAGCTGATTCGGTGTTACGCTGGGGGGTGAAATCACTGATCCCGGATCAGTGCCGATCCGTCATCCCTTAGCCCAACCGTTACCAAGGAATCATATGGCACAGGCAATCATGGACCCGGAAGAGGTCCGCCGGTTCGCGTCGGAGCTCAAACGATTCAACCAGGACATCCAGTTGAAGACCGCCTCCCTGCAGGCGCGTTTTGCCGCCCTCGGCTCCAGTTGGCAGGATCAGGAACACGACAAGTTTTCCGAGGAATTCGTGGCCACGATGAAGGCCTTGAAAAAGTTCATCGAGATCTCCGAGAAACATACGCCGTACCTCCTGCGCAAAGCCCAGCGTATCGAACAATATCTCGACCAGCGCTGAGGCATGGCGACGAATGTCCATGTCACCTCGATCGACGCGCTCGGGATCTTTCGCTCGGAGCTGATCGTTTTCGTGACCGACGCCCTGCGCGCCCTCGACGAGGCCACGGGCGAGGTGAGCCGCATCCGGCAATGGCTCCGCCACGACCAGCGTTTTCATTGGGAGGGAGAGATTCGCCGCCGGCAGAAAAGGCTCGATCAGGCGCTGCAGGATCTTTTGAGCGCGAGGATGTCGTGTCTGAAGGATAGCGACGCCGCCCAGACCAACATGGTCACGAAGGCCCGGCGCGCGCTTCGCGAGGCCGAGGAGAAACTGCGGGCGGTCAAGTTCTGGGAGCGAAATTTCGATCTCACCGTCGATCCCATCGTCAAGCAGATGGGCGGCTTGCGCACCGTCCTGGAACATGACATGCCCAAGGCGATCGCCTTTCTTTCGAATGCCCAAAGCGCCCTCGATTCCTATTCCGAGAAACTGGGCACGCATGATTCACCGCCGCCCGCGGACGAGCCGGCGGGGGATGTTCCGCCCCAGTCTTAGCCGGCCATGTTTTCCACCCACATCATTTACCCATGAGTGCTCGAGGCTGTTCTTCCACCCTTGCCCAGACCAGCAAGAACCTGTCGCTCGCGTGGCAGGAGACCAAGGCCGCGTGGCGCGATACGAAGGCGGCGGAGTTCGAGCGGGAATACCTCGACAGCCTGCCGTCGTTGATCGCGAAATCCCGCGAATCACTGGAGGAGCTCGACCGTTTTCTTCGGAAGGTGAGGAGTGCCTGTGAGTGAGGACGTGAAACAACTGTCCACCGCGCACGGGCTGGGTCTTCTCGACCGGCTGCACGAGGTGCTCTCCCGCTTCCGGGAAGCGGAGGCCGATCTCCAGCGCCGCCTGCGGGATCGCCGTTATACCGTGCAGCGCAAGGCGAGCGAAGGCCTGGAGGGAGCTGATCGGTTCCTTGCGGATAAATCCCGCGAATCCGAGGAGATTTTCACGGAGGAAAAGCGGCGTTTCGAAGCCATCCACGAAGCCCGGCGTCGCCGGATCAAGACCGTGGCCAACACGGGCATCCGCAATGTCCCCAAGCAGGCTCGCGAGGAAGGTGAACGCTGGCTCGGCGAACTGCAGATGCGGCATTTCACGACCACGCGCCGCTTGCAGGCCGAGCGTGACGCGACGGAGAAGGATCACGAGGGCTTTCTCGAGACGATCAAGCAGCGCCGGACGGGCCTGCGCAAGCTCGAGCGCCACGCCCATGACTACCTGCTGGGCTATCCCGGCTTCCTGGCGGATTTGAAGGAGAAGCCGGAGGTCCCCGCCCCGAGGGGCGCGCGGGATATCCTGCTCGGCACGCTCGAGAAACGGTTTGCGGAGCTCGAGGACCATCTCGGTCGGCTCCGAGCCATCCTCCTTCCGAAGATCTTCAGCGTCGCTCCTCTCTGGGCGGTTCTGCCCCTCGTCGCGATCGCGACTTTCCTTTTTCTCCACGATCCCCGCCAGCGTGGGTTGGCGGCCGGGTTGATCGGGTTTTTTGTCGTGGGCTTGCTGGTCCTGCATCGCGTGGGACGGGTCCAGGCCCGGGATCTCGTGGGCGGGATCATCGAGGATATCGCGGAAGTTCATGCTGCGCTCGTGGCCTGCGAGGCGGCAGGGCTGGCGGCCTACGAACAGGCCATCGCGCGGATCGAATCCGGGGTCGCGGGTGCCGAGGCGGAGGCGGGCGGGAAATGGGAGCGGGCCGAGGCGATCAAGGCCGAATTCACCTCCCGCCAGCAGCACCGTTACGAGACGCGTGGCCCGCGCGCGCTCGCCCGGAACGACCGGATGCTGAAAGCGCGGATCGATCGCCTGGAATCCGGGAAGGCGCTTCGCCTCTCGGAGGTCGAAACCACGGCGCATACCCTGCGCACCGCCGCCTCGTCCGGCGGAGATGCCGCCGCCGCGGATCTCGCCGCGGAGGAGGCGAAATCCTGGGCCGAGTTGGAAGCCCGCTGGCGTGAGGCGATCGACCCCCTCTATCAGGAGATTGCCGACCTCAACGAAATCGCGGCCCGCCATTTCCCGGATTGGACGCCGGCCTTCGTCGAGAACTGGGCGCCACCCCTGGAGTTCACGCCCGCCACGAAGTTCGCCCGCCTCGACGTGGACATCCCGCCCGGTCCGGGCTCCGTGGGCTCGCGCCTGGCGCTGCCCGGCGCCGCCCGGCTCGGGATCCCCCTCGCACTTTCGTACCCTGAGGGAGGCTCGCTGCTGTTCGAGGTCAATGAACCGGTCGGGGCGGCGGTGATCTCCTGCCTCAACCAAGTCATCCTCCGCCTGCTTGCGACCACTCCGCCGGCCAAGCTCGGTTTCACCATCCTCGATCCGGTTGGACTCGGACAGAATTTCGCCGGCCTCATGCACCTCGGCGATTACGAGGAAAGCCTGATCACCCGGCGCATCTGGACCCAGTCGGAGCAGATCGATGCCCGCCTCGCGGAGCTGAACCAGCACATCGAGAAGATCATCCAGATGTACCTGCGCGACGAGTACGCCACGATCGTCGAGTACAACGCGCAGGCGGGCAGCACGGCCGAGAAATATCACTTTCTCGTCATTGCCGACTTCCCCGCGAGCTTCAGCGATACCGCGGTCAAGCGGTTGCAAAGCATCATCACGAGCGGGCCACGCTGCGGCGTCTATACGCTCATCCACTGGGATACCCGGCAGTCCATGCCCTCGGGTTTCGTGGCCGACGAGCTCCGCGCCAGCAGCATCTGCATCGAGGGCGGGAAGAGCGGGCTGTTCCTGGAGAACGGCCATTCCGCCGTCGACGCCCGGCTGGTGCTGGACGCCGCTCCTCCGGCGGCGCTGGCCCTGGACTTCATCCAGAAGGTCGGGGTGAGCAGCACCGATGCGAACCAGGTGCAGGTGCCCTTCCGCGCCATTGCCCCAGCGGAGCTCTGGCAGGGGGAGACCACGAATGAACTCCGCGTGGCCATCGGCCGCACGGGGGCGACCAAGCACCAGATCCTCGCCATCGGCAAGGGCACGCGGCAGCACGCGCTCCTCGCGGGCAAGACCGGCTCGGGCAAGTCCACCCTCTTCCACGTGATCATCACGAATCTCGCGCTCTCGTGCAGCCCGGAGCAGGTCGAGTTCTACCTCATCGACTTCAAGAAGGGCGTCGAGTTCAAGTGCTACGCCGAGAAAAAACTGCCCCACGCCCGGGTCGTGGCCATCGAGAGCGATCGCGAGTTCGGCCTCAGCGTGCTCCAGCGCGTGGATGAGGAACTGCGCCGCCGCGGCGATCTCTTCCGCAAGCTCGGCGTGCAGGATGTCGCCAGCTACAAGCGCGCCGGCGGAGGTGCGATTCCCCGCACGTTGCTCATCATCGACGAGTTCCAGGAGCTCTTCGTGGAGGACGACTCGGTGGCCCAGACCGCTTCCGTGCTGCTCGATCGCATCGTGCGCCAGGGCCGCGCCTTTGGCATCCACGTGCTCCTTGGGTCGCAGACTCTCGGCGGCGCCTATTCGCTGGCCCGCACGACCCTGGGCCAGATGGTCATCCGCATCGCGCTCCAGTGCAACGAGGCGGACGCATACCTCATCATGGACGACAACAATCCGGCGCCGCGGCTGCTCTCCCGCCCGGGAGAGGGCATCTACAACGACGCCGCCGGGGCGGTCGAGGGCAACAGCCCCTTCCAGGTCTGCTGGCTGCCGGACCAGGAGCGCGACGAGTGGCTGGAAAAAGTGCGCGCCGCCGCCGGGCGGCAGCCGGAGCTCGATCACACGCCCATCGTCTTCGAAGGAAACGCCCCGGCCGACCTTCGCGAGAACCAGCTCCTTGCCGAGGTCCTCCGCGCGGAGGTCACGACGACTCGTCCTTCCGTGCGCGCCTGGCTTGGTGCTCCGAACTCGATCAAGGGCCCGACGGAAATCGCCTTTCACCGCCAGGGCGGGAACAACCTCCTCATCGTCGGACAGCGTGACGAGGCCGCGCTCGTGATGCTGGCCAATTCCCTGCTCGCGCTCGCCGCGCAATATCCCGCCGGTCGCGCCCGGTTCGTGCTTTTGCATGCCGAGCCGCCCGGTTCCGCGAATCTCGAGTTGATTCAGCAGGTCGTCAAAGCTTCCGGTCAGGAGGTCACCGTGGGGACCGCCCAGAACGCCGTCGAGATCATCCAGGAGCTTGCGTCCGAGCTTTCGCAGCGCATGGACGACGAGGGGGCCGCGCCCGAGATCTTCGTCTTGATCCACGGCCTGCATCGCCTGAGGAAGCTCCGTCACGAGGACGACTTCGATTTCTCGAGCGACGCGACCGCGAAGCCCGGCGCGCAACTGGCCGAGCTCATCAGCGAGGGCAGTGCCCATGGCATTCATCTCCTCGTCTCCATCGACACTTACAACAGCGTGAATCGTTTCCTGAACCGCAAGGCGCTCAGCGAGTTCGAGATGCGTGTGCTGTTCCAGATGAGCGCGAACGATTCCGCCAGCCTCGCCGACACTCCAAAAGCCGGCGACCTCGGCCTGCACCGCGCGCTCCTCTACAACGAGCACGAGGGGACGCTGGAAACCTTCCGCCCCTACGCCGCCCCCGATGCGGCCTGGCTGGAGGCGGCCCGCTGGGTGCCATCCTCCGAGGTCTCGCTCGCCGGCGGTTAAGGCTGGCTGGGATTCGCCCGGGTGGCATAAGACTTACGAGTGATGCGTTGGCTTGTTCGCGAGTGGCCCTATGCGGCCATTTTTACCGCCGTCTTTCTGCTCCTGTTGCTGCCGTTCGTCGGCACGCAGGGGCTCGCCTTTGCGCTCATCTATCTGCAGCTCCCGCTATACATGATCCATCAGCTCGAGGAGCACGACCGGGATCGGTTCCGGCAGTTCTTCAATCAGGTGCTGGCTGGTGGACGCGAGGGGCTGACCCCCATGTCCGTCTTCATCATCAACTCCGTGGGAGTCTGGGGCATCGACCTGCTGGCCATCTATCTCGCCTTCTACGTGAATCTGGCGTGGGGATTGATCGCGATCTATCTCCCGTTGCTCAATGCGGTGTCCCACATCGGCATGGCGCTCGCCCTGCGGCGGTACAACCCCGGGCTCTGGACCAGCATTCTCCTCTTTCTGCCCTTCGGGATCTGGGCATTGATCACCGTTTCAAGAGCCAGTCACGCCGGGTGGCAGGTCCATGCCGCCACCTTGGGCGCCGCCATTCTCCTGCATGCGATCATCCTCTTCCAGGTGAAGCTGCGGCTCCGCAGGCTGAGTTCAAGCAGCCGATAGGCGGAAGTGAAACCTGAACCTATAGGACTTATAATACCTATGGGACGAGTAGGGGAATGAGAGCGATTTGCGCGGCGATCGAGCCATCCGGGAAAAAATACAGGCCGCCGCGACGAATGCCACGACGGCCTGTTGTTCCCCCCAGAACAGCTTCAACAATAGACACGTCCCGTGCCATTGCAACAAAAATTTTAGTGCCGTCCTAAAAACCGGACCGGCCCGAAGTTTTCACCTCGGGCCGATCCTTGTTTTCATGGGGGGGAAATCTGTTGGTACGTTAGCGCATCGACCCCGGATTGCAATCGCGATTTTTCAAAAAATCACAAAAATTTTACAATTCGCTCACGAGACGGGCCAAGCCTCGATTCAAGGGAGGGGAGAAGCTCCGTATTTTACCAGACCGCAGGCTGAACCTGGTCCCGTGCGTCCTGGGCGAGGGTATTGCCAAAGATCGGCAATCCCGTCGCCGCCTCCACCGAGGAGACGCTGGTCAGGTAGCTCTCCATTTTCGTCGAGGCGGATCCCTGCGGGATGATGAACGCCATGCAGTCTCCGTAGGAACGGCGATAGACCCGATAAAAGGCCGAGGGAATGACGAGCCCGCCGGATTGCATGGGCGGCGTCGAGAAGATGGGGCCCGTCACGATCTCGATCCATTTGTAGGTCTGGGCGTAGTGGATCTCCAGCTCCGCGAGCTTCGTCCACGGGCCGCCGAGCGTGGCGGGGTCGAAGGCGCACAGATTCGGCATCAGGCTGGTCTTCGCTCCCGACTGCTTTCCGAAATACATGCTGATCGATTCCGGGAATGCCATCGTTCCCGCCGAATATCCCGCGGCGGCGAAGAGCCGGGGATCCGGCGTCTTCACTTTGACTGGCTCGGGGTAGCGCTTCGGCTTCGCACCCTGTACCATCGCGTACTGGACGGCGGCGGGATTTCCGAGCGCCGTCGAGTAGACGACGGTGAATCCGGGGTAAATGACGGTCGTGACCTTTCCCCAGTTCGGCGGAGTCCACGGCACGGGCGTGGGCATGACAGGGGCGGCCGGAGCGGTGGCGAGGCCGGACATCAGCGCGGCGCCGGGTAGGGAGGAACTGGCCGGCGCCATCGGGATCACAGGAGTCGAGCTGGCCAGCGATGCCGTGTCGGAGCTGCCAAAGAGCGGAACCGGCGTCGGCGTCACGGTTGCCGTCGTCGCTTGGACCGCCGTCGTCACGGTCGTGTCCGCCGGAACGTCCGTCACATCATGATGCCTGGAATAAGCAAATACGCCGAGCGTGATGAGCAATGCGGCCATAGCTCCGAGCAGGTAGATGGAAAAGCGATCCATTGGCGTTAACGATCGGCATTAAGTCAGTAACCGGAGCTCTGTGGCGAGCCGGAACTGATGCCTCTCAAGGCCGGGAGTGTCGGTGATTCCGGTCGCGCCGTCAATCGGTGTTGCACCGAACTGTGGTTTTTTAGCCACGGATCGCACAGGGGCAATTCGGGTGCCGGTGTGTCATTGCGCGCCCCATTGGCGTTGAAAAACTCGCATTGGCCCCCTCCTCGATGGAGACTTTTCCGCAGAATGACTTCGAGCGAAGCCAATTTCTGGATGGGGATGGCGGCCACCGCGGCTTTCGCCATTACCGCGGTCGCGGCCGTGAAGAATCGGGGGGTCGATCTCTTTGGGATCGTGGTTTTCGGGATTATCACCGCTGTCGGTGGAGGCACGATTCGCGATGTCATCCTCCAGGTGCCGGTCTTTTGGGCTCAGGACCAGAGTTACATCTGGATGGCGGCAGGCGCGTCCCTCGTGGCGTTTTTCGGGCGATCCTATCTGACGGAGGGGCAGACCTATGCAGCCATGCTCTATCTCGACGGCTTTGGCGCCGCCTTCTTCGCCATTCATGCCGTGGACAAGGTGTGGAAGCTCGGTTTCGGCCTTCCGGTTGCGCCTGTGATCCTCGGGATCATCACGGCCATCGGCGGCGGCCTGGTGCGCGACGTCCTGGCTGGCCGGCCGACTTTCCTCATGTCCCGGGAGCTCTATGCCGTCCCCTTGCTGTTCGCCTGCTCGCTCTTTGCCTTCATTCTGGCCTATGCGCCGGACCACCGTCTCGCCGGCATCGTCGGTTGTGTCGGACTCAGCTTTTTCCTGCGTGCGGCGGCGATTCGCTGGGGGTTGCGGATGCCGCGCTGGCTGCTCTCGAAAACGTAAAGGCGCAAGAGGTGCTGGCGAAAAGGGAAGGAATGGGCTCTATTGATGGCCCTTGAAAACCGGAACGCACATGCCGCCGTTGTTCAAATTACTCGATGTCCTCATCCACTGACCACGCAGGGGTTTCCAAACTCGCGCTGACCATCGGCGCACTGGGGGTGGTCTTCGGAGACATCGGCACCAGTCCTCTTTACGCCTTCAAGGAATGTCTCGCCCACAATCGCGATGGCGTGGAGCCGGCGATGACCCTGGGCATTCTCTCGCTCATCCTCTGGTCGCTCATCATCGTCGTCTCGATCAAGTACGTGACGCTCGTCCTGCGGGCGGACAACCACGGCGAGGGCGGCATCCTCGCCCTGCTCAACCTCGCCTTCCCGGCCAATCTCGTCGCCGGTCAGGCGACCAAGGCCGTGCTGCTGATGAGTGCGGTCGGCGTCTTCGGCGCCGCGCTGCTCTACGGCGACGGCATCATCACCCCGGCCATCTCGGTCGTCTCGGCGGTCGAGGGTCTGGAGGTCATTTCTCCGGCCCTGGAGCATATCGTCGTCCCGGCGGCGGTGTTGATCCTGGTGGCTCTCTTCTCGGTCCAGCGCTTCGGGACGAATCTCATCGGCAAGGCCTTCGGGCCGATCATCCTTGTCTGGTTCCTCGTCATTGGCACGCTGGGCGGCATCCAGACGTTCCTCCATCCCGAGGTGCTGAAGGCCTTCAACCCGATCTGGGGCTTCAACTTCCTCTGGCATCACCCCCGCATCTCCGTTGTTGTCCTTGGCAGCGTCGTTCTTGCGGTGACCGGTGCGGAGACCATGTATGCGGATATGGGGCATTTCGGCCGCATCCCCATTCGCACTGCCTGGAACTTCATCGTGCTGCCGGCCCTCATGCTGAACTACCTCGGCCAGGGCGCATTGGTCCTCGCCTCGCCGACGCCCGAGAACATCGACAACCCGTTTTTCCGCATCGCTCCGGAGTGGGCCATGCCGCTTCTGGTGCTGATCGCCACCCTGGCGAGCGTGATCGCCTCCCAGGGACTCATCTCCGGCGTGTTCTCGCTCACCACCGCCGCCATGCAGATGGGCTATCTGCCCCGTATCCAGATCTCCCACACCAGCCACGAGACCTCGGGCCGCATCTACATCCCGGCCATCAATTTCGCTCTCGCTCTCGCCTGCATCACCCTCGTCATCAGCTTCCAGTCCAGCACCAAGCTGGCCGCCGCCTATGGCATCGCCGTCACCATGACGATGATGGCCACGACCTGCCTGTTCTTCATCGTCGCCCAGCGGCACTGGGGCTGGAGCAAGCCGCTGGCGCTCGCCGTCTGCGCCGTCTTCGGGGCGATCGAGCTGGCGTTCTTCGCCTCGAATCTCCTGAAGGTCGCCCACGGCGGCTGGCTGCCGCTCTGCATCGGCGCGGTCATCTTCTACCTGATGACCACCTGGAAGCTCGGGCGCACCTACATCCGCAGCCACATTGGCGACGCGCTCACCCTTCCGTGTTTCGTCGACTCCATCGCCATGTCGGGCGTGCTCGACCCGCGCTTGAGTCCTCATCGCGTCAAAGGCACCGCGGTCTTCCTGTCCTCCACGCCGGACATCACGCCGCACTCGCTCTCCTACAACCTGACGCACAACCACGTCCTCCACGAGCGCAACATCGTCCTCACGATCTCTCCGGCCCGTGTGCCCGTGGTCCCCGACGATCAAAAGCTCACCATCGTCGAGCTGCCCGAGAATTTTTATCAGGTGAGCGCGAAGTTCGGCTTCATGGAGGTCCCGACCATCCAGGCCATCGTCGAGCAGGCGGCCGCCAAGGATTTCGAGATCAACGTCGACAAGAGCACGTTTTTCCTCGGCCGGGAAACCCTCGTCCGCACCAACAAAGGCCTCTCCCGCTGGCGCGAGGCCGCATTCATCGCCATGTCGAAGAACGCCCAGAACGCCGCGCAGTTCTTCCGTTTGCCCAGCAGCCGCACGATCGAGATCGGCAAACAGGTGGAAATTTAGTCAGGGCTCGGATTTTCCGCTCCTGCTAGGGAATTTGAACTAGCTTCGCATCGGGGATCGGAACAGGATTGCGTAACTCAACGGCCTGCACGAAAGGAAAGTCTGCCATGCAAGTAACGAATGAAGAAGTGGATCTCTCGATCCCAAACATGCATTCGCGCGAGGATGAAGCCCGCGCCGGTCAAATTCTGCGAGAGCTGCCCGGGGTGACCGGCGTTCGCCTCGTCCAACGCGGAGCGTGGGTCTCCTACCATCCGCAAACCATCTCTCACGACAAGATCGGCGCAGCCCTGCGGCACGGAGGATTCCGGGCCAGCACTTTCCAGGACTCCGCCACCGGCATCGCGCACAACTCGTCGGTATAGACCCCGGCGGGGCGCGGCCCCGGTCAGGCTTTGGCCTTCCGAGCTCGAGCCCTCGCGGCTTGCAGCTCCGGGAGGTGCTTTTCCGCCCATCGGCAGATCGCCCCGAGCGGCTCCGTCAGGCTGCGGCCCAGCGGCGTGAGCGAGTATTCCACCATCGGCGGCACGACGGGGTGGACCTTCCGGGTCACGAGGCCGTCGTTCTCCAGGCTGCGCAGCGTCTGGGTCAGCATTTTCTGGGAGACGCCCTCGATCTCGCGGCGCAACTCGCTATGGCGCTTCGTCCCCTGCGCCAGCACTCGGATGATCAGCGCCGTCCATTTGTCGGCGATCCGGTCCAGCACCTCGCGCGACGCGCACTCGGGATTCAGGACGCTGGCTTTGCAGTCGGTTTGGGAGGCTTTCATAGGAACCAAAAGGTGCGTATAGCACTATAAAGTGGGTAATTGACGATTTGGAAAGTTAGTCCGATCCTGATCCCGTTGAAAGGACAAATATGAAAATACCCACGGCCTTCCAGGGATTGAGAGCAAATGACTATGCGCCGGATCCGCAGCTCCGGGACGAGGAGGGAGCCTCTCTCCTCGACGAGAGCGGCCTCTTCGACAGCTATTCGCGTGCCGTCATGGGCGCGGTGGCGAAGGTCGGTCCCTCCGTCGTGAATATCGACGTGCGCCAGACCGTGACGGATGGTGACCGTTCCGCCGAGACCGGCGGCAGCGGCTCCGGCTTCGTCATCGCGCGCGATGGCTTCATCCTCACGAACAGCCATGTCGTCCACGGGGCGAGCCGCATCGAGGTGAGCCTCTCCGACGGCCGCCGCTATCCCGCGCAGCTCATCGGCGACGATCCCGACACGGACCTCGCTGTCATCCGCATCGATGCGCCCGGCCTCGTGCATGCGGAGCTGGGGGATTCCTCGAGCATCCGCGTCGGCCAGATGGCCATCGCGATCGGGAATCCGCTCGGCTTCCAGGCCAGCGTGACCGCCGGCGTGGTCAGCGCGCTCGGCCGTTCCCTGCGCGCCCAGTCGGGCCGGATGATCGAGAACGTCATCCAGACCGACGCGGCGTTGAATCCCGGCAACTCGGGCGGCCCGCTCGTGGACTCCCGCGGCGTGGTGATCGGCGTGAACACCGCCATCATCCGCCCCGCGCAGGGCATCTGCTTCGCGACCGCCATCGACACCGCGAAGTTCGTCGCTGGCTGGCTGATCAAGGAAGGCCGCTTCCGGCGGGCCTCCATCGGCGTGGGCGGGCAGGACGTGCCCTTGCATCGTCGCGTGGTGAACTTCCACAAGCTGCCGGTCGAGTCCGGCGTGCTGGTCGTCTCCGTCGAGAAAGACAGTCCGGCCCAGGCCGCAAGGCTGGAAGTCGGCGACGTGATCGTCGGCTTCAACGAGCATCCGATCTCCGGCATCGCCGACCTGCACAAGCTGCTGCTCGGCCGGGAGATTGGGGTGCGCTCGGAGCTCACCGTTTCGCGTCATACCGAGCTGCTCCGCTTGCCAATCACCCCGCGGGAGGCGATTTCAAATCCCGCGGAGTCCGCACCACATTAAGAAATTTATACCCAACGAAAAATCATGAGCGAACCCATCAATATCAACGAAGAGAGCTTCGACCGCGCCGTCACCCAGTCACCCGTCCCGGTGCTGGTCGACTTCTGGGCGCCCTGGTGCGGCCCCTGCAAGATGATCTCTCCGTTGCTGGACGAGATCGCCCGGGAGAACCCGGAGACCCTGCGCGTGACGAAGGTCAACGTGGATGACAATCCCGCTCTCGCCGCCCGCTTCGGAGTGCGCTCGATCCCGAGCCTGCTCGTCTTCGACAAAGGCCAGTTGAAGGACACGACCGTCGGCCTCGTCAGCAAGGCAACCCTGCTCTCGAAAGTAAGCGCCCTGGCGGCCTGAGGCCGTCAAAGTCAGAAGTCAGAAGGCAAAAGGAAGAAAACGGGCAAAGACCTATAGGCCATATAAGTCCTATAGGTCCCGTCGGCGAGGCCGCCGCCCGCTCCTCCTTCAAATCGACCAATGACCAATAGCCACTGACCAGTGACTACTTGGTAAACGCCCCGATGAAGGCGCGCAGGTCGGCGGCCGAGCGGTTGAGCGTCGCCTTGCTCCACGGCTCGTTGAGGAGGCTGGAGTAGCCGGAGGGCAGCTCCGGCGCATGCAGATTCAGATCGCGGAACCCCATCGTCCAGTTGGGAAACTTCGCCGCCGGAACCCTGCCCGAGAAGACTGTGGTCACATCCCGATGGCGGGCATCGCTGCGGATGGATTCGTAGAGGTCGGTGACCGCGTCGTCGTCACCCTCGATCGTCTGGATGAAGATCCCGCCCTTGTAGAGCAGGAGGCCGGTCACGCCCAGGCGCGCGCTCTTTTTCCGGCTCGCGGTGAGCAGGTCATAGAGCTGGCTGCGCGTGAACGGCGCGACCTCGGTGCTCATATAGGTAATGCTCCACATGGTTCGTGATCAGGAATCGGGAAAACGTGTCTCCCTCAAGGTGGCTCCATCCCGCCCGGCTTCAAGCCCGGAGGCGTGCTCCGCCTCCCTTACCGCCGGACCGGGGTAAAATCGCGGAAACCCCCCTTTACTTTTCAAAACGCGGAAGGTCAGGCTGCTGGCTGATCATGCCGCAAAAATCGCGAATCCTCATCGTGGATGACCATCCCATCGTACGGGCTGGTGCCAGGCTTGCCCTGCGCGGCCATCCTCAGCTCGAGATCTGCGGGGAGGCCGACTCCGTGAGCTCTGCGTTCTCCCTGGCGGAATCATTGCAGCCCGACATCGTCGTGCTCGATCTGCATCTCGGCGGGCGCGATGGCATCGAGTTCGTCGGCGACATGCGCCGTCTTCTGCCCAAGGCGAAGCTGCTCGTGTTCTCCATGAACTCCGAGGAGCTCTTTGCTCCGCGCGCCCTGCGTGCCGGAGCGAATGGTTATCTCATGAAGGAAGGCGGCCTGGATGAGCTGCAGCGCGCGCTCCAGTGCATCCTCGAGGGCAAGGTCTACGTCAGCGAGCACATGAACGGACGCCTGCTTGGCGCGGCCGCGCGGGGCGGAGGAGACGACGATATTCTTTCCACGCTCACCGATCGCGAGATGCAGGTGTTCCTCCGCCTGGGCGAGGGACGCACCACCGGGCAGATCGCCGAGGAGCTGTCCCTGAGCGTGAAGACCGTCTCGACCCATCGCGAGAACCTCAAGACGAAGCTGGGCATCGAGAGCGCGTCCGAGCTGATGCGCAAGGCCGTAGCCTACGTCGTCCGCCACGGGAAGGAAGTGTGAAAAAGGGCCGCCTGTCGCCAGCCGCGGTGTGGGCCATCGTCCTGGCCCTTAACCTGCCGGTCTCGGTGATCGGCGCCGGTCCGGACGCCTCCGGCACGGCTCTCGTCTTTTGGCCCGCTGCCGGCTTTTCGCTGGTGGCCGTGATGTTTTTTGGCCATGTCGCTCTCCCGGCGGTCTTTGCGAGCACGCTGGGCGGCGCTCTTCTCCACGCTCATTTTCGGAGCTCCGATGTCTGGGGATTCCTGCCCCAGGCGGTGATCCTGGCCGCCATCCAGACCACCATGGCCTGGAGCGCGACCTGGGCGATCCAGCGTTTCGCGGGGAAGTTCAGGGTATTTCGCAGCGGCGGCCGGTTCTGGCGGTTCATCGCCATCCTGCTGCTCACGACCAGCTTTGGCGCCGCCCTGATTTCCGCGAGCTCACTTTTGCCTGGCTCCACGACTCCGTCCGGCGTCTGGAGCGTGGCGATCGCTGCCTGGTGTCGCACCGCCTGCAGCGTCTTTCTGATCGCCCCCCTGGCCATGATCTGGATGACCCCGGATCGCAACCCCCTGCCTATGCGCCGGCTCGTCGAGGTGTTCCTGCTCGTCGGAGCCTTCGCCCTGCTGGTCTGCTTCACGCTTGGGCTTGGATTCCCCAATCCCGCGACGACTGGATTCCCGCGTCCCGCACTCACCGTCCCGATGCTTTTGTGGATCGGCTTTCGCTGCCGGGGGGAGGGGGTGACCGCCGCGCTGCTCGTCGGGGCGATCGTGACCTTTCCGGCCGTGTCGATGGGGATGCCCCTTTTCCCGGAGTCCCCCGCGAATCTCTCCATCCTGTACCTGGAGTTCTACATCGTCGTCATGGCCATCATCGGGCTCGGCTTCGTCGCCGTGCTCGAGGAGCGCGACGACAACCTCGCCCAGCTCCACGCCCTGAACGAGGACCTGGAGCGAAAAGTCTCCGCCCGCACCCAGCAGCTCGAGCAGATCAACCAGGAGCTCACCGATGCCGTCAGCATGGTGGCCCACGATGTCCGCGGCCCCGTCTCGGGCATCAGCACCCTCGCGCGTCACATGCGCTGGGCGAGGCTCGATCTCTCGACCAGTGAAAGCGACGAACTGCTCGGCGAGATCGAGCGCACCAGCTCCGAGGCCGTGGAGATGATGGGGCGCCTGCTCGACATCCAGCGCATGAATCACCGTGCGGTCGGCCTCACCCCCGCCAACGTCGGCAAGCTCGTCGCCGACATGTGCCGCCACTACGAGCTCGCCGCAAAGGAAAAGGGCGTCACCCTGCGTGTCCTCCGCTCCAAACGGGAGCGCACGCATCTCGTGGATACGGACGGGATCAAGTTCATCGTCTCGAACCTCATCTCGAACGCCCTGAAATTCCTGCCCGTCAACGGCACCGCGGAGGTGTATGTGCGCGAGGGGCTCTCCGGCTGCGTCCTGGCCGTCAGTGACAACGGTCCCGGCATCCCCGAGCGGGATCTCGCCCGCCTGTTCAAGCGCTTCGAAAAAGCCTCGAACCGCCCCACCGCCGGCGAGAGCAGTTCCGGCCTCGGCCTCTTCATCGTCCGCAAGCTCGTGCTCGCGATGAACGGGACCCTCTCCGTCGAGAGCGTGGCTGGCGAGGGAGCGACCTTCATCGCGGAATGGCCCGCCGAGGAAATCCGCCCGGGCGGGTCTGACTCCCGCTCACCGATCCTCGAGACCGCGATCTGAGCGCTGAATTTTCGTCCGGCGTGTCTGCCCGCGCTATCTCCGCTGGAATCCCTTTATCTTCTTCGCGGCTTCGCGCCTTCGCGTGAGAACTCTTCCGGTTGGAGTTCCTTCCGTTTCAGGCCCTCTATCCTCCTGTAAATCCAGTTAATCTTGTTTAGTTCACACTGAACCGTACTTCCGTCTTCGCACCGTACGGATGACCCGCTAGACCCTTCCGATGCTCACGAGGGTTTTTTCCGCCGCGATCCGAGGGGTCGACGCGCTGGAAGTCGAGATCGAGGTCAACAGCGGCAGCGGAGATCCGCAGATCATCGTCGTCGGGCTGCCCGACGCCTCCGTGCGCGAGAGCCGCGACCGGGTGACCACCGCCATCGCCAACAGCGGCTATCGCTGGCCCCGTCAGCGCACGACCGTGAATCTCGCCCCCGCCGATCTGAAGAAGGAAGGTCCCAGCTTCGACCTGCCCATCGCCATCGGCATGATCACCGTCGCCGAGGATGCCTCCGTGCCGAGGCTCGAGCGCTGCATGATCGCCGGCGAGCTCGGCCTCAACGGCGAGGTCCGCCCGATCAAGGGGGCGCTCTCCATCGCGATCGAGGCCCGCCGCCGCAAAAAGAAAGCCGTCATCCTCCCCGCCGCGAATGCCACCGAGGCCGCCGTGGTGGAGGGGATCGAAGTCTTCGGCGTCAAGAGCCTGCGCGAGGCCTTCGAGTTCCTCACCCGCCAGCGCGAGCTCGAGCCCGCCGTGTCGCAGTTCGGGAACTGGGAGCCCACCGAGGAGGATGTCGACTTCGCCGAGGTCAAGGGGCAGGAGCAGGTGAAGCGAGCCATCGAGGTGGCCGTCGCCGGAAACCACGCCCTGCTCCTCATCGGTCCTCCCGGCAGCGGGAAGTCGATGCTCTCGAAGCGCATCCCGACCATCATGCCGCCGATCACCCTCGAGGAGGCGATCGAGACCACGAAGATCCACAGCGTGGCCGGCGCGCTCTCGCGGGAGGGCTTCTGCACCGCCCGGCCCTTCCGCTCCCCGCACCACACCATCTCCGACATCGGCCTCATCGGCGGCTCCGCCAATCCTGCGCCCGGGGAGTTGAGTATGGCGCACAATGGCGTGCTGTTTCTGGACGAACTCCCCGAGTTTCGCCGCTCCACCCTGGAGGTCCTGCGCCAGCCCCTGGAGGACCGGAAAGTCACGGTCAGCCGTGCCGCCGGCACGGTCGTCTTCCCGGCCAACGTCATGCTCGTCGCCGCGATGAACCCGTGTAAATGCGGCTATTTCGGGAATCCGAAACGGGAGTGCCGCTGCTCCCCGCGCGAGGTGGAGAACTACCGCAACCGCATCTCCGGTCCCTTGCTCGACCGCATCGACATCCACGTCGAGGCGCCCGCGATCGAGTTCAAGGAGCTCAGCAGTGAGGAGCGTGCCGAATCCTCCGCAGCGATCCGCGAGCGCGTCGTCGCCGCGCGGGAGATCCAGACGAGCCGCTTCAAAGGCGCCAGGACCCGCGCCAACGCGGGCATGTCCCACGGCCAGCTGAAAAGCCACTGCAAGCTCGACTCTGCGGGCCAGGACATGCTCCGCATGGCCATGAGCGAGCTCCAGCTTAGCGCCCGAGCCTACGACCGCATCCTGAAAGTCTCCCGCACGATCGCCGACCTGGCAGAGTCGCCAGCAATCAAGCCCGAGCACCTCGGCGAGGCCATCCAGTACCGGACCCTGGATCGGAACTTATGGCGGTGAGGTGACCGTTAAGTGTCAATAGTGAGGACCGACCCCTAGGCCGCCCCAACGCGCCTCCGGTTGAAACCAGAAGATAAGGGAGCCAGATTTCGAAGCGACGCCAGTAGCGTTTGAGGAGGGACGACCGCAATACCATTTCGATCCCGCTTCGTCGGCCGGAGAAATAGCGATCGATGGAAGACGAACCGACAAGCCGATATGGATGGGCGAATGAAGGTAGCAAGCTCACGGTCTTGCCGAGCAGTCTGCAGCGGAAGCGCCGAACCCGGGCAACGAGGATTCGTCCAGAAGTATTCGAACTGATACTGCGGCTGTAATATCCCAGAGCCCTGAGGCATGAGGAGCGTCCACAATGGGGACAGATCTCCGGGCGGATCGCGGCGTTTTGAGCCTCCGTTGCGACGTAATCTTCAACGAGTAAATCGCAGCGCCAAATCAGCTGCATGCTTTAACATACGGCATCTTTCAGGCAACATTGTGGTATTCTTCACCGAACACTCGCTTGTTAATGGCTTTCCGCTTCATGCCGCGTCGTTTGAGCCCATGCAAACAGGGATTCAAGCGACGCGGCAACGAGCATTAATGGCAGGACCTGCCCTTACCAGTCTGGAGGAGTCCAGCCATGACGCCCTTATGCGTCATGAGACGACACCTCGCTCTGCCAAAGCGCTCGGGAAAAGAGAGGTGCTATGAAATCGCGCTAAAGATGCTAAGACAAGTCGACGCCGGAAACCTTGACGACGGCCTGCCACGCGGCTTCTTGGCTGGCGCGATCGTGGAGGTGCGGGTGTCGCTGCGCCTCAATTGGGCCTGAGAACTTCCCTTGAGCCGGGGCGAAGAATTGCCCGGAGACGTCGGTTCCGAACTCCGATGCCTGGAGGTACCGACGGGCCGCGGCCGAGTGCGCGTGCCAGCCTGCGAGCTTTGGATAGTCCCCATTTGCGGACTGTCGAATCGTTTCAGAGGCTTGTAAATATACCGCGATGCGTTTCTCCGTCTCCTTGACCCCGGCACCCGCAGGTTCAATTGTGCTGTTCAGGCCTCGGACCGTCCGCCACGCGATGGTCGCCGGATTGTCCGCAGGTCTGCTGCTCCTCGGATTCTCGGCGGGCTCCGTCGCTCAAGACGTCTCATTTTGTAATCCGCTCAATCTGGACTATGGACCCTATAGCAGTGGGTCCCATGGAGCCGATCCCGTGATCGTGCCGTTTAAAGGCAAATACTATCTCTTCGATACCTGCGACCGCACGGGCTACCGAGTGTCGGAAGACCTTGTGCATTGGACCACCATTCTCTTCGACGATGCTACCGCTGCCTTGGCGGTCAACAAGAAGGGCGAAATCATTGCTCCGGCCGCCTATACCGACGGGAAGTCGGTCTACTTTGTGCCACTGGGCGGGAAGAATATGCTCCGGAGCAGCGATCCCTCGACGGGGAAGTGGGAACTGGCGGGGATCCTACAAAACGGCGCAGGCGATCCCGACCTTTTTCTAGATGACGACGGAAAGCTGTACATGATCTCGGGCATGGGCGAGACGGCCATCTGGGAAATAAATCCTTCCGACTGGTCGACCATCAAAGGAACGCGCATCGATCCGCTCCCCCGATACAAGACCGTCGAGGACTTCGAAGCCGCCCACCATCCTTATGGGCTCTTCTATGGTGGGCATGTTTATCACAAGGTCGATTGGAACCAGCCCGACGCATTGGACACCTCGCACCTTGACCTCCGCGCGAGCACGGGCAAGCCCACGATCGAGGGGAAATGGATGACCAAATACCACGGGCGCTATTACCTCCAGAACGCAGACCCGGATACAAGTTGCCCCTGGTACAGCGACGACGTCTGGGAGGCGGACTCAATCAAAGGGCCCTACAAGCTCGCCGATTATTCCCCTGCCTCAATGAAGGTCGGAGGATTCATCAACAGCGCCGGTCATAGCTGTGTCTTCCAGGATTTCCACGGCAATTGGTGGCGGGTGACCACGATGTGGATTGGGGCTTTCACCGGCTTCGAGCGCCGCATCGGTTTGTTCCCTGCCGGGTTCGACGCCAAGGGACGCATGTTCACCGACACCGCACTCGGTGACTACCCCCTGCTTGTTCCGCCCGGGTTGCGGGATTCCCGGAAATCGCAACTCGCAGGATGGTGGCTTCTCTCACGAGGGAAAAGCGTCACCGCTTCGTCGACCTTGGATGACAAACATCAATCCGCATTGGCGACCGATGAAAACGTCCGGACGTGGTGGTCGGCAAAGTCGGGAAATCCCGGCGAGTGGTTCCAGATGGACTTGGGCAAGGTTTGCACGGTGAATGCGATACAGGTGAACTTCGCCGAGCAAGAGGTGCAAAATAAACCTCCCTTGCTTGAGGACTACCACGGCTACCGGCTGCTGGTTTCCGAGAACGGCGAGGACTGGACAACCGCCATCGATAAATCGGCGAACAAGACCTCGATCCCACATGACTACACGGTCTTCACGCCGCCACTCCATATCCGCTACCTGAAAGTATTGAACGAGCATGCCGCGCGGAGGGGAAAGTTCGCGCTGCGCGACCTGCGCGTCTTCGGCAGTGGTGGTGGCAAACCTCCGTTGCAAGTCGCGCCGCCAGCGATCACCCGCGGCAATCCCGCCTGGAACGTAACCTTCCAATGGTCGCCCGTGCCCGACGCCGACGGCTACATCATTCGCTACGGGTTGGCTCCCGACGCCCTGCACCTCAATCTACAAGTTCAAGGCGGAACCGAGGACCATTTGACCGTGTCCTGCCTGAACGCCGACGTGAAATATTACTATCGCGTGGACGCTTACAACGACAGTGGCTTTACGCCGGGGGTTACCACCACCCAAGCAAAATGATCCGCATGGTCGCAGGGACTGGACCCGACCTCTTCCCCGGAGCCCTTCTTCCAACTGAGTCGGGCGACCATCTCGATGAATTTTCGAGGCAGCGTGCCTTACATTGGGGCTAATTATCCAGATGACGATGCGACCGGGTCCACCTCGACCGGCGGGAGAGCTTGTATCGTTAGCCGCACTGCGGACGCCTCGGCGATCGCCTTGTGCCCATCCGCGAATATTTCGTCCGGAGTTCGACAGCCAACACGTTCGCCGTCCGTCTTGTGGCTGAGATTATATCCGCACGGCCGCTTCGCCATGAATGGCGACAAATCCACGGGCACCGGCGGTAGAGCGTTCCAAGATGTCTTGGTACAGCGCCTGAGCGGTCCTCCGGAGGTACGCCATTTCCTCAGGTGTGAGGGTTGGGTAGCCGCCGTTATCGACGAAATTCTGAATCCGTTTTCGACGTCTTTCGATCGTCGCCGAGGTCCATCCTTTCAGCTGCCCGAGTGCAGCCAGGTGCTGTTCCCAAGTGAGCCTTGACCCGTCTGCGGCTTGATCCCTGCTACCGTTGCATGCGGAGCAAGCTGGGACGGTATTCCCCGGATGGTGCAGCCACATTGCCATTGGTTCTCCTCGATAAGGTGCTCCATCGTCATCTTCATGAAAAAAGGGGTCAAAAAAGGGGTCAGTCGCCAATTCTTGACAGAATAAAAAGACCCAACGAGGTAGGACGCGGCGGGGGAGGGCGGTAGCGTCGAAAGTGAGGACTGCCTCGGAATGCGCCACCGTGCTCGCCAGTCGGAGGAAGCAGCCAATTGCCATTTCACTCCGCGGCAGATATTTTCCGCCCGCCGTGAGATTTTTCCTGCCTGTCTTTCTTTTCTTCCTTCTTGGCTCAGCCATCGCGCAGACCACGCCCAGGAGCAAATTTTGGAAGCCTCCGCACCCGCAATCCTTTAGTTCCGGCGTGGTGTACCCGGTCACCGCCTTTCAAAACCCCTACATCCCGAGGATCGAGTATCATAACGACTCCGATCCCTGGATCCAGCAGCTGCGAAACTTCAAAGACGTGCTGCTCGTCGATCGCTATCGACGGGATCCGACCCCCACTCCGACGCCCACCCCCACACCGACCCCAAGCGATGGTCAGCCCTCATTCCATGTTACCATCGACTTGGCCGTCGATTCCTCTGCTTACAATCCCCATCCGCCTCATCCGCTCACGGACTACTTCACCTCCATCTCCTGGGCCTACGGGAATGCCGGGTTCAAGAAGCTCGAGCGGGCTTTCCGCCCGGCGGGTCGGGTCGTGGAGAATTTGATCACGCGCCGCAGCCCGAGCCGGGTTCGCGATGCCCGGAATCTCGCCCGGGACATCGATCGGGCGGTGCACGCGACGTCCGACAGCGAGAAGTTCGCATCCTACGCCTCTTCTTATGTCGATCCGAATGGATCCTCCGTCACCAATGTGTGGGACAATTACCGCGCCGTGGCCTTGAACTTCGCCCGGGGTCTGCGCATCGCCGCCACGAACGCCACCCGGGGCCGGCCGCTGGCGAGCTCTGTGCCGTACCTGAAGCAGGATCTGATCTTTGCGCTGTCCGCGACCAACTACGGCAGCAACGGTTACTCCCGACAATTTCAGACCACCGATGGCCACGGCCGGACGACCATCGTGACCTTGTCTACACCGACCTCTTTTTCAGTGCCTTACTATGACTATGCCGGAGAGGGGACATTTAGTTCGAGTGGCTCGGTCAGCGTCAACATTGCAACACCCACGCTGTCACCAACACCTACGCCTTAGCTGTCGATCAGCCGTTCGATGATCAAACGGCCTGGAGCGCCTTCGGCACGAACACCGCCACATCTGCGCCGTTGGCGACAGCGCTCGGATTCTTCCGCGCGATGGCCATGTCGCCATCGTCACGAGGCCAGGACGCGGCCATAGGTCGTGAGAAGTTGAGTCATCTTTTTGTCGAAAGGCAGTTCGCGGCGGGCGAACTCATGACCGGCGCCCGCCAGTTCGCGCGCGAATCCCGGCTCTTCCAGCATGAGCTTCATTCCCTCCGCCAGCGTATGGCCGTCGTTCGGTTCGACGAGCACCCCGGTGCGGCCGTTCTGGACGATCTCGGGAATACCTCCGACTTTCGTGGCGACCACGGGTTTGGCCATGGCGAACGCCTGCGGGATGACCAGGGTCTGCGCCTCCTGAGTCGACGGCACCACGAGGACGTCGAGGGCGGCCGTCACTTGGGGAATGTCCCTCCGGAAGCCCGCGAGGAATAGCGGCGCTCGCGGGCCGGGAAAGTTCTTCCGGACCTTGGCGCGCAGGTTATCCGCATAGTTTCCGGTGCCGTCACCGACGATCACGAAGCGGGCTCTGGGCACGCTGCGGAGCAGCTCCACGGCGGCATTCACGAAATGACGCTGTCCTTTCTCCCCGCGGAGCATTCCGATCACCCCGAAGAGCGGAGCGCTCGGATCGACACCCCATTCCCGGCGCAGGGCGCTCCCGTCGATCGTCCGGGAAAACTCTCCCAGGTCCACGCCCTCGCCAATGACGTCGACGGCGTCCGCGTCCACCCTGGCCTCGTTCACCAGTCCATCCTTGATGTGACGGGAGGCCGCCACGATGCGGACGTTTCCGTGCCGGTAGAGCCACTTCTGCCGGCCATTGAGCCGCTCGGGAATCGTCATGTGCCGCGACCTCACGACCGGTATCCCTCGCAGCCGCGCCCACAGGGCACAAGTGGTATCCGCCGAGCTGCGAGTGTGGATCACGTCGGCGCCCGCCTCGCGGGCCAGCCGGAAAAGGGCCGGCGCATCCGTCAGCCGGAACTCCATCGGGCGGAAGGGCAAACCGTCCGCCCAGAGTCTGGTCGCCAGCGCGCTCCTGGCCCGGCAGGCGACGACGACCTGGTGCCCTTGCTCCCGGAGCCACGCGGCCTCGCGGACCAGCCGTTGCTCCTGTCCGCCCCAGTTCGGGCTGCTCTCCGTCATGAGGATATTCATCGTGGACACCGCTCCTGGATGACCGCACGGTGGCGGTCGGGATGAAGACGCCGGATGGAAAAGTGCCGCAGAGCTCGTATAGCTCGCTCTCCCCGTGGAGGGAGGCGTTTCGGAGCGGAGTTCCGGTTCTCTGCTATCACAAGCTCGGCCCTCTTCCCCCGGGGGTGAAAATGCCCAGCCTCTACGTTTCCGCGGAGCTTTTCGCCTGGCAGCTGCGCCAGCTGAGCGACGCGGGGTTCTCTTCCGCGCACCTCGGGGATCTCCGACCCGGCGATGCCCCGACCTCCCCCCGCGTCGCAATCACTTTCGACGATGGCAGCCGTACGCTCATGCGGCATGCGCTGCCGGTTCTGCGAGCGACCGGCTTTCGCGCCATCGTCTATCTCGTCGGCGGAGCCCTCGGCGGGACGAATCACTGGGATGTGTCCGCCTTTGGCGAAGCCGTCGATCCCCTCATGGACGAGGCCGAGGTGCGGGAGTGGCTTGCGGCTGGACACTCCATCGGCGCCCATACGATGACCCATCCCCGCCTGACCAGGATTCCCGCCACTCAGGCCGGGAGTGAGATTGCCGACTCGCGGAAGCGGTTGGAAGACCGCTTCGGAGTGGCCGTCGAGCACTTCTGCTATCCTTATGGAAAGTGGTCGAAGTCCGTGCGTGCTCTGGTCGAGGACGCCGGGTATCGCACCGCGGTGACTCTTGATGGCGGCGTGAATATCGCCGACGCCGATCCGCTCGCTCTGCGCCGACTGTCGGTCGGGCACCCGGCTCGGAATTTCCGGAACCTGATTGGCCTCGGCCTTTCCGGATTTCCATTTCGTTTTTTTCGAGGAGGCTGACACGCCGGAGACCTTGCCGCAGACGGCTGGTTTCCGTCTGCCGGGGCTCGCCTCGATCTTCTGTAGGGCGGCGCCCTACATCCCGGACCGGCTTCCCGCTCCTTGCTCCGCGAAGCGGAGTCCATCCCGGGGTAGGGACGTCACTCCGCTGACGTCCGGATTTTTTGAAACCACCGGAAGGGAGCAGAAAACGGGAAAAGTTTAACTTGGCTGGAGCAGATGCGCAGCGGCTCGATCATGCATCCGGTTCGGAAGTCCGGACGTCGGGGAGCGTCGTTTACCTCGCTCGCAAGGCCTCTTTCGTCCCCGCTCATTCCGCCTCCGGGCGGCTTCGCTCGTGCCAGAGCACCGCTTCACGGATGACCTCGTGCATCGTCGTCACGCGGAATTTCTCTTTGATCCGTGCGTAGTAGGCCTGGACGGTCTTGATGCTGAGGTTCAACTCTTCGGCGATGCGGCGGGTCTGGGAGCCGGCGCCGAGCATCTCGAAAATCTGCAGCTCCCGGTCGCTCAGTATGTCGAGCGGGGAGGGTGGGGGCTCCGCGGAGCTGCGATGAGCGACTTTTTTCGCCATCGCGAGCGCCAGCTTGTCGCCGAGGAAGATCCTCCCGGCCAGCACGTCGTAAATGGCCGCGATCACGTTCTTCGTCGCTTCACGCTTGGCCACGTAGCCGGATGCCCCCGCCCGCAGGGCACGCTCCGCGTAGATCGGCTCCTCGTGCATCGAGAGCACCAGCACGCCGATGCCCGGCTCGGCCGTCACGATGTCCTTGATCAGGCCCAGACCCGAACGGCCCGAGGAGAGCGTGAGATCCACGATCACCACGTCGGGCTTCGTCGCGAGGATTTTGGAGATGGCTTCCGGTGCGGATTCGGCCTCTCCGCACACCTTCAGATCGCTGTGCCGTCCGATGAGCGCGCCCAGCCATTCCCGGACGAGCGGATGATCGTCGACGAGGAAGATTTTTTTCGGAGCCGGGCGATCAGGCATTTTCACTGGCGGCGGGGCCGGTCTCGTTGGGGAATTGGCATCTTACCATCGTGCCCCGCCCGGGTGTGGTCTGGAATTCGATTGTCCCTTCGACCATGGCCGCGCGGTGCCGCATGATGCGCAGCCCCAGGCCGTGTGTCGCCCTCGTTTTTTCCAGGGCGAAGCCCGCCCCGTCGTCCTGGATCGTCAGTCGTCCCTGCCCGTCGCGATTCGAGAGCTGCAGCTCGATTCTGGAGGCTCGGCCGTGCCGGATGGCGTTCGTGATCGACTCCGTGGCGATGCGGTACAGATGGGTCGCCCGGCTGGCATGCAGCCGGAGGTCCGGTCCCTCCACGGCCAGCCGGCAATCGATCCGGAAATGGAGCGCCGTCTTGGCCGCCAGTTCTTCCAGTGCGATGTGCAGGCCGTCGTCTTCGAACGGCACTGGTGAAAGTCCCCGCGCAATGTCCCGGGCCACCTCCAGCGCCTCGTCGATCAGCCGGGCGAAGGCCCGGGCGTCGCCCGCCTCCGTCGCGCCCCGGGTTTCCAGCTTCTCCTCGAGCATCTGGCCCGACATCGCGCAGACCATCAGCTGCTGGCAAAGTACGTCGTGGAGATCCTGCCCGATGCGGCTGCGCTCGCGGTCGCCGATGTTCAGGATATGGCGTTCCAGGTCCTCGCGGATCGCGATCTCCGCGCTGAGATCGGCCGTGCGCTCCCGCACCCGGTTCTCGAGCGTCGCGTTCAGCGTCTTCAATTTTCCGAGCAGCACGATCACCACCCCATAGAATATGAAGATGATCGCGCTGTTCCAGAACGGCTCCCACACCGAGTCGACCGGCTCGCCGGCCAGGATGTTCCCCAGCGTGGGAATCGCCGCGCTGAGCGCCGCCGTTACATAGGCAAAGCGGTGGCCTACATTCCAGGCTGCGATCGCCACGGGAAAGAGATAGAACGCACTGAGCGAGTAGTTGTAGCCGGTGACGTAGTCCAGGCCCCCGATGACCGCGAGTAGGAACAGGGAGATCGCCAGGGATTGCCCCCTCGCATCGCGCCGCGGTGTTTCCGCGATATCCGGGCGCGGATTCTCCAGCCCGGCGGCGGAGCGAAACGGCATCTTCATGACTCAGCCATGTGGAGGTCTGAAGATTTTCCAGAAATGCCGGATCGGCAAGTGAAGGTGGAAATTAATGATTTCCTTCGTCGCCGGCCGATCAGCGATCTTTGTCGATGTTTGCCCCTTGTGAAGTCCCGAGGGACAACGATGGAGCTTCAGTATTAGCGGTTGGCGAAAACGGAGTACTACCCTCCGGTGGATTGAAACGCGTATGTAGAAACTGAAACCAAGCCGCAGCGGACGGCGTACATCGTTAAGGACGCAACGCAGTGCAGTCCTAGTTTTTGCATCAAATGCTTGCGATAATGTTCAACCGTTTTCGGTGATAAAGACAACTGATTTGCAGTTTCCTTAGAACTAAGTCCTTCAGCAACCAATTGAAGAATCATCCGCTCTTTGATTGTCAGTCGTTCTTCTGTCGATGATTCAACGCCTAGTTTAGAAGATTTAGGGCTAAAGAAATTTCCTCCGGCTACGACCAATCGAATTCCCTGAATCAAAGTGAGAAGGGAATCCGATTTATGGATAAATCCATTCGGTTTCGTATCAAAGGCGGCCCGGATGAGCGACGGATTCTGACATCCCGTATATACGATATATTTTGCAGTGCCCTCTCTTTGCATTTCGAGGATCATGTCAGGACCATTCAGTTCCGGCAGTTCCAAAGAAGTGATGACGAGGGCAGGACGAAAACGGCGAAAGAGTCGGAGCCCTTCCAGTCCCGATTGGGCTTCTCCAATGACGGTAAGTTCACTTTCGCGGCCCAAGAAGCGGCTCAAGAGTTCGCTCGCTGATAAATGGCAGTCGACAAGGAGGGCGGTAGTTTTTTGTTGACCGAGGGGATCTTCTAAAGGGCTACGCATTGCCCGAGCTTCTAAGCAAAATTCGGGCCACAGTAGAAGTCTTTGCCCGCAAATGCGACTTCTTCCCAGTCCGAAATACCATATTTCCCCGTATCGATTTCCCCAATTTCACCATCTAGCCAAATTCGACACCGATCTTCAGTCTTCCGCCCGCAGTAGCTCCGTCTATCTACCCTCACTTATCGGCTGAAGAACTTTATCCACGTGTATAAAAGAGTTTGCTCCATTTTGCTTAGGAACCGTTTGTTTGCAGGGGGCCTCATCCTTGCATCAACCGCGTCGGCGTCGGCTCAAGTGCACTACGCCTCGCAAGAAACGGTTTACGCACAGAATTTCGATTCGCTTCCATCTACTGGAACGACCTTTAACTGGACGGATAACACTTTTGTAGCACTCCCAGGTTGGTATATGGGTATCCAGCCTGGAACTTTCGGCGGATTGCCAGGAGTGTCGGCCGGCAACACCACGACCGGAAACATCTACAGCCTTGGCAGCGCTGGATCGACAGAACGCGCCCTAGGATCCATAGCCTCTTCCGGTAATACCTTTTATTACGGCGTTCGGTTGGTGAACGACAGCGGAACGACGATCACAGGGTTCACGCTCAATTACAGAGGGGAGCAATGGCGAAGCACTCCTGCCGGAACGCAGTCCCTCACTTTCCAGTATAGCTTGGGCGCTTCCGGCCTGATTTCCGGCACCTATACGGATGTGTCGTCTTTGAAATTTACAAGTCCCATCACAGGGGCAGCGGCGGGAGGCGCGCTCAATGGGAACCTACCCGCCAACCAAGTTTTGGTTGGTCCGGTCACGGTGAACAACATCAATTGGTTGCCTGGCACTTCGCTGTGGCTGAGATTTACCGATTTGGATGATGCAGGGTCCGATCATGGGTTGGCGATTGACGACTTGAGCTTTCAAGCTGCAGGGAGCCTCTCCAATGTCTATGATCCGCCAACGGGGTATTATAGCGCTGCGGATGGGTTGACCGGCCCGGCACTGGCAGCGGCTCTCCATACCATCATCACCTCAGGAGGCAGCACACTCCTCCCCTACGACTCAACGAGCAGCACGGATACCTTGACTGCAATCAAGTCTCTTTTCGAAGATCCCGCTGACGCGACGAAGATTAAGCTGACTTATTCGGGGGATTCAGTCCTCAAAACAGCGTCTTCATGGGGAAGAGAGCATTTGTGGCCGAGTTCACGCGGCGTGCCAAACACCGATAATTCGTATCTCGATCTTTTCAACATACGACCGGTCTATAGTTCGTTGACTTCGGCTCGAGGCGCGAAATTTTACGACAACAGCGATCTATCTGACGCGCTTTATCAAGCTCCGGCCGCCGCACTGGCAGCGGCAGACACCAGCAAAGATACCGACTCCTGGCAGCCGTCCGCGGATGAACGGGGAGATATTGCTCGCGCCCTGTTCTACATGGATGTCCGGTACAATGGCGGTGACGGCAGTTCCACCGACCTGTCTTTGGACAATGTGATCGTCAACGGTTCCACAATGGCCGTTATTTCCACTCTGCTCCAATGGAGTCACGCAGATCCAGTAAGCGATGAAGAACGCAGGAGGAACGCCACAATCTACAGTCTCTACCAGCACAACCGTAATCCCTTTGTAGATAATCCCGAGTACGTTGATGCCGTGTTCGGAGATATGGTCACCGAAGCTGACGATTCCGATTTGGATGGAATGCCGACCACGTGGGAAAACGCTCACCTATTCGACGCTCAAAATGCTGCGGATGCCAACACAGATTCCGATAGTGATGGCTTGAACAATTTCCAAGAATACTGGCTGGGGAGCGATCCTCACGATTCAGCCAGCCCGTCGAAATTTTTCGTCGATAAAAGCTATCAAGGCTCGGTCGAGGACGGGTCGGCAGCGCATCCCTTCAAGAAGATTCAGAGCGCGATCGATGCTCTTGGCGCCAACGAGCTGCGTGCGATTATCGTCGCCCCGGAAACATATCACGAGCGCTTGAATGCTGATGGGAAAAGCCAAGTTCATCTCTTCGGTAAAATGGGTGCTGGGCAGACAATCATCGATGGAGATCAAGTTGACCGCTCCGTCGTGCAGTTACAAAACTTCCAGAAGGCGAGCTTTACTGGGTTTACCGTGCGAAACGCGCTCACTACATGGTATGGAGGAGGGCTGCGGGTCGAGGCTCCCGCAGGCAAAATCCTGATCTCAAACAACTACATTAGCGGCAATTCGTCGAGTAATGTCGGAGATGGCGGCGGAGGCATTTATCTGAAAACTGCAGATGGCTCCCGCGTAATCAACAACTTCATCATTAGTAATAGCGCGGTTCGCGGCGGTGGAGTCCTTTTCGCTGGGGGAGATGCCCAATTTTGGTTCAATACGGTCGCCTCAAATAGTGCAACGGGAGGGAACGGCGGAGGCTTGAGTGCTATGCAGGGCACCCATCCCGATGTTCGCGATAACGTGATTTGGGGAAACTCGGGAAGCACCAATCCACAGGTACACCAGATCAACTCGTCCTACGCGCGGAACAACGTTCTTCAAGGAGCTGTCTCAGGAAGTGGGAATATCGGCGCAGATCCGCAGTTTTTAGGCAGCGGCGATTACCACATCGTCTCCAGTTCCCCGGCCGTCGGGGCCGCAACGGCTCTGCCAGTCGTCTCGGACTACGATGGCGATGCTCGACCTGGCGGCCTTGGTAATCGGGACATCGGCGCTGATCAGTTTGTAGTTGTCGATTCAGAACCAGACGGCTTGCCCGACAATTGGGAACAGCAAATCGTCAATTTCAGTTTGACCGATGATATCACCACGGTTGCGGAGGTCCTCCCTGGCGACGACTTCGATGGAGACGGATTGACGAATCTTCAAGAATATCAGCAGGGAACGAGTCCAATTGATTACTATAACGGAACTCTACCGCATCTGGTGATTCAGAGCGGCGACCTCCAGTATGGTGTCTCCGGCCAGACAATTCCTTTGCCATTGGTGGTGACGATCACAAGTAATTCGACGGGGACTCCGCTGTCGAATGCTCCGGTTGCGTTTACCGTTACGTATGGCTCCGGAAAGCTTTCTTCCAGTCAGCATGGCGACAAGCAGACGATTCAATATGTCCGGACGAACTCTAATGGTATGGCGTCGGTCTATCTGACTCCCAAGGGGAACCATCTCACTGTCAATCAGGTAGAGGCAAAAGTAGTCGCCGGTACGCAGGGGGCGAGTGCGAGTGTTTTGTTCACGGCCACGGTAATTCGAAATGCGGGGTTCGTCGGCGATGTCTCTGACGTCAGTCTGGACGATCTCACGCAGGTGTCAGGCGGAGGTAAGTTCGCACTGGGCCTCAAAACCGACGGGACGGTCTGGGCTTGGGGAGCTAATGATGTGGGGCAACTTGGAGAACAAGGTACCTTCGACAGCGGTGCGCCGACTCAAGTGACGCTGCCTGCCGGGACATCGATTAGAGCTATCAGCGCTGGTCAGTGGCATGGGCTTGCACTGGAAAGCAATGGGGAGGTCTGGTCGTGGGGAGACAACGCGGACGGACAATTGGGAACCGGATCTACGCCTGCCACAAATTACCTTCCGGCAAAGATAGCGGACTTCACTGGAGTGATCGCAATAGCGGCCGGATACGAACATTCTGTTGCGGTCAAATCGGACGGTACGGTTTGGACCTGGGGATCTGACACTTTTGGTGGCGTGCAAGGTGAACCAGAGTGGAGTCATAGCGTCACCCCCATCGAAGTCGCTGGCGTTAACGACGTTGTTGCCGTCGCTTGTGGGTGGTTTCATACCTTGGCCCTCAAAGGGGACGGTACGGTCTGGTCATGGGGTTCCGCAGCGACACCAGGTCAGGTAAGCGGCCTCTCGGGGGTGATCTCCATCGCCTGTGCAAAGAATCATTTTCTCGCGCTTAAATCCGATGGCACGGTCTGGTCGTGGGGTGAAAACAGCGACGGACAGGTTGGTGACGGCACCACCATCGATCGAAACTCCCCTGTACAACTTTCAGGGTTGGATCACATCGTTGCCATCAAGGCTGGAGACATACATTCAATTGCTTTGAAATCGGATGGCACGGTTTGGGTCTGGGGCCGAAACGAAACCAACGATAAGGCATTCGACAGTGTTACCCCTGTTCAAATGAACGGCGTGAATGGTGTCGCATCTATCGCGACAGGAGATTTCTTTTCGATTGCTCTGAAAAACGACGGCACTTTGTGGACCTGGGGAAATGGTTCCAATGGAGCACTTGGCGACGGAGAACAAAGCGATGTGAGCAATTTAGTCGAGGTCCCCTTACTCAATGACATTAAGGCAATTTCCGCAGGGCATTATCAGTCATTGGCAGTCGCAAAAAGCGACGGAAGCGTATGGGCGTGGGGTGGAAACGATCGTGGTGAACTTGGAAACGGTACAATTAATAACAGCGCGGTTCCCGTAAAGGTCAGCGGGCTTACGGGCGTCAAATCTGTTGCTGGAGGGCGGCTCTATTCCGTCGCTTTGAAAGATAACGGTACGGTCTGGGCTTGGGGGTGGAACAGCAATGGTCAGCTCGGCAATGGCACATTCTCGAACTCAGCGACCACTGGCCCTGTGCAGGTAGGCAACCTAACTGGAATAAGCGCTATCAGCACTTTGGGAGATCATACTCTAGCCTTAAAGCTACCCGAAGGGACCGTTTGGAGCTGGGGCCAGAATGATCAAGGACAACTTGGCGATGGGTCTACGACGGATAGAAGTTTGCCAGTGCTTGTAACTGGCTTGTCGGATGTCAAGGCAGTTGCCGCCGGATGGGGACATTCGCTCGCTGTGAAAAATAACGGCACCGTTTGGGCATGGGGCTCGAACAGCAACGGCCAATTAGGTAATGGGGCCGGCGGTAACTATGGGGATATTGCTGAGACGCCTACCCAGGTTACTGGTTTGACGGACGTTATTGCGGTGGCAGCCGGGGACGGCCATTCGCTTGCGTTGAAGCGCGACGGCACAGTCTGGAGCTGGGGGGACAACTCGTTCGGTGAACTTGGTATAGGTTCGGTCGGGTTTACTCCGGTCAAGACACCGGTCCGGGTGCCGGAATTGGAGGGGGTTGCCGCAATATCAGCGGGATTATTTTTCTCTACCGCTGTTAAATCCGACGGCAAGATATGGGCTTGGGGGATGAATTTGAATAACCAGATCGGGGACCAGGCTCCTTGGTCTGGCAGCGGTACCCCGGTTTTGATCGCCGGATCTAGCGGTGCACGTACGATTGCCTCTGGCGGATACCATTCTCTAACACTGAAGCCAGATGGTACCATTGAATCTTGGGGGTTCACTGGGGAGGGTGCTCTCGGGACAAATTTCGCCGTTTTTCGGACTGTGGGGCAAGTCCTTGGATTGAATCTTCACGGCGAGGTTCCGGTCGTTAATTTCACTAGTTATCCTTCTGGACCTATTGGAACGACTTTGGCGTTCGAAGGTTTGGCGAGCGGACCGCATGAAATTACAAAAGTCGAACTCTACAGCGAAGGCGTTAAGGTCGGCGAGGCAAGTGCAGCTCCATTTACAATCACATGGTTCGCCAATACGTGGGGAAACTTTAAGTTCACTGCAGTCGCAACCGATTCTACTGGCTCGAAATCATACCGGACCGACCCTAATAACGCGTTTGTTGACTATGACAGCGACAGTGATGGTATTCCAGATTGGTGGGAACAGCAGTTTCTGACTGCTCTCGGAGCCTCCTCGTTCTGGGAGGTTGATCCCTACGGAGACAATGATAACGACAGTTTTACAAATTATGAGGAATACCAAAACGGTACGGATCCTTCTGTTGCAGACGGCGATTCGGACCATGATGGGATGCCAGATTCTTACGAGCAGGCAAACGGGCTAGATCCAAATGTAGATGACGCTTATACGGACAAGGACGGCGACGGATACCCTAATATTTTCGAGCTAAAGCGGCATTCTGATCCCAACGATGCAACTTCTATCCCATTCGCTGATGAGATCGTTGATCCCTCCCGAAGCCAGATAAGTTATTATGACAATATCTACGCGACATTGACCGACGCTGGGTATTCAGGAAATAATTCCGATTATCATATAATCAGGATAGATGGCGGCATCTATCACGATAACCTTAGTATCGGCAATTATGGCCAGCATCTTTTGGTCATAGCAAAGCCTGGGAGTGTACCAACCCTTTCTGGTGAGGACGGTAACACTACCTTATACATCAATGGGGATGTAGTTATAAATGGTCTAAGTATAACGCATCGGATAAATGCTTTAGGGGACGCAGTGGATATTAGTAATGGCGTGGACGTCAGATTGATTAACTGCATCATTCGGGATAACCATACCGCCACTGGCAGCTGCCCAATTCAAAATGCCTCCAACTCTAAATTGCAGCTGATTCACTGCACCCTATGGAACAATTCCAGCGCTTTAGGTGGCGTGATCTCCAATCCATTGTACGGAGCGTTGACAGTGACGAATAGCGTATTGTGGGATTGGCCGTCGGATAACTCGTTAGAAATAAACAACGCAGGAAGCATCCAGGTGACATCCAGCATAGTCCGCGGCGGACAAGCGGGAGGAATCGACCAAGACCCACTCTTGACGCGGCTTGGTTTTTTGAAGGCTGGGTCTCCCGCTATCAATCGAAGCGGTGTAGCGTTTGTGGGGGTCACAACGGACATACGAGGCCAAGTGCGCGGATCCATACCTGATCTTGGAGCCGACGAGTGGATTGACACCGATGGGGATGGCCTTCCTGATTGGTTCGAAGCCTTGGGCGTCTCCGACCCCTCCGCGAACGCGGATGGTGATCAGCTTTCCAACCTAGCCGAATACGATTTCGGAACGGATCCTCTAAAATCCGACACCGATGGCGATAAATTAAACGACGATGAGGAAAGCACCGCCGGTAGCGATCCATTGGACCCGGATACGGATAATGACAAAATGCCAGATGGATATGAAATAGCGAACTCTCTGGACGCATTTGTCGACGACTCGTTGGATGATAGGGACGGAGATCGCTTGCCAAATATCGTTGAGTATTTTCACGGGACCAATCCGAACTCATTTGGCGCGATCTCCGACCCAAATAATATTGTTGTCAACCCGCCCAAGGACTGCGTGGTAGACGGTTCAATCGACCACAGTGTCCCCTCCGCACAAACGTTTAAGACCATCAGAGAAGCGGTTGAGTATTGCGAATACGGAAGTTACGACAGTAGCGGTAACTTTATTCCGCCGAAAGATTACCCCATCATTACCGTAAAGCCTGGAACATATAATGGGATGATTGGTCTTTACGGAGCACCTGTACTACTCAGAGCGCAGGTCGGCGGCGACCCAGTGATTATAACTGCCGGCGGCATCGGGAGCACGCTTTATATCACAAACAAGAGTGTGGTTGACGGCTTCGTAATCACACACAGTAGCTACTTTTCGGGCCCGGGAGTCACATTCGCAGACGCGGGAGGGCGGCTGGTTAATTGCATCGTTCGAGGTAATCATCAAGACTATGGCGGTGCGGGCGTGATCAATTATTCGAGTCATGCCTCTATTGAGCAGTGTACGATTTTTGACAACAGTTCAACGAACGTTACGGACGGATATACGATCGTGACGACGTCACCGTTGAACATCTCAAATAGCATCCTTTGGGATCCGCAAACAGCGGCTGAACTCGACGGTACAGCTACCAACGTGACCATTTCAGGCAGTATCGTAAGAAATAGCCAATTCGGAAGTTCCGGCGCAGACCCCAAACTGACACGGCTCGGGTACTTGGAAGCGGGCTCATCAGCGATACAGCATGGCGGACGTCCCTTTGGGAAAGAGATATACACTGATATCCTTAACCAGGCACGTCCAGCGAGTGGGAATCCCGATTCTGGGGCATCTCAGTATATTGACGATAACAATAACGGCCTCCCCAACTGGTGGGAGACCAAGTTTGGAGTCTCATCAGCCACAGCGACGAATGGAGATGCGGATGCATTCAATGCTTTAACAGAGTATTACCAGGGCACTGATCCCAACAAGACCGATACTGACGGCGATGCCCTGAGCGACAGCGATGAGGTGAACATTTACCATACGGATCCTACCAATGGAGACGATGATGACGGAGACGGTCTGCCTAACGATTACGAAACTTCAATCATTCACACGTCACCTCAAAGTTACGATACGGATAACGATGGGTTGACCGACAGTTTCGAGACCGCAAATAATCTTGATCCGAATACATGGAACTCGCCGAATGCCGATTCTGACGGAGACGGCCTAAGCGATGGAGATGAGCAGGCTTACGGCACTCGGGCAAACGATGCTTCGGGCGGTAGTGGCGATAGCGATGGCGACGGCGTCAGTGACTCGGATGAAGCGGATAATGGAACCAATCCAAACGACCCTGCTGATGGAGGGCAATCCCCTCCACCGAGCGATATTTATTCTGCGACCTTCAAAATAGGATCCGGAGAATTCGACGGAGACAGCGAATCCGATTTCCAAGGATATAAAATGACAGTTACGGAAATCAAGGCGGATGGCTCCAGAAGTGTATTATTTACGCACTATTCCAACGGCGCCAGTTCGACCGCCGCAGTCAAGACGCGCAAATTGAGGGTTGATCGTGCATATTCAATTGAGATATCACCCCTACAACCGGGCGGCTCTGCAGAAAAAGATTTTGATTATCATGCCAGTATTGACCTGAGCGATCCTAACATTGCGACCATCTTCGATCCTTTTCCGGCTGGCCCCAACATTCTTGGATCTTTCGAGCAAGATCAAGAACAGGGGGAACCCTTCCCTCAAGCAGGGAAAAAGGCTTACATCGTCGGTGGGAAAATCAAGCTCACGGCAGGTGATGGTATATCACTCATCGAGAGAATTAGGCTGGGGCATGACCTTAGATTTTCAGAAAATGATCTTTTAGTTCTGCCTCGAAGCGTAGGGGATATGTCGCTTTCGTTCCAAGGAGTCATTCCATCGGAAATGTTGCCGTATGTTAATTGGAGGGTTCGGCGGAACCCCGAAGATACTGTTAGTGCTCCTACACCATCTTACATCGTTGATAGCGGGAATAAATTGACCGCAACGGTTTCAACAAACGGCGTGGGCTCATTCAATCTGATGTTCGGCGTGGATACGAATGGGAACCAGCAAATCGATGATAATGAAGCCCTGGCCGCGATGAACACGGCTTTGATCGGGGGAGAAATTCTTTCCAGCACGATTGTTACACTGACTCCACCCGGAAATATCTGCAAAACGAACGAGACGACGAGTACGGCAAATCTCTTTTTAACAATTGGAGATCCAAATCATCCTGCAATGTCCGCGACCGCGTCATTGCAATTGAATGGGGGAGGTGCTGACAAGAAATTGGGCGTTCATAAGATTCATCCTGGATATCTGCAGAATGAAACCGCATTTTCCACGACGGTGACGTACCCCGATGGTCATACAGGGCAGGGACAGCTTCTCACAACAGGATCGGCACTGGACGCGACCGGCGGCGGGGCCAGTGCAGACTATCTATCGTCATCAAGCTCCTCGTACGATGATGCGAGTCGGATTGCCACGGTGACAGCAAAGGATTATACCGGAACAAATGTTCAGAAAAACTTCTCCGGTTCTGCCGCTACCGAACAGGCTGACCATGCTCAGCAAACGGCTGATGGTAATCACTTCGTCACATGGCTGGCAATGTATTCCGACGACGGACAGTTCTTGTACGGCCTAACAGGGAAATATCAGTGGCGCGATGACGCTAAGTTTTTCTTTCATGGCTTTGTCGATTTAGGTGTCGGCCCAAAATATCCGGACTGGGATGAGAGGTTCGCTGGTTCCTATGGCGATACGGTTATTAGCACCGCTGGCTTTCCTCGATCTGCGACCGACGAAAATGCGGTTATAGTACCGCCGTCGGCCGCGCCGTCCCATCATATAACATATCAATAGGTTATGAAAAACATTCGATTGAATCGGTCGTTCTTGAACGCGCTTCTATTGCCGATCATGCTTTGCGCGACGGTGAAGAGCTCCTTTAGTCAGAGTGGTGACATTTCAGCGAAACAACCTGCAAAATATAGAGTGTTGCTGGGAACGGTAGATAAAGTGACCGCCAAGGAAGACAGTGGCTATCCGCGGGGAAAGGCAACAATCACCACAGTAACTGATTTGTTAACTGCCTCGCCCAAGCAAGCAGAAGATCTCCCATATTCGGCACTGAATGATGCTTTTCAGGGTGGCTCTCTTTTTCTTCCGATATGGCCTCCGGAAAATTTGGTCGAAAAGAGAAAAGTTGTGGCGCTCGTCACCTATGGCGAAGACACCACTGACATGAAGAGTGATCGGTACGAAAAAGTAGAGTCTTTGATTGTCGTCCCGCAAGGAACGGTCAGCACGTTTCAAAGCATAATCTCGTTAGAGACAGCAAAAGCATTTTATTCCGATCCTGAAGTCGCCTCTTTAAGCGAGGCTAGGCGGCTGGGATACATGCAAACTCTCCACGTGTTGTTAAATTCGCCGGAGCAAGCTCTCGAAGTCCTTGAATATTTGAACAATCTTTCAGATGAGGTTTCCGCTAAATCAACTTTTGAGATGTCGTTTGAGAATCTACCCGGTTGGTACAAGGTGACGGCTGGGAATGATCCACTTATCTGGGAAAAAAGGGACCGCGAATTTGTAACAAAACGTGTAATTATGAGTCTCGTGAAAAATAATTCTCCCCTCGTGCCTCGGGCTTTCCGATTGCTCAAGCGGGATCTCCAAGGATCTTCGGACTTCAAAAAATCGGAGGTTGTCGATCGACTGAAATTGGAGGGTAAAAAAATGGGTCCGCAGGCCGTGAAGCAAGTCGAATCGAATTTGGACGGTTTATGATAGCCCTCTCATTGATGAATGCAACACTGGCAATTTGTAGTTATCCATCAGTGCGCCTTTTCAAGTTATGCTTACTGTAAATATTCGACGTCGATACGCACGAAGCGACGCGATAAACTAATGCCAGCTAGCTCGTTTTGCGCGATAAAGGATAAGCGGTGCTGCTGCGATTGAAAAGGCAACCATCGCCATATAGGGACGGTTGTTCTTCGCCAATATGAAGTGGATCGCCGACTCGTTCGCTGCCAAAGAAAAAAAGCTGTCGAAATAAACGGGACTAGTATCAAAATGCCCGCGACCACGTATTTCGAGGACCCCTCTAAAAATTTTGAACGTGGATTGATCAGGAACAAGATCGCGCCGGCGAAACACGCGGGAATTCCAAGCAGGTAGAGGAAAGCAAGGGGTAGGTAATTGAGTCCCATATCAGATAAGTGGCAGTAGCAGGATGATTGCTCTTACGGAGAACGCTGTCCACACGTTCCCTGTTAAAGAGAATGTGGCAGTCGCAAGAGTCAAGAGGCGAACGTAGATGCTGATCGTAGATTTTCATCTCGAGTATCTCGAAATTGCTGACGACATAAGGCTCACGTTGCCGGAACGGTAGTTCTACAGAGCGCGAATTGGAGCTATCGGAAAGATCTTAAGAGTCGCCGCGGTAGTCACCACGTGTGGGGACATAGCGTCGTACTCGGAAATACGCGCCGCATACATAGAGATAGAGGAGACCGGCGCTGAGAGAGGCGCTTGTAAAGAAACGGCAGCGTTCGCGAATCAGTAGCGGGTTGCGGCTTTATAATGCCATCGATACGGTGATCTTCGCTGGCGCGGAGTCGCCACCCGGGCCGTGCACGATAACAGTGATGATGTTTTTGCCGGGCTTCAGCTTGGCAGTAAACCTCCACGAAGTAGTTCCGATGGCTTTCTTGTAAGGCCCCTTTGACCCGACGCGATAGGTCACGCTCGTCACGTCTCCCTCGGCCTTTCCTTTGACCGTGTATTTTGTGCCTGCCGTGGAGAGCTTCTTCTTGCCCGCGATGCTTGCTGCCGACGGCGGCATCACAGTTGGTGTCGGCGAAGGGGCGGGAGGCGTCGGAGGATTGGCGGGCGTGAGAAGATAGAAATGGAACGTATCGCTGAACCCGGTGCATACAATCTGGCCTGCGTCATTGATGCCGGTCGCATCTGTGAGAAGGGCAGTTGAAGTGCCGATGAGATCGCGAAGGCTGCGCACGGTGCCATCTTTGAAAACGAATGGAATCTGGTCGGAATACATGTCTTGTGTCAGGCCAACGACCTCTCCGGGGCCGTTAATGGCGCGTGCAACGGTCTCAAATCCCCCCAAGCTTCCGATGTTCGCGATCGATCCGTTTTGATAGATGAAGGCGAAGGAACCCGACTGGCCGATTACCTGGCCCGCGCTGTTGATCGCCGTCGCTTCGCTTGCCGGTTCTTGATTCAAGGCCCCTATGTCGGTCATTACTCCGTCCTGATATAGGAACGCGTGGCGATATGACTGGTCAGAATACGTCGACCAGCCGACGACCTGACCTGCGTTGTTGATCGCAACTGCGTGGGATGCGTTGAAGCTTCCGCCGAGAGTTCCCAAGTCTGTCGCGACGCCGTTCTCGTAAAGAAAGCCGTAAAAGGGGTCAGTCAACAATTCTTGACAAAAACAAGCGGATAGAAGCAGTCCTCGCGCCTTGGCGGACTCGCGTACCTGCCGGCAACTCCCTCCTTGGCGTCCTTTGCGCTTTTAGCGGTTTAACTCAGTTCCTTGGGATATCCGGACATGAAAGCCGCCCCAAGGTTAGCTCTCACCATTGACATAAAAGAGCGACTTGAGGTTGACCGCCTCACTTCATCCACCGGGCAAAAATCCCGCAGGGAAGGAGCTTCTTGCTAGCCTGTTCGCGGAGTGTCAGCTCACCCGATTCGAGCGTGCCGCCATGGCGCTTGAGCAGCGATTCCAGATTGTAGCGATAGACGAGCTGCGAATAGCCCGACGCGTAGCCGTTGGTGATCCAGAAGAGAGGCGAATCGGAGAGGAGGGCTCGGCAGTCCGCGACCAGAGGCAGGAAGTCGTCTTCGATCTGCCAGATATCCCCGTCGGGGCCGCGTCCGAAGGCGGGCGGATCCATGATGATCGCATCGTAGCGGTTGCCGCGCCGCACTTCCCGTTTTACGAACGCCTTCGCGTCGTCGCAAATCCAGCGAATCGGCGCCTCGGCGAGTTTGCTTAGACGGGCGTTTTCCTTGGCCCAGCCCACGCTCGCCTTGGAGGCATCGACGTGGCAGACCCTGGCCCCGGCCTGCGCACAGGCGAGCGTCGCTCCGCCCGTGTAGCCGAACAGGTTGAGGACGGATGGCGGCTCGCTCTTGCTCCCTGCCTCGGCCAGCCGTCGACGAATGACCGCCCGTGACCAATTCCAGTTCGGCAGTTGTTCCGGGAAGATGCCGGTGTGCTTGAAAGCGGTCGGGCGGATGTGAAAGGCGAGTTCGGCCAGTTGGATGTTCCAGGTCTCTGGTACCGGTCGGGCAAATTTCCAGCGGCCGTCCCGGCCTTCGCGGACAAAAGTCGCGTGCGCGGTTTTCCAGAGGGCTGCATCGCTCTTTGGCCAGAGGGCCTGTGGATCGGGACGGCGGAGACGCACGTCGCCGTAGAGTTCGAGTTTCTCTCCCTCACCGCTGTCGAGCAGCTCGTAGTCGGCGGAGGGCTCTGTGATGAGAATGCTCGGTTCGATTTTGGGATTCCGGACGGTCGTCTTCGCTGGCTGGGCCGGAGTGGCTTGGAGACCGGTGGTATTTGCGGGATCGAGCATCCTGAGCGGTCACCATATGGCCTGATCGGATTTCTGTTCAAGACCCGTCACGCCACCGGAGGCCCCAAAATATCGCCGCGGTCCTTTCAGGCCGCGGTGCAGGCGGCCTCGGATCGGGGCTGTGACTGGAGCGCCGCGACCACCAGCCGGCGGAGGCGGTCACACTGCTCGTCGAACTCCTCGATTGGAAAGGCCCAGCCATATCGGGCCGACGCCAGCGTTTCGGGAGTGATGGGCTCTCCGAAGAAATTCGCGAGTCGGAATTGGACGCTTTCCATGAAAAGCAGAACATCATCGGGAGCGTAGCCATTCATGGCTGGAGCGTGTTTCCCCGTTTCGAAGACACACGACGCCCGTCCGGCCCGCAGGGTTTCTTTCCCGCCTTGGAGCGCGGCAAACTCACCGCCTTCCAGGTCGAGTTTGATGAAACGAACCCGGCTTTCGACGCTTGCGCTCAATTTGTCGATCGTGGTCGCCGGGACCACCGTTGGTGGTTCGAATTCCACCCCGTCTTTTCCTCGCGTCAGCGGATTGATTCCTGATCGTCCCGGATGGGTCTGAGAATGCACGAATTCCACCGTTTCCACGCTCGGATCGGCCTGAATCGCCACTTGATGCAGATCGACCTTGGCGCCGTTTTTTGCCCCGCGCAGTTTGGATTGGAATGCGGCGAACGTGGCCGGGCTCGCTTCGACGGCGATCACCCTTTCCACCGAGGGCAGGGCCGCCAGGGGAAGGGAATGCATTCCGGCATGAGCTCCGCCATCGATCACGATCGTGCCGGTCGGCCAGTCGGCACCGAGTTCCGTGTAAAATGCCGTGATGGTGTTTTCGTAGAGCTTCCCGTTCGCTCTTGCGGCGGTGCGGAACTGAGTTTTGAAGTCCTGGTCGATGATCAGGTGATTTGTCATGAAAATAGTGCTACGAGGTGCTCCAGCGCTTCACGGATATCCTAGGCCACTGAGAGCGAGTCTCGAGAGATGCCGGGACCTTACATTTCCAGGTTTTATGGGCAATCTCGATCAGCGGCGGAAGTTACGAATGGAAGCTCACAGAGTATAAAGCTCCAATATGGGTGAGCAATAACGGATTGTTCTCCATAGTGATTCGATAGCCCGTCGCCGACGAATTGATGCGAGAACCGGACAGTGGACGGATCAGGCTGCCGTCGGCTCGATTCCATTCCGCCAGCTCGGGTGCCTGGCATGTAGGAAGATCTCCCGATTTTTTCGGGCGTGAGGATATGCTAGCTTTCGGAGTCTGCATCCTCGGCTGCTTTTTTGCCTCTATTTCGATTGTAGGCACCCACTTCGCTTTCGAGATCACGATTTCCGGCTCTTTCATGAAAAAATACCTGCTGCTTGCTCTTCTTTCCCTGTTGTCCCCGGTCGTTGCTGGCGCCTACACGCCCGACGACGGATACTACGATGGTTCCGCCGCTGATCCGGCCGGGCATGAGAAGTCCATCTACATGCGAATCAGCGGTGGACAACTCGTCGACTTCCTCATTGGTGGTGAGCGCGTGCGCATTCCCGAGCACGATCGCCATATGAAAAGCCATTTCACTTTCCGGGTGGAGACGGTCCGCTCGCCAGACTATGACTATACGGGACATGGAGTCTGGCAGGATCACCGGCATGTGCGTGGTGACTTCCGGCAATATGTCCGCAATGGCGGTGGACAGGTGAATATCTACTACCACTGGTACGCCAAGCGGTCTCACGGCGGTATCATTCGCCTGCCCTAGCGCGGGACCGAGGCGGCCCGTCAAAAAGAGGATTGCTCCTGTCGACGGATACTAGAGCCTCCTCGGCCGGCTTGATGGCTTTGCCACCGGAGCCGAGCGCCTTTATTCGCTCGAGACCCGATCGATCGCCGTCCCGACCGTGGCTTCCTCGTGGATCCGGGCATTGAGGATTTCCCGGGCGATCGCTGGATGGTGAAGCACAAAAAGTCCAACCGCCGTGATCCGCGATCTGGTCTGGAACTTGAGGCAGATCCTTTTGACATGGGTGCGTATCGTCGCCTGCCCAATCCCCAGCGAGGTGGCCATCTGCCGGTCACGCATGCCGCCGGCCAGTAACCGTATGACCTGAAACTCCCGGTAGGTGAGCCTGACTCCATCTGGATTGAGATTTTGGAAATACATGAGCCGGCAGTTTCGCGAGTCGTCGAAAGGCATGGGAAGTCGCCAAAAGTGCTGATGGTAAGGTCGCTGCCACCGCGTCGGGAGGTTTCGACAGGCGGCGCCGCCGGGAGAATTTTACCGTGTCCCGGCAGGGCGCAGAAGTCGCCACTTGTGGCGATGGGCGGCGGTCGGTTTGCCGGTTGACCGATTGCGGGTCCTCACGTATTGGCACTGATACTCGGTCGAGTCTCCGGCAGGCAGGTTCGCCGATCTAACCCCCGGATGCGCTCATGGTAAAAACCGTCGTTGTTGTCGAAGATAATCCAGACCTCCGGAACGAGATTATTTCCATCCTGGAAAAGGCTTCCGATATCCAATGCCTTTATGCCGTGGATACCGGTGAGGAAGCGCTGGAGCTGATTCCGAAAACCCCTCCCGATATCGTGCTGATGGATATCCAACTCCCCGGGATCACGGGGGTGGACTGCATCGCTGCCCTCAAGAAAAAGAAGCCTTCGCTGGAGATCATCGTGCTGACGGTACACGACGACGCGGAGACGATCTTTCAGGCCTTGCGGGCTGGCGCCAATGGGTTCCTGAGGAAATCCAATCGATCCTCCGATCTGCTGAAGGCTATTCGGGACGTGTACAACGGTGCCTCGCCGCTCTCGGGGTCGGTTGCACGGAAAATCATCCGGCACTTCCACATCGACCAGCGTGCGCCGGGGCTCGACAAGCTGTCCCCACGCGAGAAGGAGATTCTCGACCTGCTTGCGGCAGGATTGCTCTACAAGGAAATCGCATCCGATCTGGGCATCAGCAAGGATACCGTGCGGACCCACATCCGCCACGTTTGCACGAAGCTGCGCGTTCGCGGCCGGGTGGAGGCACTGACCAAGTATCTATCCTAGCCGGCTCCCGCCGCGGCCAACATCGATGGTTCCCTTCCGTACCCCGACCTTTCTCTGGGCCGTGGTCTGGCTCACGGTTGTATCCCCGGACGGCAGGGCCACGGAGGTGTCCGCGCTCACCACCTCCGCGACGGTCGATGGCAAGCCCGTAACCGTAGGAGATGAATTGCGGCTGACCTTGCCGTTTCGCACGCTCGATTTCGTGGTCCAGCCTTCGAAGCCGGCCGAGGCTGATCCCTACCGGATCAGTCACCGGCTTGTGGGCCTCTCGGACGAGTGGTCCGAGCATCCGAGCGGAATGAGTGTGACCGCTCGCTTCTTCGGTGTGGAGAGAGTTGTCGTTGGGCAAAGGGACTTTTCGATCATGGGAGTCAGCCCTGGTTGGAAGGGCACGATTACGCGATCGCAGTTCACCCATCGCAAGGAGATCCTTCCCGTCCCGTCGGGTGCGGTGACGATGAATATCACGATCTCGTCCGCCGGCTCACCTGCCTCGATTGGGGTGCTCGTTGTTAAAAACCTGACCGTCGACCTGAATTCCCCGGACCAGAGCCCGGAAAGAGTTTATCCGCCGAAAATGCTGGCGCCCGACATGACGTCATCGAGTTCGATCTTGGAGATGTGGATGAAAAACGGCACGCATCCCTCGATGGCGTGCCTGGTGCGGGAGGGTGGCGACTCCTCTCCCTTGGAGTTTTGCGTCAAGGACACGGATCCGCTTTCGCATGCGGAGTGGACTCTTCGCACGGAATATCAGCTTCCCGTCACGCCCGGGGGCGACGTCGTCCTGGAATGGGACGAGCTCTACACGATCGGAGATTATGCTCCGGCGAGAGTCCATTTCGATCGTCTTCCCCCGGGATCCTACGAATTCGAAGCGAGAGCCCTGGATCTCTACGGCATGCCTCTGCCCGTCGGGCAGAAGATCAGGATCACTGTCGTTCGCCCGATTTGGCAGAACGCTTGGCTGTGGGGCAGTTCCGCCGGCGTCCTTGGCACCCTGAGTCTGATCGTTGCTTACTGGCGCGTGCGACGGAGAGCGGTCAGGAAAGAAATGGAGCGGCTGAGCCGGAAGCATTTGATGGAATCGGAGCGGGTCCGGATCGCTCAGAATATCCACGATGACCTCGGCGCCAGGATGACGCACCTTTCCTTGGTCAGTGACAAATTTGGCGACAACGCGAAAATGAGCGCCGAGGCCAAGGAAGGGTTCTCGGCGGTGTCCGGTCTCACGCGGGAGATGGTCGCCGCGCTCCATGAGGCCATCTGGATGGTCAACCCGGAGAACGACGATCTGAGGTCCTTTATCGATTACTTGTGCGAATTTGTTCCGCGAATGTGCGGGCCGGCGGAGGTCCGCTGTTGGATCCAGACCTCTGACGATGAGCTCAATCCCGAGCTATCCAGTGAAGTGAGGCATCAGCTCGTGATGATCGTCAAAGAGGTGGTGAACAACTCCCTGAAACACGCCCACTGCAAAAACCTCCGGATCGACCTCGAGTACGCGGCTCCCCGGCTGAAACTCGAGATCTCCGATAACGGAATCGGGTTTGATTCCGGGAGCGAAACGAGCGGGAGAGGACTCAAGAACCTCGCCAGCAGGGTGGCAAAATTGAGGGGCACCTTTGCGATCTCCAGCGAATCAGGCCAGGGAACTCGAATTTCATTTTCCCTGGATCTGAAATAGGTCCGGATTCGGGCATGGGCCGATAGGGGGAGCCTTACTCGACGGAAACGTTGTTCTCTCAAACTGCAATCCCGAGAGGCGGACGGAAAAAGGAAGGGATGGCCATCGCCACTTGTGGCGACTGTCGGGCGCTCCGGGGCCGCGGGTATTTTCTCTGCGGAAAATCATCCTATGAAATATCTCTATCCACCCCGGCTGCTTCCTCGGCACCGCAGCTTTATCCTCGGCAAAAGCATTGTCCTCGGCATTGCCGCTCTCACGGCCTCCAACGCTCTGGCTGCCACGTATTACTGGGACACGAACGGCGCGATTCCTGGCTCCGGGGCCGCCACCGGGACTTGGGACAGCGGAGTGTCGGCGCTCTGGACCACGGACTCGACCGGCTCGATTGCCACCGTTCCCGTGACCACGGCGGCCGATTCCGATCTGATCTTTTCCGCTGGGGCCAATGGCACGGCGGGCACGATTACGATCTCGGGTACCCAATTGGCCAACTCACTCACGTTTTCCCAGCCCGGTCTGACGCTCTCCGGCGGCGGGATTACTCTCACCAATAACAATCCAGCGACCCCGTCGATTATCGTGCAGGAAAATACGATCATCAATGCAATCGGGAATCTCGCCCAGTTCTCGGCCATCTCGGTTGCGGCTGGCAAGACGTTGACTCTCTCGAGCACTAATACTGCGGCGGGTTCGAACAACTTCTTTCTCTCCGAAGCCAACGTCTCCACTGGAGGTATTGTCGGGGGCGGCACCGTCAAATTGACAGGAGGCACCTTCACGACGCAGAGCAATCCGTTCATCAAGAACGGCAGCACATCGTCCGGCGGACTCCTCGTGTCCGGCACGACCACCCTGGCCGTCGCGGGCGGCCTCCAGGTCGGCCGTGATGCTACGGCGGGCCGCGTCGAGATGGATAGCTCGACCGCCGCGATCAACATGACGGGCCAGCTCACGGTCGGACGGGGCACCAGCGGCAATTACGTGCAAGGCGCGGGCGCATTCAACAGCACGCACAACAGCGTTACCGACTCTTCAGTGCTCGTGGGACGTGAAGGGAACGGTATCGGCACGCTCAATGTCTCAGGCGGCACCTTCAATGTCCTTGGTGGTGGGGTCGGGGTGAATACCGGCGGCGTCGTGGCTCTGAACGCGAACGGCACCTCCGCGACGAACAGCGGTACCTTGAACATTTCGGGTGGCGTGGTGCAGATCAAGGAATTGAGCTTCAACCGTGGCAACAAGCGCGTCGATACTTCCACGGCGGGTAGCGGGAACTTGAATCTGAGCGGCGGTGCTCTTTACATCGGCGGCCTTGTCACCACCGATGCGACGGGCTCCACGACCGTTGCGGGAGGGATCAATAATTACGGCAGCGGTACCTCGACCTACTCCATCAATCTGAGCGGCGGCACCTTGGGTGCCAATGCGGACTGGAACTCGTCCATGAACATGACCCTCGGCACGAGCGGCGGTGGCGTGACGATCAAGGCGGCGGACGCAGGCAATGTGGCCCACAACATCACCCTGAGCGGCGTGCTTTCGGGTGCGGGCGGCCTGGTCAAGGGTGGTGCGGGAAGTCTCACCCTCTCCGGGACGAATACGTACAGCGGCCTGACCTCAGTCACGGCTGGCACGCTCATTCTCGGTACCTTCAGCTCGATCAATGATCTCGGGTCCCTGTGCCTGGCCGACGGTTCCACCCTTAGCCTGACCTTCAGTACCGGTTCCGAAACGGTCTACAGCCTGTTCAACTCGACGACCGGCACCTTCGTGAATCCTGGCACCTATAGCGCCAGCTCCCTGGCTGCGGCTCTCGGAGGATTGGTCACCGTCAATAGTGCGGGAGGAACCATTACCGTGACTGCCGTACCCGAGCCGACCACTTGGGCGATGCTGACCGTTTCCCTCGTGATGATTTCGATTGTGATCCGCAGGCGCTCCCGCCGCGTGGATTGATGCTCTCGCCGGAGAAGCGGCTGGTCGCGCCGCCTTTCCGGCCTTTTTGAAAATAGTTTTTTCTGACTCCGGCCCTATTGGGATGAAGGAGTGACCGTCAAAATCCGGGAAGATCCCTTGAGGTATCCGCTGGCTGGCCGCTTGCTCCGCTCCTTGGCGGCGGTCAGGGCTGTGAAATCCAGACCGGACTGCACTTTCGAGTGCTGATGGCTCGGTGATGCATACCTCTTTCGGGGGATAATTTGCCCGGCAAGCGAGATTGACAGCCTGAGGTTTGATGACGAGAGACTGGAGGCTCCATCGGCCCCAAGACGGGTTGATCTCCACCGATCTCCCGCAAAATTTCGATCCCCCTCTGAAAACGTCCATCTGGAATCAAGCCGAGTCTGGTTCGCATTCGGGAGGCAAAACGCTACGTTATGGCTGCTGAGCGATGAGGCCTGCGGCAAAGGATGTCTTCAGGAAGAGAGCCTTGTGGATGGGCTTTCAGGGATTGTTTTTTCTTGGGGTGATTGGCGTCGGGAGGGCTCAAACTGGCCCCGACAAATTTCCCAGTATCGCGGTCTCCGTTGATGGAAGTCCATTTCACGACCCTGGCAACACCCTCGAGATTCCCGCGAACGCGAGGAAGGTGATCTTCCAGATCAACAATGAGAAATATGGGAAGATCAAGCATGACCCCAATGTCATGCGCTATGCCTACCAGTGGACGGGCGTCGACGAGCAACAGAAGGTGCGCGATGCGGTCATGGGCCTGGTGGTCCGTTTCTACGACGATGCCGACAAGCTGATTGATCGGGCCGAGTTTCTCGCCCTCAATGAAAGCCCGGGATGGAAGGGGGCGTTCGAGCAGTCCGAGGTCATCAGGCGCAAGGAGCAGGTCACGGTTCCACAGGGAACCTCGAAGCTCGGCTTGTTAGTGACCTCCGCCGGGCCGCCGGAAGGGATCGGCGCCTATGCGGCCGGAGACGTCCTGATCTACCGGGAGGGAAAATCCCCGGAGCTGGTTTACGACTTCGACTCGGCCATGGAGAAAAGTGGCGGAGGCATCGGGTCATTTGGATGGGTGCGGGATGGGACGAATCCTCCCATGGCCGAACTGGTGACCAAAACGGGAGGCCGGTTCAAAGCGCCCGCGCTCGCGATCATCGACTACGATCCCGGTGCTCATGCCGAGTGGAGGCTTGGCTCCGACCATTTGATTCCGGTTTCCCCTGGCGAAAATCTCACCCTGGAGTGGAGTGAGATGTACAGCGTTGGCATGGCCGGGCAAACCGCCCCGAGCTACATTTGCCCTCCGGTCGGAGACTATCAGTTTCAGGTGAAAACGTTCAATGCGATGGGGATTCCCGTCGCCCAGCGATCGATCAGGATCGTCGTCTATCCACCTTATTGGATGCGGCCCTGGTTCTGGGGATTGCTCGTCCTGTGTTTCGTCGCGATCACCGTATTTTTCAGCCGCATGGTCATCCGGAAACGTGTCGAGAAGCACATCGCGAAAATTGAGCAGGCGAATGCCATCGAGAGAGAGCGCCTCAGGATCGCGAGGAATATCCACGATGATCTGGGCGCCCGCCTGACCCATATTTCCCTGATCAGCAGCGGGGCGGACAATGGGGAACAGACGACCGAGCAGTTCAAGCATCTGCTTGGGAAAGTATCGGTCATGACCCGCGATCTGGTCTCGTCTCTCTACGAGACCGTGTGGACCGTGGATCCTCAGAATGACTCCGTTCCTCACCTGTTTCACTATCTGGCGCAAATTTCCGAGAGCCTTTGCCAGGCGGCCGGGATCCGCTGTCACGTCAGCGTCCCTCCCGTGATCTCTCCGCGATTCGTCTCCAGTGGCCTGCGGCATTCCGTGAGCCTGGTGATGAAGGAGGCGCTGCACAACGCGGTCAAACACTCCGGGGCGAAGGAAATCCGAGCCAGGTTTTCCGAGGAGGGTTCCGTCCTTAGCTTCGAACTCAGCGATGACGGCCATGGCTTTGACGTCAATGCCTCTCAAAGCGGCTTCGGGCTCGGCAGCATGGCGGGCCGGGCTCGCGAGGTTGGGGGAGATCTCAAGATCACGAGCTCGCCTCTGGGAACAAAAATTGAACTGAAAGTACAGATTGCCTGATTCCGGGAGGACCAAACATGGATGCAGTTAAAAAAACGGTCATCGTCGTCGAAGATGATCTGCTTCTTCAAAGGGAGATTGTCGATATCCTCAGCCGCGCGCCGGATATCGAGTGCCTCCTCGCCGTGGGAAGCGGCGAAGAAGCGCTCATCAAAATCCCGGCCCGCAAACCGGATGTGGTCTTGATGGATATCAAGCTCCCGGGGCTGTCGGGGATCGATTGCGTGAAAATTCTGAAAAATAATAATCCGGCCATCGAGATTATCATGCTCACCGTTTATCAGAATTATGAGAATATCTTCGAGGCGCTGAAGGCCGGCGCGAATGGCTATTTGCTCAAGGCGACGGATCCAAACACGTTGTATGATGCGATCCGGAACGTTTACTCTGGAGGCGCTCCCTTTACGGGCTACATCGCGCGAAAAATCGCCGAGAATTTCCGCGAGCCTCCGAAGGTCCAGGGAGACGATGAAGTGCTCACGAAACGGGAGTTGCAGGTGTTGGATATGCTGTCGACCGGCTGCATGTATAAGGACGTCGGCGCGGAGCTGGGGATCGGGTATGAGACGGTGAAGACGCACATGAGGAATATCTGTGCAAAGCTCCATGTCCGAAATCGTACGGCGGCGATCGCAAAGCACTTCGCGACGACTAAGTCGGTTCCTCGGCTCTAGTTAGCCGGGATTGGGGGCTTTCCGCTCCTGCTTTGCCTTTCCTTGGTGAGGATGGGGTGGTTTTGCAGGGCCACAGCCCATGTCCGTCCCCGCGGCCCCTCGGATCGTGGTGGGGATGCGTGGCTTAAAACCGCAAAAATCGCCGGGAATCGCGCCTCCGATACCCCGCGTGGGGGATTTACAGAAAATCGGGCCGGTCCAATACTTTGCCTTCGTAAAGCACCATGCGGTCGGACCTGCGAATTTCGATGCCGGTATTTGTTTATCTAACTAAGGATATCGCCCCTTCCTCCCTTTTGTGCGGAGTTACATTCCGCCGGATGAGAGCCACCAAGGCGGTTCGATCGTTGGGAAAACATCGCCGTTCCGAGCGCAGGTGCCCCGCCCCTGCAACCCCCCAAACATCCCCCCATCATGAATCCCCCCACTCACCCGGTCGCGGCTGCGACCCTGACGAACTCGCTTCCTTGGCAAGGCCTATGGCCTTTCCGTCACCCCACAGGAGCCGCGGCCTCGGTTCCCTGGGGGGGCCACCGGGCGGCCGTCGCGCGAATGTGTCTCGCGATCGCTGCCGGTTCGCTCTTGTCGGTGAAGGCTTCCGTTCCGGCTGCCGACATCACCCTGCAGCCCGTTATCACCAACAATCTCCCTGTGATGGGTAGCCTTACCGCCTACAGCAGCGGAGAGCAGACGATTACCGACCGCGCCGCGCAAAACGAGCCGCCGTTGTATTACCCTTTCAACGGTGACGCGCTCACGAATAACGACGCGTGGTGGGACGATATCGTCGCCGAGACGCTGCAGGCCCGCATGCCGGTCATTCTTTTCGCGACCCGCGGCTGCTACCGGCTGGACGATCCGGACCGTACCGGCCCCGGCAACATGAATCCCCGCCGCATCAGCGGCTACCTGCGCGCCCTGACCCGTGCGGGAGGGAATTCGCTCTTGAAGGTTGCTTGCTTCGTCGATTGCCCGGCCCTCTCCGGCGTCTACAAGTTCATCCATAACCTGCCGTCGGGCTCGAAGATGGACTACTCCGTGCAGAGCGACTGGGAGGATGTCTACTGGTTGCGTGCGATCAAACCGTGGTTCGACACCGTGCCCAGCTCCATGTGGTACAAGGAGGGCAGCCGCCCGCGCATCGAGTTCTGGGGCCAATTTGATCCCTCCTCGTTTACGAATGGCAGTGGAAATTTCAGCCAGATGCTCCTCTACCTCGAGGGCCGCTTCCAGGCGACATACGGGCTCGATCCCGTCTTCGTCGTCGGCGGCATGAGTGGCGATCCCACGCTCACGAGCGTACCGGCGGTGATCGGCGACAACCCCTGGAATTCCTGGACGAAATCCTGGGGCTTCAAGACTTATAACAGTTACATCGCCGGTTGCGCGGGTCCGGGCGGTATCAACCCGAACAATCCCACCGGCCAGTTCGTGCCACGCAACGGGAACGCCGGCACCGGCGTGCTGGGCGATTCCCTCCGAGAGGGGCTCAACCAGGCCGTCTCGCAGAAGGCGAACTTGACCGTGCTCGAGGGCTGGACGGACATCTCCGAGTCCTCCGGTTTCTACCGCTGCGCGAACCCGACGGCCTGGACCACGCCGAACCAGTATATCGACATCATCCGCTCCTACACGGACCTTCGCACCGTGACCCTGCGCCTCGAGGCCGAGGGGTGCGACAGCTACGGAGACACCACCACAGGAAACTCCGGCGGAGCTTTCCTGCGCGCCGGTGAGGATCTCGATGTACGGCTCATCAACGGGACCTACGCGATCACCTGCAGCAGCGAGAACGCCCCCTTCCAGTTCGCCTACCAGGCCTTCGACGGCGACTTCTCGTCGAAATGGTACACTCCCACGAATGCTCCCGGCTGGCTGCAGTACGACTACGGCAGTGGAAACTCCGAGGCCATCGCCGGGTACTCGATCACCAGCTCCGACTATACGCAAAACCGCGATCCGAAGGACTGGACCTTCCAGGCCTCGAACAATGGCACCACCTGGACCACCCTCGACACCCGCTCGGGCCAGACCTTCGCCGGCCGGAATACGACGAACAACTACACGTTCACGAACACGGTCACGTATCGCTACTATCGGCTGAACGTCTCCGCGAATTTCGGCGGGGCCGGGAATGGGATCGCCATTGCCGAGCTTTCGTTCAAATCCACGAACTCCCACGGCGGAGGCTGGGCGGTCACGAACACCGCTGCGAATGAATGGATCGAGTGGGACAACCTGTTCTTCTCGGCGGGCAACTACAAATTCCCGATCCGCTATTCCTCGACCGCGTCCCACACCGTCCGTCTGGCCGTCGACGGGGTCGCCCTGCCGAATGTCACCGTGCCTTCCACCGGCGGGACGAATACCTTCGATACGATTTCCCTCGGCTCGAAGGCGCTCACCCACGGCGCGCATACCTTGCGCGTCACCTTCGTCGATGGCGGGGTCGATCTCGACTGGCTCTTCACCAGGAAGTTCGACTCCATGGTCAGCTTCAAGGCCGCGTCGAACAACCTGTACGTCACCGCCGTTTCCGGCGGCGGCACGACGCTTGCCGCCAGTGCCGCGAGCGAGGGCTCGTTCGAGCGCATGAGCGTGGAGTCCCTCACCGGGGGCGGTACGATCAACAGCGGGGATGCCGTCTCGATCCAGGTCCTCGACGGCTACTACCTCAGCGCCACCAGCGGCGGCGGCTCGACGGTGATCTCGAATATCCGCACCCCCGGCACCAGCGAGCAGTTCACGATCACGAAGGTCAGCGGCTCCGGGGCGATCACCAGCGGGACGCAGGTCACGCTCAAGAGCCGCCTCGGCAACTACCTCACCGTCGGCAGCGGAAACACCATCAACGCCTCCGGCACGACCGTCGGCTCGGCTCAAACCTTCACCGTCAATCTCTCGAGCCAATGACCGGCTGAAAACCGGCCCGGCTTGACCTCCTCTCCTACCCTGGCCTGTGAAAATCAATATCCTCGTCGCAAGCAGATCCTGCCTGTTCCGGGCTGGCGTAGCCGCCATCCTGGAGGGGATCGACTGGATATCGGAAATCACCGAAGCCGATTCTGACGACGAGTCCGCCAGGATCTGGATGCGGAGCAGGCCGGGGGTGACCGTTCTCGACGAGGCGACGATCAACTCGTCCAAATTCATGGCGTACGTGCGCCATATCGACCTTGCCGCCCGCGTGGTCATCGTCACCGACGATGACCACCACGTCGAGGCCCTGTCGAAGACGCTCCGCCTGGAAGCCTCCGGATATCTTTCGAGGGTGGCCAGAGCGGAGGATATCCAGCGCTGCATGGAGGACGTTGTCCGTGGCCGGAGATTTATTCCCGCAGCCTTTGAGAAACGGCAGCGTGAGGAGCAACTCCTCAAGGCCTTGTCACCGCGGCAAATCGAGATCCTGTCGCTCATGGCCTCGGGATGCACGAATCGTGTGATCGCCACTTTACTGTCGATCGGGTCGGAGACGGTTAAGACCCATGTCCGATACATCTGCCAGAAGCTCGGTGTGAAAAAGCGGATCTCCGCCATCCTGGCCGCCCAGCGCTTGGGAATACTGGAAGTCAAACGTTAGATTTTGTCGCCAGGGCTTGCGGAATAAGAGCAGATTTTTGCCGTGTTTTGATTTTATCGGAGAATTGGATTTCGCCGGTTGTGCTAATGTATTGCGCTGGTTATTAGTTTGAAATAACGAGGCGTAACAAATACCCGGAAGGTGGTAGGTGGTTCGTCGGGAAATTGCGAGGTATGCGCGACTGGCTTTTTGTCCCCTCTTCCCTGTCTGAAAATCGCCAAAAGTCCCCGAAATCGTCTCAAATCTACCCCGCGTGGGGTATTTACAGTTTTTGGATCGGCACGGATACTTTGCCGGTAAATATCGGCGACTTTTTCCCGACTCAACCCCATATCCACCTCTACTTATCAAATGTCCAATTTAACTAAGCTAAGTGCTATCGCCGCTGCGGCGGCCAGCCTCGCGGCGATGGATTCATCCCGAGCCGTGACGACCACCTGGTCCGGCACTCCTACTAATGGCAACTTCTCCGTTGGTGCCAACTGGACCGGAGGCAGTGTGCCGGCGGCCGGCAACACCGTGGCGTTCAATAGTTCCACGACCACCGCTCTGAATAACGATCTGCTTTCTTCGTTGGAGGCTTTCACGTTCAACACGAGCGCGGGTGCCTACACCATCTCGGGAACCGCCGTCACCTTCACCACCAATGGGAATGTGATCAATAACAACTCCCTGAATGTTGAAACGATCTCTCTCAATCTCGACCTGAACGCGGCCAACAAGAACGTCAGTGGTGGAAACACCGTTCTCACGGGCGTGATCTCCAACGGCACCCGCCTCCAGGTGGTTTCTTCGACCGCCGGCAGCACCTTCGCCACGCTGACCCTTTCCGGTTCCGCTGCCAGTACCTACACCGGTCAGACGTCCGCCACCACGGGGGCGACGTTCATCGACGACCTGTCCAACTTGGCCGGCAACACGAACCTCATCAGCACGAGTTCTCAGCTCAATCTGGGAGACGGCAATAGCGCCGGCTCCGGCACCTTTATCGTGCGCAACTCCACGGCCAACGCGGCCTCCCAGACGATGAACGGGTTGAATCTCGCCACGGGTGCGGCCGGCTCGATCCGGGTGCAAAACACCGGTGGCGGTACCACCACTCTGAATCTCGGAACGGGCATCACCCGCTCCTCCGGAGCCACGGCCTACTTCGACATCTCCGCGGCCGGAACCTCGCTCGGCAATACGACGCTGGGCCTCACTGCCGCCGCGCAGACCGCCACCCAGGGGATCCGCGGGTACGCTCTCGTCACTGATTCCTCGGGAACCGGCTTCGGAGCGAACGTCGGAGGAACTCTGGTTCGCTACACTGGCGCCACCCCGCTGACGGCTGGAGGCAGCGGCCTCACTACCACCGCCGCGAACAACTACAGCCTCGCCGCTGGTGGGACGACCACCGGCCTGAGCGGAGCTGCCACCGTGAACTCGCTGGACGTGACCACCTCCGGATCTGCCGGCACGCTTGACCTGGGCGCTGGCACGCTGACCGTCTCGAGCGGGGGCATCCTCACGCAAGGCAACTCGAATCTGACCGTCCAAAACGGCCAGGTCGGAGCCAGCGGCGCCGAAGTGGTCGTTCACACGATCGGCACGGGAAATACGATCATCAATGCGACCGTTGGCGGAGGCGCCACCGCGCTCACGAAGGCAGGCTCTGGCGTGCTCACCGTGGGAGGTACGAATACCTGTACCGGGACGACCTATGTGAATGCCGGATCCCTCTACGTCAACGGTACTCATACCGGCGCCGGACTCTATGTCGTCGCTACTGGTGCCACCCTGGGTGGAAACGGTTCCATCACGACGAACAATCAAAACGTCAACCTGAGCATCGGGGCGAAGCTCTCTCCGGGAGCACTCGGATCCGCCGGCACCCTCACGCTGGCCCTGGGGACCGGCCAGCTCAATATCAATACCGCGGTGTCTGGCTTCACCACCGGGGCTCTCACCTTCGATCTGGGCGCCACCAGTGACAAGATCGTCCTGACCAGCGGCACGTTGGCCATCGGCACCGGCGGGTTGAGCTTCTCGGACTTCACCTTCAACGACGTGGGTGGGCTCACCGTTGGTACTTACACGCTCTTCCAGACCTCGTCGGCGATCTCCGGCACCCTGGCCTCGAGCGGTTTGAGCGGTACCTTCGCGAACAACCCCGGTGCCATGGGCACCCTGAGCATCTCCGGTAACAACGTCATCCTCACCGTCACGGCGGTGCCGGAACCCGCCACCTGGGGGCTCCTCGGTGCCGGCCTCGGACTGCTCGCGATCATCAGGCGTCGCCGCCTCGTCTAGTAGTCGGAAAAATTCTCCGAATCGACCGGGGGAGTCAGCGCAAGCTGGCTCCCCTTTTTCGAGCTTTGATCACACCTCGCGCATTCGCGAGCTCCCGTAAAAACCGCAATTACCTCCCGGCAAAGGCCCCCTGCTTGCGGAGTTCCTCGTAGAGGTAGTCGGCAATGTCGTCGACCGCGCTATTGGCCCCGGACTGATAAACGGGCACCATGGGGAACAGGAAAAGCTCCTCCCACAGGACATAGGCACTCTTGGCTCTCACGGTGTACTGGCGGTGGGTGAGATGGTCCTCGAATTGGAAGATGACATTGTAGGTCGTTTTCGTGGAATCCGGAGCGAGCTGCATGGTCAGGCCATGCAGGAGGGAGACGAGCGTGGACGACTGGTCATTCTGCGAGCCGGAGACGGTGAGGGTATAGCGCGGGGGCGTGGTCAGTTCCTCCGCCCGGCCATAGTCGCTGATGAGGCCATGGCGCACCCAGCGGTTCATCAGCTGGTTGGTCAGATTGCTCACCGCGTAGTACGGCGAAGTCTCGCAGTCGACCGTGACAGCACCGTTGCTGGTCGAGAGATATTGGCCGTACTTCACTTCCACCACGGCGGGAGTCTTCGGGGGGATCAGGACCGTGCCTTGGGGCAGCACCTTCTGGTTCACCGTCATGCACCCGGTCAGCACCATCAACACGGCAGCCAGAGCTGCGATCGGGCCATGCTTCATTCCGAAATCTCCGGCGGCCTCCGGAAAATGCAAAGCGAATCTAGGGCGTCCGTCCCAGGTCGTCGTGCAACAGCATCGAACGCCTCTGCCCGTTTAACTCTCCGCGGAATGAGCGATTACGCCGCTTCCCGTTTTGCCCGGCTGCGGGAGAGAACCACTGCCACCAATAGCCCGAGCAATGCGAGGCTCCACACCGAGGGCTCGGGGACCGAGGCGACATGGAAGGTCAGGCTGTTTCCATTGACCGCGAACGTACCGTCGAAACCATCCGCGCCGCTGAAGCTGAAATCGCCAACGGAGAAGTTCGTGCTTCCGAAATTGATGAGGGTGTAGGTCCGGCCCTCCACCCAGCCGGCGTTCTGGAAGTCGAAGACAAACGTGCCCGCGCCGCCCTTGGTGAGCGCGCCGCTGAGGTTCAGTTGGTCGCTCGTGGTGGCGCCGAGTTCGAAGACGAAGTGCGCGTCGACATTCCAGGTGAGCGAGCTGGCGTTGAGCGTGGCGATGCCATTGCCGGGAGCGAGGACGCCGGAGAGGACGACGTCACCGAAAGTGCCGCCGCCGCCCAATGTCCCGGCGGAGGAAACGTTCGTCGTGCCGCTGATGGAGCCGTTCACCTCCAGGAGGCCCGTGGTGACCGTCGTGGTGCCGGAGTACGTGCTCACGCCATCGAGAATGAGCGAGGAAGTCGCGCTGTTCTGCGTGATGCCGGTGACGTTCGAGCCGATCGGCGCGCTGATCGTGGTCGAGCCCGTGCCGCCACCATCGTGCAGGATGGTGCCGGCGGGGTTGACGGCCGCTCCGGAGACGACGACGGCCGCCGGTTCGGCATTGTAGAAATGCAAGTTTCCGGTGCCCGTGATGCCGCCGGTCACCGTGGTACTCGCTGGAGCGTCGCTGTAGGCCGCGACGGTGAGCCTGCCCCCGAGCGTGATCGCGCCGGAGTAGGTGGACTTGGCGTAGGATCCGTAGTTGTTGATCTCGCCGCCGAGCGATTCGACGGAAATGGGATTCGCGAGCGTGATGT
>Ga0310811_10000324_pt1 | contig 65258 bp, 66 predicted proteins | sample YCmetagenome_FD_207642 | JGI IMG/M metagenome (GOLD analysis project Ga0310811, IMG submission 207642) | Soil microbial communities from experimental microcosm in Duke University, North Carolina, United States - YC | ecosystem: Engineered > Artificial ecosystem > Soil microcosm > Unclassified ... | reverse complement strand
GGACGTAGAATTCTGCTGCTCGAGCCTGGGTATAAGAACAAGTACCCGCCGCTGGGCCTGATGAAGCTCGCCGCCTACCACGGGCCTCATGGAAAGAACGACCAGGTCCGGTTCGCCAAGGGCCTCGATCCTAGCCTGAAGGACACAGCCTGGGATCGAATCTACCTAACCACGCTCTTCTCGTTCGAGTACCGCAAGATCGCCGAGACGATCGACTTTGCCCTCGACCTTGTGGGTGGCAGTTCCGAGCGCGTTTTCGTGGGCGGCATCGCGGCGTCACTGATGAATGATCGCTTCGCCGAAGAGCCCCGCTGGGCCGGCGTGCGGTTCATCAAGGGTCTGCTAACCGAAGCGCCCGCCATCGCCCTGCAGCTCGATGAGTTTGCCGAGGAGCTCTACGCCGACGACCTCAACGGGACGCCCATCGAAGACCTAGTGCCCGATTACACGATCCTCGATCAGATCGATTATCGCTATCCCGTCCGCGATGCCTATTTCGCCTATGCCTCTCGGGGCTGCATCCGCAAATGCCATTTCTGCGGAGTGCCGAAGCTCGAGGGTGCCCAGCGAGATGTGGAGTCACTCACGGGCATGATTCGGGCCATCGAGGAGCGGCATGGTCCGAAGCGGGATCTGCTCCTGATGGACAACAACGTGGTCGCCTCTCCGCGTTTCAAGGAGCTGATGGCAGAAATCCGCGACCTTGGCTTCCAAGCCGGGGCCAAGCTTCAAAGGCCCGGCGAGCGGGTCGCCTCCCAGCGCCGCGTCGATTTCAATCAGGGGGTCGATGCTCGAATCCTAGCCAAAGATCCTATGTATCTGCGGGAACTCTCGACCATCGCCCTTCGCCCCCTGCGGATCGCATTCGACCACCTCGGGCTAAAGGGGCCCTATGAGAAGGCCGTGCGCTACGCTCATCAGTTTGGGCTGCACGAGCTGTCGAATTATATGCTGTACAACTTCCACGACGACCCGGCCGACCTGTTCGAGCGCATGCGTCTCAACGTGTCACTCAATGAGGAGCTGGGCGTCCGCATCTGGTCCTTCCCGATGCGTTACCAGCCGACGGATCGCCCAGATCGCGGGTTCATCGGAGAGAAGTGGACCCGGTATCAGTTGCGTTCCCTGCAGATTGTGCTGCAGGCCACACACGGTGTCGTCAGCGGCGAACCGCAGTTCTTCAAGCGCGCCTTCGGGGACACCTACGCCGATTTCGAGGCGATCCTGGCCCGTCCGCACCACTTCATCTTCAATCGCGAGTGGTACGAGGGCCTGGGCGGGCGTGGCGAGTTCGAACGATACTCGGCCCTGATCGCCAAGCTCGACAAGGACGAAAAAGCTGGACTGCTGGAGCGTCTATCGTCGCGTGATCCAAGTCGGTACGCGGACATGCTCGCCCACGAGCCGAATCCTCAGATGAAGGCGCTAATGGCCTTTTATCTCCCGATCCCCAAGGATGAGGAACGCGAGATATGGCGGGCCCAGCGCGACCTCGGTGCGGAAGTCGATGACCTCTGCGACATGCCCGATGAGGATCGCGTGGAGGACGCGGGGCTGCACGACGACAGCGACGCCGTCGCCGACGGCGTGGCGGCATAGGAGGTCGGCATGACGCGTGCAATCAGGACGCCCGCTGCCGTCGTATCGGCCAGCCAGCCTCGCACATCGAAGCCGCCAACGAACGATCTCATCACAATCGGGAAGGACGTCCTCGAGCTGCTCAGCAGCGCGATGTACGTTGATCCGCTGACGATCTATCGCGAGTACGTCCAGAATGCTGCTGATGCCATTGACGACGCACGGCTTCAGGGGGTCCTGGATGCCACCGAGCCCGGCCAGGTCGGCATCAGCATCAGTCCCGCCGAGCGCTCGATCAAAATCCGGGACAATGGCTCGGGTATCCCAGCGCACCGCGCCGCCGCCACCCTCCTGTCAATCGGTGCCAGCAGCAAGCGGGGGACGGACGCCCGTGGCTTCCGCGGCGTGGGGCGACTGGCCGGACTCGCCTACTGCCGAACCCTGACCTTCCGCACGCGTGCCGCCGCGGTTGAGCCTGTCGTCGAGGTCGTGTGGGATTGTGTGAAGCTCAAATCCACGCTTCGGGATGTTTCCCAGACCGATGACCTTCCGGGCGTCATGAGGCGCATCGTGTCAATCTCGGAGATCGATGGTAGCGACTTCCCCGAGCACTTCTTCGAGGTGGAACTGAGCCAGGTCGTGCGTCTGCGGAAGGATGCGCTGCTGAGCGCGCCGCAGATCGAGAGTTACCTGGCACAGGTCGCGCCCGTGCCGTTTGCGCCGGACTTCACCTATGGGTCGGCAATTGCCACCCATCTTCGCAATGACGTCCGGATGGCGGACCTGCAGATCAAAGTCGGGCCAGAGGGTGCGCCGATCACGCGTCCTTATCACGACTTCTTCGCGGTGACCGATACCGTGCAGGACCGCGCCGACGCGTTGCAGCTGTTGAAGTTCGAGAACGAGAATGGGGTGATTGGTCTAGGTTGGCTGCTCCACCACAGCTACCTCGGTCATATCTCTGCGAAGTCGCAGGTTGGGGGTCTCCGTCTTCGCGCCGGCAACGTCCAGATCGGCGAGGCCAATCTGGCCGACGAGGTCTTCCCCGAAGCCCGGTTCAACGGCTGGTGCATCGGTGAGCTCCACGTGGTTGACCGCCGTGTGCTGCCCAACGCGCGCCGGGACGATTTCGAGCAGAATGTCCACTACGCCAACCTTATGGCCGAACTGGTGCCCTTGGGTCGCAGCATCGCTAAGCGTTGCCGCGACGCCTCGGTGGCGCGGCACCGTGCGCGGGAAGCCCAAGCGCAAACCGATGCCGCTCAGGCCGCACGCCCAGTCGCCGGAACAAACTCCCAAACCAGACTGGCCGAAACGCAAGCCACGTTCCCGCACACACCGACCACGCCCCATGCACCCAACGCACAAGGGCTTGAGCGTCTCGATCTCGTCGACGATTTTGTCAGCGTGCTCGCTGCCGCGCAGGTGACCCGTTCTGAAGCCACTGAAGCGTTCGCTGAGGCGTTACAGCGCTACTTCGATAGGACCTGATGATCGAGCACGATGGCGCCCTCTGGAACATCCGCAGGACTGATCCTGCCGACCCAAAGCCGTCCTTCCCAACTTCTTCATTGAGTCGAGGCTGTGTAAAAACTTGGCCGCGGCGCCGGACGCTGACGGATGAGCGGCGCTGGCGATCAGGCCTTCATCGCCGCCATCAGTGGGCCGGTCCCGAGGATCTGCATCACCCGCTTCATGTTGTAGGCCAGTACGTGGAGGCCGATCTCGGTCTTCACGTTCTTCAGCCGCTTCATCACCAGGTGTGGGTTGCCCATCCAGCTTTTGATTGTGCCGAAGGGGTGTTCGACGATCCTTCGTCTCGCGCGCATGGCGTAGGGCGCCAGATCCATCCGGCGCTGCATGGCCTCGATGATGTCCTCATGCTCCCAGCGCGTGACGCGCCGCTCGACGCTAGGCGTGCAGCGGGGCTTCAGGGCGCAAGCCTGGCAGCTGGCTCGGTCCCAGTAGCGATGTAGCGTCAGCCCCTTCTCGACGGTCGTCATGTGATGCGGCAGGAGAGCGCCGGCCGGGCAGCGGTAGGCATTCTGTCGGCGACGTACGTAAAGTCCTGCTTGCCGAAGCGCCCATCGGCCTTGGCGCTGGAGTTGAGCGGTTTGGGGACGTAGGGCGTGATGCCCATGGCCTCACAGGTGCGGATCTCCTCGCCGGAGAAGTAGCCCCGGTCGGCCAGCACATCGAGTTGCACCACGCCCATCGCGGCCTTGGCCTTCGCGCTGATCGAGGTCAGCTGCTGCCGATCGGTCGGGGTCATGACGACGTCGTGGGCGACGATCAGGTGATGCTCGGCATCGACGGCGCTCTGGAGATTGTAACCCACGATCCCGCTGCCGCGGCCGTTCGTGGCCATGGCCCTTGAGTCCTGGTCGGTGAGCGAGACCTGGCCGTCCGGCGCGGCGGCTACCTGCACCTCCATGGCCTTCAGCATCTGCATCTGCGCCCGCAGCGTCGCGATCTTGTCCTTCAGCTTCGCCGAGCGCGCCTCTGCGGCATCGCCCTCCAGGCGGTCCGCGGTGTCCAGCTCCTGCAGGTATCCGGCGATGTGATCGGCGACCTGCTCGATCCGCTTCTTCAACTTCACCGGGGTGAAGTTCTTGTCGCGCGTGTTCACCGCCTTGAACTTGCTGCCGTCCACCGCCGCAACGGCCTGGGTGAAGAGCCCGATCTCACGGCAGAGCACGATGAACTGCGCGCAGGCCGCTTGAATCGCCGGCCCGTTGTCCTTCCGGAAGTTGGCGATGGTCTTGTGGTCGGGCGCGAGCCTGCCCGTCAGCCACATCAGCTCGATGTTGCGCTGCGCCTCGCGCTCCAGCCGGCGGCTCGATTGCACCCGGTTCAGGTAGCCATAGATGTAAAGTTTCAGCAGCGTCGCCGGATGGTATGGCGGCCGTCCCGTCGCCGCCGGCGCCACCACGAAGCCCAGGCCGCCAAGATCGAGTTCGTCGACGAAGACGTCGATCACCCGGGCTGGATTGTCTTCGGCGACGTAGTCCTCGAGGCAACTCGGCAGCAGCGCGGGCTGCCGGCGATCCTCACCCTCGACGAAGCGGCCCATCCCAGCGCCTCCGACATCGTGATGTCAGGAGTCTGACCTGCTTCGCGTTCTTACACAGCCTCAGTCAGACGACGCCCTCTCCTTCCCGCTTCATCCTTGCGAACTCCCGGTCGGTTCCCATGAACCGCGCCAGCATCGGCGGCACGAGCTTGGCAGGCTCGACCGCACGCCCTCCCGACTTCCTGAGCGCATCGCTGTAGGCGACCAGGTCACGGTGCACCTGGGCGGGCAGTTCAACGGTGATCTTCACTGGCGTGTCGTCCAGCACGGCGGCTAGCTTGAGCGCGGCCATCGTTTGCCTCCTATGCGGAATAAGGCTCGAGGATGAGGTCCCGGTTCACCAGGACGCGGACGGGCGCGCCTGGCCGGATAGTGAGGGTCGGCGGCAATGTCAGGGCGCGACCCACGATCTGCTGACCGGCCTGGTTAAGGCTGCTGGCAGCGCCAAACCGAAGCGCACTGACGATCTCGTTGTCGGTGTTGTTGGCTCCAAGTTCGACGCCCACCCCCAGCAACGTCGACAACGCCGCCGCACCGGCCACGGCGCCCCAGTGGTGGTTCACGCGGTCCTGTAGGCCGCCATACCCCTCTGCGTCTCCCGCCGGCAGCTTGTCGAGCACCAACGACCGACCGTTCGGGAGGATGAGCCGGATCCAAACGAGCAGAACTCGGCTCTGGCCGGCCGACATCTGGGAGTCGTAGCTGCCAAGGAGCTTCGAGCCCTGGGGCACGAGAAGGAAACGGCCACTTGGGCTGTCGAACACGTTCTCCGTCACCTGGCCGATCACCTGGCCTGGCAGATCGGATCGAATACCCGTGACCAGGGCGGCAGGGATGATCGTGCCGGCCTGGAGTACATAGGGCGACGGCGGTGAGGTTAGCCGGTCTGCACTGACGGTCTGGCGGTCGACGGCGGATCCCAGAAGTGCCGCTGCTTCAGCGGCCGCCGGGTGCACACCCTCCGCTGTCTGGATCAGCGGCGAAGCCGAGGCTCGCACATCCCCGACGAACAACTTGCTGGTGCGGGCGGATTCCACCTCCGCGGCCGCGTGCGCCTGGGCTTCCTGCGCCGCGGCCGCAGCCTGAGGGCTTCCCGGCGCAGGCGGCGCCTGACTGGCGACGATCGGCTTGCCGAGATCCCCGGGAAGCGCCGGCCCGAGCTGCGGCGTCGCGTAGTCTTTCGGCAGGGCGCCCAAGGCCGCGGGCGGCGCGCCCCCCACGGTGTAGGTGTCCGCCGGTTGCGCCTTGGCCGGACGGTTGGCCAGGCCGAGGGCCACGACGCCCGCCACTGCCAAACCACCAACGCCGGCCAAGGCGACCACTGCATTGCGCGAGAGGCGCACGACCGGCCCGCGGCCGCCCCTGAGCTTCAGGTCCTCGGCGATGGCCTTTTCGGATTCCAGGTTCGGCGCCATGTCACGGCCTCCGCGTCCGTTCAATGTCGACCTTCTGCTGGGACCCGCCCTGCCCCAGCTTCAGCTCGGCCTTGTTGAAGATGCGATCGACCACGATCCGCTGGCCGGTCACCCGGTAGTTGACCAGGCTCGTGGGCTTGCCGTCCGGACCATCCACGAACACCGGCGGCATCTCCGCCTGGGCGACCGCGGCGGCGAACTCGATGACCGTCTGACGGCCATCGTCATAGACTCGCACCGGCCGCCAAGCGGGGTGGTCGCCCCTGATCTTGTAGGCGAAATTCATGCTTTCAATCGGCGGCGGCGCGGGCGGCGGCGTCGGTTGGACAGGAGCCAGTGGCGGCGGCGCGACGGGCTCCGGCGGATACTGCCAGGCGACGGACGCCATGTAGGTGGCGGGCGTCGCCCTGAGCTCGAGGTGATAGGTCCGGCGGTCGGTGGTGACCACCAGGTTGGTCTTGAGGTTCGAGCCGGTCGGCTTGACCAGGATGTGCACGCGTTTCAAGGCGCCCGTGCCGCTCTCGGTGTTCCCGATCATCCAGCGCACTGTGTCCCCCGCCGCGACCGGCCCGGTGGCCGACAGCTGCTCGCCGGGCTGCAGGACGATGTCGCTGATCTCGCCCGGCGTGGCGTAGACTTGGAACAGGGCGCCATCGACATAGGGATAGACCTGCACCGCGCTGGCCGAGTTGGAGTCCGACGGCTGCATCCGCGCCGCCGCGTTCGCCTCGGCGACACGAGACACAGGATCTGCAACGGCTGGGTGAAGACCGCGCCGGCGGCCAGTTGGTCCGGGGTTCGGGACGGGAGGGGACGCTATGATCTCGGTGGGCGCCGCGGTGGGGACCGACGACGTCACGACGGAAGCCGTTAGGGCAAACAGGAGCGACATCAGCTGAGCTCCCTCGACCAGTTGAGGGCGTCGACGTAGACGCCGAGGGGGTTCTTCAGCAGGGAGTCGGCCGTGTGCGGCGGCTGGAGGACGACCGACAGGATCGCGGACCAGTGCTCCGTGCCGACCAAGGCCCCGTCCTGGTAGTGGCGCTCGACCCACGACGCCCGAAAGCTCGTGGGCGATGCGCGGATGACGCTGGAGACGTCGACCTCAACCTGAGACTTGCCCACGTGCGCGAACGGGTCCGCGGCGCGGGCGTAATCGTTCAGAGCCAGGGCGCCCCGGGTCGTGGTGAAGTCATAGGCCCGCAGCCAGTTTCGGCGCACGACGATCGGATCGGCCGGCAAGGACCGGACGTCCTCGATCAGGCGCGCCAGATGCCACGCGATCTGGCCGTCGCTCGGCTGGCTGGGCGCCGCGGCAGGGCCCACGGCCTGAGCGGCGCCGGTGCGATCGACCTGGACGATCCACGGCGTGACCGAACCTCTTTGCCCCTGCCAGACCAAGGCGGCGACCAAGCCCGCGGAGAGGGTGAGGCTGCCGAACGCCATCAGTCGCCAGTTGCGCGCCTGCACGCGGGCTGAGCCGATGCGGTCGTCCCAGGCCTGGCCCGCGCGCTGGTAGGGCGTGTCCGGCTCAGGCGTCTGGCCAAAGCGCGTGCTCGGCCGACTGAAGGCGTTCATGACGGATCCTCCCCTAGCGAGACGGACGCTCCGGAGCCGGCCGAGTTGGCGCCGCCGACCGCGTGGGCGGCGTTCGACGCGGCATGAGCGGCGTCCTGACGCTGGCGCTGGCGGTAAGCCCGGGCCCACCCGGGCGTGGAGCCGTTGGGATCGTTGGCCGGGGCGCCAGGCACCGGCCCGGCCGATGACGACGGCTTGGGCCGCACCGCCGCGACCGCGCCCTTCAACCCAGCTGCGCCGGCGCCGGCCAGCGCTCGGACGCCCATCGCACCGGCGAAAGCCAGGCCGCCGGCGGCGACGCCCGTCCCGACCGCGGCCCCCGCCGACAGTTGGGGCGCTCCGGAGACGAGGCCGTTGGCAATCCCAGGACCGAAGATGCCGAGGCCGAACAGGCAGAGGGCGCCCAGAGCCAGCGACAGGCATTGCTCAAGGTCAGGAGCCTGGCCGCCAAAGGTCTGTACGAACTGGCTGAATAAGCCCGAACCGATGCCGACGATCACCGCCAGAACCAGAACCTTGACCCCGGAGGCCATGACGTTGCCGAGGACCTTCTCGGCCAGGAAGGCGGTCTTGCCGAACAGGCCGAACGGCACCAGCACGAAGCCGGCCAGGGTAGTGAGCTTGAACTCAACCAGCGTGACGAACAGCTGAACCGCCAACACGAAGAAGGCGATCAGAATGAGAAGGATCGCCACCAACAGGACGAACAGCTCCGGCAGATGGTCGAAGACACCTGGAAAGCCGCACAGCTGTTGGGCAGCCGCAAGAAGTGGCTTGATCGCATCGATACCGGCTTGGGCAACCTTCCCCGGATGTAGGAAGTCTGCAGCGGACAGCGTCCCGCCAGCCGCCTTGAGGCCCAGCCCGGAAAACGACAGGTAGATCACCTTCGCCAGGGCATTGAAGTTCGAAAGGATGAAGGCGAAGAAGCCGATGTAGAGAGTCTTCTTGATCAGGCGGGCAAGGACTTCGTCCCCGCTGGACCAGGCCCAGAACAGGGCCGCCAGAGTGATGTCGATGGCCACCAGGGTGGTGGCCAGGAAGGTCACTTCACCGCCGACCAGTCCGAATCCCGAGTCGATGTAGCGGGTGAAGGTGTCGAGGAAGGTGTCGGCGACGTTGGTGTTCATGACCCGCCGCTCTTTCCTATGAACTTGTTGAAGTCCCGATCAGCCTGCTTCTTGCAGGCAGGATCCTTCGCTGCATCCATTCCACCGTGGGAACACCAGGTGGGCTCCGCGGGACTGATCGGGGCAGGCGTTGCACTTGCCTCGGCCGATTGCTCCCGTCGGCCACACGCCGACAGCGTCCCAACGCAGGCGAGAATGGCGGCTGAGATCAGGATCGCTCGCATCAATGGAACATCTCCACGGTCGTGGGTTGGTAGGCTTCCGAGCCGCTGAACCGATTGAACTCCTCGTCGGCCTGGGCCCGGCCGGCGGCGCTTCCCGCCTGGTCGAGCACGCTGGCCCGGCCCTGCGTCGCAATCAGCGCGGTCAGGCTGGCGAGTTGCTGGTTCTGCAGCGCCAGGAGCTGGTTGCCCGCCTGTGAGACCTGGAGCACGCCGCTGGCGCCCTGGCTGGCGCCGAGCAGGGCCTGGGTCTGTTGGGCCGCGCCGGGCAAGCCACCCACCGCATTGGCCTGGAGCAGAAGCGCCTGCCGATAGGCGTCGGCCGACGCCTGCCACCGGGCGTTGGCCTGAGCGATGAGGGCCGCCTGCGATGCCCCAGGCGTGATGGTGTAGTTGCTGTTGAACAGCGTCTGGACCGATTGCACGTCGTAGGCGAGGCGCTGCGCTTGTTGCAGAAGGCTGGTGATCGACGACAGGTTGGTCTGCAGGGTCTGCAGCGAGGTGTAGGGCAACTGGGCGAGGTTGCGCGCCTGGTTGGTCAGGCTCTGGGCCTGGTTCTCGAGCATGCGCAGCTGATTGTCGATCTGCTGCAGGGCGCGCGCCGCCTGCATGACGTTGGAGGCATAGTTCGACGGATCGTAGACCGTGAGTTGGGCCGCCGCCGGTTCGGCGCTCGCCAGCCCCGCAGTTGCGACAACCACACAAAGGATGCGCTTCATGACGCCATCTCCAGCCTAGGGGTGTCGGCAAAGGGCCGGACCAGGTCCGCCGCCCACGGCAGGCCGCGGTGCGCCAGCCAGGCGCTGGCGAAGCCGTCCGGACCCACCTTTGCCAGCAGCGCCTTGATCGCGGTTTGGTCGGCTGCGGATGAGGCAGCGCAGAACGCCAGGGCGACCGGGCCGAGGCCCAGCTCGAACAGGCGGTTTCCCAGGCGAGACTGGCAGTAGTAGTCGCGCCGCGCCTGTCCGGTGGCGATCAGTTCGATCTGGCGCTCGTTGAGGCCGAAGCGCGCGTAGGCGGTCGCCGACTGCGGTTCCTGCGCCCGTTCGTTGGGCAGGAAGATCCGTGTCGGGCAGCTTTCGACGATCGAGGCGGCGATCGGGCTGGCCTCGATGTCCGCCAGGGACTGGGTGGCGAACACTACCGAGGCATTCTTCTTCCGCAGCGTCTTTAGCCACTCGCGCAGCTGGGCGCCGAAGCCCGGATCGTCGAGCACCAGCCAGCCCTCGTCGACCAGGACCAGGGTCGGCCGGCCGTCGAGACGGCGCTGCAGGCGATGGAACAGATAGGCCAGGACCGCCGGGGCGGCGGCCGAGCCGATCAGGCCCTCGGTTTCGAAGGTCTGCACGGCGGCGGCTCCCAGCCGCTCCCCCTCCCCGTCGAGCAGCCGGCCCCACGGACCGGCCAGGGTGAAGGGCTCCAGCGCTTGCTTGAGCGCGGTGCTCTGCAGGAGGACCGCCAGGCCGGTCAGGGTCCGCTCGGCCGGCGCTGCGCTGGCGAGGGAATTGAGCGCGCTCCACAGGCGGGCCTTGGCGTCAGGGTCGATGACGACGCGCTCGCGCGCCAGCAGCGCGGCCAGCCACTCGGCGGCCCAGGCGCGCTCGGCGGGATCGTCGATGGCGGCCAAGGGCTGGAGGGCGAGCGCGGCGGAGCCCTCGGCGCCCACGGCCAGGTCGTGGAACTCCCCGCCCATGGCGAGGGTCGCGGCCCGGATCGAGCCACCGAAATCGAAGGCGAACACCTGGGCCTCGGCATAGCGCCGGAACTGCAAAGCCATCATCGCCAGAAGCACGCTCTTGCCGGCGCCAGTCGGCCCGACGACGATCGCATGGCCGACATCGCCAGCGTGAAGCGAGAACCGAAAAGGCGTCGAACCATCTGTTTTCGCGAAGAAAAGAGGCGAAGCCTTCAGGTGGGTGTCACATTGGGGGCCTGACCACACCGCCGACATCGGCATCATGTGCGCCAGGTTGAGCGTCGAGATCGGCGGCTGGCGCACATTGGCGTAGACCTGCCCCGGCAATCCTCCGAGCCACGCCTCCACGGCGTTGACCGTCTCGACCGCGCAGGTGAAGTCGCGAGCCTGGACGACCTTCTCCACCAGTCGGAGCTTGGCGTCCGCCGCCGAGGCGTCCTTGTCCCAGACGCAGACCGTGGCCGTAACGAACGCGTGCCCGACAACGTCGGCGCCCAGTTCCTGCAGGGCTTCGTCGGCGTCCATCGCCTTGTTCTGGGCGTCGCTGTCCAGCAGCACCGACGCTTCGCTGGTCATCACCTCCTTGAGGATCGCCATCACCGACTTGCGCTTGGAGAACCATTGGCGGCGGATGCGGCCAAGCACCTTGGCCGCGTCGACCTTGTCCAGGCACAGCGCCCGCGTGCTCCAGCGATAGGGGAAGGCCAGGCGGTTGAGGTCGTCGAGCAGGCCCGGCCAGGTGGCCGAAGGGAAGCCCTTGACCGCCAGGACCCGTAAGTGCTCGTCCCCCAGCCGCGGCTCCAGGCCGCCCGTCAATGGCTGGTCGGTCAGCAGCGCGTCCAGGTGCATCGGCGTGTCCGGAACCCGGACCCGCTGGCGCTGGGTGGACACACAGGCGTGCAGGTAGGTCAGGGTGTCCGCGTCGTCGAGCCAGGCGATCTCGGCGGCGAACCCCTGGATCAAGTCGAGCAACCGGTCGGTCCGGTCGACGAAGGCCCTCTGGACATCCCGCCAATCCACCGTCCGCGCGGCGGCGCCTTCGAGGAACCAAGCCCTCAGGTGCGACCCGGTCTCCTCCGGAGGAAGGTGGAGGAACGTCAGGAAGTAGGTGCTGTCGAAGTGGACGCCCGCCGCTTCGAACGCCGCCCGTCGCTCTTCGTCCACCAGGGCGGACACGGGGTCGGGGAAATCGCCGACCGGGTAGGCGGCGCTGGGATTGCGCTGGGCCTCGACGAACAGGGCCCAACCCGAACCCAGCCGGCGCAGGGCGTTGTTGAGCCGTGCCGCCGCGGCGACCAACTCCCCGTCGGTGGCCGACTCCAGGTCGGGCCCCCGGAAGCGGGCCGTCCTCTGGAAGGCGCCGTCCTTGTTGAGGACGATACCGGGGCCGACCAGGGCCGCCCAGGGCAGGTAGTCGGCGAGTTGCGTCGCCCGACCCCGGTACTCGCGCAAATCCAGCATCTCAAACCTCCAGGTGGGCCGGCAGGCGGATGTGGCGGCGAACCACCTCGACGAAGTGGGGGTCGTGCTTGGCCGCCCAGATGGACAGGCCCTGGCCCACGAGCCACACGATCAGGCCGATCAGCCAGAGCCGCAGGCCCAGGCCGACGGCGGCCGCGAGGGTGCCGTTGGCGATGGCCAGGGCCCGGGGCGCGCCGGCGATCAGCACGGGCTCGGTCAAGGCCCGATGGACGGGGGCGGTAAAGCCGGCGACCTCCATCAGACCAGCGCCCCGCCGCCGAACGAGAAGAAGGTAAGGAAGAAGCTCTGGGCGGCGAAGGCGGTCGACAGCCCCAGCACGATCTGGATGAGACGCCGGAAGCCGCCCGAGGTTTCGCCGAAGGCCAGGGTCAGGCCCGTCATGATGATTATGCAGCAGGAGATGATCTTGGCCACCGGGCCTTCGACGGAATCCAGGATCTTCTGCAGGGGCGCCTCCCAGGGCATGGAGGAGCCGGCCGCCCAGGCCGGACTGGCCAGGAGCAGGAGCATGCCGGCGGGGATCAGCCGGATGGGATCAGGCAGGCGCATGGCGGCTCTCCACAACGAGGGCGGGGGTCAGGACGTACTCGCCGCGGGTGTCCAGGCCGGCGACCTTGACGAGTTCGATCAGGCGCCGCTCGGCGCCGCGGCCGTCGAGCACCGCGATCAGCTGGATGGTCTCAGCGATCAGGGCCTTGGGCGGGACCGCGACCACTTCCAAGGTCAGTTGCTCCAGGCGTCGCAGGGCGCCCAGCGCCGAGCCGGCGTGCAAGGTGCCGACCCCGCCGGGATGGCCCGTGCCCCAGGCCTTCAGCAGCTCCAGCGCTTCCGGCCCCCTCACCTCTCCGATCGGGATGCGATCCGGCCGAAGGCGCAGGGCCGAGCGCACCAGGTCCCGCAGCGAAGCGACGCCGTCCTTGGTGCGCAGGGCCACCACGTTCGGGGCCGAGCACTGAAGCTCGCGGGTGTCCTCGAGGATCACGACCCGGTCGCCGGACTTGGCCACCTCGGTCAGGAGCGCATTGACCAGGGTGGTCTTGCCCGTGGAGGTGCCCCCGGCGACGAGGATGTTACGCCGCTGGGCGACCGCGGCGGCGAGGCACACCGCTTGCGGCCGGGACATCACGCCGGCGCGCACGTAGTCGCCAAGGCAGAAGACCTTGGCCGCCGGTTTGCGGATCGCGAAGGCCGGGCCCTCAACCACAGGCGGCAGCAGGCCCTCGAACCGTTCGCCCGTCTCCGGCAATTCGGCGGACAAGCGCGGCGCGCCCGCATGCACCTCGGCAGCGACATGGTGCGCCACCAGCCGCACGATTCGCTCGCCATCGGCCGGGGCCATGGCCACCCCGGTGTCCTGAAGTCCCGAGCCGAGCCGGTCGACCCACAACCGGCCGTCCGGATTGAGCATCACCTCCACCACTTCGGGATCGTCGAGCCAGCGGGCGATGGCGGGTTCCAGCGCGCTCTTGAGCATGCGAGCGCTGCGCACCAGGACTTCATCGGCGGCGTGGCTCTGGGTCATGGGCGCGGGCCTCGGGGAGCGAGAACGCCGTCACTCAGACCTTCCCAGCGGGCCGCTTCAATCGCGGACTGGGCGTCGTAGGGCCCTGGCGTACAAAGACAGGCGGCGGCGAAAACGCCGTTCAAGCGTGGCCGCGCCCGCCTCACAACTCGGCCTCCAAGGGAAGCTCGGCGGGCGGCATGGCCGACGGCGCGGGCGCCGGCGCGCGCAGGTCGTGCGACACCTCACGCGTGAAGCGGCCGCCCTGGGCAAGCCTTCGCCCCAGCGTCCCGACAAAACCCTCGAACCGCTCCTTGCCCTTGGCCTGGGCGGCGGTCCGCGCCGCGTCCGCCAGCGGGGGCGTCAAGGTTAGCCAATAGCGGACAAACAACGCCTGCAACTCGATCGAGATGTCGAGGTTGCGCTCCAGCCGCTCGCCGACCCGCACCAGGGCGTCGAGGCGGCGGATCAGGGCCACGTCGGCCAATTCATCCGCGTCCGGGGTGACCACGGCCGCGATGGCCGCTTCGGCCACCGCCGACTTGGCCGCCCGGTTGGCGGCGGCATGGCGCTCCAGGGCGGCGAAGATGTCCGGCTCCAGGTAGATGCAGAACTTCACCTTGGCCATGGCTAGAGCCCCAGCCCGTCTTCCGGGTCCTGCGAAGCCTGGCGGGCCGTCCGGCGCATTCGGTCGCCGACCGATGCCGGATCCTCCAGGAACGACAGGTCGACTTCCGGATCGTTCTCGAGCTCGGGCTCGAACGATAGGTCCGGGAGCGGCGTCACAAGATCCGGCAGCACCGGCTCAGGATCGCGGGCCAGGCCGCCGTCGTCTGCGGCCGTCGCGCTCTTGCCCCGTCCGGCGGGCGGCGGCGCGACGGGTTGAAGGCCCGACCAGTCGTCGGCGGGCCGAGCCACGGCCGGCTGGTCTCCGGCCACGCCGACCCGGCGCTTGAGCTCGACATCGGCGAAGTAGCGGACCTTCTTCGCGCGCAAGGGCGGGGCGCCCGCCACCAGCACCAGTTCCTGGTCCGGTGGAAGTTGCATGATCTCACCTGGGGTCAGCAGCGGGCGCGCCGTCTCCTGGCGCGAGACCATGAGGTGGCCGAGCCACGGCGAGAGGCGGTGGCCCGCATAGTTCTTCATGGCGCGAAGCTCGGTCGCCGTGCCCAGGGCGTCGGACACCCGCTTGGCGGTGCGCTCGTCGTTGGTCGCGAAGCACACCCGCACATGGCAGTTGTCGAGGATGGCGTTGTTGGCGCCGTAGGCCTTCTCGATCTGGTTCAGCGACTGGGCGATCAGGAAGGCCTTGAGGCCGTAGCCGGCCATGAAGGCCAAGGCGCTCTCGAAGAAATCCAGCCGGCCGAGCGCGGGGAACTCGTCGAGCAGGAGCAGCAGGCGATGGCGGCCGCCCCGGGCCTTCAGGTCCTCGGTCAGCCGCCGGCCGATCTGGTTCAGCATCAGGCGGATCAGCGGCTTAGTGCGGCTGATGTCCGAGGGCGGCACCACCAGGTAGAGGCTGGCCGGGCGGTCCTGTCCGACCAGGTCGGCGATCCGCCAGGCGCACCCGCCGGTCACCTTGGCCACCACCGGGTCCCGGTAAAGGCCAAGGAAGGACATGGCTGTGGAGAGGACGCCCGACCGCTCGTTCTCGCTCTTGTTGAGCAGCTCGCGCGCAGCCGACGCGACCACCGGATGGGGCCGGTCCCCGAGGTGCGGGGTCTTCAGCATCGCCCGCAGCGTCAGGTCGATCGGCCGGCGCGGGTCGGACAGGAAGTCGGCCACGCCGGACAGGGTCTTGTCGCGCTCGGCATAGAGCACATGCAGGATCGCGCCCACCAGCAGGCTGTGGCTGGTCTTCTCCCAGTGCGAGCGCCGTTCCAGCGCCCCCTCCGGGTCCACCAGGATGTCGGCGATATTCTGCACGTCGCGGACCTCCCCCTCCCCCCGCCGCACCTCCAGCAAGGGGTTGTAGGCGTCGCTCGCGGGGTCGGTCGGATCGAAACGCAGCACCCGGCCGATGCGGGCGCGGCAGGCGGAGGTCAGGCCCCAGTTCTCGCCCTTGATGTCGTGGACGATGACTGACCCCGGCCAGGTCAGGAGCGAAGGCACGACCAGGCCAACGCCCTTGCCGCTGCGCGTCGGCGCGAAGCACAGGACATGCTCGGGCCCATGATGGCGAAGGTACTGGCCGCGCCATTGGCCGAGCACGACGCCGTCCTCGCCGAGAAGGCCGGCGGCGCGCAGCTCTGACGCGCGGGCCCAACGCGCCGAACCATAGGTGGTGACCTGGCCGTGCTCACGCGCCCGCCAGACCGACAGGGCCATCGACAAGACGATGGACGCACCGGCGCCCGACACGGCCAGCCCAGCGCCGGCGACAAACACCTGCGGCGCATAGGCGTCGTAGGCGAACCACCAGGCGAAGAAGGCCCAGGGCGGATAGACCGGCCAGCCAAGGACGATCGCCGCAGGCCGGCCAAGCTGGGGTTGAAACGCGAGCCGCCAGGCGGTCCATTCGGTGGCGAGCTCCAGTCCTGCCAAGGACAGCAGTAGGACCAGGGCCAGTTGGGCCCACATCACGCGTGTTCCGGTCATGACGACCTCCGACGATTGGGGTGGGTCATCGGCCGAGCCCCCGCGGCGGATCGAATGTCCAGTTGATCTTGCCGCCCGGGACGCGCTCGGCCTCGACCCACTGGCCGAGATGGCGCTCCAGGGCCGGCCGCCACGGGACGAGGGCGAAGGCGTCATCCGTCTCCATCATGGCGAAGCGGCCCGACGCGAGGTCCAGCCGTCGGCGATAGATCCCTGCGAGCCGGCCGCCCTCGGCCACGTCAGTCGCCTCCAGGCCGGTTTCCTGCGCCAGCCCGCGGCTTGCCGCTTCCAGCTCGCGGCGGGTCAGGGTCGCCAGCAGGTCGCGGGCGAAGCGCACCCGCTGGCCCTGGCGCTCGGCGAGGCCCTCGCCGACCAGATAGTCGACCCTGCGGCGCAAGGCCTCGCGCACCTGGCCGCCAAAACCGGCGCCGGCACAGTCGGGCGGGCTGGCCGCCAGCAGGTGACGATCCAGCCAGGTGGCGCCGGGAGCGGTCGCCTGAGCGTCCACCGCCAGGTCAGACTGCAGCCACAGGCGCGCGCGCCCCTGAGCCGTCGGCCGGTGCACCTCGACGATCGCGCCGACCGGCATGTCGGCGATGGTCGTCAGGTCCCCGACGGCCGCGTGGCGGACCGTGCCATCGAGCCCCTCGATCACCGCGAAGGCATTGCCTTTCAGCTCGTCGTCCAGGCCCCGCCCGATCAAGCGCCCGGTCCAGCGGTGCGGCGGCTCTTCGTCCGGCTGAGCCTGGGCCCCACTCCGCTCCATCGCCTGGGCGCTCATGGCCGCGTGCAGCCGCGCGATCACGTCGGTCCGCCGGCCCAGCGCGCGTAGCACGTCTTCCTGGTCGGGCCCCAGGCGCCAACGCCCTGCGCCCTCCGCGTGCGCCAGGCCGAGGGCCTCCAGCTTGTCGAGCCTCTGGGCGAGCGCCCGATCGTAGCCGTTCCTGCCGCCGGCCTTGGGTCGCAGATCAACCCGCCGGTCAGGTCCGCCCATCGCCTGCAGCCGACGGTCGAGGCTGGTCCATCGATCGGCCCCGGCCTCCCGCGCCAAGGTCCGGTCTCGATCGGCCTCGGTACGCAGGCCGAGTTCGAGGGTCAGGAGGCGGCTGGCCCGAGCCCGCAGGCCCTCGCTGATGTAGCGCGGCGCGATCACCAGGTCCGCGCCGTCGGCATCCACGCCCCGGACGAGCACATGGACGTGCGGATGGGCCGTGTTCCAGTGGTCGGCCGCAACCCACTCCAGGCGTGTGCCGAGGTCGTGCTCGGCCTGGCGCATCAGGTCCCGTGTGAAGGTCTTGAGATCCGCGAGTTGCTCCGCGTCCTCCGGCGAGACGATGAAGCGGAAATGGTGGCGGTCCTCCGCGCAGCGCTCTGCGAAAGCGTCTCCCGAGGCCTCCTCTCCCGCCGCATCGAACAGCCGGCCGCTGGCCCGGTCGGCGGCGACGCCCTCGCGCCGAAGGTAGTCGATGTGCAAGCCCAGACCGGCGCCGAGTCCGCGGCGCACCACGCGCGCCTTCACCACCGCACGCCGGGCGCCGGCGCCGACGCGATGGCCCGCCATCAGCGCCGCCACGCCGCCGCGGCCGAAGCTGGCTTGGCGTGGCTTGCGCGCGGACGCCGCGCCACGTCCGCCGGCGCGGGCCGTCGCGGCCAACACCTGGCCGACGAAGGTCTTGATCCGACGGCTGCCGCGGGTGGAGCCGATCCGGCCGAGACGGGGTTCGAAGGTTTCGTCCGTCATCGCCGACCCCGCAGCGCGCACAGTGTAAAATAGCTCGAAATATCAACGGCTTGATGGAAATCGCACTGTGCCCTGCGCTGGCGCACTGTGACTGAGCCCTTTGTTTTCCTTGTGCTTTTCACCCCCAAACGGCCCGCCCACAGTGCGCCTTTTATCTTGCCATCCACCCTTTCCTGCCCACGCTCCCCACGCCCAGCCCCGACAAACCGCGACAAAGCCCGCTCAGCGCCCATCGCCGGCCTCCCCAGCCCTGCCGACGATCGGGACGAACAGACTGCCGCCGCGCAGCGGAGTCGGCCACAGCTCTGGCGCCGGCGGACGGCCCTCATCGCGCCCGTTGAGCGGCGCGAACAGCGAGGCCGTCGGCGCGCTCACTCCAGGCGGCTTACCGGCCAGGCCGAGGTCCAAGTGCAGCTGGGCGACATAACGCCGGGTCTCGGCCGGCAAGGCCGCCTCGCCGATCAGAGCCTTCACGTAGCGCTCGGGACCCGCGTTGTAAGCGGCCAGGAAACCGTCGGGGCCGAAGCGGTCGTAGAGCTCGCGCAGGTACGCGGCGCCCGCCAGGACATTGTCGCGGGGCTCGGCCGGGTCCGGACCCAAACCGTAACGCAGGCGCAGGTCGCGATAGGTCGATGGCATGACCTGCATCAGCCCGACCGCGCCGGCCGACGACACCGCCAAGGGTTGGAACCCGCTCTCCCGGCGCATGACCCCCGTGATCCACGATGGCGGTAAGGCGAACCGCACAGCGGCTTCGCCGACCACCGCCGAAATCCGTGGCGGCGGCTCACCGCCTTGGGCCCAGGCGCCGCCAGCCGGCGTCGAAACCAAGAACAGGACGCCCATCCCGAGGCGCCGCCAGCGTGCCGCCGGGTTCGCGGCCGTCCAGGGCAAGGCGCTATCGCGCCGGCCTGACGGCCGCCCTGGACCGCCGCTGCACGCGACGGCCATGCGGAGCTTGGTCGGGACGAAGGCGCGGTCTTGAGTCCTTTGATCGAACAAAGGCGCTGGGGCTTTGTGCATCTCAGCCTCCCCCTGTGGTGAGCCAGGGCCGGGCGCGGCCGCGCACGTCCGCGGTGGTCAGCGGGCCGAAGTAGCGGCTGTCGAACGACCCCCGTGCGGCGTTGAGCAGGAACAGCTCGCCTGGACGCAGGGGGCGACACGCGCGCCATTGGGGCAACGCGCGACCCTGGCGATCCACCGACAGGGCGTGCGCTATCGGGTGGCCATCGATCCACACGGCGTCGCCGCGACGGCACACTTGGCTCGGCGCGACGGCGGCCACGCGTTTGAGCAGGAGCACACCCGCGGGCAAGACGCCGCGCGCGTCGAGCGCGGCGTCCAGGGCCGGCGGCGGGCGCAGCGCCAGCCAGTCGCCCACGACCGGGCGGGGATCGGCCTGAACAATCCACAGGCCGAGGGGCGCGCTCGCGGTGGTGTTCCAGAGCAATGTGGGCGCCGCCGGCCGCGGCGCCAATAGCGTCGCGCCAAGGGCGGCGCCACCGCCGGCCAGCATGGCAAGCGAACCCTTCATAGGCCCACCGCCTGGCGCGCGCGCCAGGCGCGGTGGCGCATCAGGGTGTAGGGACGATGGGCCACGCCCGCGCTCAGCCGGTGATGAACCTGACGCCAATGCGCCCAGGCCACGTCGGCCGGCTGGAGCCCCATCGCCTCGATGGCGTCGATCGCCGCCAACGCCGCCTTCACTTTCGGCCAACCTGACAGGCGCAGCAGGCTTTCGCCGCCCGGCTCGACGCCGGACGCGGTCGTGATCGCCTCCCCGGCGCGGGCGGCGCGCAGGATGTCCAGATGCGAGGCGATCGTGCCGACGTCATTGGAGGCCCAGCGGACCAGGGCGAACAAGGCGCCGGGCGCAAAGCCCAGGCGGCGGACCTGTCGGCTCAGGACCTGCTCGTCGCAGGACTGGCCGAAGCGGATCCACTGTTCGACCTCGCCGGCCCGCCAGGTCAGCTCGACCCAGGTCAGGCCGGCGTCGGCGCCGCCGGGACGGGGCGCAGGTGACATGAGGGATGCCCCCTATTCGGCGGCGAACGAGCGATCCTCGTCGCGCCGGCGAGCCGGATGGACGACGCCGACGCCGACGTCGGTCGTCGACGTCCGGGCGCCGCGGTCGGCCCAGCCGCGCAGGTCGTCGACCGCATAGACCACTCGGCCGCCGATCTTGCGGTAGGTCGGGCCGGTCCCGAAGGTGCGATGCTTTTCCAGCGTGCGGCCGGACAGGCCGAGGTAGCGCGCTGCCTCGCTGGTGCGTAGCAGCCTTGGCGGAATGTCGGTGGCGATGTCGGCCATTGTCGAGCTCCGGGGTTCTGCTGAACGCCGCGGCGGATGTCGTCGCGGTCCAGTAGACCATGGCGGAGGAATGGCGTGGCCAGGGATGGCGAAGACGGCGGCGGCGCTTTCGCCATCCGCTAGTCTTCGCCGCGATACCCCAGAAGACGACGATAGCGGCCGTCGGAGAAGTGCTGTCCGGTGCGCACCAGGCGGATGGTCGCGTCGCGCAAGGATGAGGTGCGCCAGGACTCCGCCGCGACGCGCGGGGCGCCGAACAGGCGCTCGGCCAGCGCGCGATAGCTGGCGCCGTCGCCGTGCCCGTCGAGCGCCACCAGACACAGGCGGGCGCGCCGCAGACGCGCGTCCGCGGACGGCGCCTCAGCGCCGCCGGCGCCGGTCAGTGCTCGCCAGAACGACAGGATGGCGGCGGCCCCGTGGGCAGCGTTGGCGCCGAGCGGAACCACGCAGGCGACGGCGTCGCCGCGCCGCAGTGGCTGGGGCATCCACAGACGATGGGCGCTGGGGCCGGTGGCGAGGATGGCGTGCCGGCCATCGTCGCCATCGCGCTCGACATAGGCGTCCGGCCAGGCCTCAGGTTGGAAGACCATGGCGTCGTCGCCGCGCTGGACTGCCGGCGTCAGGACGATGGTGCGGGAATAGACGTCCGGGCGCCAGAACACCGGCTGTTCCTGCGCGGAGAGCGTGGGGTCAGCGGCGAAAGGTCAGGCCCCAGCGCGCGAAGCGAAGGCCTTCGGCCTCCGCTCCGGCGCCGGTGGCCGTCTCCGCTCTGAACTGCTCGTAGTCTGCCTTGTAGGCGGGATTGCGCCGCAGGAATTCCCAGGCCAGGGCCTCCGCAGGGAGGTCATCCACAGCTTCGTAGGCTTGCGCGCAACGCCAATCGACTTGCAACACGGCGCACTCCACTCACGCGGACAGGGCGCCCCCACAACCCCTGGTTTAGCACGAAGCCATGACGGTTTTGCACAGGTTATCAACAACTAGTCGCCCAAAAGGCGAAGATAGCCGGAGTCGCGGAGCCAGCGCGCCCGCTGCAGGTGGCTTTCGACCATGAGATGGGCGGCCGCCGGCGCCGCGCCGATGTCCTGACCCAACACTTCCGCCGCCATGGCTTCCCAGCTGGCCTCGTCGGCCTCAGCATCCAGAAGACGCAGGTAAGTCTTGGTGTGCGCCCGATCATAGTCGGTCACTTCCGGACAATCCGGCGCGGTCGGGTCGAAAGAGGAAGCGCCCATACGATGGACCCTACGCCCGAATTGCGGCGGTTGTGGCTGCGCCAAAGCGGGAACGCCCCATTTCGGCACAGCAAACGACGAACCTGCGCGATGGCCCGTCATATGAGCGCCCTCACCCGGGCGGCTCCCCCATCGTGGGTTGCAGACCGTGAAGGTAGTCGGCGGCCCGCTGGGCATGGGCGGCGGCCGTGAAGATCAACCGATGATCGCGGTTCAGCGCGTCGAGCCAACTCGAGATGTAGGCGGCGTGGTCCTCGCGCGGCTCAAGTTCAAGTCCCAGGTCGGCGCAGAGGAAGGCCGCGCCGAGCTCTGCGACGAGCTCCTCGCGGGCATAGCCTTCGTCGCCCCAGCGCTTGCGACCGAGATCGCGATCGAGGCGCGTCGGATGGCGCGTCCAGTGGGTGCATTCGTGGGCCAGCGTCGCGTAGTAGCCTTCAGCATCGTGGAAGCAGTCCAGGGGCGGCAACTGCACATAGTCCGCCTCCAAGGCGTAGTAGGCCTGCGTTCCCCCCTGCCGGATGTCGGCGCCCGTGGCGCCGAAAAAGCCTTCCGCGGCCGCGCAGCGGACGAGCGGTTCGGCCTTCGGCGTCGGCGCCTCCCGATAGCGCTCCGGCAGGCCGTCGATCTGCTCGACATTGAACACCGTGTAGGCCTTCAGGAAGGGGATGGAGCGCTCGATGTCGGCGCCCTTGTCGTCGACGTCGGTGCGGCGGATGCGATCGGCATAGACCACCGTGGCGCCGTGCTCGCCCTTACGGACGGCGCCGCCCAGCGCGAGGGCCTGACGAAAGGTCATCCAATGCGGGGCCGCGTAGCCGCAGCGGACCGTTTCGCCCCAAAGCAGGAGCACGTTCACGCCGCTATAGGGTTCGCCGCCGTGGCGCAGGGGCCGGCTGATGCGCCCGGCCAGGTGCTCAGTGGACCAGGGCTTGGTCCAGGGACGCACGCCGCGTTCCAGGTCGTCGACGATGGCTTGGGTCACGCGGGTGTAGAGGTCGGGCCGTTGGTCGGCGGGCCGAGACGCCGTCGAGGCGCGGGACATGGCGCTCTCCTTCAGGATGTCGAGGGGAGAAAGGCGGCCCCGCCGGGCGGCGGGGCCGGGCTCAGGTCAGCGGGACCAGATCAGCGCGTAGCCGTCGTCCGCATCGACCAGGGAGGCGTAGATCGGAGCCGGGAAGCTGGGGTCGTCGAGCTTGACCGAGAGGTAGTCCCGGTTCTCGCGGGAGGTGCGCTTCCAGGCGGCGCCGAACTCGGTGGAGCCGGAGAAGATCCGGAAGTCCGGGGCCTTGTCGTTGTCCGTCTCGGAGGGCCGCAGGACAGCCTGCTTGACGTTGAGGGTGAGGGTCTTGATGGCGCCGGCGTAGCTGCCGTCTTCCGCCTTGTGGAAGGTGCCGATGGTGGCCATGGGGAACGCTCCTGTTCGCTTCGGACCGCGCCCATCGCGGCCTCGATGGCGATCCCAGGGCTCAGGGCGATCCGGCCCGCAGGCGCAGCCCCGCAGCGCAGCGGAGGACGCGGGCCACGCGCTTGTTTGTCTCGCGAGGAATGCCGGCGCAGCCGGCAGGGGAAAGAAGCGAGTGGACGCGTTGCGGGCCGGATCGAGGGCGTCAGCCCGGTCCTGAGTCCAGATCAGGCCAGAGAGGCGGCATGGGTCGGCCGGCGTTCAGGGGATTGGGCCCGCCCGCCGCCGCCCGTTCACGCCGCCGGACGACGGTCCCGGCGCCGTCCCCAATGAAACCCGCTGTCAGTCCTGCAACCGTTCGGCCCTCCGAGACGGACAACGACAAGGCCCCTCCCCGCCGCATCGTCCACGTCCGCCCTATCGCCGCCGCCAGCACCTGCAGCAGTGACGCCGGATGCAACGTCCACCCGCCAAAAGCTAGGCCCCGCGCGCCCCTACGCCCGCCGTGCCGGGGCGACGGCCTCACGTCCGGCCTGTGGTTTGGCCGTCCCGGCCCCGCAGCCCGGCGGGGCCGCCTTCCCCTCGCCGCAGCTGGCGTGAGCGCTAAGGCACGTACTTCTTGATGATGATTTCGTCGGGCCGGCGGATCGACGGCTCGGCGGTCGCCTGGCACTTCTCGCTGCACCGGGCGCGCAACACCATCGCCAGTTCCTGGAACGCGATCTGCCCGCCGTAGGTCGCCACCGCTTCGAGCGGGCTCAGGTATCGATCCTTGCCGCAGGTGATGCAGCCCAGGTGCAGGACCTGCTGGCGCTCGATCAGGGACGACAGGGTGATGGCGCGCGGCGGTTTGGGCATGCCTCACAGTTCTTTCTTTGTTCGCATCGAGTCAATCTGGCGGCGCGCGATCAGCGCGCATGAAAAAGGGCGGCCGCGCCCAAAGCGCGGCCGCCTTATGGACACCGGGAAATGGCCGCCAGCGCGTTGGCCGCGCTGGCGGCTTTCCCCTACTCGGCCGCCATCGGCGCCGCCTCCACCACCGGCTCAGGCGCGCGCAGCAGCGGCGGCAACCACCCCTTGTCCTTGAGCGCCGCCTCGGCCGCCTCGATCATCTGCGGCTTCTTTAGGTCGGTCATCCGCTGGGCGGCCTCGGGCGAGGCCCCTTCGGACACCGCCTCCAGAATGCGCGCCTTGGTCACACGGCCGAGGTAGCTGTCGGCCGTCGCGGTCCAGTGTTCACGCATGTCCAGCCCGGCCGCCGAGGCGAGGGCGTCGGCGTGCGCCCACGCGCCCGACCGCCGCTCATAGCCGTTGCGCACGGCGTTGAGGCTGGACCCGGCGCAGAACGCCAGCAGGTCGAGCAAGGCCTCGCTGTCGAGGGCCGCGATGAACGCCCAGGCGTCCCCGGCGTCCTTCGGCAGGCGCCGCGTCCAGGCTTCGAAGGTCCCGGCCTCGGCCCGACCGTCCGCCGTCTCGCTGATCCCCGGCGCCCAGCCGTCCAGGGCCGCCGACTCCAGTTTCAGGGCGAGACACGACGGCTGGTCGTAGGGCGCGTAGAACAGCCTGAGCGCCAGGGCGTGAACCACCGCCGTCAGCGCCAGGGAGGGCTGGCGCGCGAGGGTCACGCGCAGGGCCAGGGTGCGGCGGGCCGTGAGGTCGGCGACCAACCGGTCGGGCAGCGGCGACAGGCCTTCATCGGCCTCCTCCGCCTCCGGGTCAGGACCGGGATGGCGGCCGTCCGACCCGTCCTCGCCATCCCCGACTTCGCTGGCGTCGGATTCCGGCTCGGGAAGCTCGTCTTGCGGGCGCACGAGGCCGCGCTCGACCCTGGCCTCGCCATTGTAGGACAGGACCACGAACACCCCCGAGCGGGCGAGGTCGTCGGAGGCGTAGGCCTCGGCGCGAAGGGCGTCGAGGTCGGCCTCGATCTGCGAGAAACGCTCGGACACTTCGGGCGGGAGATCGTCGCAAGCCTCCCACTGGTTGGCCAGGGCGTCCTGCTCGTCGGTCAGCCGATCCGCCTCGGCCCGCTGTTCGTCGCTGAGGATCACCGGCCCCGGATAGACGCGGCCGAAGCCGTGGCCGTGGGGATAGTCCACGTAAGCCTCGGCCCAGGCCCAGCCCTCCGCCGCCCGGATCGCCTCGGCCTGGGACTGAAGCTTTTCCAGCACCATCCGGTCGAGCAGGCCGACATCCTCGGCCCAGCCGTCGCCCGCCTCAGTGAACAGGTCGCGCAGCACCGGGCCGCCCGCCGCCGCATAATCGTCCAGCCCGACGAACTGCACGCGCCGATCCGAGGCGGGGACCTTGCCCTCGGTGATCGCCCGCCGGATGGCGTAGGTTTGGGCCGAAGGCCCGAGGTTGGCGAACACCTGGGCCTGCCGCTCCGGATCGTCGGTCAGGCAGTAGGCCATCAGCTGGTCCAGGGTGATGGCCGCCTCGCGGTACGCCGCCATCAAAGGCGCGCTGGCGGCGCCGAGTCGAAGGCGCTGGCGCACGATCTGCGGGCGCACGCCGAACCGGGCGGCGATTTCCTCGGCCGACAGGCCGCGCAGGTCCTGCTGGTCCTTGAAGGCCGCGAACTGGTCGGCCGGATGCATGGGGGCTCGGGTTACGTTTTCGTCCAGCGAGACCTCGGCGGGGTCGTTTTCCGTGTCGAGCACGCAGCGCACGGGATGGGACTTCTTGATCGTCTTCTGCTTGACGAGGAGGCCGAGCCCGAGCCGCCGCCCCTCCCCGGCCGTCACCAGGAAGAACCCGGTCGGCTGGTCGCCCTCCATCTCCGGCTCCACCACCAGCGGGTGGGTGGGCTGCACCCCCTTCTTGGCCGCGATGGACGCAGCCAGGGCGGCCACGTCCTCGGCGCTGTGGCCGGTCTTGCGCACATTGCGCGGGGACTTCTTGAGGCGGTTCCAGGGGATGAACAGCACCGCCCCGTGTTCGGCGCTCTCGCCGCGCTCCACGGCGAAGCTACGCGGTTCCAAAGCCACGTCGGTCATGGGTCTCTCTCCATCGGTCAAGGTTGCAGGCGCAGCGCGCGCCTGCGGCCTTGCCCGTCGGCGAGACCGGGTGTGCAAACGGAGGGGCGCCTTCGCGGGGAACCGGCTGCAGGGCCCTGGCGGCCCAGCCCGCCGTGACCGACCGTGCGAGGGGACCGAAGCTGGGCGGAAGGCGCTCCGAAGTGCGCCGAGGGCGGAGCCCTAAGGAGCGTCCGGCCTGCCGGGCGCCTAGAGCTTGAGCGGATGGATGGCCATGACGATGGCTAGCGCGAGACCGGCGAGGATCATCAACGCATAGGGCCACGCCCCAAGGGGCCGGCGCACGCGGCCGGCCCTGGAGCGCCTAGTGGTGATCTGGAGGACCATGACCGTCATCTAAGCGCAAACCGCAGAACCGGCCAAGCGGCCGACGGGGCGTTGCGGGGTGTCCCCGCAGAAGGGGTCGGGCGAGACCTGGGCTCGACCGCAGGGGAAGGCTTTCCCCTCAAGAGGCGGGCATGATCCGCTTCATGAAGCCGTCGAACAGGGGCACGGTAAAGGCGGTCTCGCCATGCCCGGGACTGAACAACATACCCTTGGCGATCAGGTCGTTTCGGATCGGCGCAACGGTGGTGACCTTGCGCCCCATCTGTCCAGCGATGTCTCCGGATCGATGAGGACCGGGGCCGAGCTCCGCCATAGCGCGCATATAGGTCTTCTCCGCCCGCGAGAGCCGCTCGAACCGGACCCGAAAGAAACTGGCGTCCAGCTCGGCCAAGGCTTCGTCGGTCGCCCGGCGCGCGTCGTCGGCTTCGATCGGCGAGACGTCCGCGACATTCCAACTGTGCTTGCCCCACTCCTGCAGGAAGTACGGGTAGCCCTCCGTCTGACGTAGGATCTCCGCGATGGCGTCGGCTGTGAAGGCGACGCCGTCACGTTCAGCAGGAAGGCAGAGCGCGGCTTTGGCCGCATCGGCGTCGAGGCGGTCGACCTTCACAAACTCGAAGAGGCGCTCCGCGTAAGACTTGGCGCGTCCCATCTGGCCGAGCAGTTGCGGCAGGCCCGCCGCCACCATGGTGATCGGCAGTTGCGCCTGGTTGGCGCTGTGCAGCGCCATAATCAGGGCCGCGAGCTGGGCTTCGGGTACGTATTGGAGTTCGTCGATGAAGAACGCCACGGCCGTGTCACGCTCGGCGGCGGCCTCGCCCACCGCCGCGATCAGATCGACCAGATCGGTTTCCAGGTCGCCGGAATCGGCCAAGCCAACCTCAGGCTCCAGGTCCAGGCCGACCTCGACGTCCGCATACTTGACCTTGAGCGCGCCGACAAAGCCAGCGAGAGCCCGCATGGCCTTGGCGAGGCCCGCCTTGGCGGAATCCATGCGACGCAGGCGAAACAAAGCCGTGCGGAGCGCCGGCGCCAGCAGCGCCGGCAGTGAGCGGTCCTCCGGCGCTTCGATGCGGACGATCGCCAGGCCTCTGGCCTCCGCGTCGATGCGCATCTTGTTCAGAAGAACGGTTTTGCCGACGCCGCGCAGGCCATAGAACACCAGACTGCGGGAGGCGCGTCCGGCGCGGATGCGGTCGAGCGCGACCGCAGCCCGTTCGATGACGTCAACCCGGCCAGCAAGCTCGGGCGGAGGCGCGCCGGCGCCGGGGGCGTAGGGATTGGTGCGAGCGTCCATTTCAAGCCATCTTACCCGAGTTTATCGAATTTCGGTAAACTAACCTAAACTCGCTATAAACCTCGATCAGGCGGCCCTTGGCCCCTTCAGTCGGCGCGACGGCGGATCAATCAATCCCGCGGGCAAAACCTGAACTTCACACCGGGCGGCCTGCAGCTCGAGTTTGCGCAACGCGGAGCGTGCGCTCGATTCTCGACGTACGGCGTCGGGGTCCGCAGACAGCAAGGCGGACAGCTGGGCCCGGCTGGTGCTGTTCAGCCAGCGGCTGAGGTCGGGACTGGGCCGCCGTCCGTGACCGACGACGCTGCTGATGATCAGCTTGGAGATCTTCTCCTGCTGGGCGCGCAAATGGTCCTGCACGAGCTTTGACCGGGTGATGTAGCCCGCGTTCACTCCTGGCAGGCTGTGGTTCATCAAAAGGTGGATGTCGAGGTCCGACACGCCGGCCGCCTGGGCGACCGTGCGGTAGGTCTGGCGTAGGTCGTTGCCCCAGTGGCTGAGATCGTCCTCGCGATCCTCCTTGTGTTCCACGATGTGGCCGCAGGGCGCATCGCTGGGAAACAGCCAAGTCCGGCTGGCGTCGGGATACAGCACCCGTCCGAACCGTCTCACGCGGGCCAGGCACTCGATCATGGCCCGCGACAAGGGGATGTCGAACGCCTTGTCCTCCCCGCCCTTCGGACGCGGCAGGTTCAGGACCCGGCCCATCAGGTCCAGTTCGGGCAGCTGGGATTCCTTGAGCGCCGTCGGGCGCGACCCCGAGAGGAGTGTGAATAGGTGGAACTCTCGCCGGATCGGGTTCTCGATGGCCGCGAGTTGTTCGAACCAGGCCGGCAGATCGCGCACACCCATCCCTGTGTCGCGCCGCTTTTGTGGGTTCCAATCCACCCCGAAGGTCGGGTTTTCCGCCGGCAATCTACGGCAGGTTTTACGAGCGTGGTTGTAGACCGCCCTGAAGCTGCGCATCGCCGCGTTGGCCATCGCTTCGCCGTTCTCTCGGCTGATTGTGTCGTGCTTGTCCGACACTAGCCGAGGCTCCTCGCCGAGGACCGACAAGGGTAATTCAAGCCAATCCACGAGGAGCCGTTCGAAGTGGTCGGCATAGCACGCGACGGTCGCCGGGCTGCGTTTCTTACGCACCAGATGGACCAGCTTGTACCGCTCCCAGGCCTCGCTCAGCGTGGGCACATCGCCGGGTTTCGTCGCCGGTTTCCTGTCGTCCTTCGGCCGAGGATCACGGCCCTCAGCGATTTCACCGAGGAGACCCTTGGCTTTGGCGCGGGCGTCACGGGTGCTGAGATCCCCGAACTCGCAAATCTTCATGGTGATGCTGTGCACCCGACGGCCTTGGTCGCGCAGATCGCCTTGGATGTAGAAGCCCTTGGATCGACTGCCAACCAGCACGAAGAAGCCCGGGAGATCGGTGTCGCGTGCGCGGTACTGGCTGCCCGGCGCATGCGGCAAGGCGGCGACATTCTTGTCGGTCAATGGAAGAGATAGATCGGCCACGGCGACGAACCTTAGAGCACAGCAGATTATACCGGTAGATTTATGCCGGTTTTATGCCGGCGAACTCCTCTGGCAGAAGCAATGCGGTTTGCTCCACCCAACATTCGACAAGATGCGATCGACCTTAGAAAAACGCAAGACCATCAAAGGCCTAATCGCGTTTTGTCGCAGATCGTCGCACAATCGGACGAAGTCTGCTTTTTCTATTTCTTGAACTCTTAATCAGCGGGTCGTAGGTTCGAATCCTACTGCACCCACCAATCATTTCAATGATTTAGGTGGGAGCGCCAGGGTCACCGGAGCTTGAGAAATCGGCTCCAGTAAGCACCCAGTAAGCAGCTTGGGTGGACTCGCGATGACGCAAGTACACGCGCGCTCAAACTCAGCTTCGAGATGAGCTTTCGGACTCTGCCGCCCCAACGCGGACACCATCGGCCGGGGGGTGTTGGGGACATCAAGCGAGCGTCGGTTGGCCGTGACTGGACCTCGCGGCCCAAGTGCCCCCGAGCTTTAGGCGGAGACAGGTTCGCCTTGGTATGGGGCGACCGCCAGGGCGATTCGATATGGCGTCACGTCGAGAACGGACTGCGTTTTGGGCAGCAACAACGCCAATCCCCCTGACCGTTCCACAAGATGCATGTGCCAATGCAGACGGCCGGTCTTACGGCGTGTCGTTGTGTTGAGGGCCGAAATGCACTCAGCCACGACGGCGCTGGGGATCGCGAAAGCCTCCTGCCGGTCCATGCAGCCCAGGAGGAGGAAGCCCCGCTCAGCCTCCGCGATATAGGTCTGCGAGTCCGGATGATGCGCATACCAATAGGGAAAGGCGGACCGGTCATCGTAGCGCTTCGAAAGGGCCACCACGCACCGGGTCGCTCCGCTCGGGTCGCGGTGCTTGGCAACCGTCTCCGACTGGAGCGTAACAGCCTGCGCCGTTGCGAACGCGTTCAGCACAGCATTACGCATAGTCTGGATCGTGGCCGAATCTGTGAACCGCCACTGCCCTTTGCCGGAAGCGGGATCCTCATCCTCAAGGTTTTCCGGGCCCGTCTCCGGCCGAGGCCACAACTCGAGAGCCGACTCGAACAGCACTTCGCCACGTGCGACGATGTCGGTTTCGGACCAGGCACTCGGCGGAGAAAGGCGTAGCCACGCATTGAGGCGGAGGTCGCTGTCCTTGATGATTGCTACGACCTTCGCGCCGACCGCGCCGTTGCTCACCGACGCATTCAGTTCGCCCGTGAGCAACGTCAGGTTGCCGATGGTATGAATCAGGCGCTCGCGGCAAAGGCTGTCACTCTCGTTGTCCTTTCGAGGCATAGCGGCCGCGAATGGGTAGTCCTCAAGCGAGCCCTTCTGCGGCAGAAGGTGCTCCACGCTAAGCCGATCGGGTAGTCCTATGGCTTCGTTGCGACGCGTACGTGCGCGCTCCTCGATGGCGCGTAGAACCATGGCGCTCCGATCGGGACGCGACTTGGCATAGAGTGGTTTGCTCAGCCAGGCGCTGAGGAATTCTTCGTCGGACGGCCAAACGGTCGTCGGATCAGGCGACCGAGTTAGTTCCGCGCGAACCACGTCGGCCAAATCAACGTCATCTGCCGCCTGCCTGACCTTGGTTAGGAGCTGCACGAAGAACTTGTTGTAGTTCTTGTTGGTGGCTCCGCAGACGAAGCGGCGAACCAGCCACGACTCCAGATCTTCGATAAGCCGATCTCGGGACGCCGTCGAAAGGCGATCCGAGGGCGCAGAGAGCACGTACAGAAGGAGAGGATAGACGGTGCTATTATCTAGGGCCTTCAGGCGCTTTGCGAACACCGCCGCTCGATCTCCCCCGGTGGGCTCGATGAGACGTTGAAAGATTTCGGCATGGGCCTTGATGTCCGCGAGTAGCGCCTCGATCGAGCCCTGATGGGTGCTCCGCCAGTCGCGAAACTCCCGAAACAGCTGTCCGATGTTGAGCTCCCCCTCGGTCTTCATGACGAGGTAATGGAACAGGAACAGATCGATCCGCGGCCGAGTCAGACGCCCTTGCCGCTCTTCCACATGCCAGAAACGGTCTTCGCCGTTCACAGGAGTGGCCAGACGGACATCGTCGAATGACCTCCAGTATTGCTCGTAGAGTGCGTCCGGCTCGTCGTCGCGCTCATTCGCCGCCTGCAGGAAGAGATAGTTGCGAATGAGATCTGAAGGGAGCAGCGGCTGCCCGCGAGCATTTAGCGTCTCAAAAATCACTTGAGGGTCGTCTTCTTCTTCGAGCTCGATGACCACCAGCTGCAATGCGACCCGTAAAGCCTGACGCAGAGACTCTATGCGCCTTTCCCGGGTCTCCTGGTTTCCCTCCGCGAGGGCGAGGTGGTCACCGATCCTGTCGAAGAAGAAGAAATAGGCGGCCGCCATCCGTGGCGCTGCCGAACGAGCACCGCCGAAGGCCTTCAAGAGGTTCGCGGCCGATCCCGCCGTCATCACTTTTCGGAAAATCTCTCGGTCTGCGTTGGTCGGCCAGACCTTGAAGGACGCCTCGGACCCGCGCTTCTCGTCTTCGTGTTCGGTCAAGCGGCGCAAACGGGCAGCGTATTGAGAATTGTTCGCCTCGGCATGATCTCGTAGGGCGGCAAGAAAAATCTGGAGCGTGGTCAACCGTTGTTGGCCGTCGATGACCTCGGACCTCGCCACACCGGACCCGACGAGCTTTGACACATTGAGGACTACAGCCCCCAGGAAATGGGAACGCTTCGCCCCCGCTTCACCGACGGCAAAGCAAGCCTCGGCCTGTCGTTCAATGTCGTCCCACAGCGGAGCCCACTGTTCATCTTGGCCCCACACATAGGGACGCTGGTACAGGGGAACGACGTAACGGCGCTCTTTGTGAAAAAGGTCTTGAACGGACAGCTTGTCGGGCTTCATCGATCCCTCGAGGACGCCCACCTGGCGTCGATCGAAGCAATTGTTGAAGCAACGGACTGGGCCTTGCAACCTGCGGGCTGTCGCAAAGGGCTTTGGGCAGTCACATTCCGCGCCTAGGGTTGTGTCGGAATTCTGCACTGCGCCTCTCGGCAAATTTAGAAATTTATTGCCGAGAATGCTATTGGGTCGATAACTGTTGCCAAGTCAACTGGAGGCACGCATGGCCGAAGACGACCAATTTCGCAATCTCGTTGGAGAGGTGGCGGCGGCATATTTCTCGAATTCGCACGTCCCACCGACGGATATCCCGACCGTCGTCCAGCAAATTGCATCAAGTCTTGGCGCCGTGCGCGCGCCATCCGCCCCCCCAGAGGAGCCCGCGGCAGCTGAACCAACGCCGCCAGTGCAACCCAAACTGACTTCAGCTCAGATCAGGAAGTCGATCACACCTGATGCCTTGATCAGCTTCGAAGACGGCAAGCCTTACAAGACCCTCAAGCGGCACCTTACCACCCAGGGGCTGAGCGTCTCCGAGTACAAGGCAAAGTGGGGTCTGCCGAAAGACTATCCATTGGTCGCTCCGAGCTACAGCGCAGCCCGATCCGCCATGGCGAAAGCGGCAGGTCTCGGCGCACGTCGTTCGGTGGTTCTCGCGACACCCGCTCCTACGATAGTTGCAGAGCCCCCCAAGGCTCGCCGCGCTCGACAAGCGACAGCCAAAGCCGGCGCGACGCCTGCGCATGAAGCGCCGAAACGGCGCGGCCGCAAACCCGCCGCCCCGTCCCCAGCTGGTTCCTAAACCGAATAGTGAAGGCGAGGCCGGATTCAGCCTCGCCTTCACCTTTTCAGGTCGCCTCGCACATTGGAACAGACGCAAGACCTGCGGTAAGTCGTCGACACCAGAAAGCGAGATGTAGCCCTTGCTGAGCGTGCTCACTAACATCGTCCAAAGGGGCGCCAACAGCCGCTATAGACATCTAGAAATCGCCTCCTGCTCACGGCCACCCAGCTAGCCGTTTCTTGTCTCGTCTCACGGCCTTTCGGATTCAGATCGAAGGATCGGATCGGTTAAGCCTGAGGCCCCAGGATCCGGGGTGATAGGCAGTGGACACGAGGTCTACGTTTGTCGAGCAACCGCACCTGCCAGAGCTCATCCGGGTCGCGTTGCTCGAGCAACCGACGGCGAGCTAATTCTGCGATGAGCCGCTCGGCCGGCCGCTTACCCCATTCATGGGCGAGTCCCTTGGGAAGCAATCCGATCACCGGCTGGCCTGCATAGACAAGGTCGCGAATCCCGACCCACTCCCGGGGTATCGTCTTATGAGACCCGTCCTCCGATTTAAGGTCCCCAACTGACGGGCACCGGTCAGGGTCATTCAAAATCGCGACGAGCTGCCCAACAAGATCGGCGTCAGCGGTCCCTCCCAGCCCTTCGCACGAGCTAGCAAAGGTCGTGATCAAAGCCTGTTCAATCAAATTGGCTTTCCAGGGCACGATTTTCGCTTCGCGCCCCATCATCAGCGCTGCGTACAACAGCCCGAACTTGCGTGCCAAGCGAGCGAAGACCGCGCTGGAGCTGAGCGCAGCGACGGCTTCCTTCGCCACAAACGCTTCAATTCTCCGGCGGACATCCGTCCTGAGCCGCCCTCGCGTCGAACGCCTCAGGTAACGGATCCAAGCCCGCAGCGGAGTGCCATAGTACTTCGCCGATACGGAACGCAGTTCCTCGGCAACTCTACTGGCGGTGTCTCCCGGCTCAAGTCGATCGAACACGCCCCCCTCCTCCTCTCGTCCGGCATAGAGATCCAAGACACGCGCGAATTCACCTGCGAGACGCTGCTCACCGACGGCCTCGGCAATCTCGTTGGAATTTCGCTCAGAAACAGCGAGGCCGATCGTCCGAAAATAGAGCTGCGTGAGGCCGGCCTTCCGCTGCATGACTTGAGACACGGTTCGCCCTCCCCCCGCCACGGTATTGTAGGCGAGTAACTTCAGCAGCTCGCGTTGCGCTCCCTTGTCCAGCCGGCCGAAATCCTCGATCGGCAGCACGAGATTGTTGAAGTTAGCGCCGAGCTCCTCCCACGCCCGCTGGCTCGTTTGAGGGCTTTGGATCGCCTCAGGGGTTGCTCGGCCCTGGAAGGACATGGCGCCGAGCTGGATCGTGCTTTTGCCGGTCGTACTGCCCCCCGCGAGCAGCACGATCATGCTTTCGCTGAGATCGGCGAACGGCAGCAGAGGTGCGGCCAGGAAGGCGCCGAGCGTCGTGATGCCGAGCGACGACTTGCCAAGGAGACGCGCATTCTGTTTGCGCCAAAGGGCCAGCTTTCCCCTCCAACGGCCCACGAATGCGCTCGCGGCGGGGCTGGTGGCGCGATCGGCGGCAAACCTCACCTTCCGTTCGCCCTTGCCGATCGTACGGCCCGGAAGAACGAACTGATCGAGGGCGGCATCTCGCTCACCGTTCGGGCCAGCCCATCCCGTCGTGATAGTCTGCAGAACCTCTTTCGCTGCCCGATCCCGCAGTTGCTCGATACGCTGTTGGAAAAGGGGCGCGTCTTTAGGATAGAAGCCCGTGCGGTTTACACAGGCGTTGAGGACCGTCTGCGGCTTCATCAAATCCGCAGCATCTACGAACACATCCCACCGGCGACGCCTATTCGTTGTCACGCACAGTTGGATCTGCACATCGCCGTGCCCGATGTCGGGCAAGGGCGCGAGGCGACGAACGACCTCGACGCTGACGAGCACCTCAATAGGTGCCGCTTCATTCACGTTAGATTTCATGACCTTGCTTCCTGTGACGTGAGACTGAGCAAGCGTTCTGTCTCAGTCTCACAGCGACAGACTCAGCGCGTGAGCGTCGCTAGTTAAAGACAGTGTTATGTAATTTTTGCTATTATGGCCGACATCCAGAATTGGATTAAGATCTGAATCTCAAAGATCAGCCACGGAACCTATTCAAGTTGAGATATCTGACAAACCAAATCTGATTAATCTGTCTTCGTAATCCGTTAGGCACAACAAACGGGTGAGAACAATCAGAGGACCCCCCTGGAGTCTGAAATTTCGCCTTACCGATCTGCCAGATGTACGGCTTATCCAACTCGATGTTTGGACAGGGCCATCGATGAGAAGAGTCTTAGTGCAATACTCGACCGCCCCATGAAGGTCCGTGATCTGCCGCGCTCTGAAGGACGTTAGGACTCGCAAGCGCTCGTCTTTGGGCGGCCGGAAAAGCCTGCGCAGGCTTCGTTTGGCTTCCTCAGGATCGGCGCTCTTGTGAGCGACAACGACGTGGAGATGGGGTTGCCAAAACCGATATTGATTGGCGTGGATGTGCCAACTGAGGTCGATCGCTCCGGCGCATGCGATGATGCTGGGGTCGCGAAGCGCGCGCCGATAAACCCACTCCCTGACCCGTCTAAGGACGGTAGGGTTGAGTTCGTCGAGATCAACCGCCCAGTCCGGGTGGACACTCGTGAGCATCCACAGGCGGCGGGGGGAAGCATTGTCCTGATTGAGAGCGTCCAGGACCTCCCTACTGAAAGCCCGTCGGACTTCCGCCACCCTATATTGGCAAACGGTTGGCGGCAGGGGCATATCTTCCACATCCCGCCTCCGCCGGCCAAAAGCGAGCTTCATTGCGCGCTTAGCCTTGGCTTGGCGTCTTGCGAGAGCTTCCTCGGTATAGTCTTGGCGAAGGGCGGTCTTCATCACCGACCACCCCTGACCCGCGCGAGATCAGCTCGGTTCGATCCCTCGAATTCGAGAATGTCATCCCACCGGTAACGGACGGCGGAACCAATCTTGATATGCGCAGGGCCACGACCGGCCGAGCGCCAATTTTTGAGCGTCTCGGCCCTGAGACCCCACCATTTGGCGAGGTCCTCGGTGTGCCAAAGCCGGTCACCGAGCGGATTGGATGATGTGTTATCGAAGTTCACTCTGGGTCCCTCCAGGTTGCGAAGGGGGCGTATTGATCCCAGAACGGCGCTAAAAGAACCTCCGCTAAATCCGCAAACTCCGCAGGGGGAAAACCCGTCTAGCTTTTCCCCCGCCCGAGATCCTTCCTGAGGTGATCCGAAAATTCCTTTTTAGTCGGCCACTTAGGCAGCACGATGCCGTCACTCTTCGCCATCTGGAGCATGTGCTCATACAGCACTGCAGGGTCAGCTCCGATCCTGTTGCGATCGGCGAAGAACACCTTCAGCAGCAGTTCGTGAACAGTCTCCCGCGGCCATTTCCTGGGCCTCCCGCCCGCTTTCCGCGCCCCTGGCGTGCTCGGAGCTGGTCCAAAGGCCTCGAAAACATCTGGCCCCCAGAACATCAGGTCGTAGTGCCGATCGGCGTAATGGGCGCTTCGGTCGAAGAGATCTTGGCGGATCGCCCTCCGAATAACGGTCTTCGCGCTCCTCCACTCGTCGAGAGACAATTCGGCCTCGAACCAGTCGCTCTTCTCGGTAGTGTCGAACCTCAGCTGAAAATGATCGGGCACCTTTGTCGTGAGCTTCCGGTACAGCTTCGCCTGCCTCAAGGCTGCCGAAACGCCGAGCATCACGTCAGCCGCGGGCATCGCCACAGCGTGGGCGGCCGGCTGGTGGAAGCGCTCCAGGAACTGCTCCTCACTCGTGCTGGCCCAATAGGACTGCGGGATTTGAAGTTCGCACGGGATCGTGGTCGGTACGGGAACCCACGCCGCTAGATCTGCTCGACGGAGAACCTGATACAGCGACCTCAAACTGACCGGATGAAGACCTGTCACCCCCTCAAGCAGCCTCGCCGCAGAGACGTACTCCGACAATTCTGGCGGCGTCTCGACCTGCTCTTCAGATTTGTCCTGTTCCAGCCCGGGGCCAACCTCGCCCTCGCTGGAGCTGAAATGGCCCTCAAGGACGTTTTCGCTTGATCGCGTCTCAGGGGCCTCGAGGTAGGCGCCCTCGCCGTCTTCGATCGTCGTCATATTCAATGCCCCCCGCTCTGACCCGTTTATTCTTGCGAAGATTCGGCAGGCATCACCGCCATTTTTTTCTATGCCCGCGATATCTACGGTCTCGATCTAGTTGGCCGTGGCCGCACTGATGCATCACGAAGAGGGCGGAATCCGCGCCCCGGCCACCCGCATCCAGCGCGGCGGCAGCCAATCAAAGAGCGGCACAGCCTGCGGAGCGTGGGATCAGAGGTTGAGACCTGAGACAAGCGCAGCACCGTACGGCGCAGGCGTCAGGCACATTCGCTCCAACGCGCTGAGCGTCTCGGCGCTGGGTGTACATTCGCGGCAATGCACTGAGCGATCAGGCCGTCCCGCCCGCCCACATGATCGCGCCAAGGCCAGGTGGGCCTACAGGCTGGGGCAGGTCCCAAAAGTCGGGTCGTCCCCACGAGAGGGCTCTGTTAACCGCCAAGCTCGCCGACCGCGGGCCTGTTCAATTCGTGAGTCTGGCTGTAGTCCTCCCGCAAATCCCGGAGAACCGAAGTGGCAGACCACGCCTTGACCCAGCTCACCGCCGACATCGTGTCGAACTACGTCGGAGCCAACAAGGTGAGCCCCGAGCAGATCCCCGAGCTGATCCAGACGACCTATGCCGCCCTTCACAGCGTTGCGTCCGGCGCCACCGGCCTATCCACGGAGCCGGCGCACCTCGTCCCGGCGGTGCCGATCAAGAAGTCCATCACCCCGGACTATCTGATCAGCCTCGAGGATGGCCGGAAGTACAAGAGCCTGAAGCGCCACCTCAGGACCGCCTACAACATGTCGCCAGAGGACTACCGGGCAAAGTGGAACCTCCCGAAAGACTATCCGATGGTGGCTCCAAATTATGCCGCCAGCCGGTCGGCGCTTGCCAAGAGCATGGGGCTCGGTCGCGGGGGCGCCCAGCAGGGGAAAGGCGCCGCGGCAGCCGACAAGCGGGCCGTCCGCAAGCCCCGGAGCAACTCTATCGGCGAATGACGTCGGCCGGCCTCCCCGCCCCTCACCCGTATAGGAATGCGGTCCCTAATCGCCTGATCTATGACGGCGGTTTCGCGCCCTTGCCTATCGGCGCGAGTTTGAGCGGCTGTCAGCCCATGCATCCCTGGTAATTACGTAGACCAGGTAGGGCGCACTCTCGCCTTCAGCTCGGTATGACAGCCGTTGGTCGTTCCACATTCCCAGACGTTTCATTAGGCCCCAGCTGGAGGCGTTGCCTGCTCGGGTGCGAGAAACCACCCGCAACGCGCCGAGCTCGGCGAACGCATAGTCCATGGATGCCAGCGCGGCCTCCCTGGCGTAACCGCGCCGCTGCGCGTCCTCACGAAGCCTCCATCCGATCTCGATCGCATCGAGGACCGTGCTGTCCGGCTCGTCCACCCGGACCAGTCCACAGAAGCCCAGGAACGCGCGATCCGACCTGCGCTCCATGGCCCAAAACGTATGGCCATAGGTTTCCTGCTGTTCCACGAGCCATAGAAACAGCTGCCGCTGGTCGGCCGGGCTGAGAGGACCGCCAAGCCAGCGCATCACCTCTTTCGTGTTGCAATGACGTTCGAGGTGCTCCTCGTCCTTACCCCGCCAATTCCGCAGCACCAGGCGCGCCGTCGTGATTACAACGGCGCGCTGAGTTCGCTTGGCCATGACCCTGACCTGCTGGATTGGCAGGCCCTATCGGGCCTGCATCTCTTCCAGCTCGATCGTACGGCGGATGGTCGCCTCCAGAATGCAGCCTTGCCTGTTCAAGATATCCATCGTGCCGCGGGTCTGGTTTTCGGACTCGCATTTCGAGTCGCGGAACTTGATCCAGGCCCGCTCGGCCTCCCGCAGCTTGACCTGGGCCTCGGGTGTCTGGCCGCTCATCGCCTTTTGGTAGGCGGCGTTGAGCTTGGAGTCCTGAGCCTTGATTTCTGCGTCGCTGCAATCAGCCATGGCTGCCGTCACGCCATTCGCCGCGTCCCCTTCCTTCAGGCACTGGTCGTAAGCCGGCGTGTACCGAGCTTCGAGTGCTGCTTGATCATCGGCAGGCGCGGATGAAGAGGCGTCGGGAGCCGCTGGGGAGGCCGACGAAACGGCAGCATTTTGACTTGCCTTACCCGACAGGATCTGCGCTGCAGCGACGAACCGGAGTAGCTGCGAACTACCTGACGGAGCCTCGAAGCTCACTACGAATGATTTCCCGTCGGCGCTTGGTTGACGGCTGAACGTCAAGTCGACGGTGGCCTGGCCTTCATTGAGGCTGTGGGTCACGCTTTCGAGGCGCGAGCCATCTGCCGCTGGCTTGAATATGTAGGCGCCTACGTGCGCACGGTCCTCAGGATCGTTGACCGCTGCATCCACAGCTTTTTGTTGGGCTTCGGGCAACTTGATCTGCAGCTGCCCTGCGCATTCGATTTTCTTGGTGTCGTGATCGGCACTCTTGAGAGTGACCAGGTCCAGCTTGAGAGCGCCTGCTGTCCACTGCTGCTTCAAGGCTGCGGTCAAAGCGTCACCGCTATAGGCCTTATCGGCATCCTTCACGGCAGCTTCGTTCAGTAGGTCCCGGACATTCGAGAGAGTGTCGGCTGCTGCACAAACCTGTTGCGGCTGCGCAGCCTGATCGCAGCCGACAAGGGCAACCGAGCACGCGCTGATCAGAATGAAAGTTGGGATACTTAGACGGCTCATGATGGATCTCCATTAGTCGCAAAAAGTTGCCGCGCAGCGCCATCACTGCGCTCTGTGTTCACCCGTCTGGGATCTCAGCCCCGCCCGACGAAGGCCGCTCTCGCCCCCTGAGCACCTTCGCGTCTGGATCGAGAAGGAGCGGCGGTATTCGGGAGCAGTCATGCCGCCCGCGAAGCTCGCCGATTAGCAACTATAGTTACTGGCTCTCATTGCCGGTGCCTAGCCCCATGTCGGCATGGGTTGGAAGGAAATAGTTGGGACGAACATCCGCACTGTGCGGGCGGACAAGGATCTCTCTCAGGAAGAGATCGCCCACCGCGTGAATATTTCGACGACCTATTACGGCCAGGTCGAACGAGGAACGCGTAACGTCACCATCGAGGTTTTGGGGCGCATCGCTGACGCGTTGGGCGTGGAAATGGAACGGCTCATCGAGCGCTGACTGCGGTGACCCACGCTTCCCTGGAGGTGCCGTCCATGCCAGGCTTGGCTTGCATCACGCTAGGAATCTGCTGCTCCCGCTCGGGCCCTCCGCCGGCTCCGTCGTCAATAGTCCTCCGCCATCATGAGAGTGAGTACGCGAAAACAGCGGTCGGGATCGGCCGGGTCGTCCGCGCGGTAGGTTAGGGTTAGATCGTAGTAGTCGATCTTGAATAGTACTGTTTCCCCTCCGATTTCGAATCCCCCGAAGTCGTGCTCCCGGTGCGGGTCGTTGGCTTCGTCGAAGGCCGAGAACGCCTTCAATTCCGCGATCGCTCGCTGCAAAAACCCCCTGCCCCTTTCCGCCACCCCCCTCGTGATGAAGATCCGGCCGCCAATTCCCGTGGTTCGCAGCTGGTCATTGAGCTCCCGAATGCGGCTGACCTGGCAGCCATCAACGATCGGCGCGTTGCCGTCACAGCAATTGTTCATGTTTTGTTCCTGTAAAGAATAGTGACCAGACGCCTTTGGGCGTCGGTGTCGCCGTCGATGTAGCTTTGGGTGGTTTCTATGGACTGATGCCCGGCGAGGAGCTGGACATCTCGCAAACTAGCCCCGGCCTTATGAGCCGATCGGGCGGCCATCGTAATGAACGTCCGGCGGCCGCTGTGCGAAGAACAGCCGTGGATGCCCGCCTCTCGATACAGTTCGATGAACCAATTTACGATGCTATTAGGCCGCATTGCGCCGCCGCGCGACGAGCTCACGACGGGGCCTTCGAGACGCGAACTGGAGCGCAAGTCACTCAAAGCGGCTCGAAGCTCAGGATGCATCGGCACCCGTCGCCCGCCCCTCTTCTTTGCGATGCGATCATGCACTTCTATGCCGTTGGCCAACCGACCTCGGGCATCCAGCACCATCTGCCATTCGAGCCCTGCGATCTCGCAGGCCCGCAGACCCGCACGCACAGATAGTAGGAAGATTACTAGACTACGAGCCGGATCCCGCCGGCGACGAAGAACAAATAGTGCACGCTTCGTTGCAGCATCTGTCAGCAGCTTGGCCTGGCGACCAGCCATGAAGTCCTCCTCTTCGTAAAAAACGCTCGCGCCCATCTTGCATTTGCGCCAACTCGTACAGATGCGATGCCGCGGAGCTGCCACCTTTGGAGCAACCGCAATAGCCGGCTCATGGGAATGACGAGAAGGTTGGGCGACGATATCGCCGAAAGCCTCGGCACCGCTCAAACGCGCAGCATCGTGTCAGCGAACGATCGATATGATCACACTAGCGCAACAAGCTCGTTTTGTCAATAAGTATTTGAAAATACTCCATTTTCAGACGCAAGCAAGGCCTTTACGGTGCCAGGGCGTCTCTTCACGCGTAGCTTTTCAAGCAAGTCCGCCGGGGAATGATCGTAGAGCGCAGATCTGCATTCTTTGCCCTGAGAGCGGTTCACTTAGAACCGCGTCGCGCCATTTCCAGACATTGACACCACTCCAGATTCCGGACGTTCGCGCTGGCGGCTGAACGGGGCTGATCGACCCATTGCGGACCTTGGGAGAGTCCGGTTCCAGGTCCCTCACTTGACCCGGTGAAGCTTCAAGTGTGACGCTGATGCGTCGCGGACCTTACGGTGAAGGGCGATCTATGATGCCGTTGGCTTGCGCTGCGATCATCTTGACATTGTGCATCCCTCAAGGATGGTCCACGCCTGACCTGCACGGTGGAGGGCCGTCTAGTTTCGGCAGCGGCGCAGTCGTCACAGGTCCGGGTGCAACCCTTTCCGTGCTGGTCGGAACGGACGTTCCGATTTTGATGGATGAGCACGACAGCAAAGCATGCATCCAAGCGCATTGTGTTCTCTATTCGAAGCGCTGCTCCTCCCATTATGCGTGTGAATACGATGTACAAGGCGTCCGTGGCCGGGCCGGTTATGGGTTTGCGCTGGAAGCCACAAATGCAAAGGCATTTCGCCAAGCCGAAAGAAGGCTGGCGATCATCGCGGACGATGCGCAGGGCGTGACCATTCCCCTGTCGGCCTTCGTCAAGTTCGAGCGGTACCGACTGCAGGATTGGGAGAAGCCGGTTCCGCCATGAAAGCCTGCATGCGGGGCCGGGACCAATGTCCGTTCCCCACCCTAGTCGGTCTTTGGGCTCGAATGCCATTCGCCGATGGTGTGCCCCATCTCGTCCACGGCCTGCACAGTGTCCGCGCCGGGGTAGCGGGCAAGGGCGAGCTGCGCCAGCCCTTCCACGAGGTCCCAGGGTGCATCCACGTTGATGATGTCACCACGGCTTACATCTGGCGGGGAAGCTCCGGCCCGAAACACGATGATCGAGTAGGTGGTCATCGGGTAAGGATGTCTGCTTTCGGACGGGTAGTGAAGGACCCCTTTCCACCCTGAGCGGGGGTTGCGAAGGTCCGCTTCCGCGTCGTCGACGCCTAGCCTCCCCGGTCCTGCGCCATGGTCGGGACGCGCTTGACGCGACGGCACCAAGGGCGGGCAGTGTCGCATGCGGGAGTCGGTCCAATGGAGCTTTGGCCATAAGCGAGTATGTCGGCCTGCACGAGCCGCCACCGCATGCGCAGAGAGAGCCACGGAGTGGGTCGCCACGCGCTCGCCAGGGCGGCGGCGAGGTCCCGCTCCTTGTCGGTGAGCGTCGCCCAAGCCTTGGCGCGACGACCTCCGAACCGTTCCGGCTGGTCCTTCGCCATGATGGCGACCCAAGCGGCGGCATCGACTGGACTAAGCCCAGGATCATACGCCCACTCGCCCGCCATCTCGGCCCCGCATTGCTTATCTCCGGTGTCGGCGCACAGGCGCAGTAGGCGTTGGGCCAGTCCAAGGTTGGCCGGGTATTGGTGAACATTGCCGGCGACATAGGTCGCAATGCGGTTCACGCCGAACATGTTGCCGGCCAAGGCCGCCCGGTCAGCATAGGCAAAGGCCGTCGCACGGTTTGCCTGGACCTCGTCTATCGAGCCGTCGCCCCTTTGATGCCAATACCAACGGACCAGTTCACTGAGAGCCAATGGGTGGCCGAGGTCGGCGGCGCATGCGGTCAGAGCGAACCATCGTTCGATGTCTGCAGGCTTGTCGCTTTCTCGTATCGCCATATCCGACAAGCGATACATGGCGTCGGCGTTCCCCAGCGTCGCCAGAGGTTCGAGGATGCCTTCGTAAGCCCGACTATAGGCGTCCGTCATCGCATCCAACTGGGAGCTGTTTTCGCCGAGGCCCGCCACCTCCGATTTGTGCTGCTGGACCAGTTGTCGCAGCGCGGCTTCGGTTTCAGCCCTTTGGGCGCCGATATCCACATGAAGAGAGCGTGTTGCACACCCAAAGGACGCCCGCGTGTCTAGCCTCGGCCCCACGCCCCGTTTTGGCGCGCAGGCTGCGAGCGCGGCCGAGACGACGACGATGAGAGCGCGTCGAATAAAGCGCATGGGCTCGAAGCGATCTTGCTGCTCTGATTTGCCCAGCTCGGGACAAGCCAGCGTGTCAGTTTTTCAGACCTGGGTGAAGGGCCGCCCGCCACCTTGATCTCCCATGCGAACGCTCGTCGAAAAGGATCATTCGACTTCCCAGGACCATAGGCCGCTGGTGTTCCACCGCCAGGTGCCGATCCAGTTGATGTCGTCATGGGCAGGCTGTTCGCCAACGCTGATAGATCCGCCGCGACACCCAGTTCGATCGCCAATAGCAATCAACAACGCCTTGGCGTCTTGGATCGCGTCCGAATGTGTCACGAAGGATTTGCGTAGCGGATTCAATGGCGGGTCATCGGCCAACTGCGGAACAAGGATATAGACACGACTGGTCATGCACCGGACTTCCAGTTCGGCCGGAAGGCAAGGGAAACCTAGTCTTATGGGCTGTTCGTTTCAGTCAAATGTCGAGGGCCCTAGCTACCCATCCCTTGCGGATTGGAGGATCTGTTTCCGCGGCTGAGACGCGCCATAAGCATGCGTAATCGGGCGGTCCTACCAGGGCCAAGCTCCCACTAAGGTCTCGGTTTCAGCCGAGACGAAGGGAGACGACGATGTTCTACGCTGCGTTGGATGTGTCGCTGCGCTCAGTGGCGGTGTGCATCATCGATCACGAGGGCAAGGTCAGGCTGGAGCGATCCGTGCCGTCCGAGGTCCCAGACCTGATCCGCTGCCTTGGGGAGTTCGGCGAGCCGATCCACCAGGTGGGGCTCGAGGCCGGCACGCTGACCCAGCATCTGACCTACGGTCTCGCCGAGGCCGGCTACGACGTCGTCTGCATGGAGGCGCGCCAGGTCAACGCGGCGCTGTCGGCCATGCGCAACAAAACCGACAAGCACGACGCCCGCGGCATCGCCCAGATTCTCCGGTCCGGCTGGTACAGCCGGGTGCACGTGAAGAGCCTCGAGAGCCACCACACCCGAGCGTTGCTCACCTGTCGCAAGGTCATGCAGCGCAAGTGCATCGACCTGGAGAACGAGATCCGAGGCCTGCTGAAGGTGTTCGGCGTGAAGCTGCCGCTGCGCCTGTCGCGCGGCGCCTTCGACGTCGCCGTGCGGGAGACCATCGAGAACGACCGGCCCCTCAGTCACGCCCTCCTGCCGATGCTCCAGGCTCGGCAGATGCTCTTCGACACCTTCCTCGAACTGGATCGGCGCGTGCGCGAGGCGGCCAGGGAAGACGCCGTTTGCCGCCGCTTCATGGGCGTGCCCGGCGTCGGCGAGATCACCGCACTGAGCTTCAAGGCGGCCGTCGATGATCCGGCTCGCTTCAAGAGCTCCCGCACCGTCGGCGCCCACTTCGGCCTGACGCCCAGGCGCTTCCAGTCCGGCGAGAAGGACAATCCAGGCCGCATCTCCCACGCCGGCGACGCCGACGTGCGCGCCACCCTCTACGCGGCCGCCAACGCCATGCTGATGCGCTCGATCACCTGGTCGAGCCTGAAGGCCTGGGGCGTGCGGCTGATGAAGACCAAGGGACGGCGCCGCGCCATCGTCGCCGTGGCCCGCAAGATCGCCGTCGTGCTCCACCGTATGTGGGTCGATGGCTCGGACTTCCGGCTGGGATCGGAGGCTGCAGCATGACCTGACCCGCAGCTACCGAACCGGTCCTGGCCGGATCGTCCCACGCGGACGATGGGATGGATGAAGCCGAAAATTTCCGCTGCGCCCTCAAGCGCGTCCATAAGCGAGGCTCTCCAGACCCTGATCCCATGCATGCGTGCAGCGGCTCCGCTCGCAAGGGGCCATCAGACTGCGAAGAGAAGCGTGACCCGCGTGAACGACCAAGCCGACCAAGATCACAACCGAGCTTGACCCCGATGCCCGATTAGAGAAGCGGAAGTTGGGTTCGGGTCGGCTTCCGGACATTCATTTTGCATCAGCGTCGCGCCAGGGAGAGGCGTGCGCACTATTCCGGAATACAGGCATCCGCACAGAAGCCCGAATTCCGATGCAGCCAGCGCTGATGACGAATCTCGGATGTCCCTAGCGCTTTCAGCTTGTATGAGCTGCTTCTAACAGTCGCCACCAAAAGGCATGAGGCTCAACCAGGCTCCCATGTTCATCACGCGCTTCGCCACGCCAGCTGAAACCTTGTCTGAGCTTCTCTCGATACCGGGGTTGAACGAAACCGACACTGCCAGGTTCAAGAGCGCCACGCATGACAAGCACCTGTGTCCGACCTTCCAAAAGCGGGTCTCTGCCATGATGGACGCGTACATGAGCCACCGGTCCGACGTTCACAACACGCAGGGCCCAAGAGATAACGGCATCGACGTTCTCCTGGTTTATGACTACGCGGTTGAAACGAGGCGGGTCGGGCTACAAATCAAGAGCCATGGCGAAATCGCCAAATGGGCAGCCGGGAATGATCCAAATTTTGTAAAGACGCTGAAGGCACAATACGCCGCCGCGACGCAGAGAGTGGATGACTATTACATAGTCCTATGTACCGATGAGGTCGTCCATTCTAGGCAGATCCGTACGATTTGTTCGGAAATGGCGGGCTGGGCAAGACTGAAGATCGTACTCCCTCGTCAGGCCCTTGCCTGTTTCGAAATGGACGACGACGATGTCCGAGCCTTCGTAACGCGGTTTCTTTGCGCCGACGACGGCGTGCTGAAGGCAGCATTGGCCACCGTGGACACGGAGCGGCCCTACGAGTCTCTCATGCGCCTCGCCTGTTTGTGCAGGTTGCTCTTGACTGCCCAAGCGGAGCTGACCGACGCGGATCTCCAGGAACTCTACGTGAGGGCCACCGGACAGCAGGATGCTCAGTGCCTTCCCGACCTACTTTGGGACCCGCAATCTCTCGGATTGGAAGTAGTGAACGGCGGCGACTTTCGCATCGACCTAAGCTCTCTTCCAAGGCCGCTGTGCGCCCTCTTCTACGATAGCCTAGTGCGCCACCCGCGAGACGAAGATGAAATGCTGAACTATCTAGCTCGACTACTCGGCCTGCATTGAGCCAGCAGAGGATTAGCATTCCACCTCTGACAAGGCGGTTCTCATCGCGCTAGGCGCGCACTTAGTCGGGCTCGTCACGCGCGTCGCGATAATAGGGTTCTCGCAAGGACCGCTTGAAGGCCCGCACCAAGGTAGCAGCGTTGTCGGATGGGATTTCCAGCCTTAGGCAGTGTGACGACGACCCTTCAACTGCCAGCGCCGAAGTTGCAGCCTTCAGTAGCCGGGGTCTTGCTACGTCGACAGTGCGCGCTTGATCGAATAAGCGATGTTTCATGATATGATCAAGGTAAAGATCAATTGCATAGACTAGCATCTCCTCCCTGTATGGAGGGCGACTCAAAGCCTCATCTATGGCCTTCATGTCTTTAAAGTTTAAGCGGAGAAAATCCAGATCGGCAGCGATTTCGTCGGGGTCCGCCGTAAGCTGTACGGCGCTCATCAACAATGTGCTCAGCTGAGAATAGCCGATCGTGACATTAACGTTGCTCTCATCGGCCCGAGCCCTGACCTCGTGATAATAGAGCCCGGAGCCGATGATGCCGTCAGCAAATGCCGACACCTCTGCCCGCGCAACATCCATCATTGCCGGCGCAATGACGCTCCAGACCCCGCTGACTGCGGGACCTTGATCTTCAGTGAACAACGTCTCCATGGGAATGAGTGTCGCCCGACCGGCCGCTTCTAGTGCGCGAAGCTTGTTCGCATAGGCTGGATGCATCGCATGGCCATTCTGATCGAGTACCAAGAGGAAATGAGCCTGGTTCAGGCCTTCGTGTTCGAACGCGTCAGCGATTTCTGAAACGGCACGTCCGGAGACGACTGTGTCGACAAAGACGAATCGCTCGGAGCGGAACTGCGGCTCGTAGGGATCGTGATGGCTCACGGGACAGACGACGTCGCGAGTGAAGCGAGCGAACCTCCAATGTGGATCGTTGAGGTCCTGCCGGACAATCGCGGCCAACACTCGGCTCCAAAATCGACGTACTTCCGCGGTAGATAGGTCTGCTGCACCTAAGGTGTCGGCCGTAAACGGTAGGTGCAGAACCCTTGATAGCGGACGCCTTCGCGGGAAGATCAATCCGGGTCTGTCTGCTGACGGAACCAGCGGCGCCAAGACGTTCCGCGAGTAGTTTCGAGCGGCACGCACTATCGGAACAGAACCGCGGCTGGGTACGACTACGGTGCCGTAGCCCTGCTGGGCTAAGCGCATGGCAGAGCGCGCCACCGAGATCGCAGCTCGTGCGTAAGCCTTCACTGTCGCCGGGGTAATGAGGTCGGGAAGTGCCAAGCCGCCAATATAGCCTATGGTGTCGACGACCGCTTCAACGATGGCGAAGGGGCAACTTCCGGGACCGCAAGTCAGCCAGTCCTGAGCCACCACGATATTGCGAGGGGCGCCATAAGCCGACTCTGGATCGGCTCCAGGAACACGACATTCGCGCCGGCGGTCCAACGCAGGTTACGACCCATCTCGGCCCTTCAGATTGGACGCTCGCTTGGGCCGCGGGGTCGCTGTGCTGTACTCACCGGATCGACCTGACGGCTGGGTGAGCGTTTTTGGGAATCGGCCGTAGACCTGGGGGGCTGAGGTGTTAGTCGCTGGTGTTCTGATTGTTGTGTTCTTGGTCTGGCTTGGCTACCAGCAGGGCCACAAGAGTACGCCTGAAGCCTCAAGCGACGATCCACGCGACCGGTTGGGACCGCACGCCGAGCGCCGCGAGGGATATGCCGAAGCGCGAAACAATCGGCTCGCGGCCGTGTCGTCGGACGCGAAGAACTGGATCGACAGCTATCTGGAAGAGTGCGAGTCCCCGGCCGAGGCGAGGCTCCTCAAAGCGCTGGCGACCGAGTATGCGCTCCTGCCCGCCCGCGGCGTGCTGAAAGGCGCGACTCTGACGCTGCACATGCAGGTCGATTGGGGCCCCTATAGGCTCGACTTCCTGGTGAACGATTGGCTGGTGATCGAGGTGGACGGCGCGGAATTCCACGCCTCGCCAGAACAGGTGGCGCGCGACAGCGCGCGCGACAAACATCTCCAGTCTGCTTGCCTCACCGTCCTCCGGCTGCCGGCCACGGCTATTCTGTACCAGCCCGACAAGGTGCTCGCTGACGTTAGGAAGGCGCTCGCGGTTGGACGGCGGGCCGCGCCAGCGTCCGCTCCCCAAGCGCTGAAGGCCGCGGTTCCGCCCCCGGCGCCGCCGGCGAATGTCTTCTCCGCATTTGCGCGGGGAGTACATGCGGTCGGAGACGCCGCTGAGAAGATCAACGGCTCGATCAAACGAGCAGAGGCGGTTCAAACCGCGACGTTGCCCGCTGAGAAGATATTCTTCGAGGAGAAGCTAACCATCGACTCGGCGTTCGAGATCGCGGCCTCCGAGCTGTCCATCGAGACCTACATCGCGGCGAACCCCGAGCAGCGCGAAATGATGCAGCGCATTCGGGTGGACCTTGTCGCCGCTCTCGGAAAGGATGGCAAGAACAGCGCGGCTGATGATCAGCGTCACCCGCCCATTCCGAATATCACGGAGCCGGCGGCTCACAGCGACCCGAGTATCAACCAGGCGATCCGGGAGCGTCACTTCGCGCTGATGCAGCAGCGCGCCGAGTATTTCGCCTCCGCCAGGGTTCGGTTGAAGGAAGCGGACTCGCGTACATCGGCGATGGTGAGGTCGGCCCTGTTCGAGCGCGGGCATTGGCGGACCTGGCGTGAACTTAGCGGAGAGACCGGAAATTTTCTCCGCATGCCGGTTTAGCGATACTGGACCTCCCGCTGGTCACGCCTACGCCCCCAGGAATGATCGGGAGCTGGGCAATCCAGAGCGTAGCCCGCAACGCGAATTGGGCGAAGAACTGAGCCGTATCAAACTGAATTTCGCCGGTCTCGGCTGCGTCATAAGCCGACACTGGGTTCGGGTGCGGCTTCCGGATATTCGTTAGTTCACCGCAAGTGCGAAGAACGATCCTTTGGCGGCTCCCGAGTCCGCAGTCCGTCTGCCCAGCCCCCTTTCCCGCCGTTGCCGTCGAGCCGCCGCCAAGCTGTGCTATAGGGCAGAACATGGGATGCGGCGGTGCCCCTGGACCAAGATCAGGTGGGAGCGGCTGGACGAGTGCCCTCACGTCGAAGAGGATTTCCGCCTCGGATGAATGTCTGTCCTGACTGCTTTGGCGTCCGCGGCCTCCAGCGCCGAATCATCGAAATTCGGCCTGGCCACGATGTCGGGCGATGCGATTTCCATCCGGCTAAGAAGGGCGTGCCCTTGGAGGCTGTTGCCGCCCTGGTCGACACGGCCTTTCACGACAATTTCGTGGGCGGGATCGCCGACACCTATGCCGGGGAGCCCGCAGGGGACAGCCTCGATGAGGTGGTCTTCGATCTGACGCAGGCCGACGAGGAGACGGTCACTGACGCTATCCGAGACTGGCTGATTGAGAACGACCACTATTGGCCTCCGGACGGCGAGGAGGCCTTCTACAGCGACGAGTACGGGTACACCCGCGACCATAACAGGCTAGCCGAGCCCGCCCGGCAGCGGCGGGAGTTCCGCCGCAGCCTGATCCACGGCCAGCGGTTCTTCAATACCGAGGCGCGCGAGCTGATTGAGGAAATTTTCCGCGACGTCCACCAGCAACGCGACAACCGCAAACACGGACCCGTCTACCTGATTGCGCCAGGCCAGCTCCAGTCGCGCTTCTTTCGCGCACGGATCGCTAATGACGAGGCCGAGCGGGAAACGATCGAGGCCAATCTGGCAAAGCACCTCGGCCCACCGCCCGAGCGGAAGCGCCGCGCTGGCCGACTAAACCCGGCCGGCGTCATAGGCTTCTACGCCGCCTTCGACCTCGACACTTGCGTGGCCGAACTCCGCCCGTCCGTCGGCAGCATCGTCGTTGCCGCTGAATTCACCATCACCGAACCGATCTGCGTCCTCGACATGACTCTCTTTGGAGCCAAGCCGAAGCCGCAGGATTTCTACGCCCGCAACGCCCAAGAACGAGCCGCGCAGTGGAACTTTATGCGATCGTTCATGGCCGAGATCGCCCGACCAATTTCTTCGGGCGAGGAGCACCTCGACTACCTGCCGACCCAGGCGGTGGCCGAGTTCCTCAACCGACACCACCAGTTCATTTTCGCCGGCCAGATGCGCACGATCGATGCGATCATTTACGGCTCGGCCCAGCACCCTGGCGGAAAGAACATTGTTATCTTGGGCAAGGCGGCCGTGGTCGGGCCGCCGCCAGGCGCACCGCCGCCAGTCGATCCAGAAGAAGATCGCTGGCCCAGTTTGAGCTTTATGGACGCTGACCCAGCAGCCCCCCGGATCGTCCCATTGCCCAAGACCTTCGTGAAGCATGAGGTGGCCGGAGCCAGCTTCACAACTAGACGCCACTACGACATCGGCGACCGAGACGGCGAGGACGACGCTTGACCGGGCCCGGCCGTCTCGCGCGTTTCCAGCTCGTCCGGCTGATCCACGTAATCGCTCGGTAGCACCCTGGCGGGCTCGATCAAACTCCAAGTACGGCGGAGATTAGAACGCCTAGCGCCATCAGCTGACCTTGGGTTCGGTGCGACTTATGCCTGAGTTTCAAACAGAGTCTTGCTAGGGACCGGAGGTCACCACTGACACCGCGTGCGCCCCAGGCGTCAAAGGCCTCGCTGGTTTGCTTTGCCGCGAACTCCCTATTCATCTTAATCAGTGAATTCAACGTCTTGAGAAATTCCCTCGCGTTCCCCTGCGGTTCGGTGGCAGCCAAGTAGCCCGCCAAAACCGCTAGTCCATCGATCGGAACTGGAACGCCGTCCGGATTGAACTCACTCGAAGCGGCCTCAAGATCATCAAGCGTTTGCCACCACTGGCGCTTCACCTGTTCGTCCAAGTCGGTTCCAGACGGGTTGCCGAGTAGGCAATTCGCTAGAATGTAGAGACGCTCAGGGTGTTGATCGAGCCAACGGTCAATCACCGGCATGGCGACCTGGGTTGGCGATTTGCCACTGGACCGTGCCTCGGTCGTGATAGTCGTCACGCGACCTGGGACCAGCTTAGTTCCTCTCAGAACCCGCATCTGCAGGCTGCGAAGCTCGGCGACGTTAATCGGCCACCAACTCGCGAACTCCTGCGCCCGGTAATACCCGACGACATCCACCGACGCATTGTCTTCAGGGCCCCGACGGCGAAACTGCACAAGACAGAACGACGCAAAAGACTCGTTTTTTCCCTTCGGTTTGAAATCGCGAGCTGGATCCACCAACGTCGCCAAAGCGCGGCTGCTCGCCTTGTCCGCGAGCATATCCCGAATCCGGTCGACCTGATCGATCGCTCCGCCGAAACGATGAAGCCGAACACCGTGGAGGTAGGGCACCCGCTCAGTGAGCCTTGACCGTTCCAACTGCCACCATTTCACGAGATCGTCGAACCAGGCCTTGCGTTCGCCCTCGTTCATATTTTCAGGCAGGGAATATCCCACGGGCAACCGGATAGGTTCATCCGGCTTGAAGTCCACATGGACGATCAGTGTTCCGCCGGCTGCGTCCTGTGTCGCGACTGAACAGGCCTGATGGTAGATGGCATCAAAGTCCGAACCCTGGATGACAATCGGCGCATTCGGCATCGCCGGTGAAGCCCATAGGCGCAGGGGCTTATCGGCTTTCAGGACTAGTTCGGTCCCGCCCCTCAACAACCCAAGGGGGCTGGTCGTTAGCTCCGGTACGTAAGGGAGGCCGTTCAGCGTGACCAGCCGGGCGGAGTCACTTTCCTGGCCTGCCCCAAAGGTGGCGCCTGACAGCACAAGCGCGCGGTGCGGCTCGCCACCGTTGGCTCCGTCTTCACCGTAGATGGAGTCGAACTGGGCCACGAAATCGTGTTTGTGGCCGTGCATGACTACTTGAACGTTCCGCTCTCGCAGGGATCGCCGGAGAAGTTGCAGGTTTGTGAAGTCCGCAAAGCCTTTCACCTCTTCCCGCAAAGACGGCGCGCTCAAGTGGTGATGGAGGGCGACGATACGAACCTGTCCTGCCTCTGGGACAGGCGTGCCGCCGACGATGCGCCGGAGTTCTTCCAACTGGGCTTCCGACACCCGCGCCATGTCATGCTGGACGAGGGCATCAAGCTGTTCACGAATCTGCTTTGCCTTATCCGGATCGGCTGCCTCCCACGGGACGTGTAACTCGGACCACACCTCTTTCAGTGGGGACCTGAGGGTCTCCGAGACGTGCGACCAGTTGGCGCTGTTGATTGGAAAGATCGCCCAGTTGCCCTCTGGTCCAAGAAGCCTGTGGCGTTCTCCGTGCGAAGTGTTCGGCGGATCGATTCCGTCCAGCCACGGCGTGACGCAACCGGCCGCGCGCCAGACATCGAGAAAAACTTGATATCGCTCCTGCGAGCCTGGCGCTGTTCCTTTCGGAACGTCGTGATTGCCCGGGGTCGCGACGATCTTGCCTGCCGTAATGCCGACCGATCCCAGGCGCTGTAACAACATGTCCAGCAGAGCCCGCTGGCCGGCGTCGACACCTCGAAGGGTCGCGTCACCCGTGAACACAACTGCGTCGAGTGAGACCCCGTCCGCCAATAGGCGCTCCGCGAGCCGCTGCAGTACCACATCCAGCGCCCCTTCACGGGTCGCCTGGTCAATGCCGGGAATGTGCGTCTTGTGGTCGTCGCGTTTCAGGGGCTCACCCGATCCAGTTAAATGTGGATCGGTGAGGTGGAGGAAGCGCGCGGTCGTGCTCATAGCGAAGCTATAGCAAGATCGTCGAAGGATAGCACCGCGCTGGTCAAGGACCGACCTAAGTGATTGTGGATGCGCGCACCGATGAAGACGGTCGCTTAGCGGAACCTTGGAACATGGGGGGGAGTATGATTTTGGCCCACGGGATCGACTTGGTGGACATCGGCTCGACGGAGCGTCTTCTCGCCGATCCGACCGATCAGTTCCTGATCCGCTGTTTCACACCCCGTGAGCGGGCTGACGCCGGCGATGGATTCGAGAGGCCGGCTCGGCTCTCGGGGCGGTTCGCCGTCAAGGAGGCGGTGCTAAAAGCCCTCGGCACTGGGTTTGGCAGCGGAATCGCATTCACGGACGTGGAGGTGATTCGCCTGGATACGGGCGCACCGTCCATCGTCTTGCGGGGCAAGGCGGCAGAGGTTGCGAGGGTCCGTGGCATCTCAAGTTGGCTGGTCAGCACGAGTCACGAAGGCAGCATGGCGATTGGGAGCGTGATCGCCCTCGGTGATCAGGCAGGTCCTAAATAGCTAATCGCCTGCGCATCGAGGTCGACCTCGACTCGCCCTCCCCGGCTCGCCATGACTTCGCGCCACACTGCGAAGCCCGCAAGTATCACGCGCTCCCAATCACCAGTGGTGCATCGTGAAACCTCTAGGTGCGACGTCATGCTTTTGATGGTCCGGAGCAACTCGTCATCCACTTCACCCACGCCTTCCAGAAAGTTGTGTGCACGGGCGTAGTCGAAGGCGAGAGCCGATACCGCTTCCTCAATGACGCACGCTCGACCCCCATCCTCCACATCGTCTACTAGAGGCCGACTCTTCCGCTTCCGTTTTAGGAAGGCGCGCAAATTCGGCGACCACCCGAGTCCTGCGGCATAGGCCAGATGAAAGACATCGTGAAATCGGTAACCGTCTGCGTCATAGGCGTTATCCCCCAAGCGCGAGCCGATCGTCTCGCCGTTCACCGACATGTGGACCTGGGGTAGATCGCCATCGACCTCTTCGACCAGCCTCACCACCATACGCCGCGGCAATTGTTCTGCCTCGGGCATTTCGGAATCGAGTGGCAACAGAGTTTCGGCTGCGCGCGCCCAGCGCGCGCGCACCTTCGTCAAATTGCGGTGGGCAACGTCGTCAAGGTTCAGACCGAACTTGCTGGCGACGTTGGAGATGTACCACAGAAGGTCGCCAAGTTCCTCGGCAACCCGCTCTTGAAAGAGCTTGTGGGCAGCACCATCACGTAAGTGTTTCTTGTATTCGGTTAGCAGTTGTCCGGTCTCGCCAGCGAGGCCGAGCATCGGCACGATGAGTGCTTTCGAAAATGCTTCGTCAGCCGTCCCTGGAACTTGGTCTGTTTCCAGGGCTTGCGCCTGATATTTGCTTAGTTCCAACGTCGGCTCCAGCGCTAGGGACGACAAAAGACCGTGGAAGTGGCGGTCGCCTCATTCGGTACGGCTCCCGCCGCGATACGCTCGTTTATCTTCCACTTCGGAGGATACCAGAAGGCGATCTGACGAGGGTCGGCGGCAAACTTCTGTTTGATACGGGTCCTGCCAGTCAGTCCGGCCGCTTCCGGGTGAGCAACTCGGGCGAACTTGTCGATCTCGCAGAAGAGATTCTGGCAGTCGATCAATTGCAGGGGACGGCCCCACAGGGACGGAAATTCCAGTCCGAGACGCTTGAACTCAGCATCCTGCCGGTCCGCCACCAGTCGGATCAGCTCTGAGTCGCTCAATCCTCCTGTGTCGGCGAAACACTTACGCAAACCATCTCGCGCGCCCGGGCCGGGGATAACGAAATCCATTTCCGTGAAGTTGGTGACCTCACTGTAGTTGATGTCGGTGATGAACTGATAGGCGAGAAAGTCGCCGATCGTCGGATAGGACCGCAGGAGCTCGAAGCCTTCCTGCATGGTCTTCGCTGAGGCGAGCTTGTCCGGGAGGCGCCCGGCCATCATCAACTCGAGCAGTTTCAGATGGTTCTGATGCTTGGCCGTATGACCGAAGGCGCCGCCCCCCGGTGGCATGATGTAGGCTGCGGAGTAGATGCGCGCTCCCCGTTCCATCGCGGCGCGTAGCACCCTGTCGTAGTCGCCGAAGCGATAGGTTTCAAAGGAAATTGGGCCCAGCGCAGCCTCGAGCAGCTGCCAAGTCTCGATCTTGTTGAACAACTTGAACATTAGTGTGCGGAAGACGACCTCGACGACGCTGTCGGGCAAGTCGTCACGGTAGATGACGTTGCGGATCAGGAACTGGCTGACGCGATCGGAGGCCCGGTAGGCGTTCGTGAACTTGTAGCGGGCGAGCACCGGTTGACTCGTCCACGGCCCTGGCTCGCCCCGCCCGCGGCGGAAGAAGATTCGCTGGCGCTCCACCGCGAAGCGCCAATAGCTGTCGTAGACGGCAGTGGTCTTCGCCGGCGCCAGATGAACCGACACCGTTGCCGGGCCTATAGGCGACGCGGGTAATCCGAGATCGAGGGTGGGCGTCGCTTCCGCCGCGGCTCGACTCTTCGGCGGCCGGCCGCGCTTGCGGCCGCTGGGTAAAAGCGCCTTCGCCATGATTTAGGCGGATTGGGCGGCGGGCAGCGACGCAGGTTCCGAGGCCATGACCTGCGGTTCCAGCGACCTGGCGAGGCACGCCTTCGCTGCCGACAGCAACCCATTCAAGGCGGGATCGGTTTTGCTGATGCGCTCCAGCTTGGCCACGCCGACCGTCACGTTCAACCTCGCCAACGGCAGCTTCATTTGCTGCGCCATGAAAGCAGACAGCTGGGCCAAGCCCAGGTAGTTGCCGTAGGCCTTATCGAAAACCTGCTGGGTGGCGTAGAATGCGTTGGCCACCAGGCCCGCCTTGGTCGGCACGAAGCTCACGTGCTGAAGACAAGGGAAGCCAAGCTGGGCGGTCGCGTCATGGTCTCGCCCGGGGTCGAAAGTGGTCGCCTGCCACATGGACCGCCGTACGCCCGGCCGCGACTCGTACTGACTCAAGATCCACTCCAGCTGATTCCCATCACACGGACCGCGGCCATACATCGTCAGCCGCTCGAAGTAGAGGCCCCGTCCATTGGATTGGCGATTCTGAGCCCGGTAGAAAGGGAAGGCCATCTTATAAAACTCAAACAGCTTGGCGCGACTTCCCTGCGCCATTTGCCACAGACGCTGCGGGAAGATGGTGAAGGCGACATCCTCGACGTCGCGCTTGCCCTTTGCAGCTAGGAGCTTGTCCATCTCCGCGCGCACCTGGGCGTCCTCTGGGATGCCGTAGTCGGCGCCAAACCCGTCCACCGACAGGACGAGGGGCGCGATTTCGCTGCCCGAATGGGCGAGGATTTGCAAAAGCATTCTGGCGTAGGCCTCCGAAACGCTGTGGCCTTCGATCACCATCGGGGATGTAGCCCCCACCGGGCTGGAGCTAGTCATCCGCTTCCTCCTCGAGGTGCCGGAACTCGGCGCGACCGGCATAGGCGTTGCGCGCGACCCGAACGAAAACAGCCCAGCTGGACCCAGGGATCGACAGGCGCGCTATGCCCGGGCGAACCGCCTCCAACAGCCGCCGCCCACCCACGGTGGCGACCTCGCCAACCGACACGCCGTCGGCGGTCACACCCGGCGGTACGAGCAGCAGGTGCCCCACCTCGGCATCGATGAACGGTGAAGCCCAGGCCTCGTCCGCGATCACCAGCGGCTGGGGCGCGATCTGCCCGAGGATCTGGGCGCGGATGGTCGCGGGTTTGATCTTGCGCAGGGTGTCTGCCCGATCCCGGCCGATGAGGCGTTCTCCCCATTGGAGGTGGGTGACGAGCGTGTCGTAGCCCACCCCGAATTGACCGGCGATCACGAAGAGATCGGCGGGTGTCGCCGTTTCCGGCGCCAGCCCTCGGGCGACAAAGGCGTGCCGCAACCCGAGCGTCGGCATGAGCGCGTAGGACGCAAAGGTGTTGGCGGAATATTCCTCCGGCACATCCCATGGGCGGATGGTCTGGTGCTCTTTCAACTCGTCGACTGAGGACCCATGGCCGAACAGATGATGGCCCAGCTCGTGGGCGCAGGTATAGTTTCGCCTCGGGAGCGGCCGCAGGCTGGAGACGAAGATCCGCGGCGGCGCGCTCCGCTGATACATGCCCTCCATGTTGATGTCCGCGAAGGTCACTCGGACCCCCAGCGCCTCGGCCAGACCATAGATGCAGATCGGACTGATCAGATCCCGACCTGCCTTGAGCCGGGCATTGATGGCGGTCTTCATGGCCTTGTCGGCAAGGGCGCGTCGGTCGAACATCAGCGGCACGGCAAAGGCTTTCATCGTTTACGCCCCCCCTTGGTCATCGTCGCTCTTCAGCGCGGCGATGAGTTTCAGTAGGCGTTCCAGATCATCTGGTTTCAGTTTTCCGAGCTCCCGGGCAGCCAACTGTAATCTCGGGTCGTCCGCGGAAATCTGGTCCGGCGCTTCGCCAAGCAACCAGGTCATCTTGGTGTCGTAGAGGTCCGCCAGCCGAGCCAATTCCTCGGCCGACACCTTGCGATTTCCGGCCTCCATCTCGGAGATGGTCGGACGGTGCATTCCCATGAGTTTGGCGACCTGACCCTGGGACAGGCCCGCCGCTTCCCGGGCGGCTCGCAATCGCGCCGGAAGCCCGCTCGCCCTTGAACCTGACGGATCGGACATCAGGCTCCGACCTCTTCGGCTTCTAGCGCCTCCACCAGCTTGATCACCAGGGCGACGGTTTCGTTGATGGTCAACGGAATCTTCGTCTGCTCATTGACGAAGATATTAGCCTCGCACGGGATGGATTTACCGAGAGCGATACCAAGCATTCCGGCAGCGACCGGCCAGACCTTGCTCGTGAACTTCGGCAGCTCTTCCGCCGGGCGGGTGACCCCCTTTATTTCCGGACAAGCTTCACCACTCAACGTCTGCACGGTGGCGAGCACTTCCAGGAGCTTGGCCGTCACTGTTGAAGGATCCATAGACGCACTCCGATCTTACGTGTGGTAATGTAATCTTACCGGCCCAAGAGTCAAGCGCCCGCTGGAACGACCGTTGTCGGTCTCCCCAACTTCAGGCGCCAGGCTACGCGCATGCCGGCCGACGCGAATCCGGCTCATATGTGAGGAGCTGGATACCGAGGTGGTTCGTGGGCGCGCGCTTCACACAAGAACAGTTGGAAGCCATCGCCGGCGCGCTCGGCGACACTGATCTCGGCCTGACAGGAACCGAGATCGGCGAGATCTTCCAGCAATCGAAGCTGGTCGATCCCGGCCCGGACACCAAATGGCGGCGGATCTACAACGCCTTCGCCACCAGTCAGAACAACCGCCAAGATCGCGCCTGCGTTCTTGCCTTCATCCGCTTTGCCATGAAGCCTGCACGCTACGCCAGGTGTCCTGAGCGCTATGAGCCGATGCGGGCCAACCTCAACCGGGCACTGGCGTTCGCAGGTCTGGCGGTGACGGAGGCGGGAAAGGTGGAACCGGTCGAGGCGGCCACTACCCTCCCCGAGGCCCAACGGCGCGCCCGCGAGCTCCGAAAGGACCTGGAGACCCGCGGCGTCCATCCGGACGTGCTACGATTCTGCCGCGCGGAACTGTTGGCGGACAACTACTTCCATGCGGTTCAGGAAGCAGTGAAGAGCGTCGCCGACAAGATCCGCGCCAAGACGGGCCTAAGCGATGACGGCGGCACCCTGGTCGACCGGGCGCTGGGTGGTGACCTTCCGATGCTGGCGATCAATCCGCGATCGACCCCCAGCGAGCGGAGCGAACAAAGCGGCTTCGCCAACCTCGTGCGCGGCACCTTCGGCATGTTCCGCAACCCCACAGCTCATGAGGCGCAGATTCACTGGCCCATGTCGAAAGGCGACGCGGAGGACCTGCTGAGCCTGGTCTCGCTGATCCACCGGCGACTGGACGAAAGCCACATGCCCATCCGGCCATAGGTGGAAGCTAGAGGAGCGTCTCGGGCGGCCATACGTCGAGCGTTCCGATGGATTAGCCGACTTCCCACAACCGGACCTTCCCAAGGTCAGGGAAGAGTCAGAAATCCCCATAGCCCCAGCCGAAATCAGTGCATTTCCCCTGATCTACACCCACTGACACAGCCGAGCCGACGATCACCTACAGTCTCGCGCCCTATCCGTAGCCCTAGATGGCTCAGATCCGGTCTGAAAAGCGATCGTAGGCGTCGATGCGCCGGACCAGGAGGTCGATCTCGCCCCGATAGATCTCGGCCTTCAGGAAGGCTTCCTCGGCTTCACGAGCCTCGCTCGGCACGTCGATGTACCAGGCCCTCGGCGCCCCATTGCCCTCCCCGTTCCACCGATAGCCTCTCGCCTTCAGCACGTCCTTCAGGTCGTATGGCGAGCTCTCCGCCCAGATGCGCCAAACGGGGCTCCTCGCCCGTTCGAGCAACTGCGCCAACCCCGTTCGGCCGCTGACCGGATGTCGGCGCGCCAAGAGCTCGATCCCCGCCAGGCAGTCGTGCGTCGCGCGGTGCCGCTCGTAGAAGAAGCCCGTCCCAGCCGCGAGATAAGCGAGTTTGGAGCTCTCAAACCCCTCCCCTGCCCAATCGATCTCGGACATCGAGCAGGCCCAGGGCTTGGTGGTGAAAGTCTCGCAGTAGCGCTCCAGGAATCTCCGGTCGAAGCCAGCATTGTGGGCGACCACGAGGGCGGCAGGCGCGGCGAACGTCGCCACAGCCTGAGGGTCGATCGACCGGCCCTCCACCATCGCATCGTCGATGCCCGTGATCGCCGTGATCTCCGGCGGTATGGGCCGGGAAGGCTGGCGCAGCTCTCCGAAGGCCTCGCCCACGGCGTAGATCTCGCCATCCAGCCCGTAGGTGAACGGCGCCATCGCCAACTCGATGATCTCGTCCCGTCGCGGATCGAGGCCTGTGGTTTCCGTGTCGACAAAGAGGCCGAGCCGGGTCTGGACGCCCGCCGGCGGCTGCCTCGGAGGAAACGGAGCAAGTCGGCGCAGCACCTTATAGGCCCCTGACCGCTCAAGGGTCTCGGCCATCGACTCGAGGTCGTCTTCAGCGGCGGTACTGGCAGCGACGTTGATCAAGCGGCGTCCGACTCGCCCAGCAAGGATGGATCGTCCTGGAGACTAGCTGGCGCGACCGCGAAGTTCGACAGGGTTACGCCGACGAGCCGGATCCCCTTGGACGGCGGATATACCGACCGGATGAGACCCAAGCTCGCTTCGTGCAGCATGTCGCGGCTCGCCACCGGACGGGGAAAGGAATGGCTACGGGTCGACTGCTGGAAGTCCGCCCATTTGATCTTCACCGTCACCGTGCGACCGCGACTGCCGGTCTTCTCGCACCAAGCCCACACGTCGTCGGCCATCGCCAGCACGCCTGTCTCGATCGCGGCAGGGTCGGTCAGGTCCTCGTCGAAGGTGGTTTCCGACCCTGACGATTTGCGTTCCCGGCTGGGGTTCACCGGTCGATGATCCTGGCCGCGGGCGATGGCGTAGTACCAGGGGCCCGACTTGCCGAACCTCGCCTGCAGATCCGCCAATGACCAGGCCTTGAGGTCGGCTCCCGTTTCAATGCCAAGGTCGTGCATCTTCTTCGCGGTCGCCGGGCCGACACCATGGAATTTGTGCACCGGCAGAGCCTCGACAAAGGCTTCGCCCTCGTGGGGCTGGATCGCGAACTGCCCGTTGGGCTTACGCCGCCCCGACGCCAGTTTGGCCAGGAACTTGTTGTAAGAGACGCCGGCAGATGCGGTCAGCCCCGTCTCCAGCACGATGCGCGCCCGGATTGCCCGAGCTGTCTGCCAAGCCGTCTCGAGGCCGGCCTTGTTGGCGGTGACGTCGAGATAGGCCTCGTCCAGGGCCAGGGGTTCGATGAGCTCGGCGTAGTCGGCGAATATCGCGTGGATCTGCTGGGAAACGGCGCGGTAGACGTCGAACCGCGGCGGCACGAAGATCAGCTCGGGGCATTGGCGCAGGGCGGTCAATGACGGCAAGGCGGACCGAACGCCGAAGGCCCGCGCCTCGTAAGACGCGGCAGCCACGACCCCGCGCCTGGCGCCGTGGCCGACCGCCACAGGTTTGCCGCGCAGAGCGGGATTGTCGCGTTGCTCCACCGACGCGTAGAACGCGTCCATATCGACATGGATGATCTTGCGGACGGCCTCAATCATTGCTCCAAGCGTATCACTTGGCGAACAGATAGAGAACTAGCGCCTGTTGTCGGAGCGACCTAGTGATGCGACTCGAACGCAGTGAGTGGACCTTCCCAACTTCTGAAAGGGGTGGCTAGCGGACATTGCATCAGGGCCGCCTAGTGGTCCTTGCGCCAGAGGCAGCCGTCATCATTCGATGGCCGGTGCAGATCGGGTTGCGAAGTCCGCAACTTGTCCAGCAACCCGAGCCGGGCGGCGGCTTGATAGAGGCGCGTCGCCCGATCCGTGATGGTCCGTGGAAGGTGCTCACGCTGATAGCGGCTCATACACTCCGTGGGCGTCCGCCCCGTCTCGGTGTGGAAATTCCTCCATTCTTCCTCGACCCGCTCCGGCGTCCATTTGTGCTTCCGCCCCGTTTGGCCGGCTCGGGCTTGCCCAACGACCCCGAGCCGCCTCGCTGCCTCGTAGATTTTCGCCCCTTCCGCCAGGGTCTCGCGATCGACGTGCTCCCGGCGATAGGCTCCTTTGCACTGCGAAGGCGACAGCCCCGTACGGCTTTCAAACTTCCGCCAGGCCTCGACCGTGGTTTCCGGCGCCCACTCCGTGGTGTTGGCATTGGCCTGGCCGAGGAGCGCCCGAACATTGCGCGTCCCGCCGAGCTTGGTCTGAACGTAAACGGCAAGGGTGTTGTAGGTGTCGCCTGGGCGGTCGGCGAATTTCCCGCGCTTCCTTAGCCATTGTTCATTGGGGAAGATGCCGTCGGGCTGACGGGCGGCGAGCTGGCGGCAGGTTTCAAGCATTTCGTCCGCATCCGACCAATGGGCACTTTCGATTTGACGATCTTGCGGCTTGTCGAACTGAAATGGCTCAATGATCCCGATGTAGGGCGCGAGCAACCCGGTCAGCCGAGCTTCCGACTGACAATCGAGGTAATGCAGACCGATGAAGTTCCGCCGATCCTTGTGGTAGGCCTGCTTCTTCTGCCTGGTCACGGCGTAGCGGCCGTGTGAATAGGCGTCAGGAATGTCGCCCCAAATCTCCACGTCCATTTGTTCTCCAAACTCGGTGGTGAAATGGAGATCATAGCGACCATGGGTGCGACCCGACTGCGCCGCGTAGTCGTCGGGATAGCGCTCGCCGCGCTTGTGCGGAATTCCACGTGCATAGAGAAAATTTGACAGGCAGGCCTCTGGGCGGCTTCGCCAACGGATGCCGATCCGCGAGTCGAAGTACCGCGGGCGTCCGCTCGGCATGACGGTCGACGGAAACCCTGTTTCGGCGCGGAGCTCTTCCCAATCGCGGCCAAGGCGGTGGACCGTATTCGTGAGCTGACTATGGCTGTTCAACCGACACCATTGGACGGTCGGCAGGTCTCTATGAGACGCAATCAGCTGCTGAGCGATTTCGACAGCTCGATCCCACGTCCATCTCGGTTTTCGCTTGCCGGCGTAGATGAATGCCTCCGCCCGCCAACGGGCGTATTCGGTAGTCAACTCGAGCTCGGCCAACAGTCCGTCATGACTCAGTCCAACCCTCCGCAACTTGCCCTCGCTGACACCCACCTTGTTGAGTGCAGCGCCGCTCGTGTTGTTCTTCCGAAGCCTTTGGTTCGCCATCGCGCGGCGGGAGTCCGGCTTCGCTTGTTCGCGCCCTGACGCCATACCCAACCCCTGACTGCTCGTGCGCGTATATACCGTAGATCGTCAGGGCTGCGGCAGGTTCTAGCCGCTGCTTGAAGCGGACGTTCGGAGCGACTGCAATGGGGTCGAGAGCTGCCGGACGGTCCCCCGGTCAGCTTCGATGGTCGGGGCCTCCCGAATGACGATGCGGGCCGACTGGATGTAGGTTTCGAGCTCTATTTCCGAGCTGGTCAGTGCGCTCAGAAGTTCCTTCATGTCCGCCTGGTCAGACGTGGGTCGGAACGGGCCGTCCGCCTGTTCCTCGATCGTGAGCGTGGCGATGGCCAGGGCTTTCTTCACCAAGTGAAGCTGGCGGCCTTCGATCTGAGCCACGGGTCCCACCATCGGAAAGAGACTGGCAATTGGAACAGCATAGCGGACCTGCCCAAGCTTCAACATGGGTCACACCGCGTCATTGGCGCGGGCGCAGTGGAAGCGTAGGTCACCACCATCTGCAGTAAAGCCTTAGCCCGAGCCTTTGCTTGGTAGCGGGAACCAGCTCCAGCCCTGTATTTTTTCATCAGGCGTAATGATCACGCCGACGCGCCGGACCCCATGGGCGAAGGTCACGTCGTACTGGTCGCCGCCTTGCGGATCGACCTGGACGAATTTCAAGCTCTGCACGTCGCCGAGTTGATGCAGGCCCTCGCGCAGCTTGGGCAATTGTTGGCGGGTCGACGCCGCCACTTGCGGCGACATGGTGTTGTAGTCGGGCATGTTGCTTACCAGCCCGCCGATCAGCCGCCTCGCCACCGCTTCCGAACCAGGCATGGGCGTGGAGCGGGGCGTGAACACCTGACTTCGAGATGCCGCGCTGATGTCAGCCACAGCGGGCTGGCCGAGCCGGCGCAAGGCGACCTTAAACGCCTCGGGCGCGGCGACCGCCACGTCGGGGCGCACGCCCTTGCCCTCCCAATTGGTCTTCGTCACCGGATTTTCCGCCCGGCCGAACGGAATGAAGGCCGTCATGCCGGCGTTCAGCTGCGCCGCTCGGGTGGGGTTGGCGCCGCCGGCGGTGACGTCCCCGATCACCGTGGCGGCCTTAAGGTTCTGGACGTCGTAAGCGAACTCCTCTCCTCCGGAGATGGTGAGCGCGCTTGTCAGGACGACCATCGGACGTCCGGCGAAATTGACCGGCGTCGCCCCAGCGCGGAACTCCTGCCGCGTGAAATCCGTGGTGTTGGGTGTGCGGGCGACGATGTCGTTGATGTGGGCCCCTTGTGGGACCAGGAAGCTGACGAGGTAGGGCACCGACTCGACAGCGCCACCCGTGTTGCGCCGATCGTCGATGATCAGGGCGTTGGAGCCGGCCAAGGCGCTCATCGCCCGGTCGACCGCGGGCTTGAACTGCGCCAGGGGCGGAAATCCGATCACCTCGATATATCCGATCCCCCCGGGGAGCTTATCGGCGCGCACGATGCCGGCCTCGTTATGGGGGGGCTCCGGCGGCAACCCTACGGGCGGGGGAGAACGGCGCGCCGTGACCCGAAGATGCTTGTCGTGTGCGATGGCGTTGAGATCGGCGGTCAGGCGCGCCGTGAACTGGACGGGATCGTCGAACTTGTCATACGCGCCGCTCTTGAGGTTGGCGGCGACGGTGTCCGCCAGTTTCGCGCCGACGTCCGGATACACGTAACGTTCGCGCAGGGCGTCGACCAGCTTGGCTACAGCCTCCTGACGCGCGGCTGAGTTCAGACCACCCGCCGAGCTGGCGAGGCCAGCGACGAGAGCGCCTATGATGGCGGGGCCAGCGATGAGAGAGCCTACGATGGTGCACAGCAAGGTTGCGCGGCCGATCCTGGACATCAACGCCCCCCACCATCGTTTATTGAGGATGGCACGACCGCGCGTCTGGACAAGCTCGCTCGACCCGAAAGCTGAAGTCGCCAACTTCGCGGAAGGGTCGGAGGCTCTCACTGGCTTCGCGGCCGCAGTCGGACCCGGCCAGCGCATTACCCAGTCCCCTCAGTGCGTTACCGATCATCATCTACACTGTTTTCGACCGACTACCCTTATCAGTATCGCCCCGGTCGAAACCCTCGACGGCTTCTTGAAGGGGCGCCGCTTGACGATGCCGGCAAGGCGAAGTTTGCCCACCTTAACTGGCAGCGCCTGATTGATGAGGGCTGATGAGGCTTAGCGGGTGGGGATCGGCTTCTCGCCGCGGTAGTCGT
>Ga0310811_10000322_pt1 | contig 65893 bp, 107 predicted proteins | sample YCmetagenome_FD_207642 | JGI IMG/M metagenome (GOLD analysis project Ga0310811, IMG submission 207642) | Soil microbial communities from experimental microcosm in Duke University, North Carolina, United States - YC | ecosystem: Engineered > Artificial ecosystem > Soil microcosm > Unclassified ... | reverse complement strand
TGCGCAGGTGCGGCGGCAGGTGCTCGAACTCGAAGAACTGGAGCAGGTGCTCGGTCGTCGAGTGACGCAGCGGCCGGGGCGCGCTGTCAGCCTGGTCCACTACGCGCCCTTGGAGGTGTCGGCCGCCAGCGCCTCGCTGGCTGGCGCCTCGGTCGGCGTGGCCGGGGCGCCGGTGACCTGCTCGGCGTCGGTCTTGGCCTGCTCGGCGACCTCGCCGGCGTCCTTCTCGGCCTCGGCGACCACCGGGGCGGCCGCGGCCTCGGCGTCGCCGACGATGTTCGCGGCGTCCGCGGCGGCGGAGTGCTCGACCTCGGGCGCGGCCGCCTTCAGCTTGTCGAAGGCGGCGCGGAACTTCTCGGCGAGCGCGTGCTCCTGCTCCTCGAGGTGGGAGATGAGGGTGTGCAGTTCGTCGAGTGCGGGGGTGAGCAGGGACATGTCATGCCTCCGGAGGGTTCGGGCCGCCGGTGCGGCGCAGCACGACTTCGAGGTCGTGTTCGCCCCATGTGCCGGCGAGGAAGAGGTAGCCGCCGTTGTCTGCGACGGTGTGGATCTGGACGCTGACCTCGTCGAGGTGCGGGTCGGATGAGCGGACGGTGAGCAGGTCACCGGGGCGCGGGAGCCGGTAGCGGGTCACGGTCTCGTCCCGGATGGTTGCGGACTGCGCGCGGTGGGTGCGCTCGAGCAGGGCGGTGCTGATCTGGTGCTCCGGTGAGGTCTAGAGGGTGAAACGAGGGCGGCTCGGCATGACAGGCGGTCAGACTTCGCGCCAGCCCTTGGCGGGGCCGTCCCAGAACCCGTGCGTGCCGCACTCGAGGCAGCGGATCGACGGGGTGAGAGATCCGTCGGGCCGCCATTGCCAGCCGTCGGCGCCGAGCGGGAGTTTGCCGCCGATGTCTTCCCAGCCGGCGTGGAGTCCGGTGCAGGCGTGGAAGAACACGGGGTGGTTGTCGTCCGAGTCACGCTCGACGCGCGGCAGTGGCTTGGCAGGTGCGGTAGTCACGCGGGGCGCCACCGGCCGCCCTCGATGTAGCCGTGGCTGCCGCAACTCCGGCACAGGATCGAGGAGCTGAGGGTGAGCGGGTCTTCGAGGATGACGGTCCATTCGGGTGCGCCGTCGCCGCTGCCCTTGAACGCGACCGATCCGGAGCACCAGCGGCCGTCGGGGAGCCGGTGCGACTCGATCAGCCCGGCCGGGCGTGGTGAGTCGGTGCGGTACCAGAAACGGTAGGCGTGACTATCGTCGAGGAACGTGTCGCCGTCCGCGTGCGGGTCGTGGCCGGTGACCGTCACGGCGACCTCCCGGCGGATCTGAGGGGGCCCCGGCCGTGGCGGTGGAGCGCTCGGGCCGGCCGGGGCCGTTCCCGCGACGGCGACCCTCGACACCGCCGCGGGAGTCGAATCCCGTGCACGGCGGCTTCCCCACAGCCGTGCACGGGACGATGAGATGCCCGGATCGGAGTCGAACCGACTGCTGCGCGCTTTGCAGGCGCGTCCCCGACCGTCGAGGTGAAGCCCCGGGCTTCGACGGGGCGAGCCGCGTCAGGGGTTCGAACCCTGGCCTCCGCTTTACGAGAGCGACGCTCTACCCACTGAGCTAACACGGCGCGGCTGGAGAAGCGGAATCTACGTGGTGGCGCGTCTAGGAATCGAACCTAGCGAGCCCGGAGGCCAGGGCTTTACAGACCCCGTTCTGTCCCAGCAGCCGCGCCAGCGCCCGGGCGGTTCCGTCGTCCGAGTGGTGGAGTAGGTCGGAATCGAACCGACTGCAGCCTGTTTGCAGGACAGGCCCGCTACCTCAGCGTCAACCCCGGGGGCAGGGACGGGACTCGAACCCGCGACCTTCGACGTATGAAACCGACGCGCTAACCGGCTGCGCTACCCTGCTTGGCTCGACGGTACGCGGCGGCCTGGGGTGATCGCACCCGGATTTCGGGTCGGGAACGACAGAGGACCCCGACATGAGCCAGGGTCCTCGAAGTCTGCTGCGGGCGCTCTGCGCCTCATTACTCAGGAGGATAGGTCAACAGGGCGGACCAGTGCAAACGTCGCGGCGCGCTTCTTGCTCCGGGCCGTCGGGTTGGCGTTGCGCTGCTGGCGTTCGATGCGCGCGAGCTCCTTGACGTCGAGCACGAGGATCCCGTCTCCGCGCCGGTAGATCGCCAGGAGTTGGTTGTTCATCCATCGGCGGATCGTGCGCTCGGAGCGGCCGGTGAAGAGCGCGGCCTCGGCGACCGTCAGGTAGTGCGTCGGCCCGTTCATGCGGCGGCCGCTGTCGGTACGTGGCCATCGGTGATGAGCTGCGTGAGCCACGAGTATTCGGACTCGGTGAACAGCCGGCCGCACCCGCCGGCCCGCTCGACGCATTCGACGTACCAGGGTTTGCCCGCGATGCCCTCCTCCTGGATCAGGCTGAGGGTGTCGCAGGTCGGGCAGGGCACGGGTAGGTGCTTGCGCACGGGCTTGTTCTTGACCATCGCCACCGCGGTGGAGAAGGCGCGTTCGATGTCGCGGGCGAACTCCTCGACCGGGTCACGCTCCCACTCGAGCAGCGCGGTGTAGTTCGCGTTCAGATACTCGACCGCGGCCGCGAGGGTCGCGGTCGGGCGGCCGAATGCGTCGGTCGCCGCAGCGTGGCCCAGGTGCTTGCGGACCGCGTCCTCCCACTCGCGGGCCAGGCGCAGGATCTCGTCCTGGTGGTCGGCGCCCGGGCTGGGCGAGGCGGGCACGTCGGAGCGGCCGCGGCGCTCTTCGCCCGCGGACGCGGACCGGGTGAGGAACGGTACGGCGGCGAGCGCGTCGTACGCGCGCGGCAGTTCGCGTAGGGCGGCACGGACGGTGGCGGTGCAGCGGCGGCACAGGATCGGCTCGCCGGGCCACGGCTCGATCTCGACGGGGGCGGGCTCTTGGCCGCGGTACCCGGCGGCGGCCCACGCGGCGACGGCCTTGTCGTAGTCCTCCACCGCCTTGCGCCAGTCGCGGTTGCAGCGGTGCGGGCACGGGCCGGCGCTCGGTGCGGGCGGCACCGGGGCGGCGGGTTCGGGAGTGGCCGGGTCGGAGTGGACCCAGTAGGGGCGCGCTGGTAGAGGCATGGACAACTCCCGGGACGGTACGGTTGGGGTGTCGTCCGATCCGTCTTGTGGCCGCTCCGGTTGGTGCCCGGGGCGGCCGTGATCGTTGATGTGATTGTGCGTGTCGCGTGCACGCAACGCAAGCCGGATCCGTCAGGACGCGGGTACAGCTGGGGAACGGCAACGCCCCGGCCGCCCAACCAGGGCAACCGGGGCGTGCGACGGAAGCTATCCGCGCCGGCGGTTCTTGATGTCCTCGAGGTGGTCGAGCATCTCGTTCATGCCGTCGTTGGCCCACTGCTGTTCGGCGAGGTTGCCGTCCTGACGTGCCTTCTTCGCGACGTAGGAGAACGTTTCGAGCTTGCCTTCGGCCCACATCTGGCGCGTGTCGTCGTCCATGCCGTGGGTCGGCATCTTCTTCGCCATGGTCACGCCTCCTGGGTCGCGGAAGTCGGCTGGATCACGGGCTTGGTGACGTCGCGGTGCTCGACGCCGACGCTGATTTCGGCGGAGCGGAGCGTCGCGGCGATCTCCTCGGCTACGGCGACCGAACGGTGCCGGCCGCCCTTGCAGAACACGTGCAAGGTGACCTGGTCGTCGCGGTCGGTCTGCGCGTTCTTCCGGTCGGACCAGTCGAGCAGCGCCATCAGGCGCCCGGTGGTGTCGGCGAGGATCGCGTCGGCACCGTCGGTGTTCAGGACGTGGTCGCGCACGACGGGGTCGAGGCCGGTCAACTCGCGCATCGCCGGGTCGTCGAACGGGTTGCGCAGCGAGTGGCGCAGGTCGAGTGCGAGCACGGCGAACGGCGCGGACCTCGGCGGCGCGCCGTGGAGGCTGCCGTACGTGGTGATCAAAACCCGGGGCTTGGATCCCGGACTGGAGTGGTCCATGATGTGGTGTCTCCTTCGTCGGTACTACGGAGGGGGCTGGGCCGTCGCCGTTGCCTCGGTGGCGGCCCGTCTTCTAGTTCTGATTCTCCCGCTGCAGCAAGGGGGCGGGAAGGTGTTTCCTGTTTCCTAATCAGGTGGTCAGCTACCGACGGTTCGGTGGGCCTACAGGCGGGGGAGTTTGCGGCGGCGCTCGACGCGCTCGGCGTGTTCGGTCTGCCGTCGGCCGGTCGAGCGCTCGCGCGCCGTGGGCTGGTGTCCGTAGCGCAGGCCCGCGCCGGTACGCCACTCCCACACCGGGATCTGACCGTCCTGGGTGACCTCGGTCGAGGTCGGCACGCGGCCGAGGCCGCCGCAGGTGTCGCAGTGCTCATACGGCAGTGCCTGTGCGGCCAGCTTCCGCAGTCTCCGGTTCGACGGGACGGGCTGGTCCTCGGCGCGGGCGGCGGCGACGTGCGCGGCGATGAACGCCTCGCGCTCGCGGTCCTTGTCCTTGCGGTCCCAGATTCCGTTGTCGCAGTGCGCGGTCTGCGGGCACGGCACGGTCGGGCCCATGCGCCGTAGGTCGGTGGCGGCGCGGTGCTGTACGCGTTCCTGCTGCTTGTCGAGCCGCTTCGATCCGTTGCGGCGCTTCTTCTCGAGGTACCCGGCGAGCCCGGGCAGGCCGGCGTCGCGGGCGGCGGTGCGGGTGAAGTGGCGGCGGGTGCCGCGGGCGCGGCGTCCGTGCACCGGGCAGGAGGCGGAGCCGGTGAGTGCCGCGGTCTTCGGGTCGTAGGTGGGGATGCGGCCAGTGCCGCCGCATTCGCAGGTGCGTCGCAGGACGGCGCCGTACACGCCCTTGCCGCCCTTGCGGGCGGCACGAGAGCGCGGGCTCAGCGGGATGGCATACGGCGCCGTCGGCGCGCCGGGGGTGGCGCGCTGCGGCGTGGTGGGGGCGAGGATCGCGCGGCCCGGGATCAGGTCGGCGACGGTCTCGATGCCGCTGTTCTTCTTCGCCAGCGGGCGGCGCGGCTTGGCGGCGGCTTTCTTCCGGGGCTTCGGCTTGGCCGGTGTCCGGTCCGGCGGCTTCTGCTTGGCCTTGACCTCGGCGATGGCGGCCTGCAGCGGCGACTTCGAGGCGGGCGCCTGCTCCGGCTTCGGCCGAGGTGCGCGCGGGCGCGGCGCCGGGGCGCCGGCGAGTTCCCGCTCGATCCGGTCGACCTCGCGTTGCGCGGCCCGCACACCGGCCTGCGCCTGGCCCCAGGTGATCGCCTTGCCGGTGCGCGGGTTCACGGCGATCGGCTGCCGCTGCGGCCTCGGCGCGCGCGGCTTCTGGCCCCGCGTCTGGGCGCGGACAGCTCTCTGTGCCGCGGCCTGCGCCCGCTTCGTCTCAGCGGCCTTCTTCGCCTGGGCCTTGCGCTCCTTCGCCACGATCTGCTGGTAGCGGCGCTTGCCCGACTTCGGGGTGGCGACCGTGTGCTCCTTGAACGGCGCTCTTGCGATCGCGCCGATCGTCTGGTGTCGCCCGCCGCTCAGGAACCGGGCGACCACTCGGTCCGGGGTCATGGACCGGGCGGTGCGCTTCGCTGAGCGCACCGCCCGGTCCACGGCCGTTGCCGGCGGCTTGCGGCGCCGGGGCTTGCCGGCCATCGGCTACGCCTCCATCCGCAACTGCTGGCGCACGGCGGCGTCGTCGCGCCAGTACCGGAAGTCCCGGCCCTGCTGCTCGACCACGACGTAACCGGCGGCGCGCCACTCCGCGCACAGGTTGCGCACCCACGCGAGCGAGCTGTTCTCGTGCCCGGCGCGCTTGGCGGCGACGGAGAGGTCTGCGACGGTCGCGCCGCGGTCGCCGAAGGTGGCGAGCATCTCCCAGCACGCCAGGTATTTGGTCTCGATCACGCTGCCGTCCGGGTACTCCGGCACGAGCCGCAGTCCGTGGCGCGGGTCGGCGGCGGGCGTGTCGTCGAACTCCTCCTCGTCCCACTCGTCCTCCGTGCCGTCGGGGTCGTCGAACGGGGAGGGGATCTCGAAGTCGGGCTTGCGGCCGGCGAGGATCGCCTTGAACGCATCATCCTCATCGTCCGCCAGTGGGGCGAGGTCCTCGCCGTTCTGCTCGACGACCTCGGCGATGCGCTCGTCGGTCCACCAGAAGGACTTGCGCTCGACCTTCAGCGCCTCCTTCAGTGTGATCATCAGGAATTTGCCGGCCACGTCGAGCTCGGTCGCCTTGAAGCCCTCGCCGTGTGCGCCCTCACGCAGCACGATGTTCGTCAGGCGCGAGCTCGTGGTCGCGACGCACAGCCGGTTCTGCGCCTGGTCGACACCGGACTTCACACCGCCGGCCGCGAGCGCGTCCGGCTTCTGTGTCGCAATGACCAGGGAGATGGCGTAGGCGCGGGCGACCTGGCACAGACGCACGAAGTTCGCGTTCATGTGCTCGATCGCGTCGCGCAGCACATCATTCTTGATCTTCTTGAGTTCGGTCTGCTTGAGGTCGCGGAACAGCTCCGCGAGCTCGTCGATCACCACGACGAGGGCAGGCCCGTCCTCGGTGTCCCACTGTCGCGCGGGCTTGCCGGACTCCAGGCGCAGCTTCTTGAGCTTCGCGCCGCGGATATTCATCACCGCGACCAGAGCCTTCAGAATCAACGCTGCGCGCTCGAATGAATCCGCCGACGCGTACGCGACGTCCTCGTAAATCCCGAGCTCCAATTGGCCGGGCTTGCAGTCCAGGAGAACCAGGCGCGCGTCTTTCATCGGCACGACCTGCGTGACGATGTTGTTGACCAGACCGGACTTTCCGTTGTTCGTCGTGCCGCCGATGACGGTGTGGTTGCCGAGCAGGTGCAGCAGCGACATCTCACCGGTAGCGGCCGGCCCGAGCGGGATCGGCTCCTTGATCGAGCGGACGGTGATGCCCGGTGCCTCTATCGTCTCGGCGAGCTCGTCGATCTCCCCGTAGCGCGCGGTGATCCGCACCTCGTGGCCGCGGCGCGTCTTCGTGATCAGGACCTGGTTCGCCTGCAGCGCGCTCTTGATCTCCTCGCGGCGCCGGATGATCGCGTCGGGGCTGATGCCCTTCGCCGGCGCCAGCACGACGGTGACGGCGAACGACGACTCGTTGATCCGCGAGAAGCCGTAGATGTCGGACAGGCCGATCCCGATGCCGTCGAACGCGTTGCGGACCATCGTCTCCTCGTGGGAGAGGACCTGGCCGTCGAGCGGCAGCGGCTGCATCGCGGCGCCACTGTCGCCCGACACTGCCACGATCTGCTGAGTGACGGCGGCGTGGTAGGCGACAGTGAACTCCCGCTGATCCGACAGCCTGGAGTGTCGGTGCTCGAAGTACGCCCAGTAGGCGACACCGAGTTCGAGCAGGGTGACACCGACACCGTAGAACGACGGTCCGGTGATGCAGACGACACCGAACGCGGTGGCGACGAGCCCGAGCAGACCGACAGCGTGCTGCGAGCGGTGCATCGGCTCACTGTCGGAGTTGATCGACCGGATGACGTGCAGCCCGCCGTAGCCGAGGGCGCCGACCAGACCGAAGGCCGTGGTGACCGCGCCCAGGGGCACGTGGTCGGGTTCGGTCAGGGCGGTGCCCCAGCCGCACACGAGGCCGGCGAGGACCGCGGCGGAGGGCAGCAGGTGCCGGTCCTGGAGCCACTGGAAGAACGCCCACGCGGTCCGGTCGGCCCGGCCGGGGGTCATCTGATCCGCCACGTGGGCCGGGAGCTCGCCGGAGAACGGCGAGTAGGCGTGGGCCACCATGGCGGGCCCTGGAGCGTATCCCTGGCGCGGAATGATCGTGTTGCCGCTGGTCGTGCGGTACGGGTCGATGCGGCGCTCCGCTACGCCACGCACGACGAGCTCGGCCCCGGCCGCGTCGAGATCCCCGATTGCGTCGAGGTTCTCGGCCTCCGCGGCCCTTGAAGCGTGGCGGTTGATGAGGCTCATGACGTGGCTCCGACCTGCTCGGGCTCCGGCTCGGGCTCAGGGTGCGCATTGATGTACGTCTCGGTCTCGCGCCGAATCTTGCGGCGCTGGACCTCACCGGCCGGGACGTCGTGGCCTGCCTTGCGCAGAAGATCGGCGAGCATGGGGGCGGCGGGGGTGGTGCCGTTGTGGTCGCGCATCCACTGCCGGTAGAGGGGTGCGGCCTTCTCGGCCCACCACGGGAGGCTGCGCTCGGCGTGTTCGCTGTCGGTGTCGGTGTCGGTGACGGCCGCGCGGACGACGGTGACGGGCGCGAGTGTCGGGCGGGCGGTGACGGTGTCGGGCGACGGCGCGGTGTCGGTGACGGGCGCAGTGTCGGCCAGAGTGTCGGTGACGGGTGTCGGTGACGGCGGCAGAGCGGGAGTGTCGGTGACGGTGACGCGCGCGGGAGTGTCGGTCTTGCGCGGCCGGGTGACGGTCGGCGCGGGCGCCTCGGTGTCGGTGACGGTGTCGGTGGTCTTCACGCTGTCGGCGAGCCGGCCCTGCAGGTGCAGCAGTCGCTCGACGATCAGTGACGGCCACGCACCGATGAAGGTGAGGATGCCGTCGGAGGCGGTGTACGAGCCGAGGTGGATCGCGCGCTCCGCGGCGTTGCCGCCCATGGACATGGCCAGGCCCAGCCGGGCGTTCCACTCGGCGGCGGTCCGGGCCCGGTGCCCCTCGGGCAGGAACATCGCGATGAGGGTGGCGGTGATCGCGTAGACGTCGATCGAGATCGGCAGCAGCCACGGGTGCGCGATGCCGATGAGCGCACCCAGGCCGGACAGGCCCTGGAACGAGACGGCGGCGGAGGCTGCGAGGGAGATCGGGATGCCGATGGCTGCGACGATGCGCACTGACTTGGGGGTGCGCACGGGTGGGGTGGGCTCGTGTCGGGCCGCGCGGCGTTTCGGCGGCGGCGCGGTGCGGCTATCCTTCTCTGCAGGCATTTGCGGCGCTCCAGTTCAGCGTCGGAGGTGTTTAGGCCCCGCCCGCTGTTGGAGTCAGCGGGTTTGGGGCCGTCCTTATGTGTGCGGGTTCTACGTTACGCCGGGCGGGGTGGGGAATTCCCGGCTGGTTCAGCTGGCAAAGTTCCTCGGGCTTTTCGATTCGAGCGATATCAGGGCGCGTGAACGAGGCGCCTGGTGGATTTCGTGAGGAGCGTGGCGACGGCGAGGGCTGCGACGCACAGGAGCGCAGCGAGACCGGGGCCGGCGGCGGTGTGGTGGAGGGTGAACAGGGTCAGGCCGATCGCGGACATCCAGCGGCCGGCCGTAGCGGTCACACGGGCGTGACCGAGGTCGGCGGCCGATGAGGCCTGCTGCCAGACGAGGACGAACCCTGCGGTGCCGGCGGCCGCGAGCAGGGCGCCGATGGCGATGAGGATCAGGATCGAGGCTAGGGCGAGCATTGTTCGGCTCCTCGTTCGGCGGTCCGTGCTGGCATCTTTAATGTATAGGGTCCCCTAGTCAGCGTCAAGGGGGCCCGATACACTGTCCCCATGGACGCGCCCCCGCCCCCGTTCGAGGTGCTCGGTAGCCTGGCCGACGAGCCCGATCCCACTGCACGCGCCAAGGCGCTCATGCAGGCGATCGACGCCGTGCCGGCGCTCCAGACGTGGCTGCGCGAGGCACGGCGGGAAGCCGTCAACGCCATGCACGAGGACCGCAGCTACACGGTCATCGGAGACGAGCTCGGCATTACCCGGGCCCGCGCCCAGCAGATCGCGACCGGTTATGTCGGCGGTAGATCTGCGCACAAGTCGACAGACGCCGAACGCCCGACCGGTGAAGGTCGGGCGTCGGATAGTGGGTCGGCCAGCTAGAGCCTCCACGAGTCAGGGTTCGTTACCGCCGTCGGCCGTTGTCGCGGGAGGCGAGAACGTCGACGATCTCGTCGGCGAGGATTTCCTGCTGGCCGAGGTCGAGGTTCTTGGTCTCGTCCCAGGTGTCGAGCATGCCGGCGACCTGGGGCAGCCGCGCGGACTTGCCGTGGTTGTCGGTGACGCGCTGGGCGAGCTCCTTGACGAGTTTGAAGTCGGGGATGTACAGGTCCTCGATCTCGTCGTCGGCCTCGTGGACGGGGATGGGGGCGGTGGCCATGTGCGTGGTCTCCTTCGCGGTCAGTCGGGGGGTTGCTTGCGGTCAGTGCAGCCACGCGAGCGCGGCAGTGTTGATCAGGATGTGTGCCGTGTTGTCCGCGGCGATCATGAGGCCGACGGCGAGCCACGCCGGAGTCTCCGGTGGGTAGCCGGTGGCCGAGCACTCCGCCCACGACCGGCGCGCGCGGCGCGGGGCGAGCAGGTTCTTCGCCCACACCAGGTGCCGGGCGAGCCGGTAGCGGTCGATGATGATGTGCGTGCCGGCGATGACGGCGGGCGCGGCCAGCGAGCGGGTGAGGATGAGGAAGGGCAGCGCGTAGACGAGTCCGTGGATGATCGCGGGCAGGTGGCGGTTGGTCTTCTCGGTGGCCATCCAGTGGGACTGGGTGACGTAGTCCCCGACGAAGTGGAGCATCACGGCGAGCAGGAGCATGGTCGCGGTGTTCACTGGTCGGTGTCCTTGTTGGCCATCAGGTTGGCTAGCCAGGGTGAGTAGGCGGTGCCGCAGGCGCAGCTGCCGCGGGAGTCCGGGCCGCCGGGAAAGGATTCGGGGTCGCAGCCGAGTTCCTCCGGGAACGGGAAGTAGTGCTCGCCGTCGGGGCACGGTTCCATCGCGACCCGCTCGCCGCGGAGGGTGGCTTCGGCGTGCGGCTTGCCCATCAATTCCGCGACCTCGTCGACTACGACGATGGTGGTCGGCTGGAACTCGGGGAACTGCTCGATCAGCGGACGCTGGGCCTGGCGGTCCTCTTGCCGCCGCGCGGCCGTGATCCGCCGCTCGATGGTCCACATGGAGATGACTCCGGTGGCCCACGCCAGGGCGAGGGCGATCCACGTAGGGGTGAACGGCTGACCGGAGACGATGTGGACGGCGATCGCGGCAGTGACCAGGGCGATCGCGGCATTGATCAGGATGCGGCGGGGGCTCATGGTCACTGCTCCGGTCGGGGCTGTTCGGGCCGGCCATTGTGGGCGGCGGCGATGACGGTGAGGATCACGAGCACAGCGAGGGCGGCGATGCGCAGCGGCCACTTCTCGGCTGGGAGCGCGCGCTCGGCGACGGCGAGCGCGACGATGAGCGTGGAGCCGGTGGTGAGCGCGACGGTCAGGCCGCGCGGGGTGTGGTTGGACGGCATGTCAGGTCCCCAGTTCGTTCGGCTCGAGGCTGAACTGGGTGACGATGAGCTGCTTCCGCTCGCAGCCGAGGGTCTCGCGAGCCTTCTCTGCGAGCTGGCGGTAGAGGTCGTGCCGGGTGGCGCCGGGCGCCGGGATAACGGTGCCGGCGAGTTCGATTGGGGTGTTGCCCCACCCGAGCGCGGCCATGAAGTAGAAGTAGAGCACGACAGCCTCCTTAGATAGCCGGGAATCCCGGGAGGTCGTTGGTGGGGGCGGTGGCGGCGAGCAGGGCGCGGCCGTGGTTGCACCAGGTCTCGCCGCGGCGGCAGGTGGCGCAGGTCTCGCAGTGGGTTTCGTAGGCCCAGCGGGCGAGGGTGGGGGAGTCGGGGGCGGTGATGGTGCGCCCGTTCTCGGTGGCGACGATCGAGACGCTCATCGGCGGGCCTCCAGCCGGAGGATCGCGGCGAGCGTGCCGACTTCGGTCTCGGACGGGCCGGGGAGCTCACGGTCGCTCAGGGCGCGCTCGGTGTGTCCGACGACGAACATGGCGTGGCCGTAGTCGAGGAGGATCGCGTGGAGGTCCGCGCCCGGGGTGGCGACCGCGGCCATGGCCTTGGCGATCAGGGCGCGCTGCTGCTCGACGACTTCGGGGACGAGCGCCGCGACGCACGCGTCGTCGTGGTCCTCTGCGAACTGCTCGAGGCGGTTAGCGCCCTCGGCGTCGGCCTTGGCGGTCAGGTCGTCGGCGGGCGCCGGGGGCACGTAGCCGTCGGTGACCGGCGTCAGGTGCGCGCGGCGGCGGGCGGCGGTGGCAGTGGTCATCGCGGCTGCACCACCTTCGCGGCCGCGCGGTGCACGGCGACCTTGCCGCCGTCCCACTCGGCCCAGGCGACGAGCAGCGCGTCGGGGCCGTAGACGTTCACGACCCAGTCGGGGTTGGCGTCGGCGTAGGTCTCGAGGACGTTGCCGGCGAGAGTGTCGGGCTCGGCGTATCCGCTCCAGGTGCCGTGGATGCCGGTGGCCTCGAGCACTTCCCTGTCGGCGGGGGTGGGCCGGTAGATGGCCCAGGTGCCGGCGGGGGAGACGGGCGCGGGCCGGCTGTCGGCGCGGGTGATCCAGCCGATGACGGCCTGGATGGTGGCGGGGTCCGAACCGGCGAGCCAGGCGGCGACGTCCTGGTCGAAGTCGCCGAGGGCGACGCCAGCGCCGGTGAGGGCGGAGGTGAGGGCGGCGAGCCGCCCGGCCCGGTCGCCCGGGCCGAGGTCGGCCGTGGCGTCCACGCGCGCGAAGTAGGGGCCGTAGGGGGAGGTCATCGGCGGCTTTCCCTCCACTTCTCGTCCGCAACCTGGAAGCGCAAGCTCTTCGCGTCGGCCTTCGCGTCCTCATACGCCTGGGCGTAGACGCCGCGCTCCCAACTGCCGTACTGCGCGTTGTCGCGGGCATCGCGCGCGGCGGCGGCGTCACGGTCGCGCTTCTCGGCGTAGCCGAGCAGTTCTTCGTGGCGGCGGCTCATCGCGGGCCGTCCAGGATGGTCTCGGGCCGGACGATGGTGTTCTGCCGCTGGATCGAGGCGACCGCGGCCGCGGCGGAGTCGGCGATGTCGGGGCGGCCGGCGATGCGGTGCGCGGTCAGCAGCCCGTCGAAGAACGCCGAGTCGGTGGCGGCGCGCTCGAGCACGGCGAGCATCTCGCCCATGGCCTGGTAGTCGTACTCGGCCGAGCGCGGTCTGGTGGTGGCGGTACCCTGCATGATGTTGGGCCTTCTTCCGGTCGGGAGTGGTTCGACCTGGCCCGGCCGCTGCGTCACCAGCGGCTGGGCCTTTTGACGTGGGCTGGCCGGACTTGAACCGGCGCTTCCCTCCATGGAGGGCGTGCTCCCGACACCACAGCCCCAGCGGATCCGTCGATCCGCCTTCTGCCGACCGGCCTAGGTTCCGGTCCGCGTGCCCTCACAGGTGTCGAACCTGTCCTTCGTGCCCCGAGGAGGGAGGGCGCGACGCTCGACCAGCGAGCTAGAGGGCTTGCCGGCCGAAGCCGGGTCGTACATCACGCGCCGTACAGCGGCTGCACCTTCAGCGCGTCCCGCAGGATCTCCGCGTGGTCGAACGCGAGCAGAATGTCGCCCGACATCACCCGGTCCAGGCGCACCCACTCGGCCTTCGCCGCGTCGTCCCCGGCGGTCGGCTCGACGCGGTGGCCGAGTCGGCCGGTGTAGGCGAAGGTGACGTAGCGGCCGCGAGGGTCCCGGCCCGGGGTCTGGTAGGCGCCGACCAGCTTGAGCTGCGGGCCGATGTGGATTCCGGTCTCCTCGGCCAACTCGCGGTAGGCGGCGGCCTTGACGTCCTCGCCCTCGTCGGCGTGGCCGCCCGGCCATGCCGACAGGCCCTTGAACGGCTCGTCGCCGCGCTCGATCAGCAGGACGTGCGCGACGCCGTCGAACTCGCCGAACAGCACCACGTCCGCGGTCAGGCGGATCGCCTCCGGCTTCTCGTCCTCGGTTGCTCCTGCCGCGTCCGGGTTGGTCACTGCCGCGGGCCACATGCCGATGCCCATCGAGTCCATGACGTCCATCGCCCGGTTCAGGTACGCCTGCGTGTGCTCGTCCACGGTGCGGCCGGTGTTCGTCGGGACCTTGATGGTCTGGGTGATCGTGCGGCGCTCGTACTCCACTTGGAGGCTCCTTGCTCGAACGGGTGGTGCCGAGTGCCCTCCGCGAGTCTCGAACTCGCGCGCTGGTGGGGGAGGCCAGCGGTCCGACCCAGACGAGGGCTTGGATCGTGCGTGCCCACAGGCCGGTGTCGAACCGGCTCCCCAGGTAACTGCTGGTGCGGCAGCAGTCCCGGGACCTCCGAGGTCAGGGGCTTGAGGGCCGCCTTCGCGGCCCCGAGGGGCTAGTTGGGTTACGCGGCGGCCGGAGTGGCGGCCGGCTTGTCGCCGTCCCGCTTCACGACCGGCCGGTACAGGTCGCTGTGGTTCTTGGACAGGTTGGTGTCGTCGATCCACTGGCGGTAGGCGTCCAGGTCCGCCTGCGTGTTCTTGGTCGGGTCACTCCAGTTGATCGTCATCGGGGGCCTCCTTCTGGGATTCGGGCGGGCGGGCTACGGCCTCGACGTTGGTGCTTCGGTTGCGGCCCCGCCCGCTGTTTGGAGTCCGGCGGGCGGGGCCGCTTCCCTTCAAGTCCGACCGTCCAGTTCGAACCGGTCGGACAGACGATCAGGCGGTTACCGGCTCGGGAAACCGGCTGACTTCGGTCTCAGCGAGGTGCCGGTCGATCTCGGCCGTGGGGATGCGGTACATCCCGCGCTTAGCGCCGGTGGGACGGCGGGCCTTGATGACGCCGCGGTAGATCATGTTGAGAACCGTGCGGGTGCTGACGCCGAAGCGGCGCGCGGCTTCGCTGACGGATACCTCGTCGCGCTCCGCCTCCATGGCTTCCTCCCTTGCGTTCTTGGCGTCCGCTTCGGGCGCTTCGTTTCGTGCTGACATTGCCCAGAGTACCGCAGATTCGGTACAGTGCAAGAGGCGAGGTTGAACACACCTCGGAGCACGAAAAAGCCCCCGGTCGGAACCGGGGGCATGGGAAGGGGTGAGTCAGCTGTCAGCGCAGCAAAGTTCGATGCCGAAGTGCGTACCGATGGCCGCCCTTGACTATCACGGACACCTCGACTGGCACACCGTGCTCGTTACGGATGACCCTGAGGACCGAGACAATAGGCACGCCCTCGGGCAGCTCCAGGGCGACGACTTCGTGCTCTTCCGGCGCGCGGAACGTCTCCAGGTCGATCATCTCGGCCTCGACGTACCCCATCGATTCGAGGTAGGCCTTCGAGCCGCCACCGAGCGGTCCCGACTCCGCGAGTCGAGTGCCGTCGGCCACGTCGTGCCTGTAGTAGTTGCTCACGAGCTCGACGGGCTCGCCGTCACGACGGCCGACCTGCTCACGCAGGATCGCGGTGTCCGACGGCCCGATACCGAGTTCAGCGCGCACGTCGGCGGCCGGCACGACCTCTTCGACCCTTCGGAGCTTGTACTTCATGTTCGCCGCCATCGGATCACGGACGGCGTCGATCGCAACGACTCTCCAGCGGCGCGCAAAGTTGCCCTTGCCGTGCTGCCGCTCCACCAGTCCTTCAGCTTCGAGCACCTCGAGGGCGCGCTGAACGACGCTCGTCGACTTCGTGTTGAGCACCTCCATGAGGTACTTGATCGACGGCAGTTGGTTATCGGACTCCCCGGAATCGAAGTCGCCGGACATGATCTGCCTGCGGATCTGCGCCGCGTACTTCAGGTACGGCGGCCGGGTGTCTTCCCAAGTGCGCACAGGTATCTACCCCGCCTTCAGGACGTAGCGCTGGGGCTCGCCGTTCCAGCGGTGCATGACGATGTACTCGAAGGGCTGCTTCTCCGTATCGAGCATGGTCCGCTTGATGACGAGCAGCGGAGCGCCGCGCGGAGCTTCCGGGCAGTTCACGTCGTCGGCGATCTCGGCTGTGTTGTCCTCGACCGAAGTCGCGGTGACTCGGCCCATATCTGCAAGGACGCGCACCGTCCCGCCCTTGGCGGGCTTTGGCTCAGCCAACGGTGTGCCTTCGGCCCACTCAGCAGGCCAGTACGACGTGGCGACTTCCATCGGACCGTCGGCATCGATGATCAGACGGGAACGCCGGACAACGCGCGCGCCCTCGGTCAGTTGCAGGGCCGTGCGCACCTCGCTGGAGGCCTCGACGAGGCTCACGCCGAGGAGACGTTGCTTGCCTCCGGCCTTCGTCCACGCATCGGATTCGCCCGGCTTCGGCGGGGCGATGTACGGCACCGAACTACTAGTCCACTCCACGCCTTACAACTGTACGCGAAGGGCGGTACTGTTGGCGAACCGGAGCCGCTAACAAGCAGGTCAAGCGGCATGCCGCATCTGCACTGGCTGACGGGACAGGGCGTCCCGCTACGAGCGCCAGAACACGCGGGTGATCCGGACGATGTCCTCGTCCACGACCTCGTAGAACACAACCGCTCGCCTCGCCGTGGCGACCCGGGCACGGCCCAGCGGGTCAGGCAGCGCTGGGTCCTCGATGCCGCGCCCGAACGGATCCCGGCAGATCTCGCCGACCAGTGCCTCGAGCTGGTCGCGCTCGGCGAGCGGCAGCGACGCTGCCGCCTCGAGGGCGAGCTTCGTCCAAATGTCCTCCGCGCGGCTCACCGGTTGGCGAACGGCGAAGCGAAGAACTCAAGCTCGCCCCGGGCCGAGGCCTCAAAGTCGGCCTGGATGCTCGGGTCGTGGTGCCACATCGCATGCGCCCACCACTTGCCCTTGATCTCATCCACCTCGGCCAAGTCGCCGCGGTCAACCGCCGGCCCCAGCTCGGTGAGGAACTGCTCGCGCTGCGCGGGCGGCAGCGCCTTGCGGATCGCTTCGACCGTGTTCGGCAGTTGCGCCGGCCGGGCGCCATGGAACGCGTGTGCGTGCGCTGCAGTCATCGAGCAGGTCCCTCCACGAATCGGCTCACTGCTCACCGTACCCGCGGCCAGTCGGGCTTGTCAGCGCGACGCGGTGATCCGCGCCCTGGCGAACCCTGCGGCGACAGCCACCACAACGCAGCGGGCCAGCCCCGAAGGGCCGGCCCGAGCAGATGGTCAGCGAGATCGCACCTCGCAGACCAGCACACCCAACGCCCCGACGACGAAAGGCACGCGCTTGTCTGCCACGGTAGCCGATGACGCTGACAGCGGTATCGACCCATCGACGCTTGCGACGCTCCAGCAGATCCGGAAGCTTAGGGAGCGTGAGGCCGCGCTGGCCGCGGTGCGCGAGCAGGCCGAGGAGCAGATGCTCCACCGGCTTGGGATTGGGCACCAGGCCGGCCGGATCAGCAATGAGCAACTGTTCGCCGCCTTCGACGCCTACCGCGCACTGGAGATCCCCGGCCGCTCGAAGCGCTGGAACGAGCACATCGCCATCAAGTGGCAGCGCATCGACCAGGAGCGCCGCTGGAAGCCGAACGGCCCCGAGGGGACGTGGGTCGGCGTATGGCCGATCGCTGTGGACGACGCCGCTCCGATCGGCGGTACGGCAGTCGTCTACATACTCTTCGATGCGACCAACGAACCCTGCTACGTCGGCAGCACAGGCAACCTACGGACGCGGCTGAAGCAGCACAGCCGAGCCGGCAAGCAGTTCTCCACCTGGCAGGCCTACCTCTGCTCGGACCGCGAGGCCGCCTACCAACTCGAGGAGCGCCTGCTCGCCGAGCGGTTCCCGCGCCTGAATAAGCGGGCCGGCCGATGAGCAACCGCGCCATCGGCTGGGCGAAGTCGCGCCAGGGCAACGCCGGGTACAAGGCCGTCCTGACCGCGATGAGCGACACTGCGAACCAGTACATGGCCACCTGGGCCAGCCGCAAGACGCTCGCGAAAGTCACCGGCCTCAAGGAAAGCACCATCCGCGACCACCAGAACCGGGCGGTGAAGAACGGGGACCTGGTCCTCGTGCCCTGGCAGACACCGTCGGGGGCGGACGCGTCGCCGGGCTACTTCCTCGGCTGTGTCCGCGGGGTGTTCGATGAGCTGCCGCCGCTCGAGGTCGCGTTCGCCAAGCGGATCAACTTCAAGGGGCCGGGCCAGGGCGGCCGGCCTCGGGGGCACACGCCGGCGTGGTGGTCCGGTGAACGGAAGAGCACGTCGGCGCATCGCTGTACGGCGTGCGGCGCGACCTGCACCGGCGGCAACGAGCCCGACGGCGATACCGACCCTGGGGAGGGTAGGCGGGAAGGGGTTGGCGAAGGGGTACCGGAAGGGTATCGGGAACCCTTCGGGCCGCCCTCGGCGCAAAACCCTCTGACCAGCGGGAATGTGAGTGGCGCCCCGGAAGGGGATCAGGACGCACCGACCCTGGAGGGTCCGAAAAACACCACCCTAGAGGGGGGTGAAAAACACCCCCCCTTTAAACCCAAAGGAAGTAAACCCAAAGGAAGTAACCAACCCTGCGCTCGCGCCTCCGAGCAACGCCGCGGTCCCAGCGGCCTCCCGGCGGGGGACGGCCTACGGCCGTCAGAGCCAGATCTGGACGGCATCGACGAGAACGACGATCCGACGCCGGTTGCGGCCGTAGGCGGCATCGAGGCGCAGCGGCGGCGCATCGCAGCGATGGACCCGGCCACGCTCGAGCAGAGCCTGGCCAACCTCGCCGCGAACTTCCCCGATCTGCACCGCGGGGCCCTGGCGCACGCCACCCGCCGCGGGCTCTCGTACGACCTGGACGCGTTCAACCGGGAGACGTTGTGGCACGCGCTGCAGGCACACCTTGGCCAGCGATCAACAGTCGCGGCATGACAATCAACAGCAGGGAGGCAACCATGTCCGAAACCATCCCCGACGTCCCCGAAGGCCTGCGCGCCCGGATCCTCGAGGCGTTGAACACCGCACCGGCCGCGTTCGTCCGCGACGTCCCGGAAACCTTCGCCGACCCCGACATGGTGGCGTGGAGGAGGCACGACGCGCATCGCTACGACGCCACGTGCGCGCTGTGCCGCGGCGAGGCTGAGACTCTCGCCGACGCCGTGCTGGCCGCCGTGCAGCCCGAACCCCAGGAGTCGGGCCAGCTGATTCAGCGCACCCCGCCCGAGTGGTGCGCGCAGTACGGCATCCCCTGGGACAACCCGGCACTGCCCGGCTGGGACAAGCCGTTCACCCTTCCCGAGTTCTGGGCTGCGCTCCCGCCGTTCGTGCGCCAGGCGCTTGGCGGGGACGGCTGCGAGCGGATACGCCTGGAAGCGAAGGACGCGACCGCCCGGCGCTTCGACCGGCTCCTGTGCGAGCACGGCGGGCTGGTGCAAGCGGTGCTTGCCGGCGTCGAGGACACGCTGGTGCCGGAGGAACTGCAGGCACTGTGGGTGACCGTCACGCAGGCGGTCGCGTACGTCGATCACTTGAGTACGGATGTGGAGCGGTTCCTTGGGCCGCTGCGCCGGCGGTGGGAGGCCGAGGCTGCCGCGCCCGCCGCTGCCGGGGACGGGGGTGCACGGTGACCGCTCAGACGACTGACGACGTGGCGCGGCTGCGCTCGTACGACGAGTTCACCACGCGCCTGTGGTTCGAGAAGCGCGCTAGCCCGCTCGTGCGGGAGCTGTTGCTCGCCCTTGCGTACGTGCTCGAGCACGCGCCCGCGGCCGGCCCGGACCTGAGCCGGAAGGACCGCGGCAGGCTCCTGTGGCAGGCCGTCAGTGGCCTGATGGGTGTCAACGAGCGCGGTCGGGCCCGGTACAAGGACGCGGTCGCCGCCGACGCCCCGCGCTACGAGCCGGCGAACACGTGGCCCACCGCGGCCTGCGAGGCGCCGCGGGTGCGGGTGCAGGAGCCGCGGCGTGCGACGACCACGATCCGCTGCGCGTACCCGCATCACCCGCACCTCGGCCAGTGCCGGCCGGTTAAGCGGATCGGCCCCGCCGAAGGCGCGGTCGTGTGGAAGCCGGCGCCGGTCGGCGCGGTGTGCGGGGCCCGCCCGAACCCGGAGTTGCACGTGGTCGAGCGGGACCTGCGCACGGGCTGGCAGGTGGACCACTGGTTCTGCACGAGGCACAAGGACCAGGCCGCGCGGGTGCGCGCGCAGGTCGAGGCCGCCGGCGAGCCGCCGGTGCCGGTGCCGAACGTCGGCGGGCTGCTGCCGTGCTACTTCAAGGCGCCGTGGCAGCGGATGTACTCGAGCATGGCTCGGGGCTGGGAGGCGCCGGTGTACGGGCTGTGCGCGGACGACTGGCCCACCACGCCGGAGGCCGCGCAGTTGGTGCCGAAGAAGCCGCGCCTGCGGCTGATCGTCGGGGACGCGCTGTGACCCGCGATGCCCCGCCCGCACCGCGGCGCCGCACGGTGCCGCGGAAGGTCCGGGTGCCGCAGCAGGTGCAGCTCGCGATTCCCGAGCCCGAGCCGGTCGTCTCGCTCGAGGTCGTGCGCGCCGGCCGGGCACCCGGTGCCGCTGCCGCGCACCGCCGCTGGCACGACGGCCTCGTCGTCCCGTGGCGCATCACGACGGCGCTCGACATCCGCGAACTGCACGGGCCCCAGGTCGACGTAGACCTCGGCGTCGAGGACCCGTCGGTGGACATGTGGGAGGCCGGGATCCTCTACCCGACGTGGGACGAGATGCTGCGCCTGGCCGTGCTCACCGACTTCCCGGTCGCGTTCTTCACTGAGACGCCCGGCCGGCCGGTCCGCGCCGTCGACACGTCGCTGCGGTTCCACGCCCGTCTCGACGACGTGGACGAGCGCGAGCCGGTGCTCGCGTTTCCGCCGAACGTGGTGGCGGCGACCATGGCCGACCTCGGCCTGTGCGCCTCCTGCCATGGACCGCGCTAGCGCGCGCACATCACTCCATTTCGCGACACGCCATCTCGCACCACCCGACATAAGATCACCGCACGTCACCGACAGCTCACCCACTCAGGCGAATGTGTAGCGCGACACACACCCAGCACTATGCGATGTCAGAGGCAGACGGCATGATGTGCGGCGTACCCGACGTACCACTGATACGTCGGGTACACCGCGCACCTTCGAACATGAGCAACCCAGTAGAAGGGCACACCGTGACGACTTCAGACCAGCGCAGGCTGCTGGTGCTCGCCGCCATACGACACGGCGACGCGACCATTGACTGGTACGTCCTCGCGCGCACAGCGCAACTCGCCGGAGGCCTGGACCAGCTCTACCGCGGCCACATCCCCGAAGACTCCCGCGCCGCCCGTAAATCCGAGACCGTCCTTGCCGCAGGTCTGGAACATGACCTCTCGGCCGCTGAAGAGCGCGTGACACGCGAACTCGAGATCGCCGAACGCTTCGGAGCGCGGCTGACCACCGTGCTCGACAAGGACTACCCAGCGAACCTGCGCCTGGTGCCGAACCTGCCGCCGTTCCTGTTCTACCAAGGCACCCTCGAACCAGACGACGCCTACTCCATCGCCGTGGTCGGCACCCGTCAGGCCACAGACGACGGTCTCAGGCGTGCCGCGCGCATGGCGCGGGAGCTCAGCGACCACGGAGTGCGGATTTGTTCCGGGCTCGCTCGCGGTATCGACACCGCGGCGCACACGGCCACCCTCGATGCGGGCGGCCGCACCCTCGCCGTTGTCGGCACCGGCATCACGAAGTGCTATCCCGCCGAGAACCGGGCTCTCGCCGACCGGATCGCCGAGCACGGTGCCGTGATCTCTCAGTTCTGGCCATCGTCATCGGCAGCGAAGTGGACGTTCCCTCGGCGCAACGTCACCATGTCCGGGCTCTCCCAAGCCACCTGCGTAATCGAAGCCGGGTCCACGTCCGGTGCGAAACTCCAGGCCAGATACGCCTACGAGCACGGCAAGCGCGTGTTCCTGATTCGCTCGCTCGTACAGTCCCAGCCTTGGGCCGCGAAAATGCTCGCCGACCGAAAAGCCACAGAGGTCGATGACAGCGATACGATTCTCAAGCACCTGGCCGAACCCGACCGAATCAGCGCGGTCGCAGAGTCGCGCCAGCAGCTCGCCATCGACCTTTTCGCGGAGGAAGAGTGACGGATCGCGCCGGCCTCGGCCTTCCGGAGCCCAAGGGGTTCCCGAACTGCCTGTCCTGCGCGTTCCTCGTCAACGGCCCGGTGCGGGTGTGCACCCGCTGCGCGGCCAAGACCCTCACCCCGATCGCTGACGACCACTGCGAGGTGTGCAGCCAGGCTCTCGGCGCGTCGGGTAAGTGCACGAACCGGATCTGCAACGACCCGAACCGGGCGATCGAGTCGGTGGCGGCGGTGGCGGTGTACACCGACCCGCTGCGCGGCCTGATCTTCAGGCTGAAGGAGAATCCGTCCTCGCACTGGGGTCTGATATTCGGGCGCTTGGTGTTCGGGTGGCTGCGCCGCAACCGCAGCCCCCTGGACTTCGATCTGATCATCCCGAATCCGACGTTCCGGCGTGAAGGCGACATCGGGCACACCGAGGCCGTGCTCAGGCACGCCTGGCGTGAGGATGCGTGGGATGACTTCAACATCGTCCATCCGGACGAGCCGGTCATGATCAAGACGAGCGAGACGACGAAGTCGAAGAGCACCAGCTTCGCGCCGAAGATCCAGGCCGCTGAAGCGCACGCCGCGGCACTGGAGTTCCCCAACGGCCTCGAGTCGGTGCTGGACGCGCGGATCCTCGTGTACGACGACGTGCTCACCACCGGAGCGCAGCTCGACACGGTAGCGCGGCTGCTCAAGGAGCACGGTGCCGCGTCGGTGACCGGCCTGGTGCTCGCCCGGGTGCCGTGGAGGTACTGACGCCCATCGCCTGAGCTCTGGCGGCCACACGGGGCTGAATGGCCGCGGAGCTCGGGCTGAGGCGCGACAATCGAGGCATGACACGAAACTTCCGTGCCCTGGCCGCGACCTTCGCTATCGCAGCCTGCTGCGTCGCCGGATGCAAGGTCCAGGGGTCCGGCACAGCGGCGGGCACGGCGACCGCCGGCGCGGCCTCGGCAGGCAGCCAGGCCCGCGCCGGCGCGCTCCTACAGGTCCACGATCCCGGCAAGGTGACCGGGACCGTGCCCGCGTCCTGCCATGTCCTGTCCGGCCCGCGGCCGGACCCGGCCTGCACGCCCGGCGCGATCGACCCCGCGGTCACCCAGGCGAACATCGGCAGCACGATTTGCGCCTCCGGCTACACGGCGAAGGTCCGCCCGTCCTCGAGCGCGACCAACAAGCTCAAGGCGAAGATGTACGTCGCATACAGCATCCCGAATGGCACCGTCTCAGAGCTCGACCACGATGTCCCTCTCGAACTTGGGGGAGCCAACGACGTCGCCAACCTCTGGCCGGAGGTCGGGAAGCTGCCCAACCCCAAGGACAAGGTCGAAAACGACCTTCACAAGGCCGTATGCTCCGGCAAGGTCCAGGTCGCCGCGGCGCAGCAGGCCATCGCCGCGAACTGGATGACCGCCGAGAGCGCGCTCGGCCTCTCGTAGCCGACACGGCCGCAGAAACGGTGCTGCGCCCCTCGAAAATCGAGGCACCATGGATGACATCGCCAACGCCCGGGGAGGAACCGTGCACATCCTGCTGCAGGGCATCGTCGGGTCCACCGCCTACGGGCTGGCCGGCCCCGACTCCGACGTGGACAGGCTTGGCGTGTTCGCGTGGCCGACGCGGCGCCTGTTCGACCTTGACGAGCCGAAGGACTCGTGGGTCACCCACGACCCGGACGTGACCCTGCACGAGGCAGCGAAGTACGCGCGGCTCGCGCTCCGCGGCAATCCGACGGTCATGGAGCTGATGCACCTCGACGAGTACGAGATCCGCACGCCCCTCGGCGCCGACCTGATCGCGATCCGCGAAGCGTTTCTGTCCGCCAAGCGCACCCACGACGCGTATCTCGGGTACGCGACCCAGCAGTTCCGCAGGCTGCTCGACCGCGGCAGGTTCGGCAGCGACATCCCCGACCGGCGCACCGCCAAGCATGCCCGGCACCTGATGCGCTTGGTGGATCAGGGCTATGAGCTCTACACCACCGGCCGGCTGCGCATCCGGCTCGAGGACCCGCAGCGCTACCTGGACTTCGGCGAGCAGGTCGCCGCCGACCCGCAGACCGCGGTGCCGTTCATGGCGGCCGCGGAGGAGCGGTTCGCCAGCGCGCGCACCGTGCTGCCGGACGAGCCGCGCACCGGCGTCGTGCAGGCCTGGCTCAACCGGGTCCGCGCCGCCCACTACATCCAGCCGCGCGAGGAGGTGCCCGTTGCCTGATCTGCCCGAGGCCGTGGTGTTCGACATGGACGGCACCCTCGCCGACGTGCGAGGCCTGCGCCACCTGCTCGACGGGCCCGGCCGGTTCGACGCGTTCCACCGCGCCAGCATCGACGCACCCGCGAACGACTGGGTTGTGCAGGCCGCCCGCGCCGAGCACGCGGCAGGTCGCGCCGTGTTGATCGTGACCGCGCGGCAGGCCCGCTACCGGAATATCACCGCCTGGTGGCTCGCACTGCACGACGTCCCGTCCGAGGCGATGTGGATGCGCGCGACGAACGACTCGCGCCCGGACCACGTGGTGAAGGCCGAGATCCTCAGGAAGATCCGACCGAGCTTCCAGGTCGTGCACGCCTACGATGACCGACCCGAGGTCGTCGAGGTCTGGCAGCGCGCCGGCATCCCCGTAACCGTTGTGCCCGGCTGGGATCCGAAGGCGCTCTTCGCCTGACGAGGGAGAAGCGCTGCCCGTGGATGGGCCCGAATCGCCTGCGCACCGCGAGGCGTTGCGCTAACCTCGGCTGGGCGTCGGCGGCGGCTCCCCTCGGGCACGCACAGCGGCAACCAATCCTCGATAGAGACGGACGACATGGCCAATTCCGAGACCCCAGGTGGCTCGCCTGATGAGGCTTCGGAACAGGGTCTCCTGGGAGCGATGCTGACCTCGAAGGATGCCATCGCAGACGCCATCGCAGCGCTCGAGGAGCGAGATTTCCGGTCCCCGGCGCATGCCGATATCTTCCACGCCATCTGCGAGGTCTACCTCGCCCGAGGGCCCGTTGACCTCGACACCGTGGCCGAGTGGCTCGATCGCGCCAGCCTGCTCCTTCAGGTCGGCGGTAAGGAATACCTGCAGGAACTGCTTCGCAAGGTCGGCGCCCCGAGCGAAATCGAGTCGCTCGCCGACCTGGTTCGCGGAGGCGGCTTGCTCCGACGGCTCGAACAGGCGGGAGCTCAGATCGCTGCGGAAGCCAGGGCAGCAGGCTCCATCGAGTCCGAGGACACCTACGCGGCGGCAACACGGCTGCTCACCGACGTAGCGCGGGAGCCAACGGGATATGCGCCTCTGGCGGACATCATGGAGGGCACGCTCGACGAAATCGAGTCGATCTCTAACCGCTCCGGCCAGATGACCGGAGTGCCCACCGGCTTCGCCGATCTCGACTTGCTTACCCAGGGCCTGCACCCGGGCCAGCTCGTGATCATCGCTGGACGTCCGGCCATGGGAAAGAGCATGCTCGCCCTCAACCTGGCCCGATCGTGCTCCATCAAGCACGGGATGACTTCGGTCATCTTTTCTCTAGAGATGGGGCGCAACGAGATCACCACGCGGCTTCTTGCCGCGGAGTCGCGCGTCGCACTGCACCACATCCGTTCAGGCACGATGACCGACGAGGAATGGAGCCGGCTGGCCCATCGGATGGGTGAGGTTTCTGCAGCCCCGCTATTCATCGACGACACGGCGGACCTCACCTTCACCGAGATCCGGGCGCGGGCTCGCCGCCTACGCGACCGCCACGACCTACGCCTGGCCATCGTCGACACCGTCAACATGATGACCTATGGCACGAGGCCGTTTGACACTCGCTACCTGGAAATCTCCGAGATCGCCCGGTGCTTCAAGCAGCTCGCGAAAGAGCTTGAGATCCCCATCGTCGCAGTATCCCAGCTCAACCGCGGCGCCGAGCAGCGCACCGACCGGAGGCCGATGATGGCCGACCTGCGCGACGCTGGAACGCTCGAGGACAACGCAGACGTCGTGCTCCTGCTGCACCGCGAAGCAGCCTACGAGCCCGAATCCCCGCGGGCTGGCGAGGCCGACTTCATTGTCGCGAAGCATCGCAGCGGGCCAGCCGCGACCATGACCGTGGCATTTCAAGGCCATTATGCAAGATTCGTCGACATGGCGCCGAGCTGAAGCGGCGGGATAACAGGTTCCGTGATTCGGAGCAGGGCTCCGGATCGCCCTGTCAACTGGCACATTTACCACTAGCGGCGGATTCCGGGACATGGGTGTCCTTCAGTCCGATTCGCTGGCCGTCCAGGCCGATGGCGACGATCGTGGATAGGGGAGTTCGATGCGGTCATTGGTTCCGAGGTGCGGTCGCTCCACGTTGCGTCGCACCGCGCAGCGGCTGGCAGCGCCAGCACACCGCATCGCCCGCCGCTTGGAGGCGGCCGTAGGGCCCTCCGCGTGGCCGAGATGGCGCGCGCGGCACGTGGCGGTCGAGTGGGTCTGGCAGACGGGAGGCTCGGTGGTGACGGCGCTCGGGTTGGTGGTGTGTACCGAGGCAGTGTCGAGGTTGGCGCGCTGGTTCCACATCGCCGGACCGGGCTGGGGCCTAGACCACCGAGTGACGCCGGATAACTTCGAGGCGTTCGTGGCCGCGATGGTCGGCTCGCTAGCTGCGTTCCTGGCGTTGTTTTTCACGACGTTAGGGGTGGTCGCCGCTACGGCGTACGCGAACGTACCCGGCGAGGTGCGCGCCGCATTTCTCCGTGGGCGGCAAAACGCCGTGTATGTCGCCACGGTGGTTCGGGCGCTGATGGCGGGAATTCTCTTGCTCGCCGCCCATATCGTGGGTTATCACCCGTACGCACTGACTGTACTTTTGTTCGCCGTGCTATCGCTCTTGTCAGTGCTAGGCTCGGCGGCGCTCGGCGTGGGGCTATTTGGATTCTTCGATCTCGTCACGCTGGCCGAGCCGTTGCCTGACCTGTTCATCGCTGCGGTCGTGAAGGCGGCAGTGCCAGCGAGCGGAACCCGGCCGGATGAGACGAAACAGACCGAGGCGTACGAAGTCGCTGAACGCGCTCTGCGCCTGAGGCGCCAGGTGCTTGCGATGATCGCGCAGCGAGACGGGCTGGTGGAGGTCGCGCCGGCGGTGCTGAGCGAGACGATGCGCATGTGGAACGTCTACGCGCAGCTCAAGGCGACAATTCCCTCCAATAGCGCCTGGTTCAGACGTCAGGTGCAGGCGACGAACTGGCTGGCGGTGAACCCCTTCGAGCTGAGGGATCCAGTAACGCAGGAGCCTGTTCGCGTAAACGTAGCGCCAGACAGCATGTGGATCGAGCGGGAGTTGGCTGAGCAGTACACCAGCATTCTGCGGCCGCTGGTGCGCGGCGAGGGTTGGGAAGCGGCGATGGACGCGATCGATGTGACCTCGCTGGTGGCCGGTGGACTTGTCGCGAACTTGAACATCGACGAGGCTCTGCTGCTGTGCCGAGCGGCGAGCGCCGTGGTCGACCACGTGGCGGACACGCCGACAGCGCAGAGCGATCTTGCGCCAGACCATATGCAGCGTCGACGGTTTCGAAATGCGGCGGTGCAAGCCGGGTCGGTCGTACGAAGCCGAATGTGGCACGGGCTGTCGATCGCTGCACGCCACGCTGCCAGCCCAGATATGGGCGACCACCTCGAAGGCGCAGCCCATGCGCCCAACGACCCGGAGATCATGGCGCTGGTGCCGGTCCCCAGAAACCTTCGCGCCATGCTCGACGCGATGGCACTCGGTCTGGCGCTCGAGCGGGAGGCGGAGGGTCATGAGATCAGCCCTGCCTGGTGGCTGCGCCACCTGACAGCGCACACCCTGGCGCGCGCCCTCTTCTCCACCGCCGACGAACTCCTCGCCGATCTACACGCATATCTCGCAGCCCGGCACGCCGCTGTACAGAACGCACCCGATCCTGAGGTCCTCGTGACGATGCTGTTGATCGGACTGGAGGCACTTGGACGCGCAGAACTCGCCGTCGACGACGTGGAGACTGCTGGACGGGCATTGGCGCAACTGGAACCCGAGACACACAGCTACGACGCCTGGCCTGTGTGGAAGCCGGACCGGCAGTCGCTTGCCGAGCGCCGATCCAAACTTCTCGGTGCCCTCGGAGGCGCGGCAACCAAGCTGCCCGCACGCCGGTACTCTGGCGACGAGCCCGATCTACTCGGCCGCTCCTACAGCGTGGTCTCGCAGGCATTATTCGACGCCATCCTCGATGGCGAGGATACGACCGCGTCCGCGCTGTTTCCCGCAGCAATGCAACTCGCGCAGGACGCACATGAGCGCGCCTCCGAGGACGTCAGCGAGCAACCGCAGATTAACCATCTCATCCGAGCGGTCGCGCCCCTGATCGACATGATGCTGATCAGCGGATACGCGTTGTTCTTCAACGCATTCGACGGCTCCGGCATCTGGCCGCAGGTCCAGGCGTACTGGGATGCGGTCACAACCAAACCCGACAACGCCCGCACGCTCGTAGCCGCGCTCGAAGCTCGCCATCACTTCGTGGCCGGCGACGCAAGTCGCATGGGTTGGCAGCAGAAGTTCGCCAGATGGCTCGAGGAGCATGGTCTTAGCTCCGGGATAGGTGGAGCCATCCCAAGTCCGCGTAGCACCCGTAAAAAGCTCAACCCGCTGGTACGTGCAGTTGTTGCAGAAGGACCGATGACCACATACCTGATGGCTGACCTGTTCCGCTTTGAGTACCTCGCCGCACGACCAGGTGGAGCGGATCAGCAGCCAGGGCCGAGCGCCGAGCTACTGCGAAAGCGGATCATACGAGCCAGACGATCCCAGAAGCCGGATGCGGAGGTGAGCGATAATGCCTGAGGGGGTCGTTTTCGCCGAGCGGCGCAGCACCACCTACGACTTCTCGCCACAGCAGGATCGAAAGCTGGGCGCCATCCTTCGGCGCGGCGCATATCCTGCCGGGCTGCTGACTCACTACATGCTCGAGCACTGCAGCCACGTTCTTGGCGACGGTTTTGGCGCTCGCCGCGACTTCACCCCCGTGATCGTCAGTGCAGATTCGGCCAGGGCAGAAGGACTGATCGCCGACGCGCTAGCGCTGGACGGCAGACCACAGCCGCTCGCCCGCGCTCTTCGTGAGTTCTTCAACGCGACGGCGCTCGAACTCCTATGTCGGCCGGACGCATACTTCGAGATCGTCTACGCGCACGAGTCGGGAACCCCAGACGCGCTGCCGGTGGCGTTCCGGCTGTGTCCCGTCCTGCGCGGGAGTATCGGAACCTACCGCGGCCGTCCGGTTCAGTTCGTGCCGCGCACCCTGGCTGACCATCACACGCTGCGCGGCGTTGGGTACGTGAAGCTTGGCGAGACTCAACTCGCGCGTTTCCACCTCGATACAGCTCTCGAGGCGAAGCTGAGGACGGCGATGACGGCCCTCGCCTCTCCGACGATCCTGTCCGACATGGCTGCAGACGGCACGGCCGCCGGCTCTCCGGAGCGCCCCCCGCGGCGGGAACAGACTGCCAGTCTTACCGCAGCAACCGCACCAATCGGGTGGAACGGAGGGGTGAACCCGCTTTCCAAGCGCCAGCTCAACCCATACCTCGTGTACCGCAACCTCCAATGCCTCATCTTTAAGATCAAGATCAGGCAATCAATCCTTGACTGCCTTAACGCCGCGCTCGAACAGGTCGGCCACCGGCTCCAGCTACCGCTGCGCATCGAGCTCAAAGACGTGGTAACCCTTCAGGACGTACGCGACGCCCAGGATGCCCTGGAACATGGCCGTCGCACCCTCGTCGATATCGACCGCTGGGCTCTCACGGAGATCTAGTCACCTCAGATGCTTCCTCCTGCTACCCGCGCGCATTGTGTCAGCATCGTCGTCTACCACTGCTGCGGAGCAGAGTTTTGCGGGCCGGCCGCGCCGCCGAGCAGGTGGGCCTTCGCTGCGGCGAACTCCTGCTCGGTCAACGCGCCGGACGCGCGCAACGCCGCGAGGTTCGCCAGTTGCGCGTCCAGGCCCTGGCCCGCGCTGGGGGTAGGAGCGGCCGCCGGCGCCTGCTGGGCAAACGAGGGCTGTGCGTAGGCCTGCCCCTGCACCTGGGTCAGCGCCTCGCGCACGGCGTTCGCCAGCGCCTCGAATTCCCGCCGGTGCGTGTAAGTGAAGGTCACCGACATCGGATCGCGCTTCGTATGCCGCTGCGCGCTCCCGCCCGCGCCGATCAGCGAGAACCGGCCGGCCATCGCTGTGAGGCCCGGCATCACGAGGTCCACGCCCGTCAGCAGGCGTAGCGGGAACGCTGCCTCGCCCTTGCCGCCGGGCGCCATGACTCCGCGGGTGATGGTGACGGTGGCCCCGTCGAATGTGACGGTGGTGCCCTGGCCCTTGGCCGTGAGCACGGCGGGCTGCTGTGCGTTCACGATGATCCCCCTTGCAGACGTCTGATCGCGCCACGTTAGCGGACCAGGCTCATGCAGGGGAGGGGAAGGTCGAGAAAAGGCGATGGCCCGGTTCGAGTCCCACCAGCGAACCGGGCCTGCCAGCCGTTTCCACGCGGCCAGCGTGATCGCCAGGCACCAGCAGCCCACCCGCGACGTGCCCGACGTCTCCCATCGTATGGGCCCTGCTGCATGTGCGGCGGCAATTGCAGCACACGAAAATGTCACAGGAAGGTGCCAGAATCCCGTATAGACCATCAGATACCTGATCATCTCTGGAGGATTCGCATGGCCGCCGGCACCGCCACCGCCACCGCCGAGCCAATCGGCCGGATATCCGAGATCCCGCTGTACGCCAACGGCACCGCCCCCGCCCACCTGCTCACCCGCAGCGCCCTCGAGGTACGTCGGCTGCGCCCGGCACCCGGACAACAGCCCGCCGCGTACATCAGGGTCCGCTATTACAAGACTCTCGCCGCCCTCTACGACCCCGCCAGAGCCGAGGCGCTTCCCCCGCGGCGTATCGGAGACGCATGGGCGTACCGCATCAGCCACACCTGCCCGCGCTGCAGCGAGGTCAAGGGCTACGTTATTCACGGAAAGCAGTGCGGCGACTGCTACCGCAAGGACGACGCCCGCCAGACCGCCGTCTACAACCGCACGTGCCGCCGCTGCAGTTCCCTCCGCCCGCAGCGGCTCAAGCGCCTACTGTGCGCCCCGTGCCTGCGCGAGCAGCGGGCTGAGAAGGCCGCCGAGCGCGCCCGGCGCGTGGAGCGGGCGCAGTGGTGTGCGGGCCGTGACCGGTACGGCTGCACCGTGCGGCACGCCTCGAAGCAGGAGGTGCTGCGTCATCTGCGGGCCGGGAACACGTACTTCCCGGTCAGGTTCTGCGCGGGATGCGAGCAGCGGCGCGAAGCCGAGATGATTCAGGCGCGTGCCGAGGAGCGCGCCCGCGAGCAAGCCGCCGAGGCCGCGCGTCGGGACGAGCTCGCCGAACTCAGACAGTGGGCGGTGGACGCGCTTGCCGACCCGAACACGGTCATCCTCGACACCGAGACCACGGGCCTGCACGACACCGCCAGGATCGTCGACATCGCCGTCGTCACCGCGGCCGGCGAGACCCTGCTGAACACGCTCGTGAACCCGGGCGTGCCGATCCCGGCCGAGTCCACCGACATCCACGGCATCACCGACGCCATGGTCGCCGCCGCGCCCACGTTCGCTAAGACCCTGCCCGACCTGGAGAACGCGCTCGCCGGCAAGCGCGTCCTGATCTACAACCGGGCGTACGACACCGCGCGGATCCGACACGAGCTCGAACTCCACCTCGACGGCACGGACCCAGCGGCGGCGTGGATGGCCCGGCATACCTGGGAGGACGCTATGGAGCCGTACTCCGCCTGGTACGGCGAATGGTCAGAGCGGCACGGCAACTACCGCTGGCAGCGGCTCGGCGGCGCCCACCGCGCGCACGGCGACTGCCTCGCCGTGATCGGGTGCCTCAAGGCGATGACAGCCGGTACGGCTCTCGACGATGAGGACGAGGTGGCGTGTTGACTAGCCTCTACGAGCGCATCGCGGCCACCCCGGAAGGCGAGCGCGGACTGGCCGCCGCGCGCCTACGGAGGCGCGTTGCCACGCTCGTCTACATGGGCTCCGGTGGCCTCGATGAACGGGAAGTTGGGCGCTCCAGCGGCCTATCCCGGCGCGCCGCCCGCCGGCTCCGCAAGCGTCCCGGTGCCGCCACCATTGGCGACCTGGCGGCGTGGCTGTGGGCGTGCGGGTACGAGGTCGGCATCCGGCTCGTGCCAGCCGGGCAGCCGCGGCAAGACATCCTGGCGCGCCGTGCCGCAGCCCTCGGCGAGCAGCAGAGCGAAGGCGAGCATGGCTGAACTGATCACCTGGTGTCGCCTGATGCGCGTCGGTCCGGTGTGCGCGAAGCCGTGCGACGAGTGCCGGATCACCTCCGCAAGTTCGCCCGCGCCGGCGTCAGCACCGACCTCAGCGACACAGCGGACGCCGGACGGGCCGCCCACACGGCTCGCGCGTACGGCGAGCGCACCCCGGCCGAACTCGACGCGATCGCGCTCGTCGCCCGCATCCACGCCGTCGAGATTCTCACCGCCGCAGGCATCACCGACCCGGAGCGCTGGCTCGACCGGCCCGTGCCCGACCGCCGCGGCGGAGTCTCCCGAGCACTGCGCGCCCGGATCGGAGAGCGCGACGGGTGGATCTGCCAGATCTGCTCGAAACCGGTCGACCCGAACCACCAGTGGCAGCGGACAGGCGAGCCGGAGCGCAACCACGACCACCCGACCGTCGAGCATCTCCTGCCCGTATGCGTCGGCGGCACCGACGACCCCGACAACCTCGCGATCGCGCACTACGGCTGCAACGTCGGAGGCCGAGACTCGGGTGGCGGCATCGTGGGGCGTCCTGCGAACTGGCAGATCATCAAGACGGTGAATAGCGCCCGCGTCTCGGCGACGATCGCGGCGGCCGCGCGCGAGGTCGGTGCTCCCACGCCTGCGTGATCTTGTCAGTGGGGTCGGGCAGAATGAACCGACCCTACCGAGCGCACGTCTGGAGCAGTATGGCCGAGATCACCCCGCCCGCCGACCTGATCCAACTCAAGGCCGACTGGTACGCGGCTCGCGCCCTCGCCGACCAGATCGCCAACGAACCGGCCGCCCCGATCAACGAGGACGATGAAGCCGACCGGCAGAGCCGGACCGTCACAATCAACCCACGGCACGCTGGGGAGCAACCCCACGACATCCTGCTGCCCACCGCCGAACAGATGGCCCGACTCAACGAGGCACGCGACAAGGTCCAACGCATCACGCTCGAGATCTTTCGGCACCCGTGGAAGCAACAACAGCCCGACCGGCACAAGGCCGAGAAAGAGCTGAACCGGGTCGCACTCGAGCGGTACCAGGCGACGCTCGCCGGCGCATGATTGTCAGCGCGGTCCGCCAAAATGCTCGGATGCCTACTCACGCCACCGCGATTGACGCACCCGACCGCGTCCACGTGCCTGGCCGGTTCGAACTCTGGCTCGACAAGCAGCCCAAGTCGACGCCCGCCGCCGAATACCGAGGCCGGCACCGTGGCTGCCCAGCGTTCGAGAACACCTGGGCGGATCCGGCGCCGGTCGCATAGCAGCCTCGCGTAGTCTCGGCGGCAGCGTTTCCGGGGCCTGGTCGATCGCCCGCTCGGCAGCTGCCGAGGCCGTGCCCGTCGGGTAAGGCGGTGCCATTGCACGGATCGGGCCCGCGCGGACACAGGTAAGTGGAGATTCTCCCACTGCCAGACTCAACGACATGAGCAAGTCAGCCGAGCACGGTGTTGGCGATCGCGAAGGCGCTCGGGATCAAGGCGGCAGGACCGGGCACCAGGATCTCCCCGCGATGGACTGGCTCATCGTGCCGCGTCGCTGGTTCGAGTCGCGGCGTCGCGCCCAGCGCCGCTTCCAGGAGCGCTTCATGGAGAAACACACCGTGACGCAGTTGCCCGACGGCACGTGGGTAGCCACAGTCCGAGGGATCGGGGTGGGCAACGAGTGAGTACTGCGATCAGCGGCGACGCGACCGCCTCCACGCCCGTCGGCGCCGCGCTACTGGTAGGCGTCTCCGTTCCCGCGCGCCTGCAAGAGCATGTCCGCTGGGTCATCCTCCATACCGACCCGCAGCACGAGGCCACCGAGGACGGCTCGCTCTCCTGGGAGTGGAAGAGCCTGGGTGTGTGGATCCGCGTCCAAGTCGGCGCCGACGGTGTGAGCGAAGCCAGGTTCCTGATCAACGAGCAGACGTCACCGACCGTGGACGGCAAGATCGTGCGGAAGGAGATCAGGAACTGATGCGCTTCTACCTCGGTGCCGCGGTCCGGTTCTTCGGTCCCATGCTTGCCGGTGGCGGGCTTGCCGTGCTCGTTGCGGCGAACTGGCCCGACCCGAACGACGAGACCGCCGGCGCGCTGCTCGGCCTCGGCGGCGTTGTGGGCGGCGGGATCCTCGGCATGCTGTGGGCCTTCACGTGGGCCGAGCGGCACGACGAGAAGCGGCGGTAGCGATGGCCGCGGCCACAGTCCGTCTCACCGAGGAGCAGCGCGAGGAACTAGGCCGCGACCTCGTGCGGCTCGTCGAGGTTCTGGCCCGCGCGCTGCATCTGCCGTGGTGGGCGGCCTTGCTGCTGCTCGTCGGTGCGGTCGCCGGGGTGTTCGGGCTCGCATTCGCCCGCGAGCACCTGCTGCGCCGCGCCAGCGTCCGGCAGCGCGCCGAGGCACGCCGGATCCAGGCCCTGCAGCTGATTGCCCCGGCTGCTGTGGTCGAGCAGGGCGTGTGCGGGCACTGCGGCCGACCCACCGCCTCGAGCGCCCGCATCGCCGGCCGGCTACTGTGCCGCACCGGCACGTGGCCGCCCTCGAGCGAGCCGCGCGACTGCTACCGGCTCGTCACCGAGCACCAGCACCACGCCGACGGCTCCTGCTGCCGGAACCGGGACGCCCGATGACGCTGGCCCCGGCGCTCATTTTTCACGACCAGTTCGGGGAACACGGCTGCTGCCGCGTGACCACCGGACCGGACGGCGAGACCGGCTACCAGTGCGGGCAACTGTGCGGGCACGACGGCGAGTGCACGTGGTGGACGCCCGGGCTGTTTCCGTTCCCGCCGCTGCTGCACCCGCTCGATCTGCTGCGCGCCCAGATCGGCCTGCGCTGCGGCAACGCAGCCTGCCCGAATGGGCACGGCACGCGGTACCGGCGGCACTGCTCGTTCATCCACGGCTGGCGCTGGCTACCCACCGACGTCTCCATCAGCGTCGAGCCGCCGCCGACCTACATTCACGACCAGTACGGCGAGGCGTGGGAACCGGGCTACGCGGCCGAGGTCGAGTTCCAGCCGTGCGGCTGCCGCTACCGGCTCGCGTAACCAGCCCCGCCGTCGGCGCTCAGTCCGAGTCCGCGGGAGCGTCCGGCATCGGCGTCTTGGCTCGCTCGCGTACCTCGGCCGGCAGTAGCAGCGCCGCGCGTTCGATCGCGACGTTCAGCTCCGAATCCTGATGCCATCCGTGCCACGCCGCACCTTCGTACGAGGCCCGTGGCGCCCGCATCGGCTTGACCCGCTGCTCGTCGAGCACGTACCAGCCCCAGCGCGCGGCCTCGGTCTGCTTCGGAGGGTCCTCATACATGTAGTAGGACGTCCAAGCCAAGAGCACGGCCCAGCCGTCCCGCCTTCTCGCCCACGCCAAAATCACGGCGTCGCGTCCGCCGCCGCGCCGTTCACGGCCCCGCACGTCCGGGATCTGCCGCTCGCCGTAGATGCGCGCCAGCCGCGCCCCGCGCACCAGGATCCGGTCCGGCGGCGGCGCCGGCACCTCAGGCAGGATCGGCGGCTCGGTGAAGTGGCCGCGGCGTTCGTCCATTCGGTCAGCCTGTCCGCCGCGGCGTGGTCTTCTTCGCGGGCGCCTTCTTGGCCGCCGGCGCTGGCTTCTTCGCCGCCTGCTTCCTCGGCGCCGGTTCCGGCTCGTGGGCGGGATGTGCCGCCTCCGCGGCTGCGAGCGACTCCGCGAGCACCTTCGTGATGTCGACGACCGCGCGCCGCGGCCGCCGGATCTCCGCGGGCTGCTCGCCGTGCAGCTTCGCGTCGACCAGTTCCTCGAGGGCGTGCCGATACTCGTCGTGCAGGTCCTCGAAGCGGAAGTCCCGCGACATGGCATGCATCAGCGAGATCGTCATCTTGAGCTCGTTCGAGTGGATCTCGTCGTCCGCCGTCGGCACGCCCTGCGGTGAGCGGACCTCGTCGGGCCACAGCATCGTGTGCAGCACGAGCATGTCGCCGACCACGCGCAGCACCGCGAGCGACTCCCGGGTGGTGAGCGTGACCTTCGCGACCGCGACCTGGCCGCGTTCCCGCATCGCCTCCCGCAGCAGCGCATACGGCTTCCCGGGGGTGCGCCGCGGCAGGCCCACGTAGTAGGCCTGGTCGAACTGGACGGCGTCGAACGTGCCGGCGTCCACGAACGCCTGCACGTCGATCACGAACCGCGAGGGCAGCGGCAGGGTGTCCATGTCCGCCGAGGTCAGCACCACTTCGCGCCGGCCGACCGTGAGACCGCGACTGATCTCATGCAGCGGCACCTCGACGTCCTCCAGCTCACAGAACCGCTTGAGTCGGATCCGCCCGCCGTCGGGGACATGGACCTGGTGGAAGTCCGGCCCGCTGTGCGTCTCTGTCGCTTTGTACAGCTGCACGGGCACGTTGACCAGGCCAAAGCTGATCGAACCCGTCCACGCCGACGTCGGCATACCCCCAGGCTAAGCGCATCCACCCGACCCTGCAGGCCGGATCCACACGTCGCTACGCCCGGGCCGCGGCCGCCATCTCCACGAGCGCCTGCTCGATCTCCAACCATGGGTAGACCGGCGTACCCGTCTTCCCGTCCGGGCCGGGAATGCGCGTCGAGGGATGCCCCAGGCCCGAGGTGAACCGGACCCCGGCGGCCTCGAGCCGGGCGATCGACGGCGCCACCGCCGGGTGCGCCGCCAACTGGGCGTTGAGCCACGGCACCGCCGTGATCGGCACGCCCATCCCCAGCGACTCGTTCAACAGGCCCATCGCGAGCGTGTCACTGATCCCGGCCGCCCACTTGTTCAGCGAGTTGAACGTCAGCGGCGAGACGAGGAACGCATCCGGCAACGGCAGCGCGTCCGGTTCCTCCGGCCGCTTGTACGTCGAGCGCACCGGATGCCCGGTCAACTCGCGCAGCGCCCCGAGATCGCCGGCGAACTCCATCGCGGCAGGCGTGAGCACCACGCACGCCGTGAAGCCGGCCGCCTGCGCCAGCGACACCGCCCGGCCCAGCTCGGCCGCCGCCCGCGCACCGCACCCCACCACGTACACCACCGGTCGAGGCTGATCAGTCACAATCCGCTCCATCGTCTACTTGGGCGCTGCTGACGTGCCATCATGCCAGTGTGAGCGAAGTGCCCATCCACGAGACCCCGGGCGAGCGCGTCCGCATGCTCCGCAAGCGCGCCGGCATGACACAGGCCGAACTCGGCAATCTCGTAGGACGCGACCAGTCCTGGATCTCGCGGATCGAGAAAGGCGAGTACGAACTCGACTCCGTCTCCCAGCTCAACGAACTCGCCCGAGCCCTGCGCGCGCACCCGAACGAACTGACCGGCCGGCCCCTGCATGACCCGGCCGCACCGGCGCGCCGCGGCCACGACGCCGCCACAGACCTGCTGCGGCACCTGCGCCGCCTCGACCTCGCCCCGGAACGCTCCGAGCACCGGCCGCTCGAGCAGCTCGCCGAGGAGCTCGCCGCGCTCACGCGCCTGCGCGGCCAGGCCAAGTACGTGCAGCTGGGGATCCAGGCCGTGGATCTCGTCACTGAACTGCACGCGGCCACCACCGACCCGGGCCAGGCCCGTCGCGAGGCCGCGTTCCGGCTGCTCGCCCACACCTGCAAAGAGATCCACTCGCTCGGTCACGGACTCGGCTACCCCGACCTCGTCGTCCTCGCCGCCTGGCGGGTGCGCTGGGCCGCCGAACACTGCGATGACCCGCGCATGCTCGCGATGGCCGACTACCTCGCCGCCCGCGACGCCTGGACCACCGCCGACTGGGCCGACGCCATGGCGCTGATCGACCGGGCGCTCGCCATCGTCGAGCAGGCGCCCGACCCGTCCGGCGTCGGCGCGCTCAGCCTCACCGGGGCGCTGCACCTGCGCGCCGCGATCACCGCGGCGCGCGCAGGCAACGCGCATGAGGCCTACCACAGGCTCGATCAGGCCGGCGACGCCGCCCACGGTGCCGGTGCCTGCGACCCGTACCTGACCTGGTTCTCCGCCGGGAACGTCGGGCTGCACCGTGTCGCGGTCGCCGTGGAGATCGGAGACGGTGTCGAGGCGGTGCGCCGCTCCCGCGGCCTGATCGTGCCCGCGGACATCCCGCCCTCGCGCCTGGCGCACCACTACCTCGACACCAGCCGCGGGTTCGCGTGGATCGGCGACCCGGAGAGGTCGCTTGCTGCGCTCGAGCGCGCCGACTCGCTCGCCCCGGAACTGGTGCGCAACCACCCCATGGCGCAGGCGGTGATGCGCGGGCTGCTGCGCGCCGAGAGGCGTTCGATCAGGGGCCGGATGCACCGGATGGCCACGCGCCTGCAGGTCGCCTGACAGTGCATCATGCGCATATGCGATGGGCGCATATTTCGGGTGCCGCACGGTCCTACCGTGAGCGCTACCAGGTGACATAAGGTCACCGTCGACCCGAGGCCGACTGATGATCAGTGCGCTGACGCGTCCGGCGATCCCCACCGCCACAGAGACCTTCGACCACGCCGCCAAGCCGGCCCGCGCCGCCGACTGGACGCGCGGAGCCCTCGCGGAGCTCGACCGGCACCTGCCCAAGCCCGCCATCGCCGCCGCCGGGCTCGTCGCCGAGGCGCTCGCGGCCTGGGCGCTCGTCCACCCGCCGGCCACGATCACCGTCTCCGCGGACGCCGTGATAACCCTCGCCGTCACTGACTCCGGGCCTGCCCTGACGGACGTCGGCGACCTCGGCGCCCGCATCGACCCCTACGCGAGCCTGTGGGACGTCCAACTGCACGGCGCCGGCGGCAACACCATCACCGCGGTCCTGCCGATCCGGCACATCGAGATCGGGACAGCCCGGTGACCGCGCCGCTCCTGCAGATGCGGCTCGAACCGCTCACACCGGCCGTAGCCGGCCGCGCCCGCGCCGCCATCAAGTCCGCCCTCACCAAGGCAGGGCTCGAGCACCTGACCGAGACGGCGGAACTCCTCGGCTCCGAACTGGTCACCAACGCGCTCCTGCACGGGGTCGCGCCCGCCCGCATGGTCGTGTACGAGGACTCCGGGCTGCTGTTCATCGAGGTGCACGACGCGGCCGTGGCGCTGCCGCGGCCCGAGATCGCCGCCGCCGACGCGGAGGGCGGCCGCGGGCTGGCCATCGTCGAGGCGCTCGCCGAGGACTGGGACACCGACCCCACCAACACCGGCAAGTGCGTGTGGGCGTCGCTCGCCGTCTGCCCGCAGGAGGCGCGCCCATCCAGGTGCGTGTGCGGTCGCCTCGACGACCCAGCCGCCGTGCTCGAGCGAGTAAACGCCTGACCGGCCCTGGCATACGCAGGCTGAGAACAGGGAACTTGGAAGCAATGACCAGTGACGATCCGGGAGCCTTTGCGCTCGACGAGACCATGCGACACCTCGACGCCGAGCAGGCGGCGTGACCGGCCCACAACGGCGGACCCAGGAGAAGCAGTACAGCGACGCGCTCGCGCGCCTCGCTACAGCGCTCCAGCGCCTCGACATGACCATGACCGGGCTCGAACGGCTCCCGGCAGCGGCCATGTACGCCATAGCCGCTGCCCTTGATACCGTCCCGGACCAGGTTGCCGTGCACCAGCCGAAGCCGCCGCACGGCAACAAGGAGCGGAAGAGGTCTAGCTCAGGATCCTGACGTTCGCCGCCTGCGGGCCCCTGTGACCCTGCTCGATCTCGTACTCGACCTGCTGGCCCTGGGTCAGCTCCCTGTAGCCGTCGGTCTGGATCGCGCTGTAGTGCACGAAGACATCCGGGCCGGACTGGGTGGCGATGAACCCGTAGCCCTTCTCCGCGTTGAACCACTTCACCGTGCCGTTTGCCATGAGACGCCCTGTCCTTCGAGGTGCGATATGCCGTGACCAGTGTGGCAGTGGGTGATTCTCCACATCGGGCCGCAAACGACGCTGCCCCCGAGACGCAGGTCTCGGGGGCAGCGTGCGAGGTGCGCCGTCAGAACGGCCAGACCGCGTCATGACCCGACTCGAGCAGCGGGATCATCCGGAACGCCTGGTCTGTGAGCCCGCCGAACGTGTGCCGGTTGCCCGAGCCGGACGGGGCGTGCCCGTACTGGTAGCCGGCCAGGTTCCAGGTGTAGACCGGCACTGAGCCCGGGACCGCCTGCGTGACCTCGCCGCTGTTCGCCGATGCCTGCTCGTCCGTGACAATCACCACGCGGTCGTGGCCGCGGAACTCGGTGCGCAGCGCCGCGGGCGTGTCCGTGCCGCCGCCGAGGAAGTACCCGTCGGCTGTCCACCGCTCCAGCGACTTGAGCAGCGACTCGCCTGCGCGCAGCGGGTACGGCTTCGTCTTCGCGCCGACCGGGTCGTGGTGGTAGTACTGCGCCGAGGAGAACGACACCACGTCCGCGGCCTTGCACCGCTGGCCGAGCGCGATCCCGAACAGCGCGGCCGCGTCCCAGCGCATGAGCGTGCCGTCCTTCGAGAACCCGGCGTGCATCGACGACGAGGTGTCTACGAGGACTAGCGTGCGACCGGGCAGCGCGGGGATGTTCGCGAGCGCGTGGCCGAGCGCCTGCTCGAGCGGGTAGGACCAGCGCAGCGACGGCGCCGCCCGGTACGCGGAGAGGAACCGGAACGGCAGCTGCCGCGACCGGGCGACCTCCGCCGGGTCGGCCAGGCGCGCCGCTACGGTCTGCGCGATCGCGTCGGGCACACCGGCCTCGTCGAAGTTGCGCAGGTTCCGCAGCAGCGCCATGTAGCCCATCGACGGGATCAGCGCCGACCACAGCGCGGCCTTGTCGACCTTCGACCCGACCGCGGAGAGCGCGTCCTCCCACGTGATCCCGGCCGCGGCGAGCGTGTCAGGGTTCAGCCAGTCGGCCGGCTCGCCCTCGGAGCGCAGCAGTGCGTTGCGCTGCAGGACCGTGAGCGCCGAGGGGATGCCGTTGTCGCGGTTGTGGCGCCGGTCCAGGGCGTGCCGGAACAGCTCGCCCTGCCAGAGCGCCTTGTCGCCGGCAGGCGCCGGGTGCGTCAGGTCGATGACGTCGCCGAACCGGTAGCCCTTGGACGCGGTGTCGTACTTCAGGAGGCTGCGCTCGGTGTACAGGCGCGCCGCGGCGTCAGCGATGCCGCGCTTGACCGGCTTCGGGATCGTCCGACCGTACCGGGAAACCCAGTAGGCGAGCAGTTCGCCCGGCTCGTCCGCACGCTGGCACGCGGCCGCGATGAGCTTGCGGTTCTGACCACCGGCGGCGTGGTCCTCGGTCTGGTGGCCGACAGTCATCTGCGTGCCCAGGCCCTCACTGCCCTTGGCCGCGTCGAGCCGCGCCTTGACGCCTTCAGCGGCCGCTACGAGGGACGCGGTGCGCATGTTCGCGTCCGAGCGCACCCACGGCACGAACCGGCCGAACCAGTCCGGGTCCTCGACCGCGACCCGATGCACGAGCGCCTCTAATCGGCCGTCACGCGCCTCCGCGGACTCGTAAAACGTCTTCTCGCCGACCATGTTCGTGACCGCGAGCAAGAACAGCTCCGACTTCGCGTCTCGCGCGTAGCCGGCGCCGCCCTCGAACGTGCGCCCGGACGGGGTGGTCTCGGAGGTGACCGGCGAGTGGACAGCCGGCCGGACGGTGCTGCGGTTGAACTTCGACATGCTCTACTCCCACGAGAATGCGGGAGGAGCGGCGGTCGCGCCCGAGATCAGAAGTCGGCGACGGAACAGTGCCAATGCTCTGCCAACTGAGCTACACCACCCACGGAGGGGCGGTGGCTGGACTCGAACCAGCGACCCTTGGATCCAGGAAGTACCCGTAGCCTGCGCACCGGGCGCGACCCGATGCTTCTCCTCCCGAGATCAAAGCGGCTACGGACCCGCGCCGGTCAGAGCGCGGAAAGTGGGGCGAACCCCTGGCGACCGAAGAATCCGTGGCCAACGCACCGGGAGGTGCGATATTCAGTTATCAACGCTCGCCCTGCCGGAGAACAAGTCGGTGCCGCGAACGTAGCTGCTCTGCCGATTGAGCTACAGCGGCCGAAGCCGCCGACCGGACTCGAACCGATATCAGCCGCTTAACAGGCGGAAGTAAGCGACGCCTGCACACCCAGCAGGGGCAAATCTGCGGCCCAGAGAACGAGAACGGGTTCGCCATAACCTTTTCAGAAGAAGTAGGCGATCCCTGCACACCTGAACCTGACCCACACCGTAGCCCACGATCGGTGGGGTAATCGACTTCTTTACGCTCAGGCCGCGCCCGCCGGCACCGCCACAGGGAGGCCCAGCTCCTCCACCAGTTGCTCGAGCAGCCGCGGCACACCGCAGGTGCAACCGAACCCGGGCTCCGCCGTGTACTCGGTGCAGATGTCGAAGTGGATGTTGCGCCTCGCTTCGTACGCGGCAGCGAGCGAGTCGGCGAGGTCCCGCGGGAGCACATCCACGATCCCTGTTTTACCCCATCGGGTGCGGATGCGCACGAAATCCTCCGCATACGCACGTCCGGGGTTACTCTGAGATCGGCCGCCCGGTCTCCCCCCGCCGGGTCCGGCCCTGGCCCGACTGCAGCGGGCCACCCACCAGTTCGCCCCGGTGCGCACGCGAACGCACCGGGGCGGACTTCAAGCTTCTGCGTCAGGCGGCGGCCTTCTGGTCATGGTCGGCGAACTGGAACGACTCGCAGCGGTGCACCCGGCCGGCGACGACTGCGCACACCGTCAGGTCGACCGCGCCGCGCTCGCGAACGGCCATGCGCGCCAGGTCCTCAGCGATCCGCGGGTTCAACGCCATCTCCACCGTGTGGTGCCGCTGCCCGCCGGTCTCCTCGTTCCAGTCGTGGTCGCCATGCCGGGTGCTTGTGACCAGACCGAGCACGGTCCACTCGGTCATGCCGAGTTCGTCGACCGCTGGCTCGAGGTCCTCGCGCGCCTCGTTCTCCGGGTCGTCGGGGTCTACGAACGCCGTGTATGTGTCGGCGGCCTCGATCTGGCCGAGCAGCGTGCCGGCGATCCGGAACGTGCCGGCCTCATCGCGCGCCTGCTCGAGCATCGCCTCTTCGGCGTCGCGGGCGGTCGGCGCGTCGAAGGCCTCGACGTACCGCTCGTTCGAGTCCACCCACCAGCCGACCACTGTGTAAGCCTTGTTCATCAGCAGGCGCCCGATCCGGAGCCGGTCTTGCTGCCGGTCCTGGTGGTCGTCTTCGTCGTGGTCTTCGACCCGCTCGAGGTCCCGGAGCGGCCCGAGCCGCCGCCGTGGCTGGAGGAGGACGTCCCCGACTTGTCCTGCAGCGTGGTCATGCCGAACGAGCACGCGGCCGCGCCCCGGCCGGACCCGCCACCGTGCACCGTCGAAGAGCCGCTGCCGGAGCCGAACTTCAGCTTTGACGTGGTGCCCTTGACGGTGCCGCCGCTCGAGGACTTGTAGGTGGCCTTCGTCTCCGCGCTGCTGATCTGCTTCGAGTACGTCTTACTGAAGCTGATCACGGTGACGCTGGTGTAGCGGCTGCGATACGAGGTCGGCATGTACGTGTCGTAATACGCGGGGCTCGAGTAGTACGCCCAGTACTCCTCCTCCCACGACAGCGGCATCCGGACCGCCACGGAGTGCGCCGGGCACAGCCCGGCCTGGATCAGGTCGGTGACCTCGAGCGGGGTCTGCACGTAGTAGCACTCGGCGACACCGCCGATCGTCTGGTAGTACGCGGCCGGCGTGTAGGTCGCGCTGCCGCCGCTGCTCAATCCGCAGCCAGCCAGGGTGAGGACGGTGGCGAGCACGATCGAGCAAGCGGCGAGCAGCCGCGCGAGGGTTCGGTTCATCGGTTGCGGTCCCTTCGGGATCATAGGAAGCCGGCCCGCCCGGCCGGCGAGGGTAGTGCGGTTCACGAACCGGGCTGCTGCGCTTCGGCGAGCAGCGCCGGGTTCGTCCACGGACGCGGCGTCAGGTCGCCGCGCAGATACAGCGGGTGCCGCGGCTGCCCCGTCTTCGTCAACGCGAGCGCGTGCGGCAAGCCCGCCTCGGGCGAGGAGGCGATCAGTCTGGCGACCTCGGCGATCCGCTCGGCCTTGGCGTGCGCACCCCACGCGACCACGACTTCGTGGCCGGCGACCGCCTGGTAGATATGCCAGTCGTTGTCCGGCCCTACGGGGTCCGGGGCAGTCCACAGGTCTTCCGGGTCCCTGGCGCGCCACGCGTAGAGGTTCACGACCGTGAGCGCCCCGAAGCCCCAGCCGCGCGTGAAGCGGGTGATCCGGGTCAGGGTCGCGTCATCGGTCACGCCGTTGGCTGTGCTCGGATTCAACATCACCCACGCGACCGTCGGGCCGTCGGACCAGCGGCGGTCGAGCCGATACCGGTACCGCTCGTCCGGCGAGAGCACCGCGGACCGGCCGAACCCGAAATCGCCGAAGTCGAGCGCCTGCTGCTCGGTCATCAGTGCCCACCCTTGAGCCGCGGCGTGGACCGCACCAGGCCCTGCGCGGTCTCGTGCAGCACCTCGGAGGCGTAGCCGGCCTCTCGCTCGTCCGTGATCTCCTCGAAGTAGAGCGCGGCCGCCATGACGACCGTGTCGGTCAGCATCGCGATCTGGGCCTTGAGGTCGCGCACTTCACCGAGCGTCAGCGACACACGCTGACTGCCCGGCGAATGCGGGTGCTCCTCCACGATCTGCTCGAGGTGCTCGACCGCGGTCATCTTGCTGGCCATCAGACATCGCCCCCGCCCGCTCCGGCCTTGACGTCGTTCTCGGCAGCCTCGGCCGAGGCACGGTCGAGCGCCTGCTGGGCTTCGAAGTTCCGCAAGCCCTCGATGATGTCCCCGAGGGTGTGCGGCCTCTCGGCCGGGTCCTCCTCGGGCCACGTCATCGTCGGCTTGATCTCGGCGAGCTGCCCGCCGCGCCAGTAGTACCGGGACGGCAGGTCGCCGAACCCCGGATCCCAGTCCACCTGGATGTAGCCGCCGACCGTGCGGCCGAGGCTCTCGCAGTAGCGGGCGAGCGCCGCGATCTCCTTCTCAACCTGGTAGCCGGAGCACGGCTCGTCCGGGCCGACGATCGCGCCCGCGACCACGGTCGCCGAGTAGCCCCCCGGCGTCTCGCTGCGCTCCTCGGTCACGCGCAGCAGCGCGTCCCGCGTCTCCGGTGCGGCGTCTATCTGAGAGCGGATCAGCGGCGGCGTGATCGTGATCGCGCCCGAGTAGCGGTTGTTGTACGACACCGTCACTTCCCCTTCGCTGCAGCAGCGGCGGCCAGGGTCTTCGCGCGCTCCTCACGCGCCCACCCGCCCACCGTGTACGCGCTTACACCAACCCGGTCCGCGACAGCCGCATACGCCGCCTGCTCCGACGAGTGGTGCGGCCGCAGCGCCGCGAACAACTGCACCGCGTGCGCCCGCAACTCCGGATCCGCCTTCCGGCCCGGCCTGCGGTTCTTGCCGCTGCTCGCAGTGGTCCAGGCCAGCACCGTCTGGACCGTCGAGATGCCGAACTCGTCGGCCACAACCTTGCACGCCGCCCAGTCGGACAGGTGCTCGCCCCGGATCTCGTGGTAGCGCTTCACGGCGGCGGCGTGGATCTGCTGGCCGTAGCGGACCGCGTCGCGCGTGACCTTCCGCTTGAGCGTGCGCCGCTCGTCTTCCGACATGCCGCCCCACACGCCGGCGTCCTGGTTGCTCGACAAGGCCCACTGCAGGCAATGGTCGATCACGTCGCAGCGACGGCACACGGCCTTCGCGTCCTCGATCTGCAGCAGTGCCGGCCCAGTGTTCCCGATCGGGAAGAACAGCTCCGGGTCCTCGTAGCGGCAGGCCGCCTGGTGTCTCCAGTCAGGCATGATTCCTCCTGGTAGTGCTCTGTATTAGTGGTCTCGGGGGTCGTCGCCCCACGTGTCGCCGGTGATGTCGCGGTGCAGGTTCGTGTGGTCGGCGTCGAGGAGGCACAGCTGCCGCGGCTCGGCCGACTTGTTCACGGCCGTGCACCGGTTGTGGAACTCGGCCTCGGGCGAGATCTCGGGGTGGATGCCGAGCACCGCGCCCATCGAGGTGACGTCGTGGGCCAGCAGATCCACGGCGTCGTGCGGGTACGGGGGCTGCGGGTAGCTGTTCAACGGGGTGGCCATCACGCGGCCTCGCTCTTGATCGCGTCGAGTGCCTGCCGCTTGTCCGCGCGCGGCACCAACACCTCGAACAGGTGGTAGTTGTCGTTAGACCGGCCGACCACCCGCCGCTCTTCCATGAGCTGCATCAGCCGGCCCGCCTTCGCGAAACCGACGCGCATCCTGCGCTGCAGGTACATCGGCGACGCATGCTGACGTTCGATCACCAGGTCGACGGCCTCGAGCAGCAGCCCACGGTCGTAGCCGAGCGGCGTCGCGCCCTCCGGCGTCGGCACGGTCACGGCGGGCCGGTCCTCGCAGTCCGGGTGCAGGCGCCGGGTGCCCTGCCAGTACGTCACTTCGATGCTGGCGTCCTCGCGGGCGAGTTCCCGCTGCGCGAGGGTGAGCTGCCCCTCCCAGTACTTCCGGCGCTGCGCGCGGGCCTCGTCCGGCGGCACGACGCCGCGCAGGATGATCCCGGCGTGAGTGGTCTTGTCGGCCATGTGACTCAGGCCTCGATTCCGGCCGTCGCGGGCGCGGCGCCGGCGGCGGCCGACTGCTCGTGGCCGGGGCAGCGCGCGGCGTGCGCCATGGCCATCCGCACGATGTCGTCGAGGTAGACCAGTTGCTGCTTGAAGTTGCGGTACGGCAGTCGGGCGCAGCCGAGCCAGAGGGTGCTTTCGCCGCCGGCCTGGGGGGCCTTGATGCGCACGTCGAAGCCGCGGAGGTGCTCGGCCGCCTCAAGTGCAGCGACCTGCGCGTTGAGCCGCTCGATCTCGCCGAGCAGTTCCTCGACGACCGGCAGCCCCAGGTACAGGGAACGGATCGTCGCGATGCGCGCGGCGCCGATCGGGACCTGAATCGCGTGCCACTCGCCGCCGCGTAGTTCCTCGGTGTGCTTGCCGGGGTGCCGGTAGCGCAGCCGGTTGCCGCTCTTGGGGTGCCAGGTCTCGTGCCAGTTCTCGCGGTGTGTCGGCGAGAGCACGCACTGGACGGGCAGCGACCAGTGCACGGAGATACAGCGGGTCTTGTCCTTGAAGTCGGGGCGGAACAGGGTGTTGGTCATGGTCAGTCAGTCCTCGTCGTCACAGGGATGGAGGGCCGCCGCTCCCGGAGGAGAGTCGAGAGCGGCGGCCAGAAGGCGTCAGGCGGACGCGTCGGCGACGGACGGCTCAGGGTCCTTCCAGCCGTCCCAGGACTGCGGGTGCTGATGCGTGTCGACGCCGCGGTTGGCGTGGTCGGCCTCCAGGAGGCACCGGTACTCGATCGCGGCCAGGCGCTCGTTCGTGTCGTTCGGGTACGGCTTGTGGATTGACGGGCACTGCTCGGCGTCCAGCTCGATCCATGCGCCGTCGGGGGCGCCGTCGTAGTCCCAGGTCGCTTCGCAGTTGTCGCAGTAGTAGCCGTCTTCGACCCTGGTCTCCTCGCCGCAGATGGAGCAGTTCGGTGGGACGAATGCCAGCGGCGGCGGGACGGGGCGCTTGGGGGTGGTGTTCTCGGTCACGGTGGGCCTCCTTCGGTCTGCAGGTTCGGGGGTGGGCCGCCGCAGCCGGGGAAGAGTCGGCTGCGGCAGCCAAGGGGGCGTCAGGCGGTGTTCTCGGCCTGCGCCTGCGGCGTGTGGACCAGCAGCAGCGGGGCGTACGTCAGCAGGGTCTGATCCGCCTCAGGCTCAGATGCGAGACCAGCCATCACCCACGGCTGGTCGTCGTCGTAGCGCTTCTGCCACGCGTCGCCGTCCGGATCGGTGACAACCGCGTACATCGGCAGCGCCTCGATCTCCTCCACGGTCGTGATCTGGCGCGGCGTCAGACGGACCACCTCGGCGCGCAGTTCGGCGATCATCCCGCCGAAGCTGCCGGGGTAGGCGTCCCTGAACGCCGCGATGGCGATGTCGATTTCGGCGAGCCGTTCGGGCGTCATGGGCCCAGACATCAGACACCGCCCTCGGCGCCGTCGGCGTCATCGCCAGCCAGCGTGCCAACGCGCGCCCGGCTGGTGACCTCGGCGGCGTAGTTCCAGTGCTCCCAGTCGTGCCCCGTGACGGTGATCTCCGGGTGCCCGATGCCGAGTGCCGTAGCAGCGGCCAGGGCCAGCGTCGCGTGGACCTGCGCCTGCATCGCGTAGGACTGGGCCCACTCCGGGGCGTCCTGGCGTTCGGACTCGGCGAGCAGCCTTTCGGCGGCCTCGTAGTGCTCAATGCTCGTGGCCACGGTGGGCCTCCTTCGGTGTGGTCTGGGACAGTGGGGGAGCGGGTGCGCGGAGAGCGATGCGCTCCGCGCACCCGCCGTTCAGCGAGTCATCAGGCGCACCCGGTCGCGCGGATCCGGGCCGAGGTCTCCGCGGCGTCCCGGTCGCGCCACAAGGCCTCGATCCGCGGCCCGGGATAGACGCGCGCACCCGGGTCGTCCGCGACCGCATGCTCGTCGCACATCGTCAGGTCCCTGCCGGACTCGTACGAGACGGTCGCGCCGTCATCCGCCCAGAACCAGGCGCCACAGCCCTCGGCCTGGCAGCGGGTCAGCTCGTCGTGGTAGGCGTCCTCGGTCGTGTCCAGGCCGAGGAGCGTGGCGAGAAGGTCGTCCGCGTCATCAATGTCGAGCAGCGAGTGGCGCGGCTCCTCATACGGGGTGGCGGTCCACATGGCCTCGGCGAGCGCGAGCAGCGGGGCCGGGATCTCGGCGGGCCGTGCGAACAGGACCGGACTGAGGGTGAGGGTGTCCACGGTCAGTGCCCCTTCTCGCCCTGCGCGGCCGGCCCGTTGAGTGCGTCGAGCAGCGCCTGCATCGGAATCGTCTTGCGGCGCCACATGTCCGAAGTCAGCTTGCGGACCCGAGCGAGGGCGAGCGCGTCCTCGGCCGAGCCGCCGTGCCGCCAGGCGTGCACGTCGAGGAGGGAGGGCGTCTGGGCCGCGTCGAGCTCCTCGTCGGTGCGCACCTTCTCCAGGGCCTCGACGGCCTTGCGAAAACTCGCCGGCAGGGCGTCCGCGGCGGCACGGCAAAGCCTGGCGTAGCCCTTCTCGCGCGGCGTCTCGGCGGGTCCGAAAGCGCGCAGCATCGCCTTGTGGTTCTCGGCGTCCTTCTCCTCCTGCTCGAGGTCGCGCAGCAGGCGCATGCCCTCCAACAGGTTCAGCAGGCCGCGGTCGCGATCGTTCGCGTAGTACAGGGCCCACAACTTGCCGTTCAGCAGCCGCTTCTCGATGCGCACAACGTTCGGGGACACGCGGTCCTCGTGCAGGATCCGCTTGGCCTCGGCGGCGTGGTCCTCGACGATTTCCTTGCGCGCGGGCATCTCAGGCTCCGATCAGTGCGGCGGTGCGCGGGTAGATCTGGGCGGCGGCTGCGAGGGCGGGCTCGCCGAGCAGGTAGCCGACCTTGCGGTGCAGCCGGTGGCCGACAGCGACCAGCCGCAGCTTCGGCGGCTCCTCGTTGTGCAGCGCCATGTACGCCTTCTTGATCGCCTTGCCGAACGGGGAGTCGTACGTGGCCGCGAACTCGGCGTCCGCGCCGAGGAACTCGGTCAGGTACTGGCCGGCGGTGATGGTGCCGGCGTTGTTCCGGTCGGCGGTCGCGGTGAGGTTCGTGTGGAGTCTGGCGACGCTGTTGTGGCGGCCGATTTTGCGAGCGCGGGCCGCGGTCTTGGCGGCGATTCGGCGGGCGATTCGGCTGATGGCCACGGGGTGCTCCTTGGGTCGGCGGCGTTCTCTGGTGAGAACACTATTCGCGACCCCTATTCCTGTCAATACTGTTCGCGTATGCTGTTCGCATGTAGCGGTCGCTACTAGCATGCGCGAACGGGAGGTGAGATCATGACCGCCATGGAGCCCGATCTCGAGAACGCCCTCAAGAACGCCGCCGCCGCCTTCCAGAAGCGGAAGGCCGCCTACGAAACCGCCCGCACCAACCTCAACTCGCTGATCTTCGACGCCAAGGAGGAAGACGCCGGTCCCTCCGAAATCGCCCGCGCCACCGGCTTCACCCGCGAGTGGGTAGCCAAGATCATTACCGCAGAGGAGAAGCGCCGCGCACAGTCCTGACACCACGTCACCGCCCGAAACAGTGGGCGGCGACAAAGTCCGCGCATGTGCCGATCACGGCGATCAGGCAGAGCACGACCACCGACAGGACCAGGAACCGGATCGTGTTCAGCCTCACGGAGTCGTCGCGCCGCCGTGTCACTGGATCACCGCCCCCCCCCGGCCAAGCACGAGACCACGGCAACCAGCACGACCAGGACCATGGCGCCGGCCATCGCTGCACCGAACTCCCAGCCGGGCGGCATGCCGCGGCCGCTCACCGGATCACCTCAATAGGGATCAGCGGGCGCGCACCCGCGGGCCGGGCGGCCGGCGGCACGTCGAGCAGGTACGAGCACTGCGGGTCCAGCGCGCCAGCGCGCAACGCGCTCGGACCCTCGAGGTACCACGGGTAGTCGCGGCACACCGGCGGCTTCGATTCCTGCGCTCGGCACGCGCGGGCTTCACTGTCGTACTGATCGCACGAGTACCGGCCGGGCTGGCCGGGCACCGGCGTCCAGTGCTCGGCCATGAAATCAACGTCCTCGCAGTGCCGCGGATTGTCGGCGTACCTGCCCTCGGCCCGGTCCTTCACGAGCCGGTCAAGGCCCTGCATGGGGATCGACTGGCAGCAGGTGCCGCAGCGTGCGCAGCCGAGCGAGGCGGGCGTCACCGGACCGCCTCCACCAGTACCGCGGCCGCCGCGAGGGCGACCACGGCGAACCATGCCAGGCCGAGGACCAGCGGCCGGTATATGCGTAGGCGGGTCACGCGACACTCTCCGCGGTCTCGCTCACGCCCGGGCACTGAATGCTGTGGCGCGCAGCCATCCACTGGTGCGGCCGGTGAGGCAGCGGGATCCCACAGGGCCGCGTCTCCTCACGCCGCTTCAGTTCGGCTTCGAGCTCGGTGACGCGCGCGAGCGCAGCGTCTCGCTCCGTCTCCGCCCGCTGCCGCAGGTCGTGCGGTGTCGAACCGTGGTGCCGCTGGACCGTGAGGACGAACCAGTTCTCCAGTGACCCGGCGAGCTTCACCTCGAAGCTCACCTTGTTGCCGTCGAACCCCATCGCCGACTCCGCGTAGTTCGGGGCGTCACCGAGCATCGTGCGCGCGGCCGCGACGAACGAGGTCAAGATCTCCTCGGCCTCGGCCAGGTCCATCTCGAAGCTGCCCTTGCGGATCTCCAGCGAGCGCAACCGCATCGCTTCAAAGACCTTCTCGGCGTAGGCGGCAGTGCCCATGTCCTCGAGTTCGGCGACGCGTCCTTCCGCGTCGGCGAGGGCATCCAGGACAGCCGCGGCATTCGCCGCAACGACGTCGAGGTCGTAGCTACCGCCGGTCTTGCGCGCGGCGACGAACAGCCGGAGCAGCTGCGCGGCGTCAGAGTGCGTGTCGACGGTCATCGCCTCGGGCATCTCAGGCCTCCGCCTTCACATCGGCGGGAATCGCGTCGGACGGGTAGACCGCGTCCCGGCACATCGCACAGAAGTGGCCCTGCCGCGTCGAATACACCGCCACCGCGTTCCTGCAGCGGCCGCACATCGTCAGGCTCTCCGCCCGCTTGAGCGCCGCCTCGATGTCGGAGACGGCCGACACGGCCGGCTTCTCCGGGATGCGCGACGTCAGCCACGGCGGCGCAGCGTCCGGGCACAGCCGCTGGCCGAGCGGGTCGTCCTCGCCACTAACCGACGCCGACCACAGTCGTCGCGCAATCGTGCGGGCCTCGTCGCGCTGGCCGACCACGTCATCCACGCGGCTTCGCAGGCGCGCCGCGCCGTCGGCGATTGTCAGCCGCGACGCCTTCGCGTAGTCGAGTTGGCTAAGCAACTGCTGCAGGTCCTCGGTCCGCGCGGTCGCGAACGACGCACCCGCCGCCTCGGCCTCAAGGACCGCCGCGGCGAGCCGGTCCACCGCGTGCGGGTCGAACGTCTCCACGCTCACTGCGCACTCCGATTCGTGATGGTGTTGCCAGAGGTCTGGTTGGCCTGCGCGTCGGCGCACACCTTGTGGCATGGCGTGGACGGACTGTGCGGGTGCCGCAGAAACGCCGGGCGGTCGCACAGGAAGCAGGGCTGCGGGTCGTACACCTTGGCCTGCCGCCAGTCCAAGAGCACGGACACGTCGGGCCTAGCCATGGCTCGCCCCCGGGCGGGCGGGCGTGGCCGGGCGGCCTGGCACGCGCTCGAGGAAGAACCCGAACGGCCTCGACTGGCCCGGCACCGACCGACGCCGTCGCGTCCACGCGACACCCGCAGCCCGGAAACCCGCCGCCGCGGCACGCAGCAGGGCCGCCGCGAGGCGCACACCGTCCTCCCGGCCCGACGCCCCGGGCGCGACACGCGCGGCCCACACGGCGCCCCGCAGGGCTTCGCGACCTTCGGACGCGGCCATCACACGCCGCCACCGAGGAACGCCGGCGAATCCGGCACCGCCGGCGCCACCCGGAAACCCGCGTTCACGGACACCGTCGGGGAGAACACCTCGCCCGTCTCCGTGTCGACCATCAGCAGCGTCACGTACGGCGCGAGCGGGTCCTCAACCTGGCCCTCGTGCGTGCGGATCTCACAGACCTTCAACTCACGCTCGCGGCCGCCGAACGCACCGGCCGGCATCCCGACCAGGTCACCCTTGCCGATCTTGTCCGCGAACACCGGCGACCACGCCCGCTTAGCCGACGGGGCAGCCGGGCCAGCCGGGCGGCCCAGCGCGAACAGGCCGCCGATCGGGAGCGGGTGGCCGGGGCAGTCCGGTCCGCAGATGAGGTGCGGGCCGTCGAACGCCGGGGCCTGCTCCGACTCGGCCTCGCTGTCGGCTTCCGGCTCGGGGCCGTCCACGGGCGCGGAGCCCTTCCCGAACACGCGGGCGAACACGCCGCGCCGCGGCTCCTTCGGCTGCTCCTGCTCAAAGTTCTGGCTCATGTGGTTCCTTCCGAATTGAGGGTGTTGGTGCGATGCGGTCAGCCGTCGGCGCTGAACAGCGACGGCTGCCCGGCTCGTGTGTTGGCGCGAGCGGCGGGTAGGACGGCGCCCCGTTCCTCCAGCGACGAGCTGGCAGCGCGGTCGGTGTCCTCGAGCTCGGGGTTGAGTGCGCACTGCTGGCCGAGCGGCCGGTCGGACCAGAGCACCTCGACACGCGTCGGCTCGCCGGTGCGGCCGTTGCCGGTGCTGGCCGCGATCTGCTCGCGGTGCCAGCCCTCGTCGAAGTACGGCGTCGGCGGCTTCACCGGACACCTCCGGCAACAGCGTCCTGCCAGGCCCGGTCGTCCTCGCGCGCCATGTCGATGAAGCGCGCGTAGTGCAGCTGCGCGGCGACAGTGATCGTGGCGCACGGGCCGTTGCGGTGCTTCGCGACGATCAGGTCGGTTTCGCCGGCGCGCGGAGACTCAGCCTCGTACGCGTCGGGCCGGTGCAGCAGGATGACCGTGTCCGCGTCCTGCTCCAGCGAACCGGACTCGCGCAGGTCTGAGATCTGCGGCTTCTTGTCTGCGCGCTGCTCCGGCCCGCGGTTGAGCTGCGCGATCAACACGATCGCGATCTGTAGCTCCTTCGCGAGGAGCTTCGTCATGCGGGAGATCTCGGAGACCTCCTGCTCACGGGTCCCGTGCCGTCGGCCCGTACCCGAGCTGAGCAGTTGCGCGTAGTCGATGACGGCGTAGCCGAGGTCCCGCTCCCGCTTCGCCTCACGGCACATCGAGGCGATGTCGAGCATCGACAGCGTGACGTCGTCGATGATGGTCAGCGGCGCGTCGAGGATGGGATAGCCGCGCTGGGCGATGCGCTTCCAGTCAGTCTCGCTCATCTTCCCGTAGCGCAGGTGGTGCAGCGGCACCTTCGCCTCGGCCGCGATCAGCCTGCGGACGATCTCGTCCTCGCCCATCTCGAAGTTGAAGATGATGCCCGGGATGCGATGCCGGATCGAGGCCTCACGCGCGATGTCGTCCCCGAGCGTCGACTTGCCGAGGCCGGGCCTGCCCGCGACCACGACCATCTGCCCGGGGTGCAGGCCCCCGCCGGTGAGCTCGTCGAGGTCGGCGAACCCGGTCGGGATGCAGCGGACGGGCCCGCGGGCGGTGGTTTCATCGATCGACTCGAGGAAACGCTCCATCGCCCCGCCCGGAGTCGACTCCGCGGCCGGCAGGTCACGGGACAGGGCGTGCACCTCGGCCTGCGCCCGGCCGATGACCTCCGGCAGGTCGTAGGACTGGTCAGTGGCGTAGCCCATCGCGCTGATCCGCACACCGGCCTCGATCATGCGGCGGCGTACCGCATGGTCGTGCACGATCTCCGCGTGGTACCCGGCGTTGGCTGCGGTCGGCGCGGACTCCATCAGCGTGTGCAGGTACGCGGGCCCGCCGATCCGGGTGAGCTCGCCGCGCTTCTCGAGCTCCCGGGAAACGGTGATGGCGTCGACCGGCTCGTTGCGCGCGTACAGGGTCGTGATCGCGTCGAAGATCTGCTCGTGCTTCGGGTGGTAGAAGTCCCGTGCCTTTGCGACCTTCATGACCTCGGCGATCGCGGTCTTCGACAGCAGCATCCCGCCGAGCGCCGCGGCCTCCGCGAAGTCGTGGTGCGGCATCTCCCGCTCGCTCATGCCAGCCTCCGGTCCGGCGCGTCGGCGGGGAACTCGTACTGGACGCACATCCCAGCCAGCCGAGACAGGGCACGGTCGCCGATGGCGGCCCGCAACTCCTGCGGGGTCGCGTTCGTGGTGACGATCACCGGCCCGTTGCGGCGGCTGCGCGTGTCGATCAGGTCGAGGAACGTCTCCTCCGTCCAGTCCGACGACCGGGCGGCGCCGAGGTCGTCGAGCAGCAGGATCGGGGCGTCGGCCAGGTCACGGAACACGGTCGCGCGGTCCTCGCCGGAACCGGGACGCATCCTGGTAAACACCTCGGCCACCGTGCCGCCGGCCCACGCCGCGTTACGGACACCGGCGTAGGCGATCTCGGCGAGTGCCGCGTAAGCCAGCCACGTCTTGCCGCGCCCGACGCGGCCGAAGAGCATCAGCGAATGCCGTGCACCCGCGGTACCGGCGATGTGCGCCTGAACCCAGGCCCGGACCTCACGCGGCGTGTCGCAGTCCAGGCGTGCGGCCGCGAACGGGGCCGGAACACGGAGCTGGTGCCGGCGCACGGCCCGCTCACGCCAAAGCTCGGCCTGCTCCTCACCGGAAAGGCGCCGCGGACCGCTCGCCGGCGGCGGCACCGCATCCAAGTCGACGCCCGGCAGATTCCGGGCCAACAACTCCCTGAGAGTGGACATCGCGTCACGCCCCCGACGTCTCGAACGCGGAGGCCAGCGACCCGTACGTGCGATCCTCGGTCTCCATGTACGGGTTGCGGCCACGGTGAAGCGGCGCGACCACGCTGTTGCCGCCCGTCTCCGCGATCCGCTGCAACTGGAACTGCACCGACGCGAGAGTCAGCGAGATCCCGCACCGCTTGAACGCCTGCGCGATCACGTCCGGCTCGTGGCCAGCCTCGAGCAGCCGCACCGCGATCTGGTGGTAACCGACGTACTTGCCCGCCGGTTTCGGCGACTGCGCCTCGTACCACTCCTTCACCAGATCCACCGCGAGCTTGTTGCGTGCCGCGACCTCCGGATCCTGCGGCTTGGCCGCCTTGGCCTTGCGCGGCTTGCCCGCGCTGCCGTTGGCGGGTGCGGCGTCGGCGACTTCGAAGAGGGCGCCAGCGGCAAGAGGGGTTGGGGTAGGGGAAGGGGTAGGGGAAAGCGCGCGCACGTGCGCGCGCGAGGGAGGGTTCACGGAAGGGTTATCCGAAGGGTTCGCTGAACCCTCCTCGCCAGCGCCGTCTGTGTCCTCGCGCTCAAAATGCGCGTCTAGCCTGTTGCGCTCGCCGGAAGGGTTACCGGAACCCTTGCCGGAAGGGTCAGGTGAAGGGTTCTCGGAAGACTTCCGCAACCAAGCGATCAGCTCACTGCAAACCTGCGCGGTGTCGCCCTTCATGTCCGCCGCGTCGAGCCGCTCAAGCTCCGCCAGCAGTGCCCGGCGCACCGGCCGAGACGGCGTTGCGTAGATCTGGTCCGCAGCCGACTTGAACACGTTCGGCTGCCGGTAGACGAAGTCGCGACGAATCAGGGCACGAACGAGCAGCAGCATCTCGTCCGGGTCCATGACCACGAACCGCTGCGCGTGCAACTCCTCGAGCGCCGCTTCGACCTGGGCGGGGCTGATGCCGAGGCGGCGGGACCACGGGGGGATGCGCAGCGTGATGATCCCGGAATGGCCGAGATCGGGCTGGCCGACAAGGAAGGTGTAGACGTACTTGGCCTGCGGGCCGAGGGCGAGAAACTCGTCATCGTCGGTCCACATAGTCCCGAAGACCCTGCCGAACGTACGTGCCATGAGGGCGCTTCTTTCCTGCTGGTGTGGCGGATCAGGGGTCTTGAGCCGGCGCTGCCGCCGGGGCGGGTATCTCGAGGGCACATCAGGTGCCGGGCTCCTCAAGCTCGAGGGCGAGGACTCCCTGCGCATACCGCTTCACCGCGAGGTCGTGGTACGCGGGGTTGAGATCGATGCCGACGTACTTACGGCCGAGCCTGCGCGCGACTTCACCGGTCGTCCCGGACCCGCTGAACGGGTCGAGCACGACCCCGCCGGGCTTACATCCGGCCTTGATGCATCGGATCGGCAACTCGGCCGGGAAGACCGCGAAGTGCGCCTCGGGATACGGCTGAGTCGGGAACACCCACACGTCGCCCGGATTTCGGCCGGCGTCGCTGGCGACGAAGTCTCCATCGCGGCCGGCCACGCCGGCGAGACCGTGCCGGCCGGGTGCGCCGGCGGAGCGGCGCTCGGGCCACGTGCGGCCGCGGCCCGGACGGCTGGGCATCTCGCGGATGGCGTCGAGGTCAAAGGCGTACCGGGCGCTGCGAGTGAACAGAAAAACCTTCTCGTGCCGGGTGGCGAGCCGGTCCCGGACAGACTCGGGCATCGGGTTCGTCTTGTGCCACACGACCTCGTTGCGCAGGATCCATCCGTCGTCCACGAGCGCGAAGGCAACGCGCCAGGGGATCCCGATCAGCGACTTCTCAGGGACGTCGGTGACGCGCTGCCAACGAGGCGACTCGGCACGCCCGGTTACTCCGTCGGAGGAGCCTCGCCAGGCGCCACGGGTGCGATTGTTGTAGGTGTCTGCGATGTTGAGCCAGAGCGTGCCGTCCACGGTCAGGATCCTTCGCACCTCGGCAAACACGGCGCGCATGATCTCGACGTATTCCGCAGGGGTGTCCTCGAGCCCGTACTGGCCCTCGATGCCGTAGTCGCGAAGCCCGAAGTACGGCGGCGAGGTCACACAGCAGTCGACGGAGGCTTCGGGCAACGTGCGCAGCACATCGAGGGATTTGCCGAGCAGCAGAGTGACCTGCTCGTCCCTGTAGTACGGCTTGCCGATGCTGGCCGCGCCAGCGTGCTCCCAGATCGGCGCAGCCGGCATCGTGATTGTGTCAACGTGCTCACGCTCGATCTCGCCCTGACTGGGGACCGCTACGTCGGCAGCCGCGATCGTTTGCGTGGTCATTGCGCCGCTCCTCGGAATGCGTCCGCCAGCGCATGGAAGTCGTCGGTCGGCAGACGGCGCTTGAGGTCGGCGACCACGGCAGCCGGGCCCTCGGCCAGGCGTACACGGATGCTGATCGGCCGCTTAGGACGCAGCCAGTTGAACTTCGGCTCTTCGACGTCGATTGCTACCCGCTCTCGCTCGAGGCGCTCGGCCGGCGGCACGGGCGCGAGGGAGACGAAGCGCGCCAGCTGCCACCAGCCCGAGTGCCGGTGGCTGTTCCACCGGCTGCGCGGGTCGGTGGTTACTCCGACATACAGGAGCTCCTGCGCTGCGTCGTAGAAGCGGTAGAGGAAAGACGCGGTCACAATGCTTCGGCCGTTGCCAACTGGCGCGGCCTCGAACACGGGCACCGTGGCGATGCCGAACGCGGCGGGGGTCCAGGTGCCGGACGACGAATGGGGGTCGAACGGCCGCATCATGGGGGTGGTGTAGTGCATATGCACAACGCTACCACCCTTCTTCGCGCCTGGGGTAGCCTTGTGCCTATGCAGAATCGCCGAGTGATCCGCCCCGCCGCCCCCGACATGCCCCCCGTCACCCCCGCCGGACGATGGACCGAGGGCATATGCACTAGCTATGGTGGTGCCATGGCAGCACGCGCAGACGGCAAGACACCCAACCGCGTCGTCCGCATCGACGACGAGACCTGGGACGCCTACGCGCGCGTCTGCGACGCCCGCGGCATCAGCCGCGCCGACGCCATCCGGCAGAGCATCAAGCGGGAGATCGCCGAGTTCGAGCGCGAGGAGCGCCGGATCGCCCGCGAGAAGGCCGCCCTCTCCGAGTAGCCCTGTCACGCCGCACCGCCCGCCGGGCAGCCGACCCACTCCAGCGTCCGGCGGGCGATCCAGCGGTGCCCGCAGCCGGGGCAGGCGTATCCGGACACGAGGTCGCCGCCGTTGACCTTCTGGTCGAACGGCGCGACCACGTGCCCGACACACCGTGGGCACCTGTCGGGCGGGGCGGGCAGCAGGTCAGGCATCGGACCCGCCGCCCGGCTGCTCGTCTTCGAGCGTCTCCTGGCCGGGCATATCGGGCACCCAGGTTCGCCGGCGGTTGCCGAGCGCCGCCGACTGGGGGTTGAACGTTGCGCGGTGCGCGCGCCAGCACTTCGATCCGCGCTCCCGCTCCTGTGATTCGGGGGCGCGCAGCGGCCGGTGGCAGTCCCGGCACTTCTCGGCGGTCATGACGACCACCGCCTGCAGTCCTTGAGCTGCTTGACCTCGACGGCGGCCTTTGGGATGCCGCCGTGCGAGACCATGTGCTCAGCAAGCCACTGCGCGTCTTCCTTCGAGTCGCAGGCGACGTGCCAGTCAGCGCCCTGCGGGAGGTGCCCGAGACACGTCATCCGGGGTGTGCCTTCGAAGCGGGAGCTGTAGAGCAGCCACCAGTCCACGCCGAGGCGCGTGGCGAAGATCCGTGTTTCCTGGACGCGCACACCCCAGTCGGGCACGAACGGCGCGGGAGCGGGCACGTCCTCGCCGGTGAACAGCGGCTCCTGCGCGAAGGGGTTGGCGGCAGTCACGGCAGCACCGCCGCGGGGATGCCGTAGTCGGCGAAGCGGGCGAGCACGAGGCCGTGGCACGGCCGGCCCTCGAGGCACCAGCAGCCGAGTGTGTGGCCGCGTAGCTCGCCGATCCGCGCCCGCAGGTCGGCCTGCTTCGGGGCATAGAACCAGCGTTCGTACTCGTCGACGGCGGTTTCGGCGTCTCCGTATTCCTTGATCGTGAACTGATTGGCCCACTCGGTGCTGCGCAGGTTCCAGCCGCCCATGGTCATCTTGCGGCCGATGTAGCGGATGTCGGAGCGCAGGCTGAGGTCGGGCCCGTACTCGTCGCGGTGCCCGTTGAGGCGGATCACGGTGGTCGGCATCAGCGTCCGCTCCTTCCTCGCCGGCCGAGCCGACGGGACCGGTCAGGCTCGACGCAGGCCGGGATCTCGCGGGTCGGGGCGAGGCGCAGCAGCCGCGCGGACTCCTCAGCGCGCACTGCGCGGGCCTCGGCGCCGCGGCGGGCCGCAGGCTCTTCCACCAGCTCGCGCTCGAGCTCGGCGACCCGGTCGAGGGCCGCGCTGGCCCGGTCGTTCGCTTCGTCCCGCTGCCGGGTGAGCGCCTGGGTGCCGCGCGTCAGGTTCGCGAGCTGCGTCTCCACCGCGGCGAACTGCGGCAGCCGCTCGGTCTGCTCGAGGTCAGCGGGCATCGTCGTCCCCTTCCTCGCGACCGGCCAGGTCGGCCAGGACGATTGCGAACGCGTGCCAGCCGGTGAGGTTGATGCCGGCGAACTGGCCGAGCAGCTCGGCGACGGCCTCGGCGTCCCGGTCTCGGACCGCGGCGATGAGGTCGAGCGCGGGTTCGACCAGCGCGGTGGCGAGCGCCTGCCGCTCGACCCGCGGCCGGGCGGTGCGCTGCGCCTTGATCGACGTGTCGAGGGTGGAGCGGCACACACCGAGGCCTCGGCGGACGACATCGCGGTCCATGCCAGCGCCGCTGGCGAGCGAGATGACGGCGTCGCGTTCGAGTTCGGTCAGTGCGACCTCGTTGCCGAGCAGCGCCTCGCGGACGGCGACAACGTCCACGAGGTGCACGGCCCGCTCGTGCTCGCGGGCCCTCTCGGCAGCAGCGGTCTGGCGGGTGTTCACAGCGACCGCTCCAGCTCGATACCGAGCACGGCCTCGGTCAGCGCCGAGAACACGACTTCGGCCACGGGTGCGGTCACGGCGTTGCCGTAGCCGCGCACGATCGCCCGCTTCGTGCCGTAGGGCACCGAGTGGTCGTCGCCGAACGCCATCGCGCGCCGGATCTCGTTCGGCTCGAGCATCCGGAACGACACCGACCCGAGGCCGGCGTCGACCATCCGCTCGGCGGCCTGTGCCGCCTTCGCCTCGAGTGCGATGCGCTCCGGTGACGCCGGTGCGCCCTTGGGCCGCTTCGGCAGCTTCTCGATCGCCGCGCTGATCCGGTCGATCTCGGCGACCTGCTGTGCCACGCGTGCGGCGTCGATGTCGGCGGCCGGGGTGCTTGCCCTGCCGTACCGGTCTCGGGTCGTCAGGGTGCCGACGGGCTGGGCGGCCGGGCTGGCGCTGCCGTTGCCGTAGTAGGACACGAGCATCTCGGTCGGCGCCATTGTCGCCAGCGAGTGGTGGTCGGCGGTGGTGACCGCGCCCAGCGGCGTCGTGACCGGGCGCACCATGTCCACGGGCCGCGCGGCGCCGCCGTAGTTCTTGACGTAGAAGGCGTCGGCGCCCGCGAGTCCGTGGTGATTGCCGGATGCGGTGACCGTGGTCAGTGGCTGGGCGACGGTGGCGGGGCTCTTCATGCTGCCCCCGCCGCGCAGCGTGGCCACGAACGGCGGCACGGCCACGCCGGTCTCGTTGCGGCAGGTCTGCGTGCGACCCGGCTCCGAGACCGGCCGCGCCTCCTTGCCCGGACGACCCTCGACCGGCACAAGCAGGGGAGGCAGCGCTACGCCGTCGGACTCGCGCGTGGTGCGCGTGGGCATCGGCTCGCTCACCGGGGTCGGCGCCGTACGCCACGTGCCGCCGGCCGGGGCCAGGTGCGGGACGGCGAACTTCAGCACGCCCGTGCCGATGCGCGCCATCGTCTTGGCGGCCAGCGGCTCGTTGCGCTCCCCGATCGCCGTCGAGGGCAGCGACCAGTCGATCGCCGCGTACGCGCCGAGCACCTCGGGCTCCACGATCTGGCCACGGCAGGTTGCCTGCGGGCACCGGTACACGTACTGCGCCTTGTAACGGCCCATGTCGGTGCGCGGGTCCTTGAACACTTGGACGGCGCGGACGGTCTCCTCGCAGCGCGGGCACCACGCCGAGGGCCGGAGCCACTTGTTCCAGTCCGGGTCACGCCCGAGCGCCTCGAGCCAGTAGGCCACGTACAGGCGGTCCCTGGACTGCGGGGCGCGCAGCGCCCGGACCGGTTCGGCGTGCATGGAGTTGAACGCGATCACGCGGGTCTTGTAGCCGAGCTTGTGGAACTCGCCGAGCCAGCGCTTCCACTGGTCCCACTTCCGGCACTCGACGACGTTCTCGACCATCCCGGCGAGCACCGGCTGACCGGACAGCCACATCGCGGCCAGGTAGCGGTGCACCTCGTCCATCAGCAGCCTGGAGCGCAGCGTGGCCTCGTCAGGGCCGCCCTCGAGGCCGGGGATGAACTCCTGGTTCGACTGGTCGAAGTCGCGCACCACGCCGCGGGCGCTGGTCCACTTCGGGCATGCCGGCGAGGCGGAGAACAGGTGGCAGGGCCGGAACTTGGTGATGTCGTGCCGCTGCACGTCACCCTCGAAGTGGTCGATGTCCGGGTAGTTGTGCCGGGAGACGTCGATCACGTACGGGTCGTGGTTCGCAGCGAACGACCCGCGCGTCCCGGGAACCTTGAGGATGCCTTGGAGCGAACCGCCGAAGCCGGTGAACTCATCGAACACGGTCAGCTCGTCGTCGTCGCGGCTGGCTCCGTGCGTCAGTAGCGCGGTCATTCCCCACCCTCCAAGATCGTGATGTGCAAGACGAGCTGACCGCCCGGGACGCGGTAGCCCGTGGTCAGCGAGACGGTGCGCACGTACTTCGGCGAGTCGTTGACGAGCACGCCCGCGTCCCGAAGTCCGTCGATCGCGGCCTTTACGAGCGGCGCGATGTTCTCGGAGTCGTGTGCGCGCCGGCCTGTGGCCGGGTGCTGCACGCCGAGGACGTCCACGCGCCCGGTGATGCGCGGCAGGTGCTGCGAGCGGGCGAGGAGCACGACGTCGGCGCGGATCTGCTTGGTGATCGCGGCTTTCCCCCAGCGGTTGGTGCGCATGTTCGCGCCGCACTGGAAGAAGTTCTTCGTGGCGGACGGCGAGTAGCCGGGGGCGAATACGAGGGTGATGGGTGTTCCGGGTCGCGGAGCGTCGATCGACTCGCTGGTGCGCGCGATCAGATGGGTCGCGTCAGACATCTGCGGCCACCGCCTCAGGCACGCATCGGGCGGCGTCCGGCGACAACTGTGTATCGCCGTATTCGTGCTCGGGACAGGCCGGCCACCAGTCGCGCAGGTCGGTCGCAGCGCCGTGCGTCACCCGCGGCGGCGCGGTGGCCGCTACCTCGTCCGCGCCCATCTCGCCGGTGAACCCGCACTTGATGTGCGTGCGCTGGTGCCAGAGCGCCGGCGTGCGATGCCAGCAGTTGCCGCACCGGCGCCCCGGGGCCTTGCGGTCGTCCGCCGGGGCGGCCTCCTCGTGCAGCGGCTCGCCTGTCAGCGGATGCCGGCCAGCCGCGATCGTCTCGGCCTGCCGGAGTGTGCGCCGCCGGTCGGCGGACAACCCCGCGTAGGGGTCCGGCTCGGGCATGCGAACCTGGGACGGGTCGATCTCGAACAGGCCTTCGACCTCGAAAGCAGCAGCGTTCGTGTCCATCACGCCACCGCCGCACCCTGCTCGGGCAGCCGGGCGAGCGCAGTGGACAGGACGCTGTCCAGCGCCTCGTACCAACTGCGGGAGAACACTGCGACCGGGTCGGGTACGGAGGTTCCGCCGACCGTCGGATAGGGCACGTGCACCGCGCCGAGGGCCTCGCGGCCGCGGACCTCGGACACCACCATCACGCCGTCGGACAGGACCACCAGGTCGACCAGGGCGTCGCCCGCGTAGATCGGGCGCCGCGGGTGACGCACGGTCGCGCGAATGTCGGAGACCGCGACGGGGGCGCCGACGTGCGCGGCCGCGAGCGCGCAGCACACGTCGAGCGCGTGCCACACGGCCAGGGCCATCGGGTCAGTCGTCATCGCCGTCGCCCCTTCCGCTTACGCCGTTGGGCTGCTGCGCGGTGTCCGCTCCGGGGAAAGGGCGCGGCGCCGGCGCGTCACCGTCGGCCTCGGGGCCGTCCTGCTGCGCGTCGTCGGCCGCGAGCTCGGCCAGGACCTCGTCGGCACGCATCGGCATGGTGTCGCCCATGCCGCGCGCGGCCGGGATCGCGGAGGCCGCGAACCGCGGGTCGGCCGCCGGGCCCATGTCCGGGCCGGTCCGGTGGTCCTTGCGCATCGCCGCTTCCTGCTCGGCGGTGACCGCGACGCCGAGGCCCCGGTGCCGGTCGATCATCTGCCCGGTCGTCTCGGACGGGCTCTCCGCCGGCGCGGCCGGCACCAGCCGCTGCGGCAGCGGCTCGGCCGTGGCGGGCGCCGTGCTCGGCACCGCGGGCGGCAACGCGGCGGCCGTGCGCGCCGGCGAAGCCTGCCGCGCCTGACCCCACTGGCTGTCCGCGAAGCCCCGCAATCTGGTCCCGACCAGCCGCACCCGCTCGATGTCCGGGTGCCGGCGGTCCTTGACCATCGCGTGCCGTGCCTGCAGCGAGGTCGCGCCGCGCAGCAGGTGCCCGATGTAGTCGTTGATCTGGTCGGGGTCGAGGTCACCCTTCTCGGTGTGCAGAACGGTGTCGACCTCGGTGACGCGCTCGCTGCGCGGCGCCGTGATCAGCCAGCGCAGGACCTGGAACCCGTCCTCGAGGCTCATGCGCCGGGTGCGCTCGGCTTCGGCCTCGTCGAGCTGCTGCTCGGTGAAGGTGGCCAGGTGCGTGACGGCCGCCGCGTCCTCGTGCGCGATGCTCATCGTCGTGCGCTGCTGTTCCGTCAGCCGCGGTTCAGTGCTCGTCATGATGCCTCCGTGGGGAAGTCGGGGATGTGCAACTGCCAGGGCTCGCCGGGAGCCGGCGGCGGGGGAGCGGGGCGCTTCGGCATCGGGTGCCGGTGAGCGAGGTCGTCGAGGTGGCGCAGGTTCTCGTCGAACACGGCCTGCTGGGTGTACGACTCGGCGATCGCGATGACGGCGTCGACCTCGCGCCGCGCCGCGGCGTCCACCACGCGCTGCGCTTCGACCTCGACGGCGCGACGGGCGGCGCGGCCGGCGGACTCGGCGGCAGCCTTCGTGATCGCGCGGTCGTCGCGGCGCTTTGCGAGTGACATCCACACCCACGCGGCCAGCGAGGCGGCGCCGATCACGGCGTAGGCGATCCAGTTGCCGTCCATCAGGCGGCGTCCTCGGCTGGCCACTCGTCCGCGGGCCGGGCGGCGTCCTCGTCGAGCTTGCGATCCGTCTCGGCCGCGTCAGCCCGGCACTTCGGGCAGTCGCTGCGGAACTCACCGTCCGGGTGGTCGGTGTGCTCCAGGGCTGGGGCCTTGTTCTGCGGCTGCGTCAGCTCGCCAGCCGGCTCCGCGGCGCCGCGCGGCGCGAGCTCGTTGGCGGTCACCTTCGCCGTCGGGAATGCCTCGTCGAGCTTGATGTCGCGGCGCTTGAGGGAGTTGCTGAGGATGCGCAGCTCGATCAGGTCGTCGGCTTTCCACTTGTCTACCGGCTTGCGCAGCTTCTGCTCGAGCTGGTCCGGTCGCAGCCCGAACTCCGCGCGGTAGAACCCGAGCGCCCTGTCACGGCCCTCCTGAATCGACTCGGCGCCGACCTCCTTGAGCAGCGTCGCCTTGAGCGCCTTCTCGGCCTCCGTCCGGTACCAGCGCGGCAGCGTCTTAAAGATCGACTCGCGCATGCGGCGCGAGCCGTCGTTCGTGTTCAGCTCGTACACGTCGCGCGGGTCGGTCAGCTTGTAAGTGCCCTTCTTCGTCGAGCGCACGTGCTGCACGATGAAGGTGTGGGCGTGCCGGACGTTGGTCTCCATGTCCCAGGCGTAGGCGAGCATCTCGGACTGGCCGTACACGTCGTCGCGGCGCATCTCGGTCAGGCCGTAATCGATGTTCCCCCAGCACGTCGCCAGCTCCACGGCCGCGACGACGGTCATGCCCGTGACGGTCTCGCCGCCGCGCGGGTAGCTGTAGAACGCGTCATCCGCCAACTCCAGGTGCGAGCACGCCTCCAGCATCCGCGTGCGCGCCTGCTGCGGATCACGCGGACGCTGCCACGCGACGAGGACCTGGGCCTGGACGGTGGCAACGGCACGGGACTGCTCGACGGCGGTGCCCTGGCCGATGCGCTCGGGGCTGGCGGCGGCGGGGGCGATGGTGTCAGACATTGAGGTACTCCATGTCTCGGGCCTCGGCCCAGCCCGGCAGCGCGACGTTCGCGACGTCGTCGTAGGCCGGCCAGTAACCGGAGGCGGTGCATTCGAGGTAGGTGTCGACTGCGGCGGCGTTCCGGGCCCGCCCAAGCTTGATCATTTCGGGGGTGAACTGGACCACGTGGACCAGGTACGGCGGCTTCGTCATCTGGAAGATCAGGTTGATGACGGTCGTCTCATCGCCGAGGCCGAGCACGATCGCGCCGTCGCGGTAGTGCGCCATCCGCTGGTGATATCCGTGCTCGTAGATGGTGCGCTCGAGGGCGAATGAGCCGAGGCCCTTCGACGTGGTCTTGTAGTCCACGATGA